>UMAO01036114.1_pt1 | contig 15818 bp, 6 predicted proteins | sample 1963741 | NCBI WGS metagenome assembly UMAO01 (sample SAMEA4835919, study PRJEB28245) | human gut metagenome | biome: gut microbiome; material: fecal sample | place: Denmark | collected 2008
TTTATAGTGAGAAATTGACTTTACTTACACTTGGAGGCTTGCAGATAATGAATAAAAAAAACGTTATAAACACACCAGCTACACATTCGGTTTCATCCGATTCTTCTTCCGCACGACGGAAAACTGAAGTCTCCGCCCAAATCACACTATCGGATTCGATTCTAACCGGAGCGATTGTCGAATATCGAAAAGCAGGTTATAACTTTATTCGACATATGCATACGAACATTGAGATCTATCGGATACTTTCCGGAGAATGCTATATGGATATTCAATCGGAGACCCTTCATTGCACGGAAGGTGATTTTATTATGATCCTGCCGGATGTGGTACATTCCTTTTATTTGAATGATACCTCAGACTGCGAATTCCAGCATATTCATTTTGATCCGAATATGTTTTCCACTGTTGTGCTTGAAGATGACGGGATTTTCCCGATTACCCTTCTTCATGCCATACTGTTTTCTTCGCATTTTTACTACAGGCTCAGATCGGATGCTGTGATTGACGATCATCTTCAGAAGCTTATTGACTTGCATGCTTCTTATGAAAGTATGTTTACAGCTGCCAATCTTAATGTTTCCATGATGAATCTGATGCTCTATATTCTCGATCATACGAATCCGGTACAGGAATACGCTGATCCCAAGCTGAAGAACAGTTACGTAGCTTATGCACTGAATTATATTCATGAACACTATAATACCAAGATCTTACAGGAAGATATAGCTCAGCAATTACAGATCTCTGTCCGCTATCTGAGTAAGCTTTTCAAAAGCTATATGGGAGTTACATTATCAAACTATATTAATATTTACCGCATCAACCGTTCCATCCAGCTTATGCAGACTACCAGTCTGACGCTGACGGAGATTGCTCTGCAGGTAGGTTTTACAGTCTCCCAGCATTACTCGAAGGTGTTTATGAATATCATCAATGAGGCACCATCCCAGTACAGGAAGGCAATTTAGTTAACGATTCAATGCCATTATCGAAGTCAATAATATTCCCTTCGATAATGGCATTTTGATATTCTAAAGTATGATTTCGCAGGTTCTGTTAATTGCATAAAAATAACGCCACCGGATATGATATCACGATGGCGTTATTTTTATGCCTTGCTGCCTGTATGTTCCATTTCCGGCATACCTGCATTCTTTTTCTTTAGGCTTTTCAGACTCTCTTCCAGATCATACCCCATCTGTTCGCTTCTCCAGTTAATGGATTCTTTGCACAAACAGAAAGCTCCAAAAGCACAATCCAAAAATATCATGGTTGTTAAAATAATTATAAATGCAAACATATTTACTCCATCTCTTTTCTATTTGCCAACTAATCCAAGACCGTTCGGATGCGCATCTGAGTTCCGCATCCGAGACGATCTGTTAACGCCTGCTTAAGAAATTATCGTAACTGCGTAGTATCCTGGCAGCTACAGGCTTTCTAATCCTAATTAGTGAACTCTTTTTTTCTTCACCATAACCATAACAACTCCGGCTGCCAGGCAAAGAACTATCAGTCCGACTACATTAGTTGTATCTCCGGTTTTGGCTGCTTTTACGGAGTTATTGTTTCCGCTTACAGTTGTTGTTCCGGAAGGTGTATTAATGCTTCCATTGTTTCCGGAACCTGTGTTGGAAGTTCCATTGTTAGTGCCCCCATTTGCGGAACCGTTGTTGATGTTCTCGTTGGTTGGATCTTTCTTAGGTTCTTCTTTTTTAGGTTCTTCGTCTTTCTTATCTGCTTCTTTTACTTTCAGTTCTTCTTTTGCCTTGTTTACAGCATTTAAAGCAGTAGCCACTTCATCCTTAGTTGCTTTCGGATTACCAAGTACTTTCCTGGCTTCGTCAATGGCTGCCTGGAGAGCTTTCACAGAATCTTCGGTGTACTTATTGGTTTCGCCTGTCAGTTTTGCTGCTTCATCAACAACATTTCTCAGATTTCCTACCTCTACCAGAGCTTCTTTTGCTGCATTTACAGCTTCCAGCGCTTTATCCACAGTTTCCTGTGTTGCGTTTGTATCCTCAAGTACCTCCTGTGCTAATGCAATTGCATCTGTAAGAGCATTCCGGGATTCTTCGGAATATTTCTTTGTGTCTTTTACAAGTTCCTCAGCTTCTTTTACAGCTTCTTTAAGTTTATCTGTTTCAGCCGGTACTTTGATTTTTACAAGTGCTTTTATTGCTGCTTCTACAGCTTCTGTCTGTTTATCTACAGTTTCCTGTGTTGCGTTTGCATCCTCAAGTACTTTCTGTGCTGCGTCGACAGCTGCATTAAGAGCTGTCCGAGACTCTTCTGTATAAGTTGCTGTGTCATTAGCAAGTTCTCTTGCATTTGCAATAGCATTCTCAAGAGCTTCTGTAGCAACTGCCGGTTTCTTCTGTGCCAGGTTTTCTTTTGCTTCTTTTACTCTTCGCATTGCATCATTAATTTCATCCTGTGTTGCATTTTCAGAAGCCAGCACTTCCTCTGCCATTGCAATTGCTTCTTTAAGGGCATTCAAAGACTCTTCCGTATACATTTCCGAATTTTCTAATCCTTTAACAAATGCATTCGCATCATTCACAGTTTCTTCAAGTTCAGCTTTCCCCGGTTTTTCAACAGAAGGTTCTTTTGTTTTCAGATTTTCTTTTGCATCTGTTAAAGCTTTTAAAGCATCGTTTACTTCTTCCTGTGTTGCTTCCGGTTTATTCAGAACGGCCTGTGCTACCATAATGGCTTCCTCAAGAGTTTTCCAGGAATCTTCTGTATATTTCTCTTTGTTTTCATCGCTTGCTGCAAATTTATTTGCATCAGCAACTGCTGTCTGCAGTTCTGTTTTGTCGACTACTGGTTTTTCAACTAATGCAGCAATTGCAGCATTTAACGCATCAGTCTGAGCATTTACTTCTTCCTGTGTTGCTGCTGGATCATTCAGTACTGCCTGCGCTGCTTTAATGGCTGCCCGAAGAGCTTTTAAAGATTCTTCGGTATAAGCAGCTGTGTTTGTCACAGTCTCATTTGCCTCATCAACACGTTTTTGCAGTCCTGATTTGTTAACCGGTACTTTGATTTCTTCTAAGTTAGCATCGGCAGCTTTTACAGCGGCTGTCTGAGCATCTACCATTTCCTGTGTCGCATTTTCGTCATTCACTACCGCAGCTGCTACAGCTATCACCTTTTTAAGAGCGTCTCTGGATTCAGCTGTGTATTTGTCTTGCGTTGTTTTGACATCTGCAAGGTTAATTGCATTGATCAGTGCAGATTTATCTGCTTTCTTTGCTAGTGCAGCAATCTTAGCTTCTACATTTGCTTTTGCAGTATTTACTTCATCCTGGGTAACACCTGCTTTATCATAAACTTCCTGAGCTGCATTTACTGCAGTTTCAAGTTCTCCTCTGGATGCTGGTGTATAGGCATTTACCTCTGCAAGTTTATCTCTTGCAGTTTTAAGTACTTTCTCCAGTTCTGTAAGATCTGCTTCATCTGCAATTCTTTTCAGTACGATATCCAGTTTGTCCAGCTGTGGAGCTTTGTTTGTATCCGGTGCTGTAAGGATCAGGGTTCCTGCTCCCGCTGTTGTCACTTTGATATCCAGTGTGAATGTCTTCACAGTAAGTGCGTTGTCTTCTTTAGTTGACGGGCAATCAACCTGAGCTGCTTCAATCTTATTGTCCGCTTCAGAAATCGCAAGTTTGTTTAACGCTCCGGCACGGTAAGTACCTGTTACTGTGTAGGTTCCGGGAACTACTGCTGTGTAAGCATATTTTGCATAATCTTTGTATGCCATACAGTTCAGGAATTTTCCATTACTTGCCCAGTCTTCAGAAGTAATAGTAAGCGGCCAAGCCGAATCCGAATCTGAATCGTTGCTATTGATCAGTTCTGTAGCATGCTCTGCTTCCAGGGTCTTGGTCACTCCCTTTTCTCCCGGGAATCCAAATGGATTTTCTGCTGTATAGTTCGTAAATGCAAATGTTGCTTCGATTGTATGAGTTCTGTCTACGTGATCGAATGTATAAGTAGTTTTCTTTCCTACCGATGTTCCATCCACTTTTACGTCTGCAATCTCATATCCGTCTTTTGGTGCAATCGTAAATGTTACACTTTCATCTTCTGTAACAGTTACTTTGCCTTCTGTAAGGCCATCTGCTGTGATGGTTCCGCCTTCACCTGCTGTAGCTGTGATGTCGAAAGATCCCAGCGTAACATTCCGCGGGCTGATGCTGAAGTAGTCAATTCCAGGACCCTTATTGGTATCCGGGGCTGTAATAGAAATCATTCCATCTCCAGGTGTTACTACTTCAATATCAAATTCTACAGTTCCGAAAACAACGTTTCCATTCTCTTTGGACGGGTTAACTACAACTTTTTTTTCTGCGATCTTTCCGGTTTTTTCTGTTATCTTAATACCATTTTTGGCATTTTCAGGAGAACCGCTGCGATATCTCATGACCACATGGTAGGTGCCGGCTTTGTCTGCGTGATATGCATATTTCAGGACATCCTTGAATGCCATATCTGTGACAAATTTTCCATTGCTTGCATCGTTGTTATCCGCAATCTTCATCGGCCAATCCTGATCAGAATCTAAATCATTGCTATTATTTAACTCTGTCGCAAATTCTGCTTCCAGCTTAGCGCTTGTTCCCGGTTTCCATGGGAATTTGAATCTGTCAGTTTCTGTATACTTTTCACGTGCTACAAGTGCTTTCTTTGCATTTTCCAGTGCTATGTATGCATTTCTGATAGTTGCTTCTGTTGCTTCTTCGTTTTCGACAACTGCTCTTGCTGCTTCCAGTGCTTCTGCATATGCACTCCAGCCTTCTTCCATGTACAGATTTTCCTGCGCTTCGTCAGGAGACTGAGTAATTAAAGTGTTCAGTTTTTCTTTTGTAATACCATCTGCATCTTTGATTGTGATTCTTGCAGAACTGTTGAAACCAATGATTGCATTGTCCGGTGTTTTCTCTGTCAGTTCGATAGAAAACACACGATCGCCGGTCATGTTCGTATTACGTCTTGTCTCTGCTGCTTTAACAGTTACTTCAGCTTGTCCGTCATTCAGAGTAACTACCGGAGCTAATTCTGTATTAAAATCATCCTGAATTGCACTTCCCGGGTTAGGCTGGATCTTAGCTGTGATTGTTCCTTTTGTTCCACCTACACGTTTGATTTTCACATCCAGTGAAGATTCTTCATTCATTGTGTATGCAGAATCTTCAAGTTCAATCATTCCAACGCCACCGTTGTTGATTACGTAAGCTGCTTCCACACCGATTGCTGCATTTGTTTTTGCTACAAGCTTTAATGTGTGATCGCCATCTTCCAGATCACCGGATACAAAGATCTTTGCTCCTGTAGATCTGCTTTCCGCATGTGTATTGATCGTTTCTACCAACTGATCATCGATATAAACATCAGCGGCACCATGACCCGGGTCTGTTGTTCCCATCAGGTATACTTTTGTTCCGTGGAAGTTATAAGTAAAGCTTGCGTCAGCTCTATTGGACCAGGTATTCTGTCCGTTGATATACTGGCTGCCTGTCTGTGGATTCCAACCTGTGCTGAATGTAAAACTATTATCATTAACGCTGGTTGTTACCATACCTTCCGGCGCTGCTCCTGCCAGCTGGAATCCTTCGCTTGCTTTGTATACACCAACTTCACTTAACATCGGAACTTTTCCATCGGTTGTTCCTACTGTGATCTTAACCTGAGTTGCTGCTACCGGTGCAGTTCTAACCAGTCTCTTTGCACCAACAGTTACTCCACTTTTCAGTGTCTGCCACTGTGCATCGTCAGATGCTTTGTACTCAACTTTATAACTGTTGATGTGCTGTCCTTTCTGAATTGCTTCTTCGAATGAAACCACATCGAACTTCTTCGCTGTATTCCATTTAATGGTCAGACTTCCGCTTGTTGTACCATCATTTGTTGTCCAGTATGTGGCATCATTTCCATCTACTACATTTCCCGGTTTGAATGCAGCATCGTTTCCACGAACATCAGATGCTACAATTGTGGTTCCTTCTGCTTTTGCCAGATTGGTTCTGAAAGACTCTTCCACATTCTGACCGAATTCTCTTATTCTGTTCAGGATCGGCTGATCTACTGTACCTTTGTTGTTTGGCGGTACATTCAGAAGCATAGTTGCATTGTGTCCTACAGAATCAAAATACATGTTTGCAAGCTGTGCAACTGTCTTTGGAGTACATTTTTGGGTTCCCCAGAACCATCCGGATGTAATACGTCCGTCACACTCCGGTACTGTCCATTTATTTCCATCTGCGTATCCGATGGTATATGGTGTAGTTCCGTTGCTATCAATTGTATTATTTGCTACATTTACTTTGGATTTTGCCCATGTGTTTTCGTGGGCAACACCATCTTCATTTCCGATCCAGCGAACGGTTGTATATGCCTGTGCTCCGAATAACATACAGTCAGCAGCATTACCGGCTTTTATTCCCTGGTGTGTCTGAATTGTATCGAACCATTTTTCAAATGTATATTCCTGTGCGTTTGCACCACTTCCTTTGGCCCCATCCATCCAGACTTCAACAAAGTGCCCTTTGTTACCGTACTTTGGATTACCAAGAATTTCTTTTAACTGATTATTATAATACTCATTGTAATCTAATACGTCATTTTCCTTTGTTGTTGGATTTCCATTAGCATCATAATAACCGTAAGATGGTTCATGGATATCCCACGGAGACAGGTAAAGACCCATGTCCATATCATATTTTGAACAGGCAGCTGAGATTTCTGCAAGAACATCTCCCTTACCATTCTTATAATCCGTATTTTTGATACAGTAATCTGTGTATTCGCTGTTCCAGATACAGAATCCGTCATGGTGCTTTGCTGTTACGATGATTTTCTTAAATCCTGCATTATGTAATGTGCCTACTAATGTATCTGCATCAAAATCATTTGTCAGTGTGAAGATTTCATTTGGTTGTTTGTTTCCGTAATGCTCTCCCCACTCTATTTCATTAAATGTATTCGGTCCGAAGTGACAGAATGCTGCCAGTTCATCCTTCTGATATTTGTACTGATTCGCGTCCGGTACAACTTCGTCCGATGCCGGTTCTGCAGTTCCGGTGGTTGTGCATTCGCTGTCGGTTATTCCATCCGTTCCTGCGGATACCGGTACAGGGTTTGCACCGATAGAGCCTAATATGGTAGAAGCGCCAAGAACCAATCCCAGAAATGCTGAAAGGGTCTTTTTCCTCATTTTTTTCTCCTTTTTGTTGGATGTTACAGACAGGAATCAGTGTTTTCTGATTCCTGTCTGTTTTAATTACTTATTTTTATCCTTGTATCCTTCAAGAGTGGGATGTTCTTAATCCTCTCTTTTACGTTTTACAACAACAGTTCCTGCAACCGCAGATGCTGCCAGGGTAAATAACCAGGCTGCTGCATTGGCTGTATCACCTGTTTTTGCAGCTCTGGCTGTAGATGTGCTGCCTGTGGTTGTTCCACCTGCATTGGTGCTTCCTGTGTTGGTATTGCCGGAAGGTGCTGCAGGTTTTGCGCCTGACTGTGGTGTAGTACTCGGGGTTGGTGTTGTAGTTGGGGTTGGTGTTACAGGTCCCGGAGTAGGAGTCGGATCCTTCTTTGGATCTTCCTTCTTTCCATCGTCCTGTTTTCCATCATCCTGTTTTCCGTCGTCTTTTTTGCCGTCATCCTTCTTGCCGTCGTCTTTTGCTTTCAGTTCATCGAAAGCTTTTTTGATTTCGGCATTTGCTTTTTCTACCTCTTCCTGAGTTACATTGTCACCATTCAGTACTTCCTGATACTTTTTGTAGACTTCCTCCAGATTTTTCAGAGATTCCTCTGTGTATTTATCTTTGTTCTCCAGAGCTTTGTCTGCATCTTTTGCAGTTTCCTGCAGTTTTTCTTTATCTGCCTTTGTTATAAATGTATCTTCTACTTCTTCTGTTCTGTCAGACTCCATACCGTCTGCATCCACTACTGTTACGGCTACATTGTACTGAGTACCTACTTTAAGGCCAGTCAGCTTGTACTCTGTTCCTTCTATAGGCAAATCATTCTGTCGTTTACCATCCAGATATACATTGTATCCAGGTACCATCGCTCTTTCCGCAGCCGGCTCCCAGGTAACGATTGCGGTGGTATGAGTAATTTCAGATACTTTTACATTCGTAGGAGCGGATGGTTTTTCCGGGGCAGGTTCCTCGTTTTTAAGTGTTGTAAATGTGAAGGCTGCAGATCTTCCTGATTCATTTCCCGCTGCATCCACTGCACTTACGGTTACTGTGTATTCTGTATCCGGAGTAAGACCTGTCAGTTCAAGTTCCAAACCTTCCACCAGCTTGTCCGTATTTACTTTTGTTTCATCTACATATACATTATATCCGGCTACTCCTACATTATCTGCAGATGCTGTCCAGGTAATCTTTGCTCCTGTCTGTGTCACGTCTGATGCTGTTACACCTGCCGGTACAGATGGTGCTTCATTATCATTCTCTTCTTCCGCCTCTAATGTTTTAAATGTAGCTGCTTCAGATCTTGCGGATTCGTTTCCTGCTGCATCCACTGCACTTACTGTTACTGTATATTCTGTATTTGCTGTAAGTCCGGTTAAATCATATTCTGTAACCGTTACAGGGGAAGTGTTTACTTTGGATTCACCCAGATATACGTTATATCCGGCTACTCCTACATTATCTGCAGATGCCGTCCAGGTAATCTTGGCTCCTGTCTGTGTCACGTCTGATGCTGCTACACCTGCCGGTACAGATGGTGCTTCGGTATCCTGTGTTTTCAGTGTTGTAAATGCAGCTGCTTCAGATCTCTCAGATTCATTTTTTGCTGCATCCACCGCAGTTACTTTTACTGAATAATTTGTCTCTTCTGTAAGAGCAGTTAAATCATATTCGGTAGTTGTTATAAGTGTTTCATTTATTTTTTTCTCATTTAAGTATACGTTATATCCAACTACCGCTACATTGTCTGTTGCTTCGTTCCAGGTAACTTTTGCTGTTGTTGTTGTAACATCTGTTACTACTACATTTGTCGGTGCTGATGGTGCTTCGGTATCTTTTTCTGTTTTTGTTGTAAATGCATATACAGCTCCTTCTGAAACATTACCGGCTGCATCAACTGCTTTTACAGTTACTTTATATTCTGTTCCTGCTGTAAGACTTTCCAGTGTATATTCTGTTCCTGTTACAAGTGTCTCGCCGTTTACAGGATCTTCAGATTCATTTACGTATACATTGTATCCAGTCACGCCTACATTATCTGTAGATGCTGTCCAGGTAACTTTTGCTGTTGTTGTTGTAATATCTGTTACTGTTACCTCTGTTGGTGCTGTCGGTGCTTCTGTATCAGCTGCAGCTTTATCTACATAAGTGATGATTGGTGTAACGTGAACGGATGGTTTGCTTGGGTTATCATTACACTTAGTTACCACACGAATCATGTCGCCACGGCTTACTGCGATTTCTTCAGGCTGTTCCCAGTTACCAACTTTCTGTCTACTGGTTTCAAGTGTTAAGCTCTTCTTCTCTTTACCATTCACATAAAGACTCAAGGTAACTGTTCCGCCTGTGTTCGAAGACTGACGAAGATATGGCTCGTCATCTCTGATTTTGAATGATACGGTTCCACTCTTCGGTACTCTATATGCCATTGCTGTAGAAATATCTGTGCGCGGCGGTGCGGAAAGCAGACCATGAACTGTTGGATCAGTTGTTGTATTTGTGTTCTGTGGTGCATCAATACCAGGACCATAATATGTATGAGTCGCCCAGTTTGGCCATCCATCCGAATCGATGGTTGTCATATTGGTCCAGTCGCTGGAGCTGTCCTTTATCTGTCCGAACCATACATTTCCCTGCTGTCCTCTTACAAAATCAAACGTCCAGTTGTATTCGTTTTTCTGTGTGATTGCAAAATCATTTGTTGTGCCGTCTTCCGCAGTGATGCGAAGTGTCATTCCGGCTGCAACTGCATCTCTATCTGCCAGTTCTGCTCCACCGTTTAATACGGATACTGTTGCTGTATCTGCTACAGTGATGTTTGCCTTCATTTCCTTTACTGTTGTCGGGTTTTTCTCTGTGTAAGGAACACGTACCTCTGTTCCCTTCACTTCGTAGAAACATCCCTTCAGTTCTTTATCCGAACTTGCAACCACAGTGTAAGTTACACTTTCCATTCCTTCATAAGAAAGAGTGATCGTTGCTCCACCTTTTACGATGTCAGTTCCTGTAAGTTCTGTCTCGCCTTCTTTAATAGTAACTGTAACGCCTGTATCGACGATGACATTATTAAGGAAATCCTCTACTGTTGTATTTTTCGGAAGATCGCTTACGTTTGTTCCGGTAACAGTATATACGTTAGATCTCAGTACAAGTGCTGCCACTGCATCACTTTCTGCTGCTCCGATCTCCGGTACTGCTGTGATCTTGTGACCGAAGAAATCGTGGTCGATGGTATAACCGTTTCTGTCGACTACTACTTTACCAGCGTTGATTGCAGGAGAGTTTTCTGCAAGTTTGTATCCATCAAATACTGTTGTAGCTGTTGGATCTTCATGTCTTCTTGCGCTCTTATCATCTGCTACTGAGTCCGGACCGGAACCTGCATTCACAAGTACCTGTGTTCCCGCATTCACTTTTACTGGATTTGCATCATTCGGATAGGTACTTACGTTGTAATATAAGTTATTGCTATAAGTTTTATTTCCGCTAGGATTCCAGTCGTTTACTGCAACCGGTGTATTACCTGCGAAGTAGAAAATATTATTTTCCATATCTACAGGACCACCATTGCCATGGCTTCTGTGCCAGATGGTATTGAGACCTTCTTTGATATAGAATGTGTTGTTGTAAACCTGGCAGTTTCCGGAGTTACCGGCCGGATCCAGAGGTCCCATATCTTCATACTGACTGATGTTGTAACGGAATGTATTGTTAATGGACTCCGGACCACAGAACATGATGGTACTTGCTGTATTGCCATGACTGTAATTGTACTGATAGTTTGTTCCATCACCATAGTCAGCATCCCAAGGCTGTCCGTCGCCATTACCATCGGAGGCATGTAATGTTCTGAAGCACTCATTGTACTGGAAGATTGCATTTTTACACTTCCATGGCCAGATAGCTGCTGCCACTCGTCCTGCATTAACCCATTGTTTACCGTTTTCATTACCATTTGCATCGAGACTTGGCTGCTGCTGTGAATAATCTTTAGTATTAATCTGTTCAGCTGCGTTCTCTGACACATTATACTGAACCAGTGGTCTGTCCAGATACATAGTTGTGATGGCATCTCCACCTACATGGTTCAGATAGTTGTTCTCGATCACAACATTAGATGAAGCATATTTTGCCATTGTTGCATCTGATAATGCACCTGTTGTGAACTGTCTCCACTGATATGTGTATCCAACTGCAATTCCCCAACGGTTTACAGTATCCAGAGAACAGTTTCTAATCTGGATATCATTGTATCTTGCGATTCCGGTTTCGCCTTCATTCGTTGGTTTTGCAACGATGAAATAGATACCACCATTTGTCATGTGTTTGTTATAAACGTTACCTGTTACGTTATGAATATAAAGATCATTTAATACGATATGATCTACAGTTCCATTGTCTTTTGCAACTCCGGCAACACCGGTTCGATCCATTGCATATGCATCATTATACGCTTTATCTTTTTCGGTATCGGTTGCACTGTTTCTGTCGTTTGTCAGCTCAAGACCTTCGATTTCAAGGTATTCAGCATCTTCAATTAAAATACTGGAAGATACAGTACCTTTCCATTTATGGTTCTGGTTATCTAGCGGAGTACCATAGTTTAACTCCCATAAGCCATGACCATTTGTATTGATCTGCGGTCTGCTTCCCTCGCCATAAGTAGATATTTTTACCGGTGCTTCTACAGTACCGCTATCCTCTTTTGTAAACTTAAGAGCCTGATCCTCAAACACAGATCCCTTTTTCAGAAGAACTGTATCTCCCGGCTCAAGGTTCAGTTCATTTACTTTGTCAAGTGTCTGGAACGCCTTGTTTTCTGCTGTTCCATCATTGCTATTTTTTCCCTCTTTGGAATCAACATAATATGTTGTTCCGGTTGCGGTATTCCCCTCAGCTTTAACAGATACTGCCGGCATCATTGATGCGACTGTTGTTCCTGCAAGCAGAAGTGCTAACGTACCGCTCATCCATCTTTTCTTCATACCTTTTCTCCTTCCATTATTGTATATTCTTCAAGGTGTATCGGTTCACATCTTTCATGTTTCCTTCCACCTGAGAACCGTTTTCACGCTGCGTGATCATATCATCGTATTTCTGTTCACGCAGTTCTCTTTCGACTGCTATTCTTGCTGTCTCCAGGTCAGCGTTTTCTTCGCTGCCTCCAAATATCCAGTTGCGACTCCGGTAGTGCTGAAGAACCTCGTCTTCCGTCAGTTGCATTCCCTCCCGGGATGTATCGTTACAGTATTTCTCTTTCAGAGTACTGAGCTCATAGTCCAGATACAGCTGAAAGGTATACTCTTTCAGTCCGTAGATCACTTCACCTTTTTTTACTTTCTCGCCTCGCTCCGCATTACCATCCTTCCAGCGTTTTTCCAGAGCCTCATAGCTGCTGTCTGCTACATCTCCGTTTTCTTCGGCAAGATCATATACTGCATGGATGTATTTTAACTGTTCTACTGTATTCCGGGTGAGGATCTCATAGCCGTATTGTCCGTCGTATTGCTTTTCCCAGAAATCCGTTCCGTATACGGCATCATAATCCTGTTGGATCTGCATCTTTGTATCATATTCCACGGAATTCATGCAGTTCACATACTCTTCCTTACTGATCGGATCACCGGCTACAGTCAGATCGAATCGATTGGCACACTTGTATATGACGACTCCGCCGGCAATTCCTGCAACTGCAATCACCGCTATGACAGCTCCGATCTTCATAAGCTGTTTTTTTCGATTCTTCATTATCTACCTCCTTCCGGCAATGTAGCCTGTTCCGTCTGCATACAGACTATCTCAGTCTCTTTTGTTCTAATTATAACGATTCGTTTTTTTATCGGCTCGTTCTTTTGTGTTGATTTCATCATTTATTTTGTCAAATTCGGAACTACAATAAAATGCCACGTTAAAGCGGAATAGATTATTGAACAAAAAAAGAGCCATATCTTTTTCAGATATGACTCTCATAATTGTTACTATTGTTCTGATTACAGCACACGACGAACTGCAACGATCGGTCTGTACGCAGCGTTTCCACTGATCTTAATACCGTCTTTTGCGTTACTTGCATGTACGATCTGTCCACCGCCCATGTAGATCGCTACATGACCTGCGTAGCAGATAATATCTCCAGGCATTGCCTCAGAGTAGGAAACTCCACGACCACAGCCTGCCATTGCTCCGGAGGAATGCGGAAGGGATACACCAAACTTTGCATATATACTCATGATAAATCCGGAACAGTCAGCACCGTTTGTCAGGCTTGTACCACCCCATACATAAGGATTGCCAACAAACTGGCATGCGTAATTAACAACGGACTGTCCTGTCGGATTATATGATACGCTGCTGCCTGAGCTTCCTGATGAGCCGGAAGAAGAACTTCCGTTGTCCTTGGATGTTGTTGCACTTGAGCTGCTACTTGCATTGTTACTGCTTGTATTGCTATTAGCTTTATTGCTTGTTGAAGAACCGGAACCTGTATTACTGCCGGAAGCAGATGAAGATTTCTTGCTTGCTTCTGCTGCAGCTTTCTTTGCTGCCTCATCTGCTGCTTTTTTGTTTGCTTCTTCCTGTGCTTTCTTTGCAGCTTCTTCTGCTGCTGCCTTCTTAGCTGCTTCCTCGGCCGCTTTTCTTGCTGCCTCTTCCGCTGCTTTTTTCTCTTCTTCTTCAATTTTCTGGATCTCAGCATTCTGCTGACGAATCAGTTCCGTGTACTGTGCAGCCTGGTTCTGCGCCTGTGCGATCTGTGCATCATAATCACTGGAAGTTGCTTTCTTTTCTTCCAGCTGGGTCTGCATACTCGCCTGACGATTCTGATACTCCTGGTTCATCTCTTCCAGTTCTGCTTTCTCACTGTCCAGCTGATCCCCAAGGTCTTTTACCTGCTGTACAGTCTCTTTGAACTCTTCCAGACTGTTTCTGTCACTGTCATACATCTGCTGTACATATTCTGCCTGGTTCAGAAGACTGGTAAAGTCCGATGCCTGGAACAGCATCTGTGCCCATGCATCATCTCCACCCTTTTCATACAGATACTGGATTCTCTTCTTCATGGCTTCATACTGTTTCTGTTTATTTTCTTCTGCCACTGCCAGATCTGCTTTGGTCTGCTCGATCTGCGCTTCTTTATCGGATAACTCACCATCCAGAATCTCAATCTCAACCATAATATTTACCAGATCAGAATCCAGCTGATCGATCTCAGCAGAAAGTGTCTGTTTCTGGTCTTCCAGATTATTGATTTTAGATTCCTGTGCTGCAAGCTGACTCTGTGCTGCTGCCTTATCCTGTTTTAACTGATCTTTTCTGGATGCAGCACCGGCAGGTACTGCCTGTGAAATTGTCAGCATTAATCCTAATGTTAAACAAAGGATTCTTTTTTTCATACATTTCTCCTTTTATTGTTTTGCATTGTGTTATATATTCTTGTAATATTTACGAAACATTCTCTTTACATTCCTTAACATATTAACACAAAACCATTTTTCCTGCAACCCCTCTATGCTAAACTCTTTCACCAGATGCAAAGAAAAAACGTTACTGTCCACTCCGTGCCCAGCAACACGCTGCGCGATGCACAGAATTTATACTGCTCGCATAAATTCGCGCGATATATCTCGGGTTTTCTGTGACCTTCGCTCACAAAAAACGCCTCGCGGGATATTACCAGTGAATAGTAATGAAAAAACACCATTTTACAAAATGGTGTTTTTCTTTGCATTTTTCTTATTGCGGTCCAATCAATTTTTCAAGTACCTGTGCTGCCGTCATATTACGCAGTCCATCCGGATCTCTCATACTACTGGAGGACCAATGGAAACGGTCTACGTTATTCACATATGCTTTACTTGCGATACACAGATTATATTTGCCGGCTGCATCTGAATAATATTTCTTCATATATGCCTTTGCCAGTTTTACAGCCTTACTGTTCGTGCTTCCTGCTGTATTGACCGTACCGCTGATCTGAACTACCGGTGGTGTCGCATGAACGATCACCAGACTTCCATCCGAACACATGCCAAGAACAACCCACACATGACCGGTCATACTTACCACGTCACCAGGTGTAAATGTTCCACCGGAAACTTTTCCGTGCGATCCAAAACCTTTGTTGGTCAGATAAGCCGGGAATCCGGTAGATGTTGAACTGTATGCCGTTTCTTTCTGATTTGATTTCGTATTATATGTATTATAGACAGCCCAGCTGACCAGACCGGAACAGTCCAGACCATTCTGATACTCATATCGATGTTTCGTATAATTATACGAAGCTCCCTGCTGGTTATAGAACTGTTTCCACTTCGGGTTCATACCGATACGCAGTCCGTCTCCGTCTGTCCAGGCGTCATGACCGCCACCCCATACATACAGGGTGTTACCTACCGGCTGAATCATTGTTTTCAAAAACTTGGTCAGAGTCCCAATTGCCTGACTTTCTGTTCTCGATGCTTTTCCATCTGCTCCGATTTCAACACCGCCGATGACTGTACTTACCGCCATGGCGCCACTGCTGTAAAAATAATACTCTGAACCGTCAATATTCTGCCAGTCCGTCAGCATGGCACCGCTGCCGTTCATATAATACCAGTCACT
>UMAO01069132.1_pt1 | contig 15690 bp, 11 predicted proteins | sample 1963741 | NCBI WGS metagenome assembly UMAO01 (sample SAMEA4835919, study PRJEB28245) | human gut metagenome | biome: gut microbiome; material: fecal sample | place: Denmark | collected 2008
TTTAAAAGTGCTAGGGAGGAAGGACTTGAAGAAGGCTTAGTTAAGGGAAAGGCTGAAGGGATTCAGGAAGGTCAAATTAATGAAAAACTTGCAATAGCTAAAAAGCTATTTGAAAGCGGTCAAAATAAAGAATTTATTAGTTCTATTACAGGACTTTCTTTAGAAGAACTTAATAATATATTAAAATAAACTAAATAATCTTAATTCATAAGGTACCAGCATAGTATTTGTTGGTATCTTTTTTATTTGTCTAACATGATAAATAATTAAAAAATCCGGAAAAAATCCGGACTCTTAATTATTCAATTGTAATGTATTTGTTTTCTTTCTTTGTTTCTTTTTTCATGTTGAGTGTCAAAACACCATCATTTAAAGAAGCTTTTATGCTAGTCTCATCAACATCTGGAAGATAGAAGCTTCGTTTACATGAACGTGTATCGATTTCACGAACAACATAATCCTTATCTTCAACAGTTTGATTATTTTCAATTGCAACAGTTAAATATTGATCATGATAGGATATCTTAACATTATCTTTATTAACTCCAGCTACATTAATATTAAATACATAGCCTTCTTTATTTTCCTTAGCATCGGTTTGAAGCCTAGATGTTGTAAAAACAGAAAGACCATTAAATACATCATAATCATTATTATTTTTTCTTAAAAATAACATAAAAATCAGCTCCAATCATAATTTGTTTTATTATTCAATACAAATAGACTTAGTTTCCTTTTTTACAAAAGGTAAATTAATAGTTAAAATACCATTTTCTAAGCGTGCTTTAATACCTTCTGCATCAACATTTGCAAGTTCAATTTCACGTTTATAATAATTTTCAAAACGTTCGCGAATAACATATTCATCTTTTGAAGCTTCATGTTCCTTAACTTCAATCGTAAGCTTAGAATCATCATAATTCATTGATATGTCTTCTTTCTTTATTCCAGGAAGAGACGCTTCAACAACATAGCCATCATTATTCTTCTTTACGTTTAAAGCAATCAAACCACGTGCTTTCTTTTGAGCCTCAAGTGCTCCTTTTGAAACCTCATCAAATACTTTATTTAATTCTTCAAAAACATCATTAAACATATTAATCATCCTTTCTCGCTGGCACTCTTTGTAGTAGTCTGCCAACCATTTACGAATATAGTATACCACATATTTTGGCACTGTCAATGATAGTTTGCCAAAATATCATATGTAAACGTTTTCATTGCTTAAGGGCTAAAACATCTTTTCATTTTACAAAGAATACATGTTTATGATATACTTAAATTGTATAAAATATAGAAAAGAGGTTTTTAAAATGAGAGCAGCATTAATTGGATATGGCACAATGGGACGATTAGTTTACGAGGAATTAGGTTCTGAATGTGCAGTTGTAATTGCCCCTAATGGTCCCGATTGTATGAACAATCTTTTTGAATATGAAAAACCAATTGATATTATTATTGATTTTTCTGTACCGGCAAACCTAAATATGATTTGTGAATATGCAATAAACCATAAGACACCCGTTGTAATCGCAACTACAGGCTTTAATCCCGAGCAAAAAAAGCAAATAAAAGAATTAAGTAAAATTGTTCCCGTATTAAAAAGTACAAACTTTAGTATTGGCTCTATCCTTATGAATAAATTTATCAAAGAAGTTACACCTCTTCTATGTGATGATTTTGACATTGAGGTTGTAGAAAAAAATCAGTCAAGAAAAGATAATCGGTCTTATTATATGACAGAAAGCATTGTTGATTTGATTGAAGAGGAAACAGCTCTTAATCCAAAATATGATAGAGAATCTAACGCATCGCGCTCTGGTAACGAGATTGGAGTTTCTTTAATTAAGGGAGGAAATATGCAGCCAACGCACGAAGTTCTATATTGTGGAGAAAACGAGATTCTAACTATTTCTCATACAGAGCTATCTGCAAATCAATTTGCTAAAGGCGCATATGATGCAGCTTTGTGGCTTTTAACTAAATCAACTGGTTTATATTCAATGGAAGAGTATATTGCAGATAAATTAAATAATAAATAAAATATTATTAGCCTCTATAAAACTAGAGGTTTTTTTATGCATATGAAGCACAAAAAAGAGTAATCATCTTCAATTTGATATATTTTTCAAATTGATAAAGATTACTCATAATTCGATTAAATTTTAAAACTATTAAACAACAAAATACTCTAGCAAAAAAATATTTGAATCAGTTATAATGCAAAACGGTATTTCTTTTTATTACTATTAAACACTTCTTACCTAATCCCATCCTCTTTGTATTAGCTTTATTTTTTATCGTTTTGAATCACATGAATGTTTATTTAAGGCAAAATTTAAGAACGCTTGCATTATGATCTGAATACATAAAGCTTATATCATCACCATTAAGATTTACAATATTATTTACTGATTTAACATCAATATTATTTGATACAATAAATCCATCCACAACCGACGTAAATACGACACCTTGTTCATAAGGAATATCGGCATCTCTACACGAAGGTGATGTATCATCTGCAATAATACTAAATCCTGAGGTTAAATCATCGTTATTTAGTATCTGAAGCCACTCTGGAAGCTGTTGTTCAGACTTAAACAAACCTCTTTCATAGGAATTAACTAAATCATGATTAAAATCTCCCCCTACAATTACATAATTTCCTTTAGAATATTCCTCACTCATTAATTCATTTAATAGCAAAAGCTGTTTCTGGCGATATACGCCACCTTCATCATAAGCTGATAAATGAGCCGTAATCATTACAAGATCCTTTTCACCAACCTTATATCTTATAAGATTTAAGCACCTATCTAAATCAAAAAACTTAGTTGGAAACTTTGTTTCAACAGGAAGTTCAATTCGTTTTGATTCTTTCATATTAAATCTTGACATTGTAAGAAGCCCACTATTTACAGTTCCATGCATATCATTTAATGGATATGGCAAATATCCACTATGAAAATTAGAAGCGTAACTAATACTATAATTATTAAATGTGCTCGTAATCATTTCATATTGATTTACCTTATAGCTTCTAGTTGATTTAGTATCAACTTCCTCAAGCATCATAAAATCAGCATTTACACTTTTTAATATTTCAATCGAACCATTTGTATTCTTTAAAACATTTTCCTTAGAAACAGCTTTACCATATTTTCCTTTGGTTTTAGTGCCATCATTCATTACTCCTTCATCCATAAAAAACGAATAATCTCTATCATAAGCGCCAAAGCCAATATTATATGTCAAAGCTGTATACTCTTTACCAATTTCAATCTCACCATCCTGATCATTTTTCACCTCAATATCTACATTTCCAATTCTTTTACTTTTAACATTCAATGTTAGCACAAAAATACCACCCGCAATAGTAATTACTAAAACAGTAGATAATACTATAATTAATATTAATTTAAGACGACGCATAATTTATCTTCCTTTCTATCTAATATATAAAATGTTTGTTTCAAACCTGTATCATTAATAAAAGCTTCCTTATATTTAATTAACAAAAAGGAAACATATATATTCCCAAGCACAACAAGCAACATGTATGAAAAAATATTACAGGTAAACTAATCATTAGAATAACAAGCATAACTATCATAATTGTTAGACCAAGCAAATTCAAAATAAGACCTTTTGTTATTCCCACATCAATTGAGTAAACCTCTTTATAACACTTCCTTTAATTACACTAGCTTATTTTTATATTTTAAAAGCTTACCATCTTTATAAAATATATCAAGACTAATCATCCTTTCTTTAAATACATCCTCAATAAAAAGATAATCTCCCTCCCACATATTAAGCTTTAAAACTTCTTTCTTAGTAAACCATGAAAGCTCACCTTCATCACATTCATGCATAACGCCTTCAAAACTATGAGATACAAAAATATCCATACTTTGACAAAAATCGCCATAAAAAAAAACCTGTCCAAGATATTTATAATTAAGCAACTTATAACCTGTTTCTTCAAAAACCTCTCTTACACAAGCCTCTTCTTTAGTCTCACCAGGTTCAATATGTCCACCTACCGTAATCCATTTTCCTTTATTAGGATCAATTTTCTTTTTATTACGATAAAGCATTAAATATTTATCATTTTTTATTAAATAACATACAATTGTTTTTTCCATCATATCACCTAAATCATTCTACTTTCATGACAAGTAAAGTATATTATTTGTTGATGCTCACTTAATTTTATAAGCATTTCTTTCACAAGTGAAAAATTATCACTATCTAATGATTGAAAAACATCATCAAGAATAACAAATGGTCTTTCCTTAAAGATATTATCAATAACACTCAAACGATAGCATAGCATAACCGATGTCATTTCACCACTAGAAAGCTCATTATATTCTTTAACAGTCATTCCATCGCTAAAACTAATATTATAATCATCATTAATCATTACATTAATTCCTAAGGTATTTAGCATATTAGAATAATATAAAAAGCTATCCTTTACTGGCTTTATATACTTATTTTTTATATTTAAAGAAGCCTGCTTTAAAAAATCAATAGTCATAGTAATAATTTCATAATTTTGATTTAATTTTTTAAGCTTTAAAGCTTCATTGTCAAGATTTCGTTCATAATCATCTAAGGCTTCTAAATCATTTTCTAAATTAGATATATAATTTGCAAAAGATGATATTTTACTTATAACCTCATTATATTTATTATGAATTTCTTCTGATGATACTAAATCATTATTAATTTTTTTAGAAGCTAAATCATATTTAACATAATAATCATCGACTTCTTTAGTAAGTAAAGCAATCTCCTGTTTCAACTTTAAAAATGTATTTAAATCAACTCTTGCATTATTAAGATAATTCTCTAAATTATCTGTCACAATTTGATACTTAAGCTTAATCGAATTAATTTTAGCTTCATTAAAATCTAAATCCTTTTTATATTGTGCTTGTTTTTCTTCATTTTCCTTTTGTTTTTTCAAAAGTTCTTTGTAATTGAATATATCCTTCACAATATAATCTAAGGATGTACTATAATCAGAAAGATCATAGCCATATTTTTTAACAAAAGTATCAAGTTCATCCTTAATTAAAGCTATATTTTCCTTATTAATTGCATTTTTTTCATCCAAAAAAGCTTTAGAGCTTAAAACATCATCATATTTTTTTAGTTCTTCTTTGAATAAGGTGATTGCAATATCTTTATTACCATTTAATTCACTTGAAAACCCAAACGGAATAAGAATCTTATCTATATTTAAAGCAATGCCTTGTTTTACCATGGTTTGAGAAGATAAATTTTCTTTAATTTCATTTTGAGCATTAGCCTTATTGTTCAAATACAAAAATGCAAAAATCAATACAAAGACTAATCCTAGAAAAGAAATAGCAAATAAATACTTATTAATAAATCCTGCGCCTAAGCCTCCTATAAAAAATACTACTGATATAATTAACAGAATAAGATTAATATGATTATTTTTAATTGGTGTTGCACTTGTATTTTTAATTTGTTCATATTCCTCATTAAGCTTATCTATCTTGCTTAAAAGATCATCTTTATTAATATACTGATACTTACCTAATAAATCACATTCCTCATCCTTAAGACTAAAAGATGTATTCATTAAATTCTTTAAATTTATAACATCTGCTCGCTTAGAACTTATTTCATCATTTGATGGCAAAGCCTTATACTTTATCTTTAAATACTCTAATCTTTTTTCATCATCTAAAGATAACTTGGTATTCTTTTGATTATTTTTTAGCAAATTATTTGTTTTAAGAAGACAAATAAGCTCATCGATTGAAGTCATCGGCATAATTCCTGCTTGATATCTTTGAAGAAGTGATTTCAGCTCTTCCTTTTTGTTTTCAAGATTTATTTTTTTCTCTTCGTAGCAGCTAAAATAAGTATTATTTTTTTCAGCTTCAATGCTTGCCTTATACTCTTTATCAATTCTTAAGCTTTCCTCCATCAATTGGTTATACTCTTCTTTTGCTTTATTTAGGGCAATTTCTTTACTTTTTAAATTACTGATTTCATCCTTAAGGTGAGCAATTTTATTTTTTGAGATGGCAATACTTCCTTTGATATCATTACTTCTTAAGGGCTTATAGCTTTTTTTAAGTTCCTCTAAATACTTCATTGCATTATCAAATGATATTTCTTCACTTTGATCAATACTATAATGACCAAGCTTACTAGTGATATTTGAGGTCGGTTTTATTTCCAAATCATATGGATTAATAAAAATGGTTTTCATAAACGATTCATAATCAAGATTAAATAGATATTCACCAGGCAAAGCATCTATAAGCTTTATCCCCTCATAAAATAATAAGCTATCATCCTTTTGTTTATTAAAAAACTTACCGATTATGCGATATAAATGATTATTAACCTCTAATTCCAAAGTTCCACCAGCAACACTTTCATTATAGGGAATTGCTCTTGCTCGTAAATTATTTTTTAATGACTTTTTGGGGATACCATAAAGCATAGCACAAATAAAATTACAAATTGTACTTTTCCCATAGCCATTATGCTCACATATTGACAAAAGATTATCTTTAGGCTTTAGAACAAAATTTTTTAAAGTCCCAAAAGCTTTAATTTCAATTTTAATTATTTTCATATGACTCCTTCACGCCACCCTTTAAGATTTTCAATCCTAATGATATAATTTCCTTCTTCTCAATATCAGATAATTTTTGATTATTTAAAACTGTTCTTACAAACTCACCTTTAATCGATATATCATTTTTAAAATCACCAAAATTAATAAGCATTGTTGTATCAATTACAACTTTAATAAAATAAACATCACTATAATAGCTTTCGATATCTTTTTCAGTCACATCTAATTCTGGTGATACCTCTCCCTTTAAAACAAGCTTATAAATATCATTTTTATTAAATTCTACTTCTTGATTAATTTTTTTTGTTACATCATTAACAGCTTGCGCACCACTAATATCAATTTCAATCTCATGAATTGTTCTAAAACAAAAAGGTACAAATTCATATTTTATTTTATCAAGCACATCTAAAACAATAAATCCTTTAGCTCCTATCTCATCAAAGCCACGGCCCTCTAAACATCCGCTGTAGCAAGCAACCATTCTACTATCAATCCTATATTCCTTATAAGAATGAACATGTCCAAGTGCTAAATAATCAATATTCTTATCTTTTAAGTCATTAATTTTAATTAAATTTAGACCCTTTGTATCCGAAACCATTCCATGAAGCATTACAATATTAAGGGTTTCCTCTTTAAGGTTTAATGTATCATAAAATGAGTTTTGATTACTTGCTGTTATTTCAAGACCAGAAATTACAAGATTATCATATTGATATTTAGTCCATGTGTCATTGAAGTATTTAAGATTTAAAGGAATATCTTCATATAAAGCTTTAATATCATGGTTGCCTTTTAAATATAAAAAATCAATTGAAGGATAATTTCTAATTGTCATATAAAAATTATCTTTATCTTTTTTAAGAGGATTATCCGAATCAAACACATCACCTGCAAGTAAAATGATATGAATATCATTTTTGCAAGCATACTCGCACATTCTCATAAATGTATTTCTTACTTCTATTTTTCTTTCATGCCCAATTGAAGCCAATGCCGAATTAATCTTAGATCCTAAATGAATATCTGCACAATGAATTATTTTCAAATTACCACCTCATTAAATAAATTTTAACACATTTCTTTCATATTTAGATAAATATATTTAATGTTTAAAAATATTTTTGTTATATTAGTGTTATATTTGAAAAAAATTTACATTTTTTATTTATTTTTTTTAAAATTTGTTTTATAATTTATATAACAAAGAGCTTTAATAACGGGAGAAAATTCTCGAAAGAGGATTTAACTTAATATTTATCTTATATATTTTATTTACTTTTGATTTTAAGATAGACAAATCTTAAAATAAACTCAAGCAAGCTTAATTTTTCGGTTTGAGATAAGCTTTATGAAGTAAAATGTCCTGTAGTTTTAAAGAAAAAGCAGGAAAATTACATATATGTCTAGATAAAATCTAAATTATGGCATATATGAAGAAAGGGAATAAAATGAAAAAAGTAGTTAGTTTTATGAAGGTACTAGCATTACTTATCGTACCTGTGCTACTAATTGCGTCTTGTAATGGAAAAGAAGATCCAACAACATCTATTCCAACAGACCACGTGCACAGTTATACTGAAGAGGTTATTGCTCCAACATGTACCGAGGATGGTTACACACTACATAAATGTAGCTGTGGAGATTCCTATAAGGATACTACAGTTGCAAAGCTTGGCCATAGCTTTGGTGCTTGGAAAGTAACTGTAGAGCCTACAAATACACAAACAGGTTCAAAAGAAAGAGAGTGTCAAACCTGTCATGTAAAAGAAACACAAGTCGTTCCTGTTAGACAAACAGAACACACACATACATATGACAACTGGCAGGTTGCAAAAAATCCGACCGATAAGGCAGAGGGGCTTCTTGTAAGAAATTGTATAGCGGAAGATAAATCCGAAACATTTGTTCTTCCTGCACTAAACACTACTGACTATACTAAGGGTGATGAATCAGTTGATTCTACATGTAGTGTAGCGGGTGTATATGAGTATGTTTATACAAAAGATTAACAAGCATTCAGCTTTAAAGTAGCTCTTCAAAGATTAGAGCATGAGCTTATAACTGATACGAAAGAGGCCACTTGTACAGAATCTGGTTATGTTAGAACAACTTGTAAAAATTGCGATTACAAAGTTGAAGAAACAACGAAACCTCTAGGACATACATGGGATCATGATGAGGCTTCTTGTGATTATGCTAAGACATGTACAGTTTGTCATACTGTTGGTGAAGCTCAAAAGACCCACCACGCTCTAGCTGTTACAACACCTGCAACATGTGAGCAAGCTGGTAAAATTGTCTATACTTGTGAATATTGTAATGAAAAGCTTAGTGAAGAGGCAATTCCAGCTTTAGGTCACGACTATAGTAATTGGAATCAAATCGGTGCTGAACAAAAAAATAGTAAATGTGAAGTTATCCAACATTATTCAAGAACATGTACATTATGTAATCACGAAGAATCCTATGATGACGTTTTAAGAGTTGAGCATAATTATACAAGTGAGGTAACAACCGAGGCTTTATGTAATAAGGCTGGTACAATTACCTATACTTGTTCAGGTTGTGGTTCGTCATACGAAAAGAGCTATGAAAACACTTCTGCTCATAGTTTTGTATCAAAAGGAATAGAAAATAATATTGAAACATTTAAATGTAGTCATTGCGACGCTACTAAAACAGTTCTTTCTTACAAGGATAAAACTGAAGCAAATGTTAACAAGGATAATCTAAATAATGAAATTGAATTAAAGAACGCATCAATTGCTCTTGATGAAAATACGGTCAATGCTCTTCCTCAAAATATTACAATTAAAGCTGATACTGTAAATAAAGATGATCTTAGACTTAATGACTCATATGCCGATGCAATTGGTAATAATACTATTTATAATTTCGGAATGAATTCTGACGAAGATGCTATTTCAAGCTTTGATGGTAAGGTAACTGTAAGAGTTCCTTATGAATTAAAAGCTGGTGAAAATCCGGATGAAATTGCTATTTGGTATATAAATGATGAAGGAACACCAACCGCAATTAAAGCTAAATATGCAAATGGATTTGCGGAATTTGAAACAAATCACTTCTCTTATTACACTGTAATTAGACTTTCTGGTGAAGACAGATGTAAGGTATATGAGCATGATTATATGACAAAACATATCGATGGTGATTGCTTCCATGATTCATATGATTTAAATACTTGTAGATATTGTGGTAGAGTTGAAAAAGCAAATGTAGTTCATCATACAGGACATGTTTATAACGTTGTTGAAAATGTAGCTGCTACTTGTGTTCAAGCTGGTTATACAACTTATAAATGTGATAATTGCGACTCAACATATAAAACTTATATTCTTCCTGTAGGACATAGCTATGAGTTACAAGACGGTTCAATCAAAGCTACTTGTGAGCATACAGGTCTTGAAAAATATGAATGTAGTGTTTGTCATGAAAAATATGAAACAGCTCTTGCCCAACAATCGCATCAATTTAATGATGTTGTTACAAAAGCTACTTGTACTTTACAAGGTTATACTACTCACACATGTAAGAATTGTAGCCTTGTAATTGTTGATACTTATACAAATCCAACCGGACATAATTATGTTTCAACGATTGTAGAACCTACTTGTACTGAGCCTGGCTATACACTTAATAAATGTGCTAATTGTGGCGACGAATATAAGACAAACGAAACTGCTCCAAAACATAAATGGAACATTCCTGCTCCTACTTGTGGTGAAGATCAAGTTTGTACAGTTTGTGGTACTATTGGTGCTTCTGCAACTGGTGAGCATACATTCAATGATAAAGGTATTTGTATTGATTGTGGCTATGGTTGTACTCATACATTTAAAGATGATGTTATTGCTCCTACTTGTACTACAGATGGTTATACAACCCATACCTGTACAAATTGCGGCCTTGTTAAAAAGGATACTACTGTTACAAAGCTTGGCCATGAAGGAAATATCGTTTGTACAAGATGTGGCGAATTAACTGTACCAGAAGAATTCATTAGTAATCTTCTTACATCTTATAAAGATTATACTAGTGTTACATTAAGTGCCCCATATGCTCGTGTTACTGTAAAAGATCTTGATAATGGACATTTAGAAACTGATGTTATAATTACAAATGTAGTAATAACTTTAGGTCTTAATTCTGAAAGAAAGCTCATTGGCTATGGTAAAGGTGAATTTCAATACACTGATTATAATAACTCTATTGGTTATGCTAATGTCATTTTAATCATCAAAAATAATACTATCTACATTAAGGCTACGGAAAGTCTTACAGTTGATCCTGATACTATTTCAACCGTTTGGAGTTCTACATATGAAACTTTTGATTCAGTTAATCACTACTACGCAGTATCATTTGAACAACTTATGACTGAAGCACATCTTCCAAATACCGATCAAATTGAGGCCATTTTGAAAGAATATAAACCACTTATTGAAGATGTAATTGCTGTACTTAATAAGATTTATACAGCGAATAAACCTCTTCTTAAGAAGCTAGCAATTAATGTACTTGATAAACTATTCATTTTAAACAATAATGGTACTTCTTATACTTTAACGCTTAACATTAATTATTTTATAGATATTTATAATTACGCTAAGACACACAAAGCAGCTGAAATTATTGATTATATTTTAGGTACAGGTGCTGTTGAAGCTATAAGATCATTTATTGCCAATGCTGATAAATTAACAATTGGAGAGGCAATTGATACAATTATTAATTATACAGGTCTTACAGTTGATGAAATTGTAGAATTAGTTAACAAATACGTTAAACTAGATGGCGATAAGACTATTGAACAAATAATTAATGAATTCTTAGGAAATACTTCAGGTAGTCTAGTTGATTATTTAAAGTCTGATTTATTTAGAAAGGCTAACTTATTTGAAACCATTACCAAACTTCTTAAGAATAATATGGAAATCGAAATAGATTTTGTAAGCTATATTAAGATGGCTCTTGAAGCAATCGATGAATATAAAGATTATACAATCAAAGACTTCATCGAAATGGCTGGTCTAAATATTAATCTTGATGAAATATTTAAGGTGATTGATGGCTATATTGAAAGATATAAAGACATACTAGATGTTACTATTTCAACTGACTATGTTGGAAATATTACTTCTTTAAAAGTAACTACTAAGGGTACTGTAAGTGATGATAAGAATTGGACAGCTGATGGCGATATTTCAATTGATTTTACATTTAATAATGAAGTCGTTATTGAAAATGACTTTACTAAATTAGTAGATAACATCATTAGTCTTGATATCCCTGCTTTATTTAAAGAAAACTATAAAAATTTAGTAAAAGATGATGATGGTAATGTAATTGGATTCTTCAGTGAGGAAAAAGATTCTGAAACAGATAATCATACAGAAGGACAATTCACATATGAAACAATTTATACTCGTCATACTAAAAATTATATATACTTTAATAAAAAGACATATATCGACAACTTTACAGTAGATTGTGGAAATTGGTCTAAAATACAATATAGTGGCTGCTATAGAAAAGAAGAAAGCTATTACACTACAGTTTATAACACATATTATAAAGGCAATCTAATTGACACTCATACTGAAACAAGTAATCCTAATTATTGGGAATCTTCATATAGTAGTTTTACTTTCTTCTATAATGTAAAAACTCAAAAGTTCATTTTAAAAAACTCATATAGAGATACTATGCATGACTTCCGTTTAACTAATCACGTAGATTCAAATGGCTGTGGAACATATGCTACAGATGTTTATGTATGTGCTGATTGTGGATATACTAAGACAGAATATTCATTTGAAGGTCATAAATTTACAGGAGAAGAAACATATGAATTAGTTAATCCAAATGGAACATGTAAGGATGGAGTTAAAGTTTACCAATTTTGTGATAAATGTCAAAAAAACATCCTTAAATATACAAATTATAACCATAGTTCTTGGCATGAAGAGTATAAGTTAAAGGATGGTGCTACTTCTTGTGAAGATGGAGTTATCGTTTCTAAAGTTTGTAATTTATGCGGTGCTGTTGATTCTACTTACGAAACAAATAATCATAGAACAACTGAAAAAGAAATAAGTCTTGCAGATTATGGCTTTAAAGGAAATCTAACCATTTCAGAATGTGCCTGTGGGCAAATAAAAAATGCATATTTCAGTGGAGATTATGACAATTCAAAAAAAGAATACCTTGATGAAAAAGTAACAATTGATGGTATTGATTATAATGCTGAAGTGACAACTTACTATTATGGAGAAAACGCATTTGTTATTAGAAGGTTAACTGCAACAGTTGAAAATGAAAATTGTCAGGCTGTTTCTATAACTCTTTATCAATACGGATATAAAGATGATGGTTCTTCTTTATATGAAATAAAAGAACAAAACGAAACATATTCACACAAACCTCAAATGCTCGAGGAAACAAAAGAAAATGGTGATGGTACTTCAACTATAACCCAAACTTGGAAATGTACTGAATGCAGCACCATAACATATGTAACAATTTATGAATATGATTCTAATAGAAAACTTGTTACACATATTACTCAAGATTATAGTGGAAGCGGAATGTTATCTTCAATATATACTGAAAAATACACCTACATTAATGGTAAACAATTCATTATATTTGTAAGAACTGAAGAATTAAATTCATGGAGTCAAAAAGAAATTAAACCAGATATAGACAGATGTATGCAAATTGTAACATATACAAGTAGCAACGGACAAAATGAAACAACAGAAGAAACACATCATTTTGACGTAACAATTCATCCCGCATCTTGTACTCAACCAGGATATAGCGTATGTAACAAATGTGGAGAAACACTATATGATCAATACCCACATAGACATAAGTTCGATTATGTAGCTGGTCATTGGAAATGTAGCTATTGTGGTCTTGAATCTGATAATACTAATAATGGTGTAATAGCCCTTGAAGAATTAGAATCAGAATCACAAAACACATTATCATATGGATATTGCTTCGATAGATATAGTGGTGTAGATGCTATCTTTAATATATCAGTAATTATTAATGGAACACATTATGCTATTAGTTATGAACCTGATACTACTACACATATTTATAGTGATCATTTAATTTATGGTCAAATTAATATCGATTTAGCCACTTTAAATTCTAAGATTAATACTCTAATCGAAGAAAATAATCTTGAAGTTGAAAGTATTATATTAAGTGTAAATGCTCTAGATGCTAATTCACAATATTCTACTTCTATTACTTTATCATATAGCTTAAATATTTAATTTAAGAGGCATCATTTCGTTTTGAATTGATGCCTTTTTTATTATTTTAAAGCCAATGCTATTCAATCATCAAGAAACAAAGGACCTTTTGGACTGTATAAACAAATATAATCTACAATCTCTGGTTTTAAATAACAGATTTGCAATATTTTTTGACAAAATTTGACATAAATGATTGTTTTTTATATAATAATAAAGTGAGATTATTTTCAAATCCGGAGGTTAGTTATGAATAAAGTTAGTGTTAGATGCCAAAAACAAGCTTCTGCTAAGTTTTATTACGCATCAAAAAGAATGTTTGCTGAACTAAAAATTTTAAAGGTGTTACTATATATTTTAGCTATAGTACCAGTTGTTTTACAATTTATTCCTGCTGTAAATTCTAACGAAGTAATGAGTTTTGCCTATACCGTTATTTCATTTGCCCTAACAATTTTAAATGAGGTATTATCTGCTTTTTTTAACAATCACAAAGAAAGTGCCATCCTAGAGCATCAACTATATGAATCAGAAATTACAGGCTCAACATTTTCCAAAATTGAATATGATCGTGAATCAACAAATAGTTTAAATGAGCTTGCAATTAGAAAAGGTCTTCCTAAAATGCATTCACTTGAAGAAAGTGGAAAAAATATCATATATCAGAGGTGCCTGATGATATATCTGATGACTATTCATATTTATATTTATGTCGTCTATCTGCAGCTAAGACAAATTATTTATTAAGTCGTATATTTGTATTCTATGCTATTTTACTTGGAATTGTAATTTGTATTTTTACAGCATGTATTTTTTGGAAACAAAACACAGCTGATTATCTAAAATTAATAATTGGATTTTATCCACTAGTAAATCCTTTTATAAAGAATTGTGCTTCTTGTAAAAAAACACAAAAGAATTGTGTAAAAATTTGTGCTGATATCGATAACTTCTTTGCAGATGGTGATGCATCTATTGAACGTCTTGCAAGATTCTATTACTATACTCAAAATATTGAATTTGAAATGATGGTTAATAAACCAGCCATTTATAACATCTTCCCTGCAATGTTTAAACGTGGACTTGCCATTTTAGAGGATGGTGTTACTATACGTTTTATGGAAGCAATTGATGAATTATATGGCAAATCAAAAGGCTTAGTTGGACAAGCTCGAGGTAAAGCATTAATTACACGAGTTGATTATGACCTTGAAAAGCTTGAAGAAAAACGTAAGAAAAAGCTTCAAACTCAAAAAAATGATGAACCTAAAGTAAGTACTAACGTTCAAGAAAACAAAGTTGATATCAAAATATCAAAGCCTCAAACACCAATAAAAAAGACTGTATCAAATCAAGCAACTAAAAAAGCTACAAAAACTGTTACCTCTGTTTCTAAAGCATCATCTAAAAATTCAGACGAAAAAAAGGATCTACCAAAAACCACTGCCAAGAAAACAACGACTAAAAAAACTACAGCTAAGTCAACTTCTACAAAAAATATAGAAGAAAAATAATCACGAATAAAAGGAATTTCAAATTCCTTTTTATTTTAGTTTAAATAATCTTTTTTCATAAAATGATTATTTGTTAATCAATACTCTAAAACGTTCTTATAAGGCCATAGAATCGATAATATGCAGTTATAGTATATATTATCACTTCTTTTATGTTATATTTATTTAAAAAAAGGATTTTATCTGAAGAGTACCCTTAAAGTTGGACTAGAGTAAAATCTAGAAAGACTTAGGGGTA
>UMAO01045864.1_pt1 | contig 15561 bp, 14 predicted proteins | sample 1963741 | NCBI WGS metagenome assembly UMAO01 (sample SAMEA4835919, study PRJEB28245) | human gut metagenome | biome: gut microbiome; material: fecal sample | place: Denmark | collected 2008
CATATGGTGAGTAAACATCTCCTACCAGATAACCTTTCTCCATAATATTTTTATTTCCAGTTGTTTTAATATCACCATACATATTGAATGCTGACCGGCTATATACACCTTCCACGCTTTGATTTCCAGTATGCGTTTTATATAATGTAATGCATCTTTGCAAATAAACAGGAATGGCTTGATACAAAACATATATATCTTTTATACTTGCTCGAGACAAAAATTCCAAATTATCCTCTAATGCCGGCCAAGCTAATGCTCCATTAGAAAGCCCTGGTTCAAAATCATAGTATTCTGGTAAAACAACAACAATATCGCCTTCCTTAATTATATCTCTTGTTATGTCCATAGGAAATGTCTGCCCCCATCCTGCGTGTAAACCCATATTTACTACAGGCATTCCAAGCTTCTGTTCTATTCTTTCAGAATCAATTCCAAATGCAACACTTGACCCTCCATACAAAATTACTTTTGGGGCTGCTATTTCTTTCGCATAATTGTATTTATCTACCAATGCCACCATATAATCTTCTCTGTACTGTGGCATTACTATTCCGAAAACAAAAAATATAACTACAACTAAAACTATGCTTATCTTTAGCAAAAATTTACTACGCATGAATTTTTCCTCTAAAATTGAAAATAAATAAACTGTGTCTGCGCTTCTTCCATTCCATAGGCTCCAAATAAAATAATTGTAAAAATAAGTATAAAATATACAATCCATCTTTCCATGATATTCTGATTTGCAAGCAATTTCAATACGGGCTGTCTCCTATGTATCAATGACACAGCAAACAAGCAGACTATAAATACTGACAAGAACCATAACTCTATCGCTGTAATTCCTAAAGAATTCCATTGAGCAGCATCCATAATTCTATATAACTGAAAATCTGTAAACATACCATTAATGAAGCAAAGTGCATTAGTCAAAGAACTCATCCTAAAAAATATCCATGCCAAAGTTACCATAGAAAAGGTTATAAGACACCTAAAACACCCCAACAATTCAGTTTCTCTTATATGCAATATCTCCTTTAAGTTATCTCTTGCAGGCTTACTGAATTCTCCAACAACCTGATATGTACCATGTAACAATCCCCACACGATATAGTTCCAACCAGCTCCATGCCACAGTCCACTTATTGCAAATGTTACCATTATATTAAAATACTTTCTCTTCTTTGAGCAGTGTCCGCCTCCCATCGGTATATAAATATAATCACGTAACCACTGGCTCAATGATATATGCCATCGCCGCCAAAACTCTTTTATTGATTGTGCAAAATACGGTGTATCAAAATTGTCCATCAATTCAAATCCCATTACTTTCGCTGCACCTATCGCAATATTCGAATAGCCTCCAAAGTCACAATATATCTGTACTGAGAAAAGTATTGCGGCAAATAGCCTCCATATTCCCGGATAGTTTTCATATGAATTGAACACTGTATTAACCACAATTCCCGCCCTATCTGCAATTACAACTTTCTGAAACAATCCCCATGTCATTAATATTAAACCATTTTTTGCGTTGCCATATTCAAATTTATGTATCTCGTGGATTTGTTTCATTAAATGCGGCGCCCGTTCAATAGGTCCTGCTATCAACTGTGGAAAGAAAGATACAAACAGTGCATATTTCCCCAGATTTTTTTCTGCCTCCAACTCCCCTTTATACACGTCCGCAATATAGCCAATAGCCTGAAATGTGTAAAAAGAAATACCTACCGGTAATATGATATTAAACTTAGAAACATTCTGGATTCCTAAATAACTCAAATTATCAATAACAAAATTTCCATATTTGAACACAAATAAGATTCCCAAATTTATTACAATACAGCTTGCCAAGCCAATGCTTCTTAAATACACCTTCTTTTTTCCGGTATATTTATTGGCTTTTCCTATCAATAATGCTGTTACCCAGGTTGTTACAATTGTAAACATTAACAAAAATGAATACTTTACACTCCAACACATGTAAAAGAAAAAACTTGTTATTAACAACCAAATCCATTTTATCTTTTGCGGGATTGCGTAGTATACTAACACAACAATAGGGAAAAATAGCAAAAATTCCATCGAATTAAAATACATATTTTCTATGTCCCTCTTTCGTAACGTTTCTCAACTTCTAAATTTAAAACTATCAAAATTGACGTTCATATTTTTCTTTATCTGGTGCTATCTCCTCACACTTTATCCAATATGAATCAGCGTTTTTCTTTTTTAAAGCAAGTCGATCGCGTCCAAATACTTTCATTATCAATGCCAAAATCGTACATACTACATAATAAATTATTGCCAATAGAACTCTTCCTACAATATTTCCCATCAAAAACGCAAAACCCATCCAGCAATAATAAAACCACCTCATGCCACTCGGGATAATAATTGTAATAATACCCAATATGCTTCCTATCACACCAACTTTAAGCAAAACTGAATCCATGTCTGTAAAAAACAATATAATTAACGTAATTATTCCAAATCCTATCGCTGTTACAATTCCAAATTCTCTTAACTTTTTCTTATCCGGATTCCATTCAATATTTATCATCTTCTATTCCTTTATAATATTATACAATTCTTTATATATAACATCCGCTGCTTTTTCTGAGCCTTCATCTGTATAATGAACCATATCATAAAAATTGCCTTCTGTGCTTCCTATTTCATTTGCCAAATCTATACACACAATATCATTTTCCTCGGCTACATCTCTAATTACCTGGTTCATGTCCAACCACATTGCATAAAACTCATTATAATCTATACCTACCCAATATCCACCACACGCTTCATATAGCTGAGCAATCAAATCATCTGGTTGCTCATTCATTCTTGATGCCTGTGTCATCAATACAGGTGTAATACCGTTTACTTCACATACTGCTATAAACATTTCCAAATTGTTCTCAAATTTTAATAATATATCTTCTTCATTATAATCACTAACTCGTGTATATCCAGTTTCTGTTTGTTTCAAAGAATTTATTCGTGAAATTATTCCAGGAAACCACTGTTTCATCGTTCCTTGCAATCTAGCAAATACACTTCCACCAATCGGCACATTCCCTGCCGTTTGCATATAATAAAAGTCAAGTGGTTCTCCCCACTCCGTATAAGAATATCCTCCCCATTGTAAAAGTTGAATTAAATCATTCACATTATGATGCAAAACTGCCACATCCGGTTCTACTTCCAGACCCTTATGTAAAAGTGTATCTATTGAGTTATGACTGTTACCCCCTCCAACTCCTGCATTATATGAATTAATCTTATATCCACTACTTTCTTCCAACATTCTGCCAACCAAATACGGATAACGTTTATTCTCATCAACCGTAATGCATTCTGTCGTGGAGCCCCCCAAAAAGAGCAGAACCTTCTCCGGTTCATCATGTATCTTAGATGGCTCAATAAATCCATCCTTATCAATACTTGCATGATAGTCTCCTAAACCAGAAAATACGCCCTCTACCGCATATATTCCATTATAGTACTCATCCTTAGATGCAGTCACTACTGTGTAGGGCTGATTTTCTCTTATAGGAATTGCTCTCTTCACAGCAGGATCGCTTACACCATACATTTTTTCCAGTATAATTTCCAAAATAATGCACGCTACCAGAACACTGCCCAACGTCATTCCTATAATATTAACTATTTTCTTTTTCATACCATCTCCTTATTTTAGAACAACGTATATATAAACGGTGCCGCCGAAGTTCCTCCAAGTACAACCAATCCTAACAATACCAAAAGTACTATTACAACAGGTACCAACCAAAATGATTTTTTTTCTTTAAAAAAAAGGATAAATTCTTTAAATATACTTCTTCTATTTTTTCGCATATCACTATTCTCCTAAACTAATCCAATTTAAATGCCTTTTTATATTCTTCTGCACCATCCATCTGAGGTTGTTCTTCTTTTTTCATGATAAAATTGCCAATAACAAGAACATCCATGTCTGTATACATAAAACAACGGTATGCATCCTGCGGCGAACAAACAATCGGTTCACCCCTAATATTAAAAGATGTATTCACCACGCAAGGGCATCCTGTCACCTTATAAAATTCTTTTATAATATGATAAAACCGTTCATTTACTGCTTCTTTAACCGTTTGTAAACGTGCAGAATAGTCTACATGTGTAATTGCCGGCACATCCGAACGCTCTACCATTAACTTTTCCAACCCCTGTTTATCATCCGTGTTCTCTTTACAATGTGAACTTTTCACCTGTGTCGTAAGCAACATATATGGACTATCTTGTCCATCTTTTATCTCAAACCATTCACTTGCTTCTTCCTCTAGACACGATGGAGCAAATGGACGAAATGATTCCCTGAATTTAATTTTTAAATTCATTGTCTTTTGCATTTCTGCATTTCGTGGATCTCCCAGAATACTTCTATTTCCTAATGCTCGCGGTCCGAATTCCATTCTCCCATTCATATGACCTACCACATTTCCCTCTGATAAATATTGAGCAATTTCTTGTGCAATCTGCTCCTCGTTTACTTTTTCGTATATTGCACCAACCTCACACAAGTACTTTTCAATCTCATCATTTGTATATTCCGGTCCTAAATAACTTCCTGACTGTGCATCGGGTTTCTTGATTTTTCTCTTTTTTCCTTCTAATTGATACCACAAAAACAAAGCTGCTCCCAATGCCCCACCTGCATCTCCCGCCGCCGGCTGAATCCATACATTATCAAAAATACCTTCTTGAAGGATTTTTCCATTTGCCACACAATTTAAAGCACTTCCACCCGCCAAGCATAAATTCGATTGTCCTGTCTTCTTTTTAACATATTTGGCTATTTGAATCATAACCATTTCAGTAACAACCTGAAGGCTTTTTGCGATATCCATGTGTTTTTGTGATAATTCACTTTCCGGTTTCCGAACCGGCATCTCAAATAATTCTTCAAACTTTTTTGAAGTCATTGTCAATCCAGCACAATAATTAAAATATTTTTGATTTAGCCAAAATGAACCATCCTCTTTGATATCAATCAAATTATTCAAAATCAAATTAACATATTTAGGCTCTCCATATGGTGCCAATCCCATAACTTTGTATTCACCAGAATTGACTTTAAATCCTAAATAATAGGTAAAAGCTGAATAAAAAAGACCTAGTGAATGTGGAAATTCTATCTGTTCCTGCAAACTAATCGTGTTTCCCTTTCCCACACCATAAGTTGTAGTAGCCCACTCTCCAACTCCATCGAATGTAATAATTGCCGCTTCTTCAAATGGTGATGGATAAAATGCACTTGCTGCATGCGATTCATGGTGATATGTAAAATAAATCGGCCCGTCGTATCCTACTAATTTTTTATCAATTTCCTTAGGAATAAAAAGCTTCTGTTTCAACCACAACGGCATTGCTTTCATAAATGAGCCAATACCTCTAGGCGCATAGGCAAGATATGTTTCTAACAATCTTTCAAATTTCAATAGTGGCTTATCATAAAATACAACTGCGTCAATATCCTTGACTTCTATGCCTGCTTCTCTCAGACAATACTCCACTGCCTTAGAAGGGAAGTTATAATCCTGCTTTATTCGGGTAAATCTTTCCTCCTGCACCGCCGCTAGTATTTCTCCATCTTTAAGTATTGCTGCTGCGCTATCATGATAAAATGCGCTAATACCTAATATATACATACTATTTCTTACCTTTCTTTTGTAACATTTATAAATCTCAGCAACTTCATATTTTAGCGATTGTTATATCAACATCGCCTTTTTTTCTTCCAACTACTCCTTAATATATTACCAAACACCAATAATACTACTATTATATATATACATGCAAATATTGACAATCTCCCATTCGCAGTAAGTATTATAAACCCACAAATTAAAAGAATTTGTGTATACTTTTGTTTTTTATCAATTTCCCACTGTCTTCTCAAGTATAATTCCAATATCAAGTTCCACGCTACAAAGATAATTAATGTAGTCAACGCCACAAAATAGATAGAATCACTTATCCTATATACCAAGCTTGTTCCCACCAACATTACCAGCGTTCCAATTAGATTCGCAACAAAATACTGTTTTTCCATTCTAAACGCTTTCATATAAGGGGTTATTATCATCTGCATTTTCCCAAGTGGAATACATAATGCAAATATTAAATACATATACTCCAACACATCACTATAATCAAATAGATAATATTTTATTATCAAAACAGCCGGTATATACATTCCAAGTCCAACTGTAATCAAAGAATCATATATTCTCTCTATCTTTTGATAGTACTCCAAGAGCTGATTTTCCTCTAAATTTTTTAGAATCGGGAAAAAAACAACTCCTGCCGCATTTGTAAACGTCACAATTAGTGCCAAAACAGATAGTGCAAAGGAAAACACAGCATACTCTTCGATGGTTGCATTATTCTGCAATACTACTCTCCCTGCCATCGGCATAAAGGATGCTAATAAAGCCCCTGCCGTAATAAAAATACCATGTCCACAATTTTCCCAGACTTCCTGCAAGCCAATCTTCCATTCACATCTTTTTCCAAAGATAAAATAAGTTCCTAACATAATACAGGCAATGCCTATTACTACTCTTATTGCATAGTCAACAACAATCATGCTTTTGTATCCAATTATTCCTGAGAATAACAAAATACTATACCCTATTGTTGTCAGAAATCTGTTCAGAAAATTCATTTTATTATATACTTCTTGCCGATTAATCGCCAAAAAATATGACAAAATTATATTAAAAACACATATAAATGGCATGCTCAGAAATAGCATTGAATATATGTACTTCATATCATTTGTTAAATCTAATAAAATTATTACAAACGTTCCGCCCAACGCAACAAATATACTTGTCAAACACATAAGTATATTTCCTGAACGTATTCGCTCTATTGGCAATTCATCACGGCTCTTTCCGCCATATTTTAATACTAATCCATCATTATACCCAAACGTAATTAAGTTGATATAATTCAAATAGAAATAATATATCTGCCAATATCCGAATTGTTCTGTTCCCATATATTTAGGAACAATTAGGCTTGTAACTAGTGAACATACTAAAATAAGCGCCTGTGTTATCAACGCAAATCCTATCTTTCGTACACTAGCTTTTAGCATCATCTTATCATCCAAAATATTCCCTCTTAACCATTCTTAACACTTTGACATCTACCATTAATCATTTTGTAAATTTTGATAGAATTTTCTTCCTTAGAAAATCTCGCCTCTGCCAACTTTTTAGCTCGTTCTGTCATAGCTTTAAACTGTTCAAAGTTCTCCCAGTAATGTCTAACTTGCTGTTTAATCAATTCTTTGGATTCTGTATCTACTACTAATGCCACTTTATTCTCTTCTAGAAACTCAATTGATGCAGCATCTTTAGGACCTACCCCTAAAATAACTCTTCCAGAGCTTAAATATTCTGATATCTTAGTTGACATTGCCGTATATGTTAATTGTCGGTATTTTTTATCAAACGATTCTACATGAACCAAAATATCCGCATCTTCTTTTATCTTGTACAATTCCTCGCCAAATACACTTCCACAGAATTTGATCACTGGTGGTCTATTTAATTTTTTCAACATTGGAGTTGTCGGCATATATGATGAATAGATACATAGTTCCGCATGTAGTCCTTCTTCTTCCAATTCTTGCAAGGCTTCACCTACCAAACATAGTACCTTCCAACGATTTATCCCTAAATTTCCTGCATAAACCAACTTCAAAACCTGTTCACTGTCTTTTTTTTCGATTGGATAATAAGTTTTTTGCATATCAACACTATTCATACATACAAGATATTCTCCACCATACCTTTTTTGAAACACTCTTGCCATCTTATCACATATTGCAATAATCCCACTTGATATTTCAACTGCTTGAGACAAACTCTCAGACATTCTTTTTCTTTGCAGATTTTTCCACGGACTTTTTCCACTTCGATATATATAATAATCATCACCAATATGAATAAATAATGGAATATTATACTTTTGTACAACATATTGAGCCATTTCAAAAAATACTGCCATGTTTCCTGCCGATAAAAACACAAAATCAGGCTTTACCATATCCAACCAGTCATTGAATTTCTCGTTGTTCCAATTGCTCTTCTGCCATATGTAGTCTCTCAAAACTGCCACAAAGGAACTTCCACTCATCAAATTATTCATCAAACTCTGTTGGCCAGCTTCCTGTTCTCCTATATCTTGCTTATCAACGGTGTCATTTTTTTCTTTCACACTTCCGATTTCTGTCTTTGAAAAAAAAGAAGTTAATACTTCTCTATCTGATATTTGATAATATTTCTCACAAATATCATAATCAGGTTCCAGATTACTCACATAAATCTGTGCTATATTTTCCTTATTCCATTTACTAAACATAGATGCAATTGTTTTTCCATTGCCTGTTTTTGTACTAAAAGGATTATTTTGTATAATCAATCCTTTACACTGCTTTTCTTCCACAATCATTCCTCTTTTTCCAATATCTTTTTGGAATGCGATATAGCATTTTCCCTTTTTTTGCTTGATTTATTAAATATTCCACATATAAATCTGCATCATTAAGGAGCTCAACCTCTACTCCTCTTATGTTGCGTCTTTGAACAAAATCATTCTTGTCCAAAATCTTACCACTATATTGTGCTGTAAAAAAACGGTGCCAAAATCCTTTGCGAACTCTAAATGTCACTCTTTCTTCTTCATTGCCATTCACAATAATGTAATTCGACTTTTCATACCAATCAGCAATTGGCCATTCTTCGTCAAGAAAATCTTCTGCGGCATGTACAATCGTATCTGCATCTGTAATTGGCAGACCCAAATATAAAATCTTCGCATGATGTTCTTTCAAATACCCCCATGCCGACTTCCTGCCATGTACTAAATCAGTATCCATTTCCGTTCTCAACATCTCATCTGCCAATTTGCCTTTTACTGCGATAGAATTCATCGGACACTTGCTTCTCCTGACACCCTTACATTTGCAAAAAATCATTGGCAACATTCCCGTACTTACTCCCGTACGTTTCACATCATATTTCGTATATGTTTCTCCATCTAATATGATATCATTTTGCACTTTATAATGAGGAAACGCTGCCATTGCCAACGTCCCCTCCTCACCAACTAGCTCCAATAACCCTTCAATTAATTGCATGGGAGTTGCATTGAGCTGCATCAAACCATTCATGCTTGAATGCACCATTACTAAATCTCCCTTTTTTATACCAAACTCTCTTATCGTCTGTAACACTTCTTCTAATTGTACATTCTTTTCTAAAGCAACTTGATGCGTTTGTATTTTCCCTTTAATTACTTTTCTTTTATTCTGATCAAGATTAGCATATACACACTGTGCAAGTACTTCCAACCAAGGAAATATTCTCATCAGCTTATACAATACCTTTTTCATTTTATTCTAATTCTCCACCGGCTTTTACAATCACTGCCTCAATTTGACTTATAGACGAAAAGTTCTCTGGCAGAATATCCATTGGGTCTATCTCTATTTGATATTCCTCTTCTATACCTTCAATGAGTTCAATCAATTCCAAAGAGTCCAGTAATCCGTCTTCGACAAAATCCTGTGACTTATTAAAATCAACCTCCGGCTTAATATTTTTTAAAATACTTTCAATCTTACTCATATCTTTTCCTCCTAAAAATTCTTATTCTTCTTTTTTAATGTATAATTCTATCTCTATTCCATCTCTATGCAAGAAATAATTACTAATCCAACCTCTTTTTCCCCACTTAACCTGACCATCTACTATTATTCTATATTTTTCAATTTCAAACGTTTTACCCTCCAATTGAACTTTCAACTTTGGAACAATCTGAAGCGGACCATAGTCAAATGCCCTAAGTAATTTTATTATCTGCATGAATTCAACATTAACATCTAAATATCCATCTTGGGGTAACTGCTTTCTTCTGTAACAATGTATTGCATTTGCTTCATTAGCTTTTCCGCAAATCGGTTTTTCAAGAAATTCATCTATAAACTCCTCAAAAGCCACCTTTCCTTGTTGCATCACACTTTTTACTACTTGAAGTGCCGTTTCAGATCCATCTAATGGTATTTTTTTCTGTGTAATAATTTCCCCAGCATCTATTCCAGGATTTACATAATGCCAAGTTATTCCTGTATATTTTTCCTCATTATATATTACCCACGTAGGAATATTCATTCCTCTATAATCTGGTAAATATGAATAATGAAAATTAATAATTGTAACTCCTTCAAGATTAATAATTTCTTTTGGAAAAATGTACTCATTATTAGCACTTATTATAAGTGTTTGTCCCACAATATTTTCTAGTATTTTTTCTTTTAATTTGCTTGCATTTTCTTCACAACAATATAATATATTCAATTTATCACACAAGCGTTTTAGCATTGACACCTGACTGTACCGACTCTCAATAACATTATATTGTATTTCCTTTTCTGATAATATTTGTGCACAATCGCATGCGATTTTCCCGCTACCAAGCAACAAAATTTTTTCAAAATACATATACAATTCTCCTATTGATTTAAATAAATTTCCTTTATTTTTAATCTATCAATTTTACCATTTGTATTTCTTGGCATCTCTCCCATTTCAATATATACCGCCGGTATCATATAATTAGGCAACGCCGTTGCAAGTGTTTGTCTTAATTCTGTTTTTTGTATATTCCCTTTGCTTTCGTAGACCATAATAATATGTTTTTGTTCTTTATTATATATAACACAACAATTGTCTACAATCTTTAACGTATTAATAGCAACATGTTCTATTTCCCCCAACTCAATTCGGTAGCCGTTGTGTTTTATCAATGTATCTTTTCTTCCAACAAATACAATTTCCCCATATTGATTTTTATATGCCAAATCCCCTGTCTTATAAATAAGCTCAGGATACTTTGTATTTAACGGATTCTGAACAAATGCTGCTTCTGTCTTTTCCCAGTTATTGTAATATCCTCCTGCTAAAGAAGTGCCTCTTACACAAATTTCTCCCTGTTCATCTTGTGATGCTTCAGTATTATCATCTTTTAATAAGATAACATTTGTATTACGACATGGATAGCCAATCGGAATCGGCTCATCATCTGCCAATTCCCTTTCAACGATATAGTATGTACAATCTAAGGTGATTTCTATCGGTCCATATAAATTTGCAAACACAGTATTTACCAACTGCTTTTTCCATATATTAAACTGTTTAGTAGGGAACACTTCTCCTGCAAACCAAACCCATTTCAAAAACTGTGGCGTAACTTTCTCCAATAGTCCCATATTCGCAATATTCACCATAATAGTAGGTACCCAGAATATAAATGTTACCTTTTCCTGATTCAATAGCTGTAACAGTTTAACCGGAAATACTGCAAAACTATCAGGAATTACTACTATCTCAGCTCCCTTTGCCATCAGCATGCAAAGTTCAAAACTATAAATATCAAATACTGCCGGTGAAAGTGAACCAATAATTTCATTATCAGTAAATTCAAATGTATCTAAAGCCCATTCTGTGAAATCAATAAAGCTCTTGTGATTAAGGACGACACCTTTCGGAGTGCCTGTGGAACCTGATGTATTTATCAAACACATCGGATCTGTATCAATAATCTTTTGACTCTGCATTTTCATAAAATCTATCTGATTTTGCTTCATTTCAATTTTATCAATGCATATAATATCAATATGTGTCTCCGGCAATTTTTCTAAGTATTTACTATGTGTTATAATCGCAGCTGGCTTGACACAATCCAATATATTTTCAATTCTATGGGCGGGTGTTTTTACATCCAAATTCATATATGCATTTCCGCTGTATAGAATACCCATATCTGCAACTATTCCCCAAACACTCTTTGGTATAAACACCGCAACCGGGCTTGATGCCATAATTTCAATACGTTCTGAAAAATATCCAGCAAGATCCATAGCCCTTCGTCTCAATTCAACAAAAGATACTTTTTCTTCCCCTTCAACAACCGCAATTTCATTTTTCTTTAAATTTACAGTTTCTTCAAAATACTCCAACAGTGTTAATTTCATTTTTCGCTCCTCTTCTAATCTCATCACGTTTTGTCATCCAAAATTGTTACTCTTAAATTTATCAATCATGCCCTTCAAATTCATATTTTCCCCATGTCCTGGATATATGATAATATCGGGATTTTTCTCATACATAACGTTTAATATAGGTAATGTCTTTTCATAAAAAGCCTTTTGGTTTGCACCCGGCATCCGAAAAATATCGTCTACATTTTCTAATAACGTATCCCCAGAAAACAATATATTTCCTGTCAAAATACAACAGCCACATTCCGAATGCCCCTCCGTTTCTATACATTCTATAGCCTGATTATTCCACCACAATTCATAACCATCTTCAAAAGTTATCTCAGATTTATCACAAACCACTTCTGCTCGCACACTCTCTCCTGTCACCGACAATATGGGGCTATATCTCGATAAATTTCTTTTAGAGTTCCCTATAGCTTCACTACACTTCTTTGTCGAGATTACCTTGCAATTATTTTCTTCACGTAACTGATTTAATCCTATAATATGATCCCAATGCTCATGTGTCAAAATCACATACCTAATTGTAACATCATTATCAAGTATATAGTTATTTATCCTGTTATAATCAGATGGGTCAATCACAATCACTTCTTTGCTATCAGACTCAAGCAAATATGTATTAGACAAATTTGATTTTCCCTTAAGCACATGGATTTTCATCTGTTTTTTCCTCTAATATCATTGTCTTTGTATCAAACTTTTTCACTGCTTGCCCCGTAACTATCAATTGTGGAGAATCTGGAAATTGCACATTCCCAAATTGAAATAATCCCATAGGAAACAAATCCTTTTTCAAGTGGAAGATTTCTTTGAACCCATCTTCTTCATTTCCCATCCATATATGCACATTTCGATTTTGCACACCTTGTCCCAATCTATAAGTCAAAAGATATCTTAATCCCTTTATCCGGCTATCCGGTTCTACTGACGTTGCAAACACATACTGTTTTTTACCAATTTTATCTATGTATGTTCTACCATAAATACACGGTCCTGGCAACTCCTGTATTCTTATGAGCCGTTTTTCACTTTCATTCTCTTTCATAAAATATAAGTAATTTTTTTCTAAAGGAGTATCTGTTGCATATAAAATTCCTTCCTCACATGGAAACGCCACACAGCATCTGTACTGTTGTTTACCAACCAAAAGTGGCTTTACCGTCTTGAAATCATCTTTCGTTTCCCATATTCCGGAACCTTCATCTGTATCACCAGTCATTATTAATATTCTTCCATGTTCTCTATCCAAAGCAAAACCGTGTATATGTGTAATTGTATTTGGCGGGAAAGTATATACGCATTCCCATTCTTCTCCCTTTTCTTTGTATATATTAACCCTTTCTTTTGCAGCATTTCCCCAATATTCGCCATAGATTACACCATCTGTAAACGTACTTATTTGCGTAACATTACATAATGTTCTCGGATTATTCATACCTTTTCTAAATTGATGCACCATTTGAATTCTATTTTCTTTCCAAATGCATTTATATACATATCCATGAAACGTAAAATATATGGTTTCATCTTTAATAATTGCATTTTTCACTTCTACTCTAAAAATTCTTTCCAGTATTCGAAATCTAGCCGCCAATTTTAACATCAATTCACACGGTATGATTATTGCTTTCTCCTCATATTTTCCCTTTTCTATAGAAACAATCAGCTTTCCTTTTTTGTAGTATACTTCTATTTCTTCATTTGCACACAGCAATCTTCTATTATCATATATTTTCACTCGCCACATCTTTCTACGCTTTCGCCTCTTTCCTCACCTTTATCTCTGTTATTAACCACATAATAAAAACCGTCCAAAAAGTGATAAAGAAACCACCACTATTTTCTAAAATATTATTTGCCGGTAAAAACAATGTCCAAAGAACGAATTGTCCTAATAGCAAAACTCCCCAATAACTATCTCTTTTAATTATGGACAACCATGTTCTTGCTATAACACTCCCCATAACTCCCATAAAAAATATAACACCAACAAATGTTAAGTCATCTGCCCATTGCACAAATGTACTTGGCCATAACGACTTTGAAACTAATGGATATACCTGTTCATTTGTCAGTCTACTATAATATGTTCTTTCAGAAATATTCGTATGGAAAAACAAGTCAAAATATGATGATAAAAATGTAGAATGTCCGATTCCATATGTCCATTTATGTTCTGAATGAAGTGCAACTGTCAAACAATTATAACCATTGGTAATGTAACAACTACCAATAACATATATATTTTTCAAAGAAGCCGGTAAATTTCTTACTATTATATCCGCTGTATTTACATACGCTTTTGACCAAATATCCGTATAATTCGGAAATACCGCATATACTTTATTAAATTCCGTTATTTGCGCTTCTGTAATTTCTAACCCGTTATATTCATAAATCCCGGTTCCGAGACTCTGTCCCATTTTTTCAGCATCCCAGTTTACGACACTCTCTGCAAAGGCATCAACATTTTCTTTTTTTCCAGTTTGTTCTGTTTCGCCAATCTCTCCTATTTCATTAACCTCTTCGATTTCACCAGCTTCTTCAGTTCCACTAATTTGTCCTATTTCATCAACCTGTTCAGCCACTCCCTGCGCCTCATTCTTGTCAGCAAGTACTATTTCATCCAAATTTTGCGCAACTTCCTCACTGAACTCAATTCTAGATGACATCGTAAACCCAAAAAAAGATACAACCAACAAAATATATGCAACGCAAATTACTGTCGTTCTTTTTAAAATTTTCCTGTGATTTTCAGCTTCCGTTTCTCTAAATGCAACTGATAGCCACACAGCGACAACTGACATCATTTGCACTGCTACTGAAATATTTCTTCCACTTGATAAATATATCAATAAATATCCTACTACAAGAAAAATTGACCAGATTTTCACTTTCTTTTTCAATGCATCCCATTTATATATAGTCAACGGCAACAACATATACGGAAACACATCTAACAAACCCCATATTCGTATCCCTGTCCTATTTAGCGCCACTTCAGCAAGACCATAATATACACCTTGCGGATCTAATAACATTCTTATTAATGGCGGATACCACGAATTTGTATAGCTCTTACACATTGGAATAAAAATAATAGATGAAATAATGCAGCATAAAAACATAACCTTCTGAACCGACACCAGACTTCCAGTCCCACTATTTATTTGTAATTTGTCACATCTAACAGCAAGTATATATCCGCATCCGAACATACATTGCATTAACAACATAAAAATTAATGTTCGCTGGTCATCTCTGAATGGCCACATATAACACCCATATCGATATAACAAATAGCTTATTGCCAAATATAATTCTATCAATATTAATGGAATGTATGCTTTTATATTTCGTTTTTTCATCATCTGTCCCCTACTACCGTTATGGTAGTGTCAAAAACTACCCATTTTATTGTTCTAAAATTC
>UMAO01016485.1_pt1 | contig 15355 bp, 6 predicted proteins | sample 1963741 | NCBI WGS metagenome assembly UMAO01 (sample SAMEA4835919, study PRJEB28245) | human gut metagenome | biome: gut microbiome; material: fecal sample | place: Denmark | collected 2008
GTTGTATTGCAAATATAGCAAAAAATCTACCAAAAACAAAATATATTTTTAATAATTTTTGGTAAATTATATAGTTTTTATGGATGCTAGACAAAACAGATTATGTGATAATAACATATATTGATTTATCATATCTAAATATTAAGAAACGGGGGTTTTAATGTGAGAAGAAACAAAAATCTAGCATGGAAAAAGGTATGCGCAGCCATGATGGCAGCCGCAATGACTATTACCATGTTGCCGGTAAGCAGCATGGCGCAGACATCAGCAACTGCCGTAGAAAGCGGACAATTTTCCAATCCTGTTATTTATGCGGATGTACCGGATATGGATATCATTCGTGTGAATGACACCTATTACATGGTAAGTACGACAATGCATCTCTCACCGGGATGTCCAATCATGAAGTCAAAAGATCTTGTCAACTGGGAGATCGTCAATTACGTATATGACATTCTCGGTGATACAGATGCCATGAACTTAAGAAATGGTGAAAGCATGTATGGTAATGGACAGTGGGCAGCAAGCTTACAGTACCATAATAACAAGTATTATGTTGCGTTTAATTCGAATACAACAGGACATGCTTACATCTATACCACAGATGATATTGAAAAAGGTTCATGGACAAAGACAGAATTAGCAAAGAGCTACCATGATATGGCATTATTCTTTGATGATAATACGCCTTATATCGTGTATGGAAGTGGTGAAATCAAATATGTAGAATTAAGTGAAGATCTTTCCGGAGAAAAAGAGGGCGGAAAGCGCGGAACTTTATTCTCGGCTCATAGTGGAGCAGATGCGGGTAAATTTGATGGTGGTTTATCTTTTGAAGGAACACATGTGATGAAAAAAGATGGTTACTATTATGTGTTCAATATCTGCTGGCCGAGTGGGAAGCCGAGAATTGAAGTGTGTCACAGAAGCAAATCCTTTATCGACGGCACATGGGAAACGAAAGAGATTTTAAATGCAAACTTTTCGAATAATGGAACGAATGCAGGTGTCGCACAAGGTGGTGTGATCGATACAAAAGATGGCAGATGGTACGGATTTATGTTCCAGGATCATGGTGCGATCGGACGTACACCGATTCTTACTGACTGTAAATGGATCGACGGCTGGCCAATGCTTGGTAAAGACGGCGATGGCAAGACAGTAGAAGCTGAAATGAAACTTCCGGTAGAAGGAAGTGAGAGCAAATCACTGGTAAAATCGGATGAATTTTACAATGATGCAGAACATAGAGTATTCGCTGCTGCGAAAGAGGGCACAGAATCTCATACGGCTATGATGTCAGCAGATATAGATGCTGCGGGAGCAGATGACGCAAAGACAGATCCAGCTGAAACACCGGAAAATCAGACTGTAGAATTAGTAGCAAACGGCAGTTTTGATGACGGAACAAAAGGCTGGAGAGCGTTTGAAGGTGGCACGATCAGTGCAGAAGCCGATGAAAGTGGAAATAACTACGGAAAGATCACAGGCAGAACAGGTACAGGAAGCGGTCTTGCCTATGATCTGACAGGAAAGATCGTAGAAGGTGTCAAATATCATATCAAGGCAAAGATCAAATATGATAATGAGAATGGACCTGCTAAAAGAAATTTCAACATCACATTCCAGAATGGTGCAGCATGGGATTACAGACAGGTTGCAGGCGGTGTTGATGTTGAGAAGGGTAAATGGACAGAAATCGAATGTGATTATGTACCGGGTAAATCTACTCAAGGTAATCCATTCAGTTCTGTAGAAAATACCATGTTTTTTGAAACAGGATGGGTTCAGACACCGACTGCAGATAATGATCTGATGGATTTTTATGTAGATGATGTTTCTGTTACTTATAACAAATCGGATCTTCCGGATGAAGAAGAAAATGATAATCTCATCGAACTGATCAAAAATGGAGATATAGAAACCGGAAATACTGACGGATGGAGATCCACACCACAGGAACCAGATGCAAAGGATGAAAAAAGTGCTGTATTAACAGCAGTTGCAGAAGAAGGAGCATCCGGTAACTATTGTCTTTCTGTTGCTGACAGATCAACAACCGGAATGGGTGCATGTCAGGATATCAGTGGAAAATTAGAGTTTGGTAAAACATATACTATATCCGGTAAATTAAAATATACGACAGGACCGGATACAAAGAAATTTATGGTGACGATCCAGAATGGTGATAATTATAACTGGAGAGAAAATCTGGTAACAATCAATGCTACAAAGGGTGAATGGGCTACATTTAAAGGTACTTATACCGTACATGATAAGAGTGAAAAATTCCCATTTGATCCAACACAGAATTTTATCTTTATTGAAACACCATGGACAGGAACTCCAACAGCAGAAAATGACTGGATGGGATATTATCTCGATGATTTCTCCATGACAACAGAAGATGATAATATCGTTAAGAATGGTTCATTTGAAAAAGGAAGTGCAAACTGGACCGGATTTGAAGGTGGTACGATCAACATCGTAGATGATGCAAAGGGTGCACAGGACGGAAGTAAATATATTGCAGCTACTAATAGAACTGCATGTGCACAGGGACCATCGCAGGATGTCAGCAATAAACTGAGTGCGGGAAGTACCTACGTTGTATCTGCATGGGTAAAATATGACGCAAAAGATGCTGTTGACAGCAAAACTTTTAATATGACGATCCAGAATGGACCAAATTATAAATACCGTAAAGTAATCAAGAGTGCAACAGCAAAGAAAGGTGAATGGACACAGATCACAGGAGAATATAAAATGCCGGATGATGCGATCACCAACCAGAACTATATTTTCTTTGAAACAGGCTGGGCACCGACACCGGATAAGACGAAAGATCTGATGGATTTTTATGTGGATAATGTCACTGTAAAAGAGAAGGTTGTAGATAAAGAATCGGCTGAATCAGGAGAACACGATTATAATGGTTCAAATCTTGATCTGGTATGGCAGTGGAACCACAATCCAAATAACAATAACTGGTCGTTAACAGACAGGGCAGGCTGGCTTCGTCTGACAACAGGAAGTAAAGCAACAAGTATATTAAATGCAAGAAATACACTGACACAGAGAACATTTGGACCGACCTGTTCCGGTAAGATCAAAATGGATATCTCCGGAATGAAAAATGGAGATTATGCAGGACTTGCAGCATTCTCTTATAACTATGGTTATATTGCAGTGAAAAAAGAGGGTACCGCTGCAAAACTTGTCATGGTAGATGCACATAATAACCAGGCAGAAGATGCGGATAAGCCAAGAGTTGCAGCAAGTGTGGACTGTACATCAGATATCGTTTACCTGAAAGAAGATTTTAACTTTGCAGGTGGAGATAAAGTCACATTCTATTACAGCTTTGATGGCAGCACATGGACACAGTTAGGTGATCCGATGCAGTTAAGTTATGAACTGAAACATTTTATGGGAAGTAAATTTGCAATCTTTAACTATGCAACAAAATCTACAGGCGGTTATGCAGATTTTGATTACTTCCGTGTAACAGATAAATTAACAGGAACAGATGCACCGGAAGCAAAAGATCATGCAGCATCTTTAAGCGGAACAGAAGAAATAAGTGGTGTGATCAACAGTGAGGCTACAGTAAAAGTAGCAATGGATGAACTGACCGGAGAAGGTCATACAGACTTAAAAGCATCCTTATCCATTCCATCAGGCATGGATGTAAAAGATGTTACATTTAACAGTGATGCGATCACTGGTAAAACATCATGGAACTTTAAAAATGGTCATCTTGTATTACAGGCAGCAGGAAAAGACCTTACTTTTAAAGCAGCAGATAAATTATTTGCAACTGTAACATTAAAAATGACAGGTTATGCAGATAAAGATACAACGGTAAATGTCAGCGCTGATTATATTACTGCAGATAAAGGTACTGTAGAATATGATGTTAAAGCCTGCAGCTTAAAGATCAAAGAAAAATATTTAGATACAAAAGCACTTGCTAAGAAATTAGGATACAGCAATCCACTTGTAACAACTGATTTTGGTGCTGATCCATATGCAATCGTATATAATGGCAGAGTTTATGTATACATGACATCTGATGATTATGAATATGATGCAAAAGGGAATTTAAAAGATAACTCCTTTGATTATATTAAAACATTGCGTATCATATCTTCTGATGATATGGTCAACTGGACAGATCACGGAGAGATTAAGGTAGCAGGAAAAGACGGAGCAGCAAAATGGGCAAATCACTCATGGGCACCGGCGATCGCCTATAAAAAGGTTGATGGAAAAGATAAGTTCTTCTTATACTTTGCAAATGATGCGTCCGGTATCGGTGTATTAGAAGCAGATACTCCGCTTGGACCATGGAAAGATCCGATTGGAAAGGCATTACTGACAAAACAAACACCGGGTTGTGAAGGTGTTGAATGGTGCTTCGATCCGGCAGTACTTGTAGATGATGATGGAAGTGCATATATCTACTTCGGCGGTGGTGTACCAAGTGGTCAGCAGAACAATCCAAAAACAGCGCGAGTTGCAAAACTTGGCGAAGATATGATCAGCATTGATGGTGAGGCAAAAGAAATTGATGCTCCATGTATGTTCGAGGATTCCGGTATTTTCAAATATGGTGATAAATATTATTACAGTTATTGTTCAAACTTTATGAGCCCGCATAAAGATGGATATCCGGGATATGGAACTATCTGCTATATGGTAAGTGACAATCCGATGGGACCATTTAAATATGCAGGTGAAGTATTTGAAAATCCACAGATCTGGTTTGGTGTAGGTGGAAATAACCATCATGCAACCTTTGTATATGAAGGAAAATCATACTTCATATACCATGCACAGACTTTATCAAAAGCACAGGAAGAAGCACAGGGACTTGCACCCGGTACATTGACAAAAGGATATCGTTCCACACATATTGATCCGATTGAATTGAATTCTGATGGAACGATTCGTCCGATTAAAGGAACTTATGAAGGTATCAGCCAGTTAAAGACGATCAATCCTTATGAGAGAATTGATGCTGAAACGGTTGCATGGAATGCAGGTATTAAGATTGCAGACTGTGCAGAAGAAGGCAAATTATTCAAAGACTTTAACAGACAGATTACAGATCTTCAGGATGGTGACTGGACATCTGTTGCCCAGGCAGCATTTGGTAACAGAGGTGCAGCAGAATTTACAGTAAAGGCAGCTTCAAAATCCGGTGGACAGATCGAGATCCATATGGACAGCCCGGAAGGAGCATTAGTTGGTACGGTAAATGTAGAAGCAACCGGAAGTGAAGATACATTTAAAGAATTCAGTTGTAAACTTGACCGTATTACAGATACACACAATGTATTCCTTGTATTTAAAGGTAAGGCAGAAAATCTGATGAATGTTGATTATTACAGCTTTGGTGAATATCAGGTCAATACAGAAGCATTAAGCAGTAAGATCGCAGAAGCAGAAAGATTACTTTCCAGTCTGACAGGAAGTGCAAAGACAGATTTAGAAAAAGCAATTGCTGAAGCAAAAGCATTATTAGAAAAAGCAGATGCAGACCAGGGTAAGATCGATAACGTATTTGACAGCTTAAGCAAGGCATACAATACAGCAAAAGCAACAATCTCAGACGGTGGTAAAAAGGATGATGATACCAAAAAACCAGATGGTAATACCCAGAAACCGACAAATGGCAGTACAGCAGGTAATACCAAGAAACCGGCAAATGGCGGTACAGCAGGTAATACCAAGACACCTTCAAAGGATTCCATGAAGAGTTATGTAGGAAAGACCTTTACGATTGGAAAGAAACTGACCTATAAAGTCACAGCCTGCAGCAAAAAAGTAAAAACAGTAACCGTTATCGGCTCTAAGAAGCAGTTAAAGAGCATTACGATCCCGGCAACTGTGACTTACCAGAAGATGAAGTTTAAAGTAACAGAAATTTCAAAGAATGCATTTAAGAAGCAGAAGAAGCTGACAAAAGTTACAATCGGAAAGAATGTTACTAAGATAGGTGCAAATGCCTTCTATGGTGATAAGAAACTTTCAAAAGTAACAATAAAAGGTAAAAAACTGAAGAAAATTGGAAAGAATGCGTTTAAGAAAATTAAAAAATCAGCAACCTTTAAAGTTCCAAAGGGAAAAGCAAAGGCTTACAAGAATATGCTGAAAAAAGCAAAGACATCCAGTTACAAAGTCAAATAAATGACAAATTGAAAATGAAAAGCCGCGCTCACCCTTGCGCGGTTTTTCTTATATCCGGTTTATTATATTTTCAGACACTTATCCTTGTATCTATGGTATAATGAGAGAAATGATTTTATTGTGCATGGAAAGTGGAAGGAATAGGAAACGGACATGGAGAAAATCAGAATGAGTATGGACAACATAGGGCTAAAGCAAAAGATTGCAATTCTGATCATCGTATGTGTATTTGTTCCGTTGATCACGACAAACAGCTTTATTTTCTGGAATATGAAAAAACGAAGTGACAGTGAGCAGCAGAAAACATTAGAGAACAGTATAAATGCGATTGTGTATGAATTTCAGAACGCAGTAGCTGAGCAGACTTCCATTGCAGATTATCTGTGCAGGGATGCAAGACTCAAAAATTTCTTAGGAACATCTTATCAGTCAGAATCAGATTATTATAGTGCATATATAGGCTTGCAGAGAGCAGATGTCATCCAGTATTATTATACAGGGCAGTCTGCCTATGGGATCACAGTCTGCACAGATAACCGGACGATTACAAATGGTTCATATTTTGTGAAGAGTGATACGGTAGGAGATGCCGACTGGTATCAGGCATTTAAAAACAGCAGCCAGCAGGTCATGTTATACAGTTTTTATGAAGATGGTAAAAAATCCGGTGGATATATCGAAAAGGGCAGACATCTTGTCTGGATTCGTAAGATTGAAGGAAATACCAATGATTTTGTAATGATGGATTTTAATTATGATAGGCTGTTAAAAAAAATCCAGATGGAAAGCGGTAGTGCAGACTGTTATATCTGTACGGATGATACCATACTTTTTTCTACAACAGAGAAAAATTCGCAGAAAAAGCAGATGAAGAATTGGTCAGATTCTTTTCTCAAAGAATGCAAAAAAGAAACAGAGTTAGAATCTTATGGAAAAAAGTTTTTCTTTGTACTGACAGAGGATCATCATGGTTTGTCGGAAGTCCTGAATAGTCAGAGATACGGATTATTACTCTTATATATTATGAATCTGCTTCTTCCATGTGTGGTCTTGTATTTATTTTATCATTCCTTACATGACAGGATTGCATTGACACAGCATTGTATGGATCAGGTCAAGGAAGGGACTTATGAAGTCATTCACTGTGAAGAAGGCAGCGATGAAGTCGGCAGCATGATCTGCAGTTATAATCTGATGATCATGCGTATCCGGGAATTAATCGAAGTGGTATATAAAAATAAAGAGAAACAGCAGAATCTTGAACTTTCCAAAAAGCAGGCAGAATTAAATGCCTTACAGAGCCAGTTAAATCCGCATTTTATCTTTAATGCCCTAGAGAGTATAAGAATGCACAGTGTATTGAAAAAAGAGATGGAAACGGCAAAGATCCTTGAAAATTTTGCTGTTTTGATGAGGAAAAATATCCAGTGGAGTCAGGATTTTGTAACGGTTGATGAAGAATGTGAAAATGTCCGGAGGTATTTAGAAATTCAAAAGTACCGGTTTGGTGACAGGCTTGAATTCTCTCTTTGCATACAGGATTCCGCCAGAAGGTATTATATCCCACGTTTTGTATTGATCACATTTGTGGAAAATGCCTGTGTGCATGGAATTGAGCAGAGTATCAATGGCGGGCAGATCACAGTGGTTGCCTCAGAAGATGGAGAAGATCTGTATTTTGAGATACTTGACAGCGGCAGCGGTATGGAAGAAGAACAATTAGAAAAGCTTCAGAAAACCGTATCACAGATAGATATCAGTTATATCCAGACGGCAAAAAAGAGTATCGGGATCGCAAATACCGTTTTAAGATTAAGGCAATATTATCAGGATAAAGTACAGATTGAGATCAGCAGTGAAATCGATGAGGGAACGGAGATCTGTATCCGTATGCCAAATCACAGAGAATAGTCATAAAACCAGATAAAAATGGGGGGAATGTATGTGATAAAAGTTTTACTTGTGGACGATGAACAGTATATCAGAGAAGGGCTAAGGCAGTTAGTAGACTGGGAAGAATATGGATATGAGATCATCGGTGAAGCGGGAAATGGAGTAGATGCTATTGCTATTTTAGAGGAAAGTCAGGTAGATGTCGTGTTTGTGGATATCCGTATGCCGAAGATGACAGGGCTTGAACTGATCGAGTATGTACAGGAAAAACTGCACCGTAATATACAGTTTGTAATTTTAACCGGATATGCGGATTTTGAATATGCCAGAATGGCAATCTGTATGCAGGTAAAAAATTATATGTTAAAACCGATCCAGAAAGAAGAATTATCCGATATCCTCCATAAATTAAACAAAGAACATCAGATCATGCAGGTAAAGGAACAGGAGCATTATTTCTTTGCTGTTTCAGCTGTAGTGCATGGAAAATATACCGAAGATGACTTAGAAACCGTATATAGCCATGTGGTTCCATCGAATCAGTGGAAGTATGTCAGCATCGAATGTATGGATGCAGATTCTCAGCTAAAACCAGAGGAACATGAAATGGTGTCCTATTTACAGGCGATCCTTACAGAATTTTGCGGACATGGAGTACCGATCATGGAAACAGAAGAAGAAATAAGCGGAGCTGCACTGCTTTTAATACCGGAAATGTATCAGAAAAATAACCAGACAGAGGCAGAATTTTTAGATGCACTCCAAAGGCGGATGAGCCATCATTTTTCACAGACGTTTCAGGTATATGCAGGCAGTCAGGAAAATTCGCTTGAGGATATCAGAAAGTCTTTCCGGTCAGTGCGGGTAAGCCGTTGTCTTTATGGGTTGAGTAAAGATAAGAATAAGGTATTTTATGAAGATGCAGCAGGAAGAAAGACATCATTTGAAATATCGGAAAGTGATATTGATACACTTTTATCGGCTGTAAGAGAAAACGACAGGGAAAAGATCGAGGCAGCAGCCCAGAAGGTATTTGCCGGGATCAGAAACAGTGAGATGAATCTTGAAATGATCAGTGCAAGTATCTATCATATTTTATACCGTCTGATGGAAATGGTAAAAGAATTTGATGATGAAACGAACCAGCAGGAGATTCTTGAATATATCGGCAATGAATCTTTCCATCATCTTGTAATGATGGGCAGACCGGAAGAAATTACCGATTTTTTTGCAGATTATGCAGGTTATTTTGCACAGGTACGCAGTCGGGAAAACCGGAATATCTTAGATAAAATCGATGCTTATGTCAAAGAACATTATATGGAAAAGATCAGCCTGCGTTCTTTAGGAGAAATGTTTTATATCAACAATGTTTACTTAGGACAGCTATATAAAAAGCGGTATCAGATCGTATTCCGGGATTATCTGAACCAGCTTCGTTTAGAGAAGGCAAAAGAACTATTAGAAGATACAGATACGAGGATCTATCGTATTGCAGAAGAAACCGGATTTGGCAAAGCAGATTATTTTATCAATAAATTTGTACAAGTATATGGGATCACACCGAATCAGTATCGTATGAAGTTTAAAAAGTCCGGCAGGGGGAATTAGCATATGAACAGAAGAAGGAAAATTGGTATTGCATTGGGGATCATAGTCATTATCACGACGGGATGTATCTGGTATATGGTCAGTTCGCGGCAGAAGGAAGTCAAAGTTTTTACGGCAACGCTGGCTTTTCCGGGAAGTGAAATGGAAGCGGATAATTATATGGAAGATAAGATTGCCGAACTTACAGGAGCAAGAGCAGAAGTAACATGGTTAGATGGGCAGAATCCATCTGATCGTGTAAAAAGTATGATCGTATCGGGGGAATATCCTGATTTTATTCAGGGAAGTGATGCTACAAAGGAGTTGTTGGATGCAGGGGCATTTATTCCGCTTGAGGATTATTTAGATGACTATCCGAATCTTAAAAATTATATGACAGATGAACAGTGGGAATCCTGCCGTAAAGAAGACGGACATATCTATTTTATGCCATCTTATGGGGTGATCCGTGGGCATGATACGAAAGTAATGAAATCGGGAGAGGCATTCTGGATACAGAAACGAGTGCTGGAATGGGCAGGTTACCCTAAATTGCAGACACTTGATGACTATTTTGATCTTATCTGTGATTATCGGAAAGAACATCCTAAGACGGACGGAGAAGATACGATCGGATTTGAGATCTTATGTGATGACTGGCGGTATTTCTGTCTGGAAAATCCACCGATGTTTTTAGCCGGATACCCAAATGACGGCTGTGCGGTCATTGATCGAAAAACGCAGACAGCGAAAGTCTATGATACGATACCGGAAGCAAAGCAGTACTATAAGAAACTAAGCAGCATATACGAACAAGGTGTGATCGATCCGGAAACCTTTATGCTCTCTTATGATCAGTATATAGAAAAAATCAAGCAGGGAAATGTACTTGGCATGGTAGATCAATATTGGGAGATCCAGGGTGCACAAAACAGCCTGTATGCAAATGGAAAAGAGGAATATACTTATGTGCCATTCCCAATTACCGCATCAGAAGATATCAAGCCTGATTATAACTGTATAGAATACAACTTGCAGACAGGGGAGGGAATCGGAATCTCTACTTCCTGTCAGGACGTAGAGGGTGCCTTACAGTTCTTAAACGATCTGCTTTCGGACGAAGTGATGAAACTCCGCTACTGGGGAGAAGAAGGCAGAGATTACGAAGTGGGTGAAAATGGTGTATTTTACCGCACCAAAGAGCAGCGGGATAACTGGGACAATGATGATTATCTCAAGCAGAACAGTTGTACATATGAATATTTTCCAACGTACGAGGGAATGCTTCCGGATGGAATCAATACCGTACTTCCGAGAGAACAGCCGGGTGAATATTATGCGTCCTTATCAGCATATGATAAGAAGGTCTTAGATGCTTATGGTTATCAGATATGGTCAGACTTTTTAGGAGAAGAAAGAGAAGGTGATCCATGGTATCCGATCTATCCTAGTGCAGAAGACTGGGGAATGGATACGGAATATGGAAAAGCCAAAGAAGATATGAAACTTCTCAAAAAAGAATGGCTGCCGAAACTTATCATGACATCGCCGGACGAATTTGATGCAGCATGGGATCATTATGTGGATATGTATAACAGTACGATCAATGTTAAAGCGTATGAGAAACAGCTGGATATTGAAATCCAAAACCGTATGAAAAACCGTATAAAATGATAAATTTTATGAGTTGACAAATCAATTTTTTGTGCATATAATGACCTTATTCTTGTGGTCATTATGATCATAATAATATAAAGAACACAGGCTGTGATAAGAGAAAGTACTGTTGAATCTGTGCTTCTTATTTTGCATTTCTCGTTGTCAACTTAGAAGCTTCTTTGGGAAAAAACTGGTTGTATACAGCTTTTTTGCCGCGCTGCTGCTGTTCGGCATTATTACGGGAACGCTGATTACACCGGGGGAGTTCACTGTCAACTACCTTGTGTTCATGGTGGCAGCGCCGCTGCTGTTTACCGCCAGAACGGCGGTCATGAACGGGCTGATTCTGAGCAGTATGCTGCTCTATATCGGACTTGCTTTCTTTGCGCAGCACAACCCAATTCTATCCAAAAACCTAGTGGATGTTATTCTGTACGGGGTGCTGAGTATGCTTCTGACTGCCACGACGATGCGAACAAAGCTCCAGAGAATCCTGTACCATAAGGAAATGGAAACGTTGGAAGTCAGCAAGCGCGAATCGCAGGAACGAATCCTGAATTACGAGAGATTCCTCACGGACATGGTTCGGTATGCCGCTTCAGAAGAAAATCCGGACAAAGTACTGAATCAACTGGTGGAGTATATCGGACAGCGTGTGACCGCCGATCGAGCGTACATCTTTGAACAGAATGACCGCGGAACATTTGACAACACCTACGAGTGGTGCAAAGCGGGCGTACCCCAAGAAAAAGATAACTTGCAGGATGTGCCGTATGAAGGCGTCATTGAAACATGGTTTGCACAATATCAAGAATCCAACAATGTCATCATCCATGACATTGAAGAATGCAAAAAAACAAGCGAAGCCATCTATGAACGGCTGAAATCTCAGGGTGTCAATATCCTTGTGACAGAGCCAATCAAAATCAACGGCAAGATGGTCGGATTCTACGGTGTGGACAATCCTCCCGAAGAGAAACTGCATGAGATCTCGAATCAGATAAATATGATCGAGTTTATGATCTCTTTTATGATAAGACTACGCAATAATGCAGATGTACTGGAGCACAGTGCATTATATGACCAGCTCACAGATTGTAAAAACAGAAAAGCACTGGATTGGGCGTACACAGAAAAGCTGGAGAAGTACTTTCCCCTGGCGGTTGTCATGTGCGACCTAAATGGCCTAAAGGAAATAAATGACCAAAAGGGACATGACGCCGGTGATAAATTTATTGTGCAGACCGCACAGACGCTGAAATCTGTGTTCGGAGAGCGTCATGTGTATCGGATTGGCGGAGATGAGTTCGTTGCGGTTCTGCCAAACATCACACATCCGACGTTTCAGAAACTACTGGAAACGGCAAAAAGCCAACTGGGTGCTACCGCGTCCCTCGGTACGACGATAAGCGGCACAAAGGACAGGGATTTTGAGTCGCTTCTGAAAGCCGCAGATGCGGAAATGTATGAAAACAAGAAGCAATACTACATCGTGACAGGAAAAGAGCAGAGAAGGCACAGCTTGTGAGAGGGAAAGACCGTGAACCTGATAATTGAATTATAAAAAAAGGAAGAGATACTGACCCTGGCGCGTTGATATCTCTTTTTTCGTGAAAGAAAAATCAAAATGGTGGTTGCAATGAACAAAGATGCAATATCTATCATACAACAGCAGGCAGAGGCATTTCTTTGCTATTCTTAACATAGCAATATTTGGCTCTATATATTGTTGTATTTACTTCAAAAATCAAAAAAAATGTGGTACATTGTATCTATAAGATACACGTGATGTTTTACTACATAATGATACCGAAGTCAAAAGGATATACGAAATGAGAAAGAGAGGAAATGTGTATGGCTACAATTTATTATGTTGCAAAATCTGGTTCCGATAGAAATCCGGGAACAAAAAATTGTCCATTTCTTACGATTCAACGGGCAGCAGATGTGGCGGTCGCAGGAGATACGGTGATTGTCCATGAAGGCGTGTACCGTGAGTGGGTAAAGCCGAGATACGGAGGCCTTACGTCGGACTGCCGAATTACATATATGGCAGCACAGGGAGAGCATGTGGTGATAAAAGGTTCCGAACAGGTGGATAACTGGGAGCTTGTGGAAGGAACTGTGTGGAAAACAGAAGTTGATAATACTGTTTTTAGGGATTACAATCCATTTGCCACGGAAATCGATGGTGACTGGATGGTAAGCCCCAGAGAAAAGAAGGTTCACACCGGTGATGTTTATCTGAATGGTAAGTCTTTTTTTGAGGCGGATTCTTTGGACAAGGTATTTCATCCGGAGAAGTGGGAGAAGAGTATCCATGAGACATGGGGCTGGCGGGAAGAGAAACTGATAAGTCCGGAAGATTCTCTTTACCGCTGGTATGCAGAGGTTGCGGATGAAAAGACAACCATTTATGCAAATTTTCACGGAACCAATCCCAATGAAGCATGCGTTGAAATTAATGTGAGAAAATGCTGCTTTTTCCCGGACAGGACAGGGCTGGATTATATTACGGTAAAGGGCTTTGAGATTGCACAGGCGGCAACCATCTGGGCACCGCCTACCGGAAAACAGTACGGAATTATCGGACCAAACTGGAGTAAGGGATGGATTATTGAGGATAATATCATTCATGATTCCAAGTGCAGTGCTGTAAGCCTTGGAAAAGAAGAAACCACCGGTGATAATAACTTCACAAAATGGGGAAGAAAGCCGGGGTATCAGTATCAGATGGAGGCAGTCTTTCGAGCACTAGCCATCGGCTGGAGCAAGGAAAAAGTGGGTTCCCATATTGTCCGGAACAACCGGATTTACGATTGCGGACAGAATGGTATCGTAGGTCATATGGGCTCGGCATTTTGTGAGATTTATGGAAATGAGATTTTCAGAATCGGAACAAAGCATGAGTATTATGGACATGAGCTTGGCGGAATTAAATTGCATGCAGCAATTGATACATATATTCACAATAATTACATTCATCACTGTACACTGGGAACATGGCTTGACTGGCAGGCACAGGGCATTCGGGTAAGTGCGAATATTTACGATAACAATAATCGTGACTTTTTTATTGAAGTTACCCATGGTCCATATCTGGTGGATAACAATATTTTTACGTCTGAGTATGCGTTTGACAATGCGGCTCAGGGCGGTGCTTATGTGAACAATCTGGTGTGTGGTTTCTTAAATCATTATCCCGTATTGAACCGTTCCACACCGTATCATTTTCCACATTCGACCATGGTGGCCGGCACAGTGCCAGTGTATGGCGGAGATGACCGTTGGTTTCAGAATCTGTTTATCGGTGGTCAGGAAGAGAATCGGCACTATGGAACTGCAGAATATAACGGTTCACCGGTTTCACTGGAAAGCTATATCGAGGAAGTGCAGAGCCTTGGTTATGGGGATGTAGAGCAGTATGAGAGGGTGAAGCAGCCGGCGTATATTGATGGAAATGTTTATCTGGGTGGAGCAGTAGCTTTTGAGCAGGAAGTAAACTGTTATGCAGATAATGTGAAAGCAAAGGCGAAGATTGTTACTGAAGAGGATGGGGTGTATCTGGATATCACCTTACCGGAGGAAATGTTTACATTAAAGGGCAAGGTGATTACAAGTAAGGATTTGGGAATGACACGTATTACAGAGGGCAGATTTGAAAATCGTGATGGAGGCGATTTGGCAATTGATTCTGACCTTGTGGGAAATGTCATGAGTGAGACCGTGATTGCGGGGCCATTGCAGAACGTGCAGGCAGGAAATAATAAAGTGAAAATATGGGATAATCTGAAGCTTCGTGGAGTAAAAGTAACAATATTAGCGGTTGCAGATTATGCGGATAAACAAAAAAACAAGCGGTATTAAGGGCTATGACAATAGCGTATTCTGTTCTATTAGTTATAAATGCAAAAAGTTATATTCACAAAGTGCAAAAGGAGAGATAAATTTCAGTTTTTGAAACTGAGAAATCGAGATTTGAGAGGATAAGGGCAATGGAATTTAAGTTGATTTCCAT
>UMAO01043752.1_pt1 | contig 15260 bp, 10 predicted proteins | sample 1963741 | NCBI WGS metagenome assembly UMAO01 (sample SAMEA4835919, study PRJEB28245) | human gut metagenome | biome: gut microbiome; material: fecal sample | place: Denmark | collected 2008
CGCAGCAGAAAATGCTACGGCGGAAACTCCTGAGAAAGATGCAACACAGGCGGAAGCTGAAAACCAGCAGCTCACATGGAGTCAGGATGTTGGAGATACAACCGTTAACGTAACTGCAGAAGCAGGAGCACTTCCTGCAGATGCACAGCTTTCCGTAACAGAGATTACTTCAGAAGATGAAGTAAAAGAAATCGAAAAAGCAGTAGAAGAAAAGGCAATCGAAGAACAGTTTTCCATCAAGAATATCTTCTCCTACGATATCAAATTCCTGGTAGACGGTTCCGAAGTACAGCCAACAACTCCGGTACAGGTAAGTGTAGACACCCCGGAGATCACATCCAGTGAGGATGCTGCAGTACTGCATGTGGATAACAATAATGTAGCGGAAGACATGAACGGTGCTGTTGATGGAGAAGGAAAAGTCGTATTCGATGCTCCGCATTTTTCTACATACGTTATTGTAAATAAAGGTGGTGCAGAAGTACAAATTAAACTGCAACATTATTACTATGATACAAATAATGAAGAAAAAAAATTATATGCAGACCAGACCGTTCCTTTACATGTCGGAAGTAAAATCGAAGATTATCGGAAATCTACGAATTATGATGTGGTTAATGTAAAGGAAATCGCTGAAGACGGAACAGAAACTGAAGTTCCCAATTTCAATGAAATCTCGGTGACTGGAAATAAGACGTATCGCATTTATTATACGGAAAATACAAGTCCGAAGCAAGGCGCTGTTAAGTTTTGGGACTATGCTATTTCATGGAAAAATAGGGAGAAAAATATCAATAGTGACCAGCATTATAAAGGAAAAGATACAAATAAACGTATGACAATGGGTCTTAGTAAAGCTGACTATTATAACCAAAATGGATTAGACTATAATGCATACGGTACGAATGGATTGAATGCGAACAAATGTAATTATGGGAGAGATACCGATGGAAAAGGAACTTTAGGGTTATTAGAAGGACTTTCAGATGATTATCAAACAGTTTTATGGAATGTCGATCAGCCTGGATTCTTCACAGATGATTATGTAGGCGAAGGCAAGACTATTTATAAAGATTATAAACTGAACTTTAATCGAAGCGGTAATCATTACACACTTGCTTCAGTGCAGACACCGAATAATGAAACGAAAAATGCGGGGGCAGGTTTTTGGCCACTCGGACATGAAAATTTTTACTTTGGAATGCGCTATGATGTGGAATTTGAAATTGGTGATTATGTTGGACCAATGGATTATAAGTTTACTGGTGACGACGACTTGTGGGTTTTGTTAGACGGAAAAGTAGTTATTGATGTTGGTGGTATCCATGACGCATTAGAAGGAAGTACAGACTTGTGGGAAGACCTGGGATACCCTGATGGCAAAAGACCTGGACCTGATGAAACAGCAGCAAAAACAAAAAAACATCGAATCACTGTACTCTATATGGAACGTGGAGCCGGAGCATCCAACTGTCAGATGGAGTTCACATTGCCAAACAGCCGGATTTTGGATGTTACAGAAGTACCTAAGGCTACATTATCTCTGAAAAAGGTGAATTCTAAGGATGAAGCTATTTCGGGAGCAAAATTCAAATTGGTTAGCAAAGCGGACGAAAATGATTACGATGAAGTAACATCGGATATGAATGGTTTTGTAACATTCAATGATTTAAAAGAAGGTGTCGACTACACACTTACAGAAGTGAGTGTACCAGGAGATTATATTGCAGAGACCACAAGCTGGACAGTAAAACTGGAAAGAGATTCTTCCAACACTTTAAAAGCGGTTCTCTACAATAATGATACTAAATTAGAGACTGCCGCTGATGGAACATATCACATAGTCAACTATAAACAGGAAGAATTAGTAAATCAGAGCGTAGAGAGCAATAAAACGGTTTCTCTTCTGGACTGGGATCAGAGAACATACAGAATTGATCTTACAGCCAGTTCAACAACAACTCAGTCGATGAAAACACCTTATGACATCGTAATGGTTTTGGATCGATCAGGAAGTATGAGTAAGAAATTTGTTGAATACAAGAAGTGTACTACCCAAATGTATTCTAGTGGAACATATTTTATCAAAACACAAAGCGGTATATATCAAAAGCTTGAATATAAAAATAAAAAATGGACATATACAGATTCTTACACGAAGAAAAAAGTTACAGTTGACCAAAATAGCACTGATGTTTATGTAGCTCAATATTCTACGAAAACAAAAATTGAAGCTTTAAGGAACGCAGCAACTAAATTTGTAGATAACGTTGCTGAGAAAAATTCAGACTGTCGTGTCGGTATAGTTACTTTTTCGACTGATGGTGATATAAAAAAAATAACCAAGAACAAATATACATTGGCTAAAGTTGGGACTTCAAAAAGTGACATTATTAATACCATAAAAGGTTTAACCACAGGTGGAGATACTTGTCCTGCTACAGGTCTGAATAAAGCAAGTCAAGTATTTTCTGAGAATTCTTCTAACAGCTGGGAAAATGTAGATCAAACCGCTGGACGTAGGAAAATGGTTGTATTCTTAACCGATGGAGTTCCTGCACCTGGTGGCACAAATGACTTTGATGAAGATCTTGCAGTTGAGGGTACAAATTCAGCTAAGAGCTTACATGACCAAGGAGTTGCAACTTATGCATTGGGTATATTCGGAGCCGCGAATTCTGAAGGAACAATGGATAAGGCATCAGTTAAACGTATTGATGAATATATGCAAAGCATAGCGTCTACTCCTGATAAATATATGACAGCTGATGGTGTTGACAATTTATCAAGTTTATTTGAAAACATCACAAATAATATTCCTGTTACAGCTACAGTTACAGATGTAATTGATAGTCGATTTGAACTAACAGCTGGCTCTCGTGATCAATTAGAAGCAGAGGGTGCAGAGATAACGAGCAATAAAGATGGTTCCACTACAATAACCTGGGAGGATGTAGCAATATCAGGGAAAAAAGTATCAGGAACGACAGAAATCGAAAGAGCCGGATGGCATAGAGCAATCGTTATTAAAGCCAAAGACGAATACATTGGTGGAAACGATGTTCCGACAAACGGCGCCGGTTCAGGAATTAATGTTGATAACAATCATGCAGAATTTCCGCAGCCAACCGTTAACGTAAAAGTCGACTTTAACATCGGCAAAGATGGAACCGTTATCTTTAAAGGAGATGCACTATCACAATATTTCACTAATGGCGTAGCGAGTGGAATTACAAAGCTTGTTTCAACGACTGGATCAGAGTACACAATGCTTGGTGATGTAAATGTTTCAACCAAATGGTATACCGATGCAGCATGTAGGAATGAAATAACAAAAGAAGCAATCCAGGCAGCAAAGCCAGCTGCAGATACTGTTTATTACGCAAAAGTAACAGTAACTCCTAGAACAGATGGTTCAGCATCAAGTGCTAACTCAGTTGGTGATGGGAAGGCAACTGGAGAATACTACAAAGTTGATCCGGTAGGTATTGCAAAGACGGGCACTTATACTGTAAGAGTTGTTTCTGGTGCAATTCAGATTGAAAAACAGTTGGACACAGAAGCAGCAAAAAATGAAACATTTACTTTTGAAATTACAAGAACAGATGTAGATGGATTTGCTCCAATAGATGTTTCGATTACTATAAATGCTGGAGAAACAAAGGGAACACTTTCAAATGAAGATTTGGAGAAGTTGAAATCTCTTCCTCGTGGAACTTATGAAGTATCAGAAGTTGATACAAATGGTTACACAATTCAGGATGTCAATGCAACGGATGAAACAAATTGTTATTCCAATGTTGCAAATGACAAAGTTTCCTTCACACTGGGAAGTGATAGCGACCAGAAAGATGTTATCAAAGAGAAGACTTATAAGACAGCAGGAATCCTTGGAGTAGCCGCTTTTACAAATGAAAAAGTAACCTCAGACTGGGGCATCAAAAAGGTAAGTGCAAGTAATAATGACTATATGATTTCCGGTGCAGTATTTAAATTAGCACCGACCGCAGGCGGTTCCTCACTACCTACTTATTACGGTAAGTCTCAGGATGGTGGAACAGTAAAATGGTATAGTGACTCTGATTGTACAACTGAGATTACTGAAACAATCCGAAAAGGAAGGTATACCTTATCAGAAATTACAGCACCGACTGGATACGTACGTAGTACAGAAACTTGGAGTATCGAAATTGCTTCAAAAGGAGCGTTAAAATCAATCCAATCCGGTGGTCAGGAAATTGCAGAGAATAAAATAAAGACAGAATTTGTAGATGGAAAAGAGGTTGTATATTACTTATATGAAAATGAGGTAGTCTACGATCTTCCATCCACCGGCCACACCGGAATCTTCAACATCCTGATGAGTGGAATCCTGCTGATGTTCGTAGGCATTCTGATCATATACAAGATGAAAGGCAAGGAGGTGCTGAAAAAATAAGGAACCTTAATATTTCAGTGGCCTCCAAGCCACAACAATGATTTCCAGTGCAAATAAAAGGAGAAAAGGCACTGAAAATAAAAGAGAGGAAATAAAAAAGAAAAGGAGAAAATCATATGAGTAAAGTGAAAAGAATTTTATCAGTGATTATGGCGATGGTAATGGTACTGGCTATGAGCGTACCGACATTCGCAGCAGGAGAAAACGCAACTATTACACTTAAAAGCTTTGATAAAGCTAATAAAGTTGAGTACATGCAGATTATCCAAAAAGATGAAACCAAAACTTCTGGTTGGGCATTTACCAATAAAGCAGGAAAATGCTTTACAGAAGCATTTGGACTTACTGATTCAGAGGATGCACAGCAGCAGGTTATCTGGGGATTAATCCAGTATAAAGATAACTCTGTTAAATTGCCGACAGGTGTAACAGCAACAGCAGCAACAGCAGCAAAGATTGACTTAGCATTAAGTAAAGTTGCAGCACTTAATGGATTCATTGAAACAACAGATCAAACAAAAATTGAAGTAAGTGCAGCTGGTGTTTATGCAATCAAAGCAGAAGAAACAGGATTTACTTATAAAACAGCAACAGCATATGTAGGATTTGGAGAACCATATCCAGCATTAACAAATGCAGAAGTAACAGCTAAAAAGTCTCCAACATCTGTAGACAAAACAGTAGCAGATGAAGATCATGTAGTAGCAATCGGAGATATCGTAACTTATACAATCGAAGCATATGTACCATTTATTGATGCAGCTAATACAGAGAACAGAACATTTACAATCACTGATGAAATTACCGGTGCAGATTACTACTTAGCCGGTCCAAACGCTGTTAACAGTGTTACAATGGAAGGCACAGATGGCCAGGTTGGTACAATCAATGTAAATGAAGCAGGTACAGGATTTACTATTAATTTAAACGCATTAGTTGCAGATACAGCTAATCCAAATGCAGGAAAGAAAATTACAGTTACTTATACTGCAAAAGTAAATGAAACAACTGTAAAAAATACAGCAGGAAGTCATGCAGCAGGTGTAGATTACGGCGGAGAGAATGTTCCGGTTAAGTTATTTACAGGAGAACTTGTTTTACTGAAATATGGTGATGGCGATGTAAATAATGCTTTAGCAAACGCTGAATTTGTATTGTATAAAGATGGCGAAGAAGCACCTTTAACATTCGTAAAAGAACGCAACGGAAAATATAAATATGCACCAAATACAGAAGAGGCATCTGCAACACTTGTAACTGATGAAAATGGTATGATCGATGTAGAAGGTTTAGATGTTGGTTCTTATCATTTCGAAGAAACTAAAGCACCGGAAGGATATTCTATTAATACAGATGGTAAAACTCTTACACTTACTGTAAATGGAGATGTTGCTACAGCTAACTTATATAATGAAGGTCAGTTAAATGATACCAAACTTAACGCTCTGCCATCCACCGGTGGTATCGGTACAACAATCTTCACAATCGGCGGTTGCGCTATCATGATCGTAGCAGCTGGTCTGTTCTTCGCAACAAGAAGAAAAACTCAGAAATAATTAATCATAAGGAACCCCGTACACTCTTAGGAGGAACGGAAGAACCCATGAAAACGGGGCGGCTCGCCCGCCCCGTTTTTGATAAAAAAGCAATACACGACAGCATACAGATATAGCATTAGAGTTGAAACAAGATACAACAGTAAGGAGAGCCCGGATGAAGAAAAAAATATCAATTGTATTAGCAGGAATTTTGTTTTTAGCCGGTTTGTCCTTGTTGCTGTATCCGCTGGTGGCAAACCAGTGGAATAACTACAGACAGAGCCGACTGATCTCGGAATATGAATCTGTAGTAAAAGACGAATCAAGGAAAGGAACCATTAATTATGAAAAGGAATGGGAGCGGGCCGATGCGTATAACCAGTCGCTTCTTCCAAGCATCCTTCCCGATTCTTTCGCAATCGCAGCAGCATCCGATAAGCCCGGTGAGGAATATATGTCCTGTCTGAACATCCTGACAGATGAGATGATGGGATATGTGGAAGTGCCGAAGATCAATATCAAGATCCCGATCTTCCACACCACTTCAGAAGAAGTGCTCAGCAAGGGAGCCGGTCATCTGGAAGGAAGTTCACTTCCGGTAGGTGGCGAGAATACCCATTCAGTAATCTCTGCACACCGTGGTCTTCCAAGTGCCAGTCTTTTCACAGACCTGGATCAGCTGGAAGACGGAGATCATTTTCTGATCCGTGTACTGGATCAGACACTCTGCTACGAAGTGGATCAGATCCATATCGTGGAACCGGAGAATACCAGTGATCTGGCAGTGGAGCCGGGACAGGATCTGGTAACTCTTCTGACCTGTACGCCATATGCGGTCAACACGAAACGTCTTCTGGTAAGAGGTCACCGGGTACCATACGAGGAGGAGACCATCAAGGAAGAAGAGAAAGAATCACCGATGAGCCTGTATACCAATTATCTGCTCTGGGTACTGGTCGGCTTGGCGGTAACCGCAGTACTGATCATTTTCTTATGGCAGTATGACAAGCGGTATAAGAAAAAAATAGCAGCAAAGCAGGCAGCAACAGACGTGACAAAGAACGATGTTTCTGACCGGAAAGAGGAATAAGATGAAAAGAAAAATATCAGGAATTCTCTTCGGTCTGTTGTTTTTGATAGGGTTTGGAATCCTTGCTTACCCCACGGTATCCAACCAGTGGAATACCTACCGGCAGAGCCGGCTGATCAGCAATTATGAACAGGTGGTCAGCGATATGCAGCCGGAGGATTACACGAAAGAGTGGGAAGCGGCGAGAGAGTTCGACAGTACTCTGGTACAGAATAATATATATGGTGATGTGTTCGGCAGTGATGATGTGGACATGAAGGACACAGACTACTGGAAGGTTCTGAATGTGGCAGGTGATGGCGTGATGGGGTATCTTTCCATCCCGAAGATCAATATCAAGCTTGCCATCTACCACGGAACCGCGGAGGATGTTTTACAGACGGGGATCGGTCATATGAACGGCACATCCCTTCCCATCGGCGGAGAGAGTACCCACAGTGTACTTGCCGCTCACAGAGGTCTTCCGGCAGCCAGATTATTTACGGATATTGACCAGTTGAAGCAGGGGGATATGTTTTATATCCATGTACTGGATGAGACGATGGCATATCAGGTAGACCAGATTCTGGATATGGTAGATAAAGATGATCACGAGACACTGGAGGAGGCACTGCAGATCCAGGAGGGAGAAGATCAGGTGACCTTATTCACCTGTACCCCATATGGTGTCAATTCCCACCGGCTTCTGGTCCGGGGAACGAGAGTTCCGTATAACGGCGAGGAGGAAGTGGAGAGTACACCGGTAGACAGCATGTTGCGTGCCATCCAGAATTATTATATGTTATACTTAATCTTAGGATTAGCAGTAACACTGCTTGTGATACTGATCATGAAGTTCCTGTTTGACCGGAAGAATAAGAAACGCTCCGGTAAGACGGATAATATGTCGAAGGAGGGATAGAGGTGACTATGAAAAAGAGAATAAAAACCGCAGGGGCGCTGACCCTTGCAGCAATAACTGTTTTATCAGCAGCCGGTTTATCCAGTGTATATGGTGCTCTCGGAGTAGAGACAGATAAGAAGTGTTCTCTTACATTTACATTGGATGACACGGAGTTCGATGAGCTTCGTAGCCTGGAGATTCCGGTAGATGTGTACAAGGTAGCGGACATTACAGAAGAAGCAGTGTATGACACTACAAACTATACAGATTTTGCTGATCTGGGACTGGAAAAAGTAAGCAGTACTACCACCGCAGAGGAATGGGCACAGATGGCAGAGAAGGCCATGGAGACTGTAGAGGATAAGGGAATTGCACCTACCGCAGATGTAAAAGTTACCAAACCGGCAGGTGCAGCGGAATCTACCGGTGTGATCAATGATCTGGATACAGGTATGTATCTGGTACAGGCCGAAACCGTGCAGACCAGTGAATACACCTATGATTTTACCCCATATCTGGTATCTCTTCCGAATAACTATTATTCCAAAGAGAACCCGGACGATTCCTGGGTATACGATGTGACAACCGGTATGAAGCCGCAGCAGACACAGCGTTACGGTGATCTGGAGATTGTCAAGGATCTGACAGAGTACAATGCTTCCCTTAAGGATGCACTCTTCGTTTTCCAGGTAGAAGGCACCAGACATGGTGAACAGGTCTACAGTGATGTAGTTTCTATTAAGTTCAACCAGGCAGGTGAAAAATCAGTTCTTGTGAAACATCTTCCGGCAGGAACAAAAGTTACTGTTAAAGAAGTGTATGCAGGCGGAAGCTACAGCAACACTTCCGGTGACACACAGGAAACAGTGATCGTTGCCGAGGGAGTTACAGATAATCCGGCAAGCGTCAGCTTTACCAATACGTACAACGGAAAGCTGATTCCGGGAACCGGTATCGTGAACCATTTTGAGAATAAGGACGGCGAGTGGAGCTGGGAACAGCAGACAGATGAACCCGCCAGTGCCAATTAGGGAAAGGGGTGCAGGATATGAGAAAATTAAGTAAAAAAAGTCTTTGCCTTGCAGCCGCAGCCCTGACACTGACAGCGGGGATCAGCGCAGGAACAGCGATGGCGTATTTTACCACGTATGCGGAGGCTTCCGGTAATGTAACCCTGAATATGGGATTTACGGAGACAAAGCCTACAGAGGAATTCAGTAACTGGACCAAACATGTGACCGTGAAGAATACCGGTGATTTTGCTTGTTTTGTCCGTGTAAAAGCACTGGCAGGAGAAAAATATCAGGATGGCCTGCAGTACAGTGATTCCGATGGAAAGTGGACACCGGGAGAGGAAGGCTATTATTATTACAGTGAGCCGGTCGCTCCGGGAGAGAGCAGTTCGGTTCTGGATATTAAGATCGACAGCAAGGATACAGAAGACAGTTTTAATGTAGTCGTCGTTCAGGAATCCACAAAGGTTTTATATAATGAAAAGAACGAACCGTACGCAGACTGGACACAGATCGCTGATACCAGCGAGACAGCCGGAGAATAGGAGGGTGAGAGATGAGTAAGAAAAAGAGAATGCCCCTTGGGGGACTGACCGTGGCTCTTCTTTCCGCTTCTGTGGTATTGCTGGCAGGAAGTACGGTGGGAAGTGCCAGAGCGGCATTGACTTATTACAGTGAGAACTATGGTGCACAGGTAGAGGTTTCCAATATCGGTGTCAGCCTGGTGGAAAATGACAAGGTGATCAGCAAGAGAGATTACGCATCCAACGGAAAATGGGATGAGGCAACAGGTGATCTGCTGACAGGCCTGAAAGAAGAAAAGATCGTACCGGGAAAACAGTACGAGGAAGCGATCAAGGTGACAAACAGTGGTTCCATCGACAGTTATGTCCGTGTGATCCTGAAGAAGAGCTGGACGAATAAAGAGGGTGTGAAAGATACCACTCTTTCCCCGGATCTGATCGATCTGAATCTGAAAGAGGGAAGTGGCTGGGTGATCGATAAGAATGCATCTACAAAAGAGAGAACCATTCTTTATTATACAGGTATCCTTCCGGCAGGAAAAAGCACACCGGCACTCAGTGATACGCTGACGATCGACGGCAGCATCGCTACCAAGGTAAAACAGGATGTCACAGAAAAAGACGGTTATAAAACCATCACCACAACCTACGCCTACGATGGTTATAATTTCCAGCTTGAAGCCGAAGCAGATGCAGTACAGACGCACAATGCACAGGATGCCATCAAGAGTGCCTGGGGTGTGGATGTAGACGTAGACGGCAATGGCAATATCAGCTTACGATAGGAGGGTGCAGAATATGAAAAAGAAAATTTTGTGCCTTGCCATGGCAGCGATCATGGCCGTAGGCATACATACAACAGCATTTGCAGAGACACTGCAGGGCGGTTCTGACTGGAAGGTAGAATTCAACGGCTCCAAGATGAGCAGTAATTTTACTTCCGCAGACATGAAGAAAGATATCTTCCAGTTACAGCCGGGAGATACCATGGAACTTCAGGTAGGACTGAAGAACACCAGTGAGAAAGATGCAGATTGGTATATGACCAACGAAGTATTAAAATCTCTGGAAGACAGCCAGAGCATCGCAGAGGGCGGCGCATATGGTTACAAGCTGACTTATGTGGGACCGGATAAGAAGGAAACCGTATTATATGACAGCGAAACCGTAGGCGGCGAGGATGCCCAGAAGGGTGAAGGTCTTCACCAGGCCACCGATGCACTGGAGAAGTATCTGTATCTGGATCGCCTCTCCAAAGGTGATGTAGCTTCTGTTCATCTGACAGTAAAGCTGGACGGTGAGACACAGGGTAATGATTATCAGGATACACTGGCAAGCCTCCAGATGAGCTTCGCAGCCGATCCGGTGACGGTAACAACCGTGACGAAGAAGGGCGAAGACAAAGTTGTCAATAAGACAGTAACCAGGACAGTGCAGACACCGACAAAGAATGTTGTGAGATCCCCGAAAACAGGTGATACCACTCAGATTCTTGCCATCAGTGCGGTAGCGCTGGCAAGCGGTGTGATCCTTCTGATCCTGGCAGTGGTACTGATCAAGAAGCGAAAAGAGGAGAAAGGAGAGGGTCAGAGATGAAAAAAATGTATAAGATAGCCACAGTTCTTCTGGCCTTTTGTTTTCTGCTTGGATCGGTTCCTATGAGTGTTAAGGCAGAGGATTATAAGTATCAGGTAACGATATTCAGCGGTAAGCAGGGAGCTTTTTCCGGAACTGCAGGTCTGGTAGTAAAGGGAGCAGACTACAGTGTTTCCAATACTGCAGATGCTATCGTGATCAAAGATCTGAATCCCGGAGATACCGTAAGTTTTGAAGCAAGATCTGGTGCAGTAGCGCTGGATAAGGACAGCAAGTATTATGTGCAGGGTATCCGTATCAGTGGACGTGATAATAATGCTGCAGTAGAGAATTCTTCTTTTGAAGTGATCGGAGACCAGGAATATGTAGTAGCATACGGAATCAAAGGCAATCAGGTAGCCTACACCATCAATTATCAGGATGCCAACGGCAACAAGCTGGCAGACAGCCAGACCTTCTATGGTAATGTGGGTGACAAACCGGTGGTTGCATATACCTATATCGATGGTTACACACCGGAGTACAGAAACCTGACCAAGACATTATCTGCCAATGCAGCAGAGAACGTATTTACCTTTAATTATCTGCCATATGAGACTGTAACCGTGACAACACCGGGACAGACCATCACCAACACCACCGAGCAGACAGTTACCGTACCGGGAGGTACAACAACTACAACCGGTGGTACTACCGGAACTACCGGTGGAACTACAGGCACAACCGGTGGCACAGGAACCAATGCCAATGGCGGTAACGCAGCAGGCACAACCACCGGAAACGGTGATGCACAGGGCACAGATGCCACAGGTGGAACCGGCAATGGCGGACCTGGCAATGTAACAGATAATCAGGGAACAGAAGGCACAGAAAACGGCGGAACCACCCAGGATGCACAGGGTAACGAAGACACCACCACCATCGGTGATGAAGATACACCAAAAGCGGATCAGGATCTGAAAGATCTGGACGATGAGGATGTACCGAAGAGTGACAAAGACCTGGATGGCAACAAGAAAGTAAAGAAGAGCCTTCCTCTGGTAGCCGGCGTTGGTATCGGCGTAGCAGCACTTGCAGCACTGGCAGCAGGTATTGTGATTGTCAGAAAACGTGTACACAGATAATCAGACAGTGGAAAGAACAGTGAGACTGTTGTATGGAGTAAAAACAAAACTCCATACAGCAGTTTTTTGTTGTCCACACAAATCAAAGTCGCGAAGGGTATTCTATTTTGTATAAAACAACATATAAAGAAGATTTGCTTTCCTTCACGTTATGTATTATAATATGCATGTATATTTCGCGGAAGGAACGAAAATCATATTTTCCGTGAAAGTGTAATACAACTCAGGGAAGTGGTTGTTTCAGGAGGCCGTAAACAGAAGTATGCAAACATGTGGAACGTATATGAAGAACAAAAAATTGAAGAACCAACAGGTTTTGTATGTAAAAATGTTCGGTGATTTTTCCCTGAAATATCAGGGGAGATCTTTGATCGCAAAGAAGAAAAAAGAGACGCAGTTTGCACTGGTATTGCAGTTGATTTTCCATAGCGGAGAAGAGGGGATCAGCCGGGAACATCTGGAGAAGGTTTTGTTTGGTGAACGGACATTGGACGATGCGAATCATGCGATCCACAGCCTGATTTATAATATCAGAAAGAAGCTGGAGCAGACAGGGCTTCCGAAAGGAAAATATATTATTTCCAGAAGGGGAAGATTTTACTGGGACAAAGAGATTCCGTTTGAAGAGGATGCGCAGTTGTTTGAAGAGTACTGCAGCAGAGCATGTAGGGCAGGGGACTGGGAGGAACGGATTGAGCTGTGCTGGAAAGCTGCCTTGCTGTATAAAGGTGCTTTTCTTAAGGACTCTGAGCAGGAAGGCTGGGTAAAAGAGGAACGAGAGCGTTACCATATCATGTTCCGGAAGCTGATAGAATATATGGCAGAGCTTCTGCGGAAAAAGAAGGCATATATTCAGCTGGAGAAGCTGGGCAGGCATGTATCGAAAGCAGCGCCATATGAAGAAGGGGAACTGCTGGTGATCGAGGCACTGACCGGTATGGGAAGAACGGAACAGGTAGAGATTCTGTATGTGGAAACCGTGGAAAAGTATCGTCAGGTCTATATGGAAGAAGAACTGTGCAAATTAAAGGATTTCCGGAGAAAAATCGAAGAACAGCTTGACCATCCGTATGATATACTGGATAATATACAGGAGAATATGACAGAACAGCTGGAAAAGGTACAGGAGCCGTATCAGTGTAACTGGATGGTGTTCCGGGAGATTTATCATATGGTTGCACGTATGATAGAGCGAAGCGGTCAACAGGTGCAGCTGATGTTATGTACATTAACGGATATGGAGGAACATCCCATCAGATCCGATGAATGTGCAGAGGTACTGTCACGGTATGTATGGGAAAGTATCTGCAGAAGTATTCGTGCGGGAGACGTAGTTACCCGTTACGGGAAGGGACAGTATCTGGTGCTTCTGATCAATACAAAACCGGAGGATTGTCAGGAGATCCAGAAACGCATCGATGCACAGTTCCGGAAGAAAGATACCGTGTACGAGATCCGGTACAGCGTGAAGTCTGTCAGAAGTCTGAATAATGCAAAGGATGATCAGAGCCTGTCATAAGGTGTTTTTCGGGCAGGCATCGGTTCTGGTACAGGATATGGGAAAAAAGAAGAAAGAAAAAAGAGGGGCACTGGCAGGATGTGCCCGGGTCTGTAAGATATTCGGAACGGTCTGTCTGGTGGCAGTGATTCTTGTATGTCTGCCATTAACCCTTCCGCGGGTCTTCGGGTATGAGATCTATACAGTGATCAGTGGAAGTATGGAGCCGGCGATACCGGTGGGAAGTCTGGTCTATGTACAGCCTGGAGCACCGGAGGATGCCGAGACAGATGATGTGATCGCATTCCACAGTTCTATGGATACGGGAGCGATCATCACACACAGGGTTATCAAAAATGATATAGTAACCGGTCAGATCCACACCAAGGGTGATGCAAATGAAAAAGAGGATCTGTATCCGGTGGGCTATGATTATTACATGGGAAAGGTAGTGTATTCTGTTCCTGTGCTGGGACGGGTACTTGCATTTTTCGTGACATTTCATGGTAAGATCGCAGCGGGAAGTCTGATCGGACTTGCGATTCTGTTACAGATCATCGGTGGAATGCTGGAATCTGCGAATGAGAAGAAACAGGCAAAAATATCGCAGAAATAGCTTTGCGATATTAGCAGAAAATAGTATAATAACAGTAGCTGTGAAAGATGAGACAGTTACTGAGAAAAGAAGGTAACCGGGGCAGCAGCCTGCAGTTACCTTCTGTGTTATAGAAAGAAGGATAGGTACGATGGGATTTAAAAAAGTTGATGTAAAAACACTCGATATGAAACCTTTTGAGAAGATCGGTTCCGAATGGATGCTGATCTCCGCAGAAAAAGACGGCAAAGCCAATACAATGACCGCTTCCTGGGGCGGCATCGGCGTTCTGTGGGGCAAGAATGTGGCAACAGTATATATCCGCCCGCAGCGTCACACCAAAGAATTCGTAGATGCAGGTGATACATTTACCATCAGTTTCTTCGGTGGCGAGCACATGAAAGAGCTGGGCTACCTCGGCAAAGTCTCCGGCAAAGATGTCCCGGACAAGATCGAACAGTCCGGTCTGCATCTGACAGAAGTAGATGGTCAGCCGGGATTCGAAGAGGCTACACAGGTGCTGGTATGCAGAAAGCTTTACCATGACGAGATCAAACCGGAAAACTTCTATGAAACGGAAGAAGATGAAAGATGGTATCCGGAAAAAGATTATCATACCATGTACATCGCTGAGATCCGGGAGTGCTGGGTGAGAGAGTAAAGCAGAAAGAAAAACATACAATTGAAGAACAAATGTCCAGCGGAACATATGCTGTTAACCAATATTTTACATGGAGAAGATTGTGAAATTAATCATTCTCATATATAATAAATTATATAATGTGTCGTGGAAAAAGATAATTTTCAGAAAATGTATATGGGGATGGAGGACGCTGTATGAAGAAGAGAAGAATATTCCGCAATCTGAACGACAAAGAGTTCGCCTGGGTGCTTTATGATGTGGGTAATTCGGCGTATACGATGCTGGCGTGTGCGCTGATACCTATCTGGTTTAAGGCGA
>UMAO01040150.1_pt1 | contig 15090 bp, 10 predicted proteins | sample 1963741 | NCBI WGS metagenome assembly UMAO01 (sample SAMEA4835919, study PRJEB28245) | human gut metagenome | biome: gut microbiome; material: fecal sample | place: Denmark | collected 2008
TCGTTTAGAGGGACGTAGGAGGGACGAATGCGGCTACAGAACAGAAACTTTACAGATAATGGAAAGAAGTAACCTCCGGTTTTTAACCGGTTTTACCCATGACGAATCATCGAAGATGTTTTACATTGACGGATAATCTGATAGAATGTATGTGGCCTCTCATCTTTTTCAATGGTTACTGAACTGACAGGTTATCATTTACAGATTGAGATATTATCGGAGAAAGGTGTTGCCTGTCAGGCAATTCCAGAATCTTCCTTCAGTATCTTGTTTTTGAAAACTCTGGCCGGAAGAATGCTGATGCTCCTGCACAGACTGTTTTAGTCGGTTGCTGGAACAGTTTTATCATTTTTAATCCATACAGTTGGATAAATGAATTTAAAAGTCTATCTTCGCTTATCGCCACGTGTATATTAGGTTTCACGGAGCGACCATTATGTAACCTTCAGCGTATGATAACAAGATTCAAGGCCACAAACTTCACTGTATTTACTGATATAGATATAACCTTCTCACCCGGTATCAATATCATTATCGGGAAGAACGGAACTGGAAAGACACATCTGATGAAAGCAATCTATGCCGCGTGCTCTCTTATAGACAAACGGATAGACCGTACGTTCGACCAGAAGTTGAACGGGGTATTCATGCCTAACTCTATCGGAAGACTGGTTCACCGTAGTAAGGGGCGTAATTCGGGTTCCATTACCGTTTACCGGCGCAATGAAGGAGAAATGAAAGACCGTTCCATTTCCTGTTCCCTGACCACACTGAACAAGACAGAAATCAAGAGTAACGGCTGGAGCGAAGATACACGTTCGGAAGCTGTATTCATTCCCGTCAAGGATATGCTGGCCAATGCACCGGGATTCCGTTCACTGTTCAGTCGGAAAGAACTGGCATACGAAGAGATATACCTGGATGTCATTGATAAGGCCTTTCTTCCTGTCGCACGTGGAAAATTGACTCCGGAACGGGAAAGGCTTCTCGGCATCTTGAATAAGGCCATATCCGGCAAGGTCGTGGAAAAGAACGAGACTTTTTATTTGAAGAATAGAGCCGGTGAGTTGGAGTTTGCCCTATTGGCCGAAGGATTCCGGAAATTGGGGTTGCTGTACCGTCTTATCCAAAATGAGACTTTGACCCGAGGTTCTATCCTTTTTTGGGATGAACCGGAAGCGAACCTGAATCCGCACCTATCGCAGACCGTGGTCAGAATCCTGCTCGAACTACAGAAGACAGGGACACAGATTTTCATTGCTACTCATGACTATATTCTGCTTAAGGAATTCGAACTTGCCGCCAAAGAAGAGAATGAGATCTTATATCATGTACTGTACCACAACGAAAATGATGTAATTAAGCATATTTCTACTCCTGACAGGGATAGTCTGTCCCCAAATGCAATTGATGAAACGTATGCACGGATACTTGACGATGAAATACAGAAAGGACTGAAAGGCTTATGAAATTGACACTGACGGAAGAGATGTTCGAATTCGAGTTTCCTGCCGCCAAGGCACTCTATAAATTCGATGAACGTGAGAAACTTTCGCCCACTTACCATGGAGCACCGATGCAGGCAGTGGATGTGATGGCCGAATTCGACAGGTTTCAGGTATGGATAGAAATCAAGGAATTCACGGGTGAAGAAATAGCAGCCATGAAGGAAGAAGGCGACCAGCGTAAAAAAGGAGATGATTACCATAACAAGGCGTACCTGACAAAGAATCTCAAACACAAATTCCGAGATACGTTTCTTTATAGGTATTGTGAGGAGAAAATCCGGAAACCAATCTTATATATCTGTCTGACTAATTTCGATGATGCGTTGAACGGTTTCTTCCGGAAGGAGTTACAGAAACAATTGCCTGCAGGCAGACCGAATGTCCGAAGATGGACACGTGAACTGATAGCCAAAGAACGGATTTTCGTCGTCAATCTCCAATCCTGGGAACGTAACTTTACAGATAAGCTCGGTACTTGCCTGAAATTAGGATAAACGGCTATATAAAGAATACCTCTGTTATAAAGGATGTTCATTTCTTTTGTAGGAAAGGCTGGATGAATAAGAATGGAGGAAGAACTGTCTTTTGAAACAGTCTTCCTCCATTAAAAAGGGAATGCATTCTCACTGTTATTTTTCTTTATCCTTCCCTAAGAAATCTACTGTTTTTGTCAATAAAAAAGAGCGGCTCAAACGAGTCGCTCTTTTTGTTAGCAGTATCTGATTCAACTTGTGTACAAGTTTTGTCTTCAATACCAGGTAGTCAATTACTTCACAGTCTGGATGTAAACAGTCAATGGGAATGTATGGCCAAATACATCTGTAATATTCAAAGTTACTTCTACCAAGTTATTTCCCATTCGTTATAGTCAGAGCCGAATACGTCTTCCGGAACAAAGTCAACGGTCTTTGCATAAACATACTTCTCATTCAATACAGAAAGTACTTGGCTGTCAGCATCTGTCAATTTTGCTTCGAATACATTGCTACCCAAAGTAACATTCTTTTCTTCGAATGTAATATCCTTCTCAACGATAGTGTAGTCAACTTTGAGCTGGCCTTTCTGACCGTTAATCAAGATATAGTCAATAATCAACGAAATCTTGTTGTTTACGGCCTGAGCTTTTTCTGCAATAAACGCATGTTTGTCAGCAGAAATTTTCAGTCCGTATTCGTCAATCTTGACTTTCGTCATTTTGCTTTCATCAATAGACAACTTGTAGTCGTAGATGACATCTGCTAGATCTATTTCTTTTCCATTTAGGATAGAACCTGCACTCCCTTTATATTCATATGCCTCAAAATCAGGGGTATGTTCTACACCATAAGTGTAATAATTCTTGCTATCCGAAGAGTTATAAGTAAAATCAGCAGTTATGTCATTAACATTCAGCGGATTGAAGGAATATAGATACTGTGATTTGATTCCTTCAGCATCGCTGTTCTTATCGTTTGCCTGTAAGGCAAATGCATAGGCCTTGTCCCTATTATCTCTGAACTGAGTTACATAGTCGGCTCTTTCGTCCAAATCTTTTGTCGGTACATAGTCCAGATAACGTGAAATAGTCCATACGCCGCTTGGAGATACAGTGGCTCTACTTAAATTACCAACTGTCAGTTTATCACCTGCATATACAGATGCTTCACCCAATTTCAATCCCCAAGGAGTTTCATTTTCTGAGTCACGGAACTCATAGCTGTAGGCTGTACCGTCTACTCCGGTCGGATTTAGCATTACGTTGATATCTTTTTCCAATACCGGATACATACCGGCTACCATCTTACCGTCTACAGCCTTGGCACCGTCCCATTCAACATCCTTGGTCAGCAAGCCGTAATAAATATTTGCTGTGTGGTTTTCATCGTCACCTAACGGTGAAATACTTACCAATCCGGCAGAAGCCATCGGCAACTGGATAGTTTCGCCATTGATAGAGATGGTATACACACCGTTGCTGGCATCCTTGATGATAACTTCAGTACCTACCTTCAGTCCGGCTTCCTTACCGTCAATCATCAGTACGCCGTCTTCGTTCACTGTAACGATGCTTCCGTTTGTACCGCCTATAGCGCCTTTATCTACACCACCTACATACAGGTGACCGTCCTTGATTTCGATTTCTTCTACATCAACACCGCTAGGCAGATCATAAGAAACAGTCTGACCGTTAGTAACAACAATCAATTTGCCTCCTTCTACAGTTACACTTGTAACCCCTTTATCACCTATCTGAGCTTTGATATCTTCCAGGCTGCTAGCGATGGTGTTGATCTGTTCCTGCAGGTTGTTGATGTCGTCATCATAGTCTTTACAAGAAGTAAAAGTTCCTGCTGAAGCGAACAGAAGCGCTCCGAACAGAAGTGCACTTAAATACTTTTTTCTCATAATAATAAAAAATTTTAATTTATAAATCAAAAAACTCAAATTGATTCAACTCAAGTTATCCCCGCTTCCCATGTTTAGAAAACGGCCAGAGGCAGCTACAATCGGAGGGACGGATAAGGGACGTACGAGGGACAAAAAACGGAAAAGAAACAAACAAATACCCCGTCAGAAGGCCCTGTAGGGCGGTTTTAGGCAGTTCAGGTAGCCGCGTCGGCTATCGGGAATATTTCTGTAATAACCTGATTATAAGTAATTATGATGATGATAAATCGTTTAGAGGGACGTAGGAGGGACGAATGCGGCTACAGAAGCGGACAATCCGGCAAAAGCTTGCCGGTATACAAGCTGTAAATCGTATTGGGATGGGAAGGATAGGATCTATACTGAAAATGTTGATAATCCGAAAACCTTCCTTTCATTTTGCAGATACTGCCGTTTGCGTTATATTTGCCCATAGTAACAACGTTTATTCATGAGGAGATATGATGAGGAATGAAATGACAGGCGACAGATATGTCAATCCTTATACCGACTTTGGGTTCAAGATGCTTTTCGGCTCGGAAATCAACAAGGAACTGCTGATAAGCTTCGTGAACAGTCTGCTCGGTGGCAGGGAGGTGATACGAGACTTGAAATACCTGAATACGGAACATCTGGGTACTTCGGAGAGAGACCGCCGTGCCGTATTCGATGTATATTGCGAGAACGAGCGTGGCGAGAAGATTCTTGTAGAGATGCAGCGCGGAGAACAGCAGTTTTTCAAGGACAGGAGCATCTATTACTCCACATTCCCGATACGGGAACAGGGACTCAGAGGAGAGTGGGACTATGAGCTTAAGGCAGTCTATGTTATAGGAATCCTGAACTTCAAGTTCACAAATGAAGATACGGACAACTATCACCATGAGGTGAAGCTTGTAGACCTGAATACGCGTAAGGTATTCTATGACAAGCTCACCTTCATCTACCTTGAGATGCCCAAGTTTAACAAGACGGAAACGGAGCTGGAGAGCATGTTCGACAAGTGGATGTTCGTCATCAGAAACCTTTCCAGGCTAATGGACCGTCCCGTGGCTCTGCAGGAAAGAGTCTTCACCCGGCTGTTCGAGTCGGCTGAGATAGCGAAGTTCACCAGGGAACAGTACGAGGAATACGAGGACAGCCTCAAGGCTTACCGCGACTGGCAGAACACCATCCATACGGCGGTAATGAAGAGCCTTCAGGAAGGCATTGCGCAGGGACGTGAAGAAGGACGTGAAGAAGGACGTAAAGAGGAACGTCTGAAACTGGCCAGAAAATTCAAGGCTTCCGGTATACCGGTCAGCATCATTGCTGAAAATACCGGACTGACGGAAGAGGAGATTGCGGATTTATAACATTACCAGATTTTTGAAGAGAAGCAGGGCTTCCAGCCGAACCTGAGTACCGTCGATTTGCTGTTCAGTATAAGGCCGGAACGACCGTTCGTTTTCATACAAACGTCCGCATGTTTTGTTGTAAACGAACGGACAAAGAATACAAAATGTCCGTTCGTTTTTCCGTAAAAAGGTTCAAAAGGTTCATAGGTTCACTTATATGCTCCTTTACCACGCAATTATCCCCTTATTTCAGGGCTTTTTCCTGGTTTTAGGTTCACGAAGGTCCATCTTTTTAGGAATATCCGGGTATCGTATATCATTATAAACCAATAAATTATGCATGTCATAATTTCAACAGACCTGAAAAACGGGTAAAAAAGGCTGTTTGAATGTGGACTCACCCCTTCTTTACGGGAGCCATCGCTTGACAGAATGGCTCACGAACCTCCAGATACACGAGTTATCTCTGCCGTTGCATGAACGGACAGAAGGCTATGCTTTCAAGATTTTTCTTAACTGACAGAGATTTTCTGGTATTTGATTCCGTAATCAACCGGCCTAAAAGCAGGCACCGGAAGAGCGATGGAACACTTCCCTTTAAAAAGGGACGGACCGACACTCCATCCAGTTAATTATCAATAAAATACATTTCCGTTTTTTCCTCAAAAATAGGTTTTTTGTCGGGATAGGGCACCCATTAGTGAACCTATGAACCTTTTGAACCTTGAGGAGAAGTTGAAACAGGGAATTTTCGCCTTGGCACTTCCGGTATTTCTGAAGATGAATCGGCCGGAGCGACAGCCAGGAAGCCGTATTCCTTACCGGTACACCAATACCGACAACTGTTCCTCAGCGAATTTCTCGTTGGCAATCTCCAGCAGGTAATCGGCGGTGAGGGCATTGATGCGCTGGTAGACCTCCGCTTTGTGCTCGTAGGTACCGTAATGCAGGAAGCACTTGCCCATATCAAGGGCTACATTCTCGAAGTTATCGGTCGATACGCCTATCTGACCGATAATCTGCTTCTGTGCGGCGGCGAGTTGGGTACTGGTCAGCCGACGGTCACGCAGCTTCTTCAGTTCCTTGTATACCAGTTCTGTACATGCGTCGGCATCGTCCGGGTCGCAACCGAAATAGATACAAAAGGCACCCGTATCGGTGTATGAGGTCAGGTTGGCTTCTACATTGTATACCAGTCCCCGACGTTCACGCAGCGAGACATTCAACCGGCTGTTCATGCCCGGTCCGCCCAGGATATTGTTCAGCAGATAAAGACCGGTGCGATGCTCGTCGTACGCATCGTAACCACGGCTGCCTATCATGACATGCGACTGGTGCGTATCCTTATAGAGTGTGAGGTGTTTGGGCTGGTATGGAAGAGGCGGTACCCGACGATAATCACCAGCATCCTCGGCAGGGATATCGGCAGTAAGTTTTTCCAAGGTACGGACTGTCCGCTTGAAATCCAGGTCGCCCAGAACGAAAAACACCATGTTGGCCGGACGGTAGAAACGGTTGACGAAGTTCAGAGCCTCTTCGGTCCGGAAGTCACGCAGCTGGTTCGGACGTCCCAGGATATTGCGTCCCAACGGATGGTCCGGGAATATCAGTTCCTCGAAATCGTCAAAAATCAGTTCCGAAGGGCTGTCTTCGTAACTCTGTATCTCATCGATGATGACTTCTACCTCTTTTTCGATTTCTGCCTGTGGAAATGTACTGTTGAACACGATGTCCGTCAGCAGTTCGGCGGCACGGAGGAAATGCTCTTTCAGGAAAGTGCTGTACACTACGGTCTCTTCCTTGTTGGTATAAGCGTTCAGGTCGCCGCCCACCCGTTCCATCCGGTTCAGAATGTGCCAGGCCTTCCGTTTGCGGGTTCCTTTGAAGATGAGGTGTTCCACAAAATGGGCCATGCCCTGTTCGTTATCCCGTTCGTCACGGGTACCGGCATCGACGGCATAGCCACAATAGGCCACGCCGGTAGGACTGGGAGCCTGGATAATCCGCAGGCCGTTCGGAAGAGTATACGTCTGGTGTGACATGTTTCTGATGCGATTGATTTTCTGCCGGCAAAGTTAATGAAAAGGAAAGTTTGGACAGAAGAACCGGAGGACAAAATATTACATTTCACGTGTTGTCCGTTCGATTTGTGTGTGGATAGCCTGTTCTCCGGAAGGTTTCAGGAACTCTTTTCTTTTTGCGATTAAAAAGAAGAACTGAAAAATCACGGCAAAAAGAAAAAAAATGCAGATATTTGCAGAATAATGGAAAGGAACAGCGCATGATAAAGAACAGAATCGGGGTCTTCTGCGCGGCATCCGAGCGGATAGACCCTCTCTACATAGAAAAAGCGGAAGAACTGGGTGCCTGGATAGGAAGCCAAGGCAAGTGGCTGGTATACGGCGGTTCGAACCTCGGACTGATGGAAGCGACCGCCAAGGCAGTGAAGGCGAACGGCGGACAGGTGATGGGGGTAGTACCCACCCTGCTGGAAGAGCGCGGACGGGTCAGTACCTTGCTTGATGTGATTTTCCCGACCGTCAACCTGAGCGACCGCAAGGACCTCATGCTTCAGGAGGCCGATATACTGGTAGCCCTGCCGGGCGGTATCGGTACCCTGGACGAGATTTTCCATGTACTGGCTGCCGGCAGTCTCGGTTACCACGACAAGCAGGTCATCCTGTACAACGTAGACGGTTTCTGGAACGGGCTGCTGGAGTTCCTCCACGGACTGGAAGCCCGACAGTTTATTCACCATCCGCTGAAGGAACGGCTGAAAGTGGCCGATACTTTCGAGCAGTTGGTTTCATACCTTACAGACTAATTTCTAAAACCTGATATATGATTTCATCCATTAACGAACTGCTGCAGCACGAAGCTCAGGCAGTTCTGAATATTCCGGTGACTGATGCCTTCCAACAGGCGGTAGATCTGATTGTAGAACAGGTACATCGTAAGAAGGGAAAACTGGTGACCAGCGGTATGGGAAAGGCCGGACAGATAGCCATGAACATCGCCACCACTTTCTGCTCTACCGGTATCCCCGCGGTCTTTCTGCATCCCAGCGAAGCGCAGCACGGCGATCTGGGTATCCTGCAGGAGAACGACCTGCTGTTGCTGATTTCCAATTCGGGCAAAACCCGTGAAATTGTGGAACTGACAGACCTGGCCGCCCGCCTGCTGCCGGATATGAAACGGATTGTCATTACCGGAAACCCGGACAGTCCGCTGGCACAGACAGCCGATGTGTGTCTGCCTACCGGCCATCCGGAGGAAGTCTGCCTGCTGGGAATGACACCTACCACATCCACTACGGTGATGACTGTCATCGGCGATATCCTGGTGGTAGAGACCATGCGGAAGACCGGATTTACCATCGAAGAATACAGCAAGCGCCATCATGGAGGCTATCTGGGAGAACGCTCGCGCGAACTGAGTAAATGATACACCTTATTAATATGGATTTATGAATCGAAAAGTAATCGGTATCGGCGAAACCATCCTCGACATCCTGTTCCGGGGAGACCAGCCACAGGCAGCCGTTCCTGGAGGCTCGGTCTATAACGCCATGATTTCTCTGGGGCGGATGGGGGTAGATGTCACCTTTATCAGCGAAACCGGAAACGACCGTGTAGGGCGGATGATTCTGGAGAACATGCGGTCCAACGGTGTCCGCACCGACTGTGTAAACGTGTTCCCGGACGGCAAGTCGCCCGTATCGCTGGCTTTCCTGAACGAGCGGAACGATGCGGAGTATCTCTTCTACAAGGATTATCCGCACCAGCGCCTGGACGTGAAGATGCCCGATATCCAGCCGGACGACATTGTGATGATCGGTTCCTATTTTGCCGTGACCCCGGTACTCCGCGACAAGGTGAAAGGGCTGCTGGACCTGGCCCGCGAACGGGGAGCCATCATCTATTACGATGTGAACTTCCGTAGTACCCATGCCAACGAGGCCATCAAGCTGATGCCTACGCTGCTGGAGAACTTTGAATATACCGATATCCTGCGCGGCTCTACCGAAGACTTCGGTAACATGTTCGGTCAGACCGATGCGGAGAAAGTATACACCCAGCGGGTAGGATTCTACTGCAAGCATTTCATCTGCACGGATGCCGATAAGGATGTCCGGTTGTTTGCAGGCAATGTGCGCAAGAATTATCTGGTACCTGCCGTCGAGACAGTCAGCACCATCGGAGCGGGAGACAACTTCAATGCCGGAGTGGTATATGGCCTGCTGAAGAACCGCATTCGTCGGGATGACCTTGACACGTTGTCCGAGGCTGACTGGGATGAAGTTATCCGTTGCGGTATGGCCTTTGGCGGTGAGGTATGTCGGCAAGTAGGAAATTCGGTTTCGCCGGAGTTTGCGGCAACCTTTCGTTGACAAAAGCAGGAGGAGTAACCTTTTTAAGGGTTTTTAGTGTATAAAAGTATTAAATAATGTAAATGCCTGCAACTTTTCAATAAAAGTAGATGGATGTTTCGAACAAAGTATATACATTTGTCCTCGAAATCTATAACAAATATAGTTTTCAGTATGTAAGACGTTCTCGCTAAAGTATTGGTGTGTATCCGGATACACACTATTCTTTTCTGAAAATGTCGTGGTCTATGAAAGATAAGTACAGCTTTTTCGGAATGCTGATAAGGTGATTGGAAGCGGTTTGGTTGTGTAGCCGACGCGGCTACCTGAACTACCCAAAACCGCCCTACAGGGCCTTCTGGCGGGGTATTTGTTTGTTTCTTTTCCGTTTTTTTGTCCCTCGTACGTCCCTTATCCGTCCCTCCGATTGCGGTTGCCTTTTGGCTGCTTTTTAGTATGAGAAGCGGGGCAAATCGGCTTGATAATTAGAGTCTTTAATTTATAAATTAAAATTTTTATTATGAGAAAAAAGTATTTAAGTGCACTTCTGTTCGGAGCGCTTCTGTTCGCTTCGGCAGGAACTTTTACTTCTTGTAAAGATTATGATGATGACATCAAGAACTTGCAGGAACAGGTTGACAAGGTTGTTACGGACGTTAAGGCATTGCAGGATGCTGCCGGTAAATATGTAACATCTGTTGTATACGATGAAAATACAGGCAAGCTTACTGTAACAGGTGGAAATGGTGAGACTTTCCAATTGCCGATGCCGGAAGAATTCCCAACTTATTCTTTGGAAGTACAAGGAGGTAAGGTTTACTTGAAAGAGGATGGAAAAGTTATTTCTGAATGTGAGATTTCTATTCCAGATGCATTCAATCCGGAGCTGTTGGCATGGGGTAATGATGGTTATCTGTACTACGGCGATGTTAAGATTGAAGGTGTCAAGAAACCTGCTGCTTCAATTACAGAAATAAAGGATGGCGATAAGGTTGTAGGCTACATCATTACTATCGGTGAGGATCAGGCTGTATTTTATGTGAATTCAGAGCTGAAATCTTTGGTGTTTAAACCGGAATTTTATCTGGATGGCATTGAGGCAATGGAAGTAAGATATATGCCTTATCAGGCTATCTTGAAACCTACAGGAACTACTAATGCAACATATAAACTTGTTGACTATATTATTACTGAACCTAATACTTATCGTGAAAATAAGGCTAACACTTGGACCTATTTGAATCCGGAGATGGTTGCAGAATATCAGATGAATCCATCTTCTGCAAATGTTGAAGATTTTAAAGACGGTTTGAGCTTTATTTCTGATGATAAACAGTTTATTAATTTCAGTACTAGTAGAACAGCTCAATCTGAACCGACTGTTAAGGGAACACTGGAATCTGCTCAGGATGGAGATATCAGTGTTTCATTCAAAGTAAAAGGCCAATATGTAGCAGCGCAGGCCGAACCTTTGAAAGCATGGGGAGGCTTGGCATTACCTGCAGATGCCGAGGTGGCAGATGATCCTGACTACGTTACTCATATGGCATTACAGGCTAATCTGAAGAATGGTGCAAAAGATACAATCATTACTTCTGACTATGCAGCCTTATATGCTTCTCAGTTCAGACTGGAAAATATTGTTTATGCTAACACTGCTGCAACCGCATATTATCAGTTTAATCCTACAAACCTGCATTCGGAACCTAATAAAAATGGTATTCATCTGTATACTCATGTGAAAGATGCTGTTGCAAACGATCCGACTATCAAGGTTGCATGGGATGGAAAGATTGACTTGACAACTTTAACAAGTGTTCACTTCTATAGCAATTCTAAAACTCCGTTCGGAAACAAGGGAGAATATCAGACACTTACAGCTGATGATTTGACTAAATACAACTTGAAGTTCAAGTATGAGTTAGTTGAAAATAAAGCGGGGGTAAATGCAACTTCTGAAAGTAATAACTGTCAGTTGACTGCTTACGAAGGAACGAATGAAGCCTATAAAGGAGATAATACAGTTCTTGACCCATGTGGCGTTTATGGACATGGTACCGGTGACAAGGAAGGACTTCCAAGTGGTATTGATGGAATCGAAACTGTAGGACGTATGCCGTTGGTTCGTGTTTCAGTAGTAGATACTCAGAATGGAAATCAGGTTGTTGAGTTGGGCTATATCCGTTTAATGATTGTTGAAAGCGTTACAGCTAAGACTACTATTGTATTCGATAAGGGCGATTATTATTTCGGTGGATGCAATGCGGATAAGGTTAAATTGAGTTGGGCCGAAACTCAAACTGATATCTTGGGAGCTGCAGCTGTTTCTTCTAAAGAAGTGTTCGATAACAATTATGAACTGGATGTTGATGGTAGCGGTATTGCTAAACAATATATTCCTGATCAGTTGGACGAAAACGGTAATCCGAAGACATATAAATTAGTATCTACTGTAGGTTCTGAGACTGCTACTTCACCATTCATTGTTGGTGCTATAGATGAAGAAGTGGATCCGACTGCTCCTACAACTACCTGCTTGATGTGGAAGTTGGACGAGGATGATTATAAGAATTTGCGTCGCTATGCTACTGTCGATAAGAATAAGAGAACTATTCAGTATGCTGAAACAGTTTATGTAAGATATGTAGGTAAAGCAAATAATACTCCGGGTATCGCAACCAAGGAACCAATCTATGTACCTATCAAGATTACATTGAATTATCCGTATGCTATTTTGAATAATAAGAATGCAGATTATTGGTATGCTGCTGAAAGTAAGGATAAAGGTACAGAGGCAGTTCACTTCAATGTTGAAGTTCCAGGCGGCAATCATACTTGCAAGTTTGTAAAAGATATCAATGCTGTCTTTACAATGAACAAGACCAAGGGTCAAGCAAATAACCTTCTTGCTCCGCTTAGCGGTGTAGCAGATGGATCTGTTAATACAACCTCGCCTTCATTTGGCGTTAACTCTAAGTTCACAGAATTTGTTGATGCTAAGTTGGGTTATGTATATTATTTCTCAGCCGTAAATAACGGTAGAAAAGTTACAGGTGCAAGTGGTACCGAATATACATTAAGTGTTGCTAATGGAACAGTACGTGCTGATAAGACAAACTATGTGGCAGGAGATTATGACTACTATTTGTCTGGTACTAATACAGAAGAATATAACAATAATGTATTGTATGCTAATGGAGTTAAGGTTGCTGTAATTGATCAGGCTACAGGTGAAGTTTCTTATCAAGATGAGGCGATTGCAAAAGATATCTTGAACAAGGCAGATCATAAGGAATTGAAGAAAAATGAAACATTCGAGGCTACTATCGGTGTTGCGGCATTCAATAGCTGTTCACAGTTGATTCCAATTGCTGACAATGAATTCATTGCTAAGTTCTTGCGTCCGGTTAATGTAATGCCACAAGAAGGAAAAGAATTTACCGATGCCGTTGATGCAGGTGCTGAAGGAAGCTGGCAGTATATTCTTGATTTGGTTCAGTTGACTGACTGGAGAGATTATGAATTTGCTAAGAACTTGAGCTATTTCAACTATTACGAAGTTAAAGCCTTGACAATCAATACTGATGATATTCTGACTAACATGAATCAGGCTGATAAGGACACCTTCAAACGGTTGAAAGATGTAACTGATAAGATTAACTTCAAACATGATATTGATAATGCCAATAAGAATAAAGTTCCTGGAGCTACCCTTTCTTTGGATGCATTAAAGAAACATTATGGTAAGTTGGTTTATATCAACAATGAGGCAAATGTTCATGACTTTGATATTAAGGTTCCGGTAACAATCACTTACAAGTGGGGTACTTACACTATTTGGGTAAAACTTGCTGTTAAGAAGACTGTTAACCAGGAATAAGAAGTTCTTTAAGGGAACTTAGTAAATAATGTTAAGGGGATACCTTCATATGAAGGTGTCCCTTTTTTATAATTTAAAAATAATTTATAGCAATGAAAAAAGTAATATTCTTTTTTTTAGTATTCAGTATTGTTGGTTTTTTTTCTGCCTGCAAGCATCAAGCTAAAGAAAAATCATTTACAGATGAATTGACACAACAAGATTCGTTGGAAGTCTTGCATTTAGGAGATAGTTGTATGAGCCTTTTAAAGGAGCGGAAATTTGATGAGGCTTTAGACATGATTTATTACTTGCAGGATAGTGCTACTGTTGTATCTATGAATGCAGAACAGCGCATGATTCTATATAAGTTGTTTAAACATCATCCTGTGTACGAATATGAATTAGATTATTTTAATTTTTCTCAAAGAGATTTGAATGATATGAAGTATCGTATTCAGTTCTTTAAATTAGATGGACCTGATGATCATCGGCCGAATACAATTGGTATAATGTTTAATCCTGTAAAGGTTGATGGTATCTGGAGGCTGACCATGAAAAGTGCTTGGCAGACTTCTAAAGAACAAAAGAATAAAGAAAGCTTGGAATAACGTGAATTCTAAATTTAATTAACTAATAGTCAGTTACCCGTTATTGATAATAACGACTTCTTTCGGATTAGTTTGGAGAATTGAGTATTAGATCTAAATACTTGATTTCTCATCATGCGAGAAAAAGGTGAGCGTTCGAACAAATGCATCTTTTAATTTTAAATCTTGAGGTTTGGTTGTTGTTTTGCGGTAGTGAATACAATCAAACCTCAATTATTATGAATAAATCAGGATTTGAAGAATTAGAGTTGCAAGTGCAATAAAGCATCCTGCCGTTGAAGTCGTACTTGCAACAGATAGGTGTAAGTTATTCAACCTATCATTACTGGCGTAGAAAATGTTCGGTTGACAGGAACAGTACCAAACAGGAGCTGGCTCCCATCAGTCTTAAACAGTCAGTCATGGAATCGTCTCCTGAAGAACAAATGCCGCATGGTGTGGCTGTTCTGTTTCCCAACGGTCTTCGTGCCCACTTCGGTAACGGTTCAGAAGAGTTACTGATGGAGCTATTCACCCAAAGTCTTCGAGGCGGCCATGTTTAACCTGAACGACACGATGCGTTACTTCCTGTGTCCGGGCAGGACAGATATGTGCAAGGTATCACTTCGCTGTGCGGATATTGCGCGGTATTTATCGAACAAAACCTACTAGCTTACATGGGATTCTTGACCCATCAGCAGTTCACATCAAACGGAGATATCCGTTCACCTCTCCGTATTTTTATTTTTGATGGCGATATGCGGAGGCCTATTTTTGATTTGCTTTATCTATCCTGTTGCGAATTTTAATGGAATAGTCGCTATTTTCTCCAACTTAGTTGCAGATATGGGTATAATAGTTACAATCTGTCATAATGTGGGATTCGACGGAATATTTTTTTTATTATCTTTGAGAAAATAGTTATAAACCTTAAAAATCAACATTATGAAACTAAAATCTTTCTTTTTATGGTCGCTGATGATTGCATATTCCGGTGGATACCCGTTCAGCATTTCCGGTG
>UMAO01049724.1_pt1 | contig 14943 bp, 10 predicted proteins | sample 1963741 | NCBI WGS metagenome assembly UMAO01 (sample SAMEA4835919, study PRJEB28245) | human gut metagenome | biome: gut microbiome; material: fecal sample | place: Denmark | collected 2008
AGCGGACATGGCGCATTGGCAGGAGTTCTTAATGCATTGAACGCAGATGTTTTGATCTGTGGCGGAATCGGAGGCGGTGCACAGACAGCGTTAGCGGCAGCCGGTATTAAACTTTTCGGAGGAGTTTCCGGAGATGCGGATAAAGCAGTAGAAGCTTTTATCAATGAAACACTTGATTATAATCCGGATGTTAAGTGTTCTCACCATGAGCATAACCACGGGGAAGGACATACATGTGGCGAGTATGGATGTGGAAGCCATAGCTGTCATTAAGAAGAATGAGCTTCCGCCGGAAGCGTAAGCCTCTAATAACAGCCTTTGCGTGTCATGGAATGCAGTCCACACCGGAGTTATCTGAGATTTTCGCAAAAAGTAATTATGCCCAGAAAATATAATTAGTGTGAATATGAAGAACAGTCTGACTTTACAGAAATATTTTCCATAAAGTCAGACTGTTTTTCATTACTGTTTACTGATAATATCCCGCAAGGCGTTTTTTGCGAGCGAAGGTCACAGAAAACCCAGACATACCACGCAAATTTATGCGATTAGCATAAATTCTGTGATATAATACAAAAATATAATGTTTTCACAGTATAAAACAGAGGAGTGGACAAGCATGCAAAAAATACTGATCGTAGAAGATGATACCAATATCAATAATTTGCTTCAGGAGGCATTATCCAAAGAAGGCTATTCCTGTGAACAGGCTTTTTCAGGAACCGAAGCAAAACTGCTCTTAAATATGCAGGAGCATGGTTATGAACTGGTGTTGCTGGATCTGATGCTGCCCGGAATCCCAGGAGAAGCGGTTCTGGAGGAAATACGAAAAAAGGGAAATCTTCCGGTTATTGTTCTGACTGCAAAAGACAGTCTGGATGAAAAGGTAGAAATTTTAACCAGTGGAGCTGATGATTATATAACAAAACCATTTGAAATCAGAGAAGTGCTGGCAAGAGTCCAGGTACAGCTTCGTCGCAAAGAAGAAAAAGAAACGGGTATAGAACGTGATCTTTCATTTAAAGATATGGTATTGAACAGAGATACGTTTCAGGTCAGAATTGATGGAAGAATACTTTCTAAGATCACAAAACAGGAGTTCGCAATTTTAGAATTACTGCTCAGAAATCCAAAACAGGTTTTTAGCAAAGAGGATATTTTCGAATATGCCTGGGATGAGCCTTATATGGGTGAGACGAAGACCTTGGATGTGCATATCAGCAATATCCGCAAGAAAATCAAACAAGTGACTTCAGACGAGTACATCGAGACAGTATGGGGAATCGGTTATCGTCTTCAGGCATAATCTTTACTCTTTTTTTACTGTTTATTTGCGTTTGATTAGGATTCCTCTTTTATTATAAATGCAGATAAGAAAAGGAGATGAAAAAATTGAGTGAGATGTTATTGGAAACAAGAGGATTGACGAAGCAGTATGGTCACCATAAGGCTGTGGACAGTGTCAGTATGCATATTAAAAAGGGCGCCATTTATGGATTTATAGGACGGAATGGAGCGGGGAAGACAACCTGCCTGAAGATGCTCAGTGGACTTTCCAAACCGACCAGTGGAGAAATCGAAATCTTTGGATACAAAGGAAAGAATTTGCAAAAAGTCCGCTCACGGGTGGGATGTCTGATTGAAGCGCCCGGGTTGTATGGAAATATGACCGCATATGAAAATCTGAATATCAAATGCAAGCTGTTGGGAATAAAGAAAGCAGATTATGTGGAAGAGATATTGAAAACAGTAGGTCTGGATCAGGTGGGAAGAAAAAAGACAAAACACTTTTCACTTGGAATGAAGCAGCGTCTGGGAATCGGCCTTGCCTTAGTTGGAGAACCGGACTTATTAGTTCTTGATGAGCCAATCAATGGGCTGGATCCACAGGGGATTGCAGAGGTTCGCGATACGATTCAGAGGCTTCAGAAAGAGAGAAATATGACGATTTGTATTTCCAGTCATATTCTGGAGGAATTATCGAAGATTGCTACTGATTATGGAATCATTCACAATGGAAGCTTATTGCAGGAACTTACAAGAGATGAATTAATGAGAAGATGTAGTGAACGGATGGAATTGACACTGGATGATCCGAAGCGGGCAATTCCGGTTTTGGATGCCATGGGATTTACGAGTTATCAGGTAACAGATAAAGAGCATATTCACATTTTTGAACGTCTGAGTGAAAGTGCATCATTGAATATGGAGCTTGCGAAGGCCGGAATCCCGGTAAAAGGGATTTCTATAACCAGTGAAGAACTGGAAGCTTATTTCCTGAATCTGACAGGAGGTGCCAGCCATGCTTAATATGATAAAAATGGATTTGTACCGGATGTTTCGGACAAAAAGTATGTATATAGTCTGGATCGTGCTGGCTGTGGCAGTATTGTTCACAACCTTTCTGTGTAAAACAGATTATGATTTATTGAACAAAGAGGATGCTGCGCAGCAGGAGCAGTTTGCTGAGCCAACAGCAGAGAATATTAATGTGGGAATGATGGTGACATTGCCTACAGAACCTGGAGAAAAAGTTACAGTATACGACATTTTTTATGCAAATTCCCAGGGGAAATTTTACGCATTGTTTTTGGTGATTTTTGCTGTTCTGTTTTCAACAGCAGATATAGGAAGTGGTTATATTAAAAATATTGGCGGTCAGGTTCAAAAAAGAGGAGCTTTGATTTTCTCCAGATCCATTGCCCTGGCAGTTTTTATGGCACTGACAATGACAGGGGCATTGATACTGCAGGCAGTGGCGAACTATATTGTCTTCGGAGACTTGGAGTGGGGCGATCCAAAGGCCGCCTGCTCTTACTTCCTGACTGAGCTGGTACTTCATTATGCGCTCGTATTGATCTGTATGGCGATTGCGATTGTTTTGAAAAATAATGTGATCAGCATGGTTATTTCCATTTGTCTGACAATGAATATAATGAGTATTGTATACGGATTAGTAAACAGCGCAGTTCGGAAAATGGGAATTCATAATTTCCAGATGTATAAGTATACGATAACTGGGAAAATATCACTTCTTCCTATGAATCCAGGTGGAAAGGATTGTTTTTTGGCACTTGGTGTGGCATGCGTATTCATTATTATAATGATATCTGCAAGCAGTGTTGTTTTTCAAAAGAGGGATATTTAACGGATGTATATCATAATCGGGATACTGGCAGGAATTATTATTTTACAATCGATTATTATGTGGAAATATCAGCGGCAGGTGAAAGATATCTGCCGCCAGTTGGCGTTCCTTATGAAACATGACAGTAATATGTTGATTCATCGTGAGTTTGGTCTGGGAGGAATCGGAATGCTTTCAGACAGGCTGAATGACCTTCTGGAATTGCGCAGGAAAGAGAAACAGTACTATCAGGAGAAAGAAACTCTGATTGCTGATACTTATACGAATCTTTCTCATGATATCCGGACACCACTGACATCTCTGGACGGGTATTTCCAGCTTATGGAAGCATGTGAAAATGTCGAAGAGCAGAGACGTTATCTGAATATTATTCATGAAAGAATACACAGTCTGAATGAAATGCTGGAAGAACTTTTCATGTTCACAAAATTAAAAAATGAATCCTATCGTCTGGAACTGACATCCTGTTGTATCAACCGGATTCTGAAAGAAACTGTTTTTTCGTATTATGATGATTGGGTGAGAAGGGAGATCCAGCCGGACATTCAGATTACGGAAGAACAGTTGTATATAGATGGAAATAAACAGGGGCTGAGCCGGATTATTCAGAATGTAATAAAAAATGGTCTGGATCATGGAGAAAAGAAAATACGCATTGTGTTAAAACGAGAGCAGAACCAGGCGGTATTGCGAATCAGTAATCAGGTGATAGCTTCAGAACAGATTGATATAGAACATGTATTTGATAGATTTTACAAAGCGGATGCAGCAAGAAGTAAAACATCTACCGGACTGGGGTTATCTATTGCAAGAGAATTTGTCAGACGTATGAATGGAGAGATTGGTGCAAAGATAGAGGAAAATGAGTTTATCGTTGAGATGAGATTTAACTTGTGAAAACTAAGGTAAGGAATCACGGTGTGCAGAATGGTGTGCTCAATGATATGAGAGGACGGATAATCGGGTTGCATAAAAAAGATTTACTTTAAAGGAGCTATCAGAAACAAAAAACGTTGTATTTCTTGAATTCACTGGGATTCAAGAGATGCAACGTTTTTTGTTTCAAAATATAGTATTCTTTTAGTTGCCCGGAATGGAATGATTTTCAGCACATGTTGTGTCGACTGCGGCGTGCAGGAGAAGTGAAAGAAATTCCGGCGGATCTGAGACTTACAAAGGTAAGAGATCTATTCATTTCCCGGCATCATAGTTTACATATCTGATAGGACACATATCGCAAAGCATACTTCAGAATGGAGGAAGCCTTGATGGTTTGTTCCAGATGGGAGCAGTAAAGCTCAATTTGTTGTTTATGGTTGTCAGTATTGTTCTGGGAATTCTCTTAATTAAAAAGAAAACAACAACAATGGCTTATATTCTGGCTATAATAGAATTGGTATATGTACTTCTGGCAATTACATCAGGTGGATCAGTAGGCATTGGTGCTATATCCTTTTTACTCTCTATAGTTGGTGCGATCCGGATCGATAAAAAATGGAAACTTTATCAGGAAATCTCTGTTGGAAACAATCAGGGAAATCCTGCTGGAAACAGCACAGACGGAAGAACGCAGAATAATGCATATGTGCAATATCATACATCCCAGGCTGCCAATAACGAAACATACTGGCAGAAGAAGCCGGAAGAGAATCATGGTTTTGTTTCAGCCGGCGCATCGAAAAGTTTGAAAGAAGCACTGAATATTTATAAAAAAGAGAAAAGTTGGTCTGCAGAAAATGACATGATAGAGTCTTTGAAGACCAGTAAAGTATGGGTTCCCTATATCAGCGAGAAGAACCAGATGGATATTCTGAAAAATGGAGAAAGATATTATTTTCCTGTGTTTACAAGTGCAGCGGAAATGAAAGAGTATGGGAAGAAATTTTATCAAAGAGAAGTATACATTTCTGATGCGATTAATATGGCAAAAGAATCACGATATGTATTAACTGGTCTGGTTATCAATGCGTTTACTGATTCTGTTATATTGAACTGGGATCAGCTCGGCACAGGAATTCCTAACGCCGATGAGGAAGAAAAAACCACATATAAGAGATAACAATTGTAATGCAAAAATCTACGTTGAATCTTATGGTAGCTTGTGTATAATAAGAATATAGTGACAAGAAATGCTGAAAGCCTATATTTATGTGGGCTTTTGGCATTTGTTTTATCAAATGGCAGGTTCCTATGATTTTTGAAGAGAAAGAATATTGATATATGAATAAAAAGTCCTGAACATGAAGTCTCCGACTCCTGATGTTCAGGACTTTTTGTCCGAATACACATAAAACAACATAAAAATTTCTATGAATTTGTCAGTTTTTGCTATATGATAGAAGTATCAGAAATTACAGATGAAACAGAGAAAAGGGAGAAGAAAAATGGTACAAAAGAAAAACACATTAACAAAAACGGGAATCGTAGCGCTTCTTGCGTGTGTATGTTGTATTCTGTGGGGAAGTGCGATTCCGGTGATCAAGACAGGGTATCGGTTGATGGAGGTGGATGCGGCGGATACGGCGAGTCAGATTGTATTTGCCGGGATTCGGTTTACACTGGCAGGACTGCTGGTTCTGATTTTTGCATCCATCAGGGAGAAAAAAGTGCTGATTCCGGATCAGACGATCCTGAAATACGCGGTTCCGGTGTGTCTGGCACAGACGGTGGGACAATATTTCTTCTTTTACATCGGTGTTGCCCACACTTCCGGAGTAAAAGGAGGCATTATCACCGGACTTGGCAACTTTATTGCGATACTGATGGCCTGCCTGATTGTTCGAAACGAACAGATGACCGGGAGAAAAATGGCGGGCTGCGTGCTTGGATTTGCTGGTGTGGTTGTGATCAACCTGATGGGAAAGTCCCTGGATATGGGATTCACGCTTACCGGTGAAGGATTTATCCTGATCTCGCAGGTCGCTTATGGAATCTCCACGATCCTGATTAATATCTATTCGAAAAAAGTATCCCCGGTGGTGCTCAGCGGAACACAGTTTACCATGGGAGGGGTCGTTCTGACACTGATCGGCATCGGAATGGGCGGACACCTTGGAAATATTACCGCGGTAGGCGTCGTGATCATCTTCTATCTGGCAATGGTTTCGGCGGTTGCTTACACGCTGTGGTCGGTACTGCTTGCCTGGAACGATGTCTCAAAAGTGGCGATTTTCGGATTTGTCAATCCATTATGCAGTGTGATCCTGTCAGCATTGATTCTTGGTGAGGTGAAACAGGCATTTAATACCGGTAGCTTAGTGGCACTGCTTCTGGTGTGTGCCGGGATTTATATTGTTAACTGCAAAGCAAAACAAAAGAATTAAAAATATTTTGGAAAAATCAGAAAAATATAAAACCAAATAGCCGATTCATGCATCTATAAAATGTAAAATATACAGAATCGATATGTGTATAAAGCAAAACAGATTAGCAGATTACTAAATAAAGCGATTCTATTCATATAAAAAACTCCGAAAAAAGGAAAGACATAATATGGAAGACAATCAGATTACAGATAACGATAAAGAAGATGATAAACAAGACCGCATAGAACTGGTTCAGAGAGCTGTGGAAGGCGATAAAGAAGCATTTACAAACTTATATACGCTTACATATTCAGAAGTATATCATATCGTAAAAGTATTTATACATAATGAAGATACCGCACAGGATATTGTACAGGAAACCTACTATAAAAGCCTGCGAAAGATCAAACAGCTGAAAGAACCGGATAAGTTTCCGGTGTGGATCAAAAAGATAGCGGTTAATACGGCAAAAGCACATTTGCGGAAAGTGGACTGGGTTTTATTCTCGGAGGCAGACGGTGAAGGGGGAAAAAGCATCGCCGAACTGCAGGACGAAAGACTGGAACATATACCGGAGAGTGTAGTGGATCAGGCAGAGACGAAAGAACTGATAGACCAGATTCTGGGAGAACTGGATGAAAAGCAGAGAATGGTTGTGGGAATGTTTTACTATGAGCAGATGTCGGTCAACGAGATCGCAGAAGCTTTAAACTGCAGCGTAAATACTGTAAAGAGCCGTCTGAATTATGCGAGAAAAAAGATCGGAAAAGAGATCGCCGAACTGGAGAAAAAGGGAGTTATCCTGCGGACAGCTGCACCGATTCCGATTCTCATGTATCTGTTTCAGAAACTTCGGGGAGTTCAGGAACAGATACCGAAGGCGAAGTTCCTGGTGAAAGCGGGGATAGAAAAAGCGATTGTCACAGGAATTGCAGCAGCAGCGATCTGTATGGAAATCGGGATAGGTGCTGCGAAAATTCCGGACAGGCACCAGCAGGTGCAGGAGATACAGGAACTGCTGGTGGATACAGATGATCAAAAAAACGAAGAGACGGAAGCCAGTGTAAGGGAAGATACAAAAGATACCGGAAATACAGAGGATGTGGTGACGCCGACACCTGAGAATACGCCAAAACCAACCGTAACTTCGGAACCTACAACGACACCGGAACCGGCGAAAAACCAGCCTGTTTCACCGGCAGCAGAGACAGAGCCAACGGCAGAAAACAATGGCCAGCCGACAGCTGCGACCGGTTCGCAGGGAACGGAAGGAAACACGGAAAATACTGACAGCACAGGAAATACAGAAAGTACGGGAAATCAGCAGGGGACATCCATATCAGAAACAGATCAGCATACCCATCAGTGGGTAGCACAGACAGAAAAGATTCATCATGAGGCATCCGGGCATTATGAGACCAAGACGGTGCAGGAGGCATACGAGGAGCCTGTTTACGAATACCATGTTTTTTGTAATACCTGCGGAGCAGATGTAACGACAAATGCACAGGAACACGAAGCGATACACAATGCCGGATTCAGCAGCAGGAAGATCCAGACCGGAAGTATTCACCATGATGCGGTGACGCAGCAGGTGTGGGTGGATGAACCTGCATACGATGAAGTGGTGACGAGAGGGTATGTCTGCTCGGTATGTGGTGCAGCCAAATAGTGAGGAAGGAGTACATATGAAAAAGAAAAGACGAAAAAAAATAATATGCATGGCGGTATTGGCACTTATGATCGTGCTGCTGCCTGTCATGTCACAGGCGGGAACGTGGAAAAAGAACAGTACCGGCTGGTGGTGGCAGGAAGATAATGGAAGTTGGCCGGCGAATCAGTGGAAATACATTCACGGAACCTGGTATGCATTTGACGGGAATGGCTATATGCGCACCGGATGGTACTGGGATGGACGGTTCTGGTATTATCTGACCGGAAGTGGGGCGATGGCGGAAGGTTGGGCATCCGTCGGAGGAACCTGGTACTATCTACAGCCGGGAAGCGGAGCGATGCTGACTGGATGGGTAAAAGATGGAACTACCTGGTATTATATGAACAGCAGTGGAGCGATGTTGACCGGCTGGCAGCTGATCAATGGTTCCTGGTATTATCTGTATGAAAATGGAAAGATGGCAGAAGATACCTGGATTGGTTCATGTTATGTCAATCCATCTGGTGCATGGATACCGGATGCTGTTCAGAGCCAGTGGATCCGTTCCGGTGACCGTTGGTGGTATCGACACAGCGATGGAAGCTATACGGTAAATGGTTGGGAGACCATTAATCAGAAAAAATATCATTTTGACAAAAACGGCTGGATGCAGACCGGCTGGCAGAAAATCAACGGAAGCTGGTATTATCTGGGACCGGTAGGCGACGGGGCAATGAGAAAAAATCAGTGGGTGGATGACAGTTATCTCGGTTCCGATGGAAAGATGATGACTGCCTGCTGGGTGGATGATTATTATGTAGGAATATCCGGAAAAATAATAAAAAATCAGTGGGTGCAGGACTATTATGCAGGAGCGGACGGAAAAAAACTGAAAAATCAGTGGATCGATGATTCTTATGTCGGCGGGGATGGGAAAAAAGTAACCAGTCAGTGGATCGGAGAGTCCTATGTCGACGAGGATGGAATGCTTGTTCGAAATCAGTGGGTCGGAGATTCCTTTGTCGGAAAAAACGGAACGAAATTGAAAAATACCTGGATTGGTGACCGTTATCTGGATTCGGATGGAAACTGGGACAGAACGAAACCGGTACGGGTTCCGCTGGAAACGATTCGTTTGCAGACAACAGGTCAGCCATTGAAGCCGGGAGAAGAAGAGGAGATAGACTGGCAGTATTATCCGGAAAATACGACAGATGATCTGACTGCAAAGTGGACATCTTCGGATGAATCGATTGCGACAGTCAAGGATGGGAAAGTTACGGCGCATAAAGCGGGAGTAGTAAAAATCGCATTGAAAGTTTCCGACGTTTCACGGTCGGTGGAAATGCTTGTGTTACCGGAAGATGCTTCATCCATATCGGTAGAAATCAAGTATCCCACATCGGATGCTGATTATCTCAAATATGGGGAAGCAGCAGAAGTATCTGTCCATATGCAGCCGGGAAATTATGATATTACCAATCTTATCAGAATGTCTGTCGATGATGAAAATATCCTTATGCTCAATTCTCCGGTAGGTACTCTGTGGGCAACGGATATAGGAGAGACCACGCTTCATATAACGATACGGGATATCGAGTTGAGTCGGCAGATAAAGGTAGTATCGGCAGATAAAGACCTAGAAGAGCTTTATTTTGATCAGACAACGTTATATATGGAAAAGAACGAGACAACACACCTTCGGTTAACATCAAAACCTGTGGAGTATGCAAATTATCAGTATGCTAACGGTTATGGAATAAGATGGGGAAGCAGCGATGAAAGTGTGGTGACAGCGGATCGTTTTGGCATTGTCGCACAAAAACCGGGAAGAGCAACCGTATATGCAGAGATTCTTGGTAAACGGGCAGAATGTGAAGTGATCGTAACCGGTGAGGAAGATGTCGTGGAATACTCTTATGACACAGAATATGCCAAATATCTTTTTGATGAAGTTAACAAAATGAGAACAGCAAATGGGGTAGAACCATTTGTGTGGAATGAAGAAGATGCGATCTATGCTTCTAAGGTCAAAGTGGGAATGCATGTGCAACCTGATTTTGACATTTACGGAATTACAGGTGTAGATGAAAATAAGGAAACACAGGATGTTCAGCTGGTGTACGGAGATGATAAGGACTTTACGAAAGAAGCAGCCTTGGATGCTCTGATACAAAATTCATCCTGTATGATACAACTGATGAAAAAGACCGATCAGCCACTGACAGCAGGCTGTGCGGTTCTGGTGTTGAAGGTGGATGGAAAAATAGAAAAACGCGGACTTATATTTACCATCGGACCCTCAGAAAGTGAACTAGCAAACTATTCTCAGCAGGAAAGAGAAGAATATTGGGCAAACTGGATGGGGATTTCCGTTGATGATATGAAAAAATATCTGCATTAAACGTTTATAAACCAAGAGGATTTATAATAAATACTTCGAAGGAGGAAGAATATGAAGAACAAAACAATCAAAAAAGCCTTGGCGATCGGGATGTCTGTGCTGATGCTCGCGTCAACATTTACGCCGGTCAGCGTACAGGCAGCCGGCGGTTGGAAACAGAACAAAACCGGCTGGTGGTGGGAGGAGGATAACGGAAGTTATCCGAACAAAAGCTGGAAAAATATCGGCGGAACCTGGTACTATTTTGACGGAAACGGTTATATGGTAACCGGATGGTTAAAACTTTCCAGTGGCTGGTATTATCTGACGGAAAGCGGAGCAATGGCCACCGGCTGGGTGCAGGTAGGAAACATCTGGTACTACATGAATGAAAGCGGAGTTATGCAGGTAGATACCTGGATAGGGAATAATTATGTAGATGGAAGCGGAGCCTGGATCCCCGGAAAAGCAAAAACGCAGACCGGCTGGGTGAAAAGCGGGAACCGCTGGTGGTACAGCCATTCTGATGGAAGCTATACAACCAATGACTGGGAAGTGATCAACGGAAGCTGGTATTACTTCGATGGATCCGGCTGGATGGTGACGGGCTGGTTAAAACGTCCGAGTGGCTGGTATTATCTGACGGGAAGCGGAGCAATGGCCACCGGCTGGGTGCAGGTAGGAAGCACCTGGTATTACATGAATGAAAGTGGAGTCATGCAGGCAGATACCTGGATCGGTGACAATTATGTAGACGAAAGCGGAGCCTGGATTCCCGGAAAAGTGAAAACACAGGCCGGCTGGGTGAAGAGCGGAAACCGTTGGTGCTACAGACATGCGGATGGCGGTTATACGATGAACGGCTGGGAAATGATCAACGGAATCTGGTACTACTTTGACGGATCCGGCTGGATGGTCACCGGTTGGAAACAGGTGAACGGAAGCTGGTATTACATGGATGCATCCGGAGCAATGGTAAAAAATGCCTGGGCAGGTGATTATTATCTGGGAGCCGACGGAGCCATGGTAACGAATACCTGGATCGGACAGTATTATGTAGATGGTAGCGGAAAATGGATACCGAATAAACAAAAAGAACCTGAAAAACAGGAGATCGCTCTGCAATCCATCAGCCTGAATCAGACTTCTCTGGAAATGTGGGCAGGAGAGAGCGAAACACTGGAAGTTACTTATAACCCATCCAACACTACCGTAGATAAGAAAGCAACCTGGAGTAGTTCAGACGAAAGTATTGCAACCGTGGAAAACGGAAAAGTAAAAGCAGTTGGTAAGGGTGAAGCAACGATCACTGCAGAGGTTGATGGAAAGAAAGCAAGTTGCACGATTACGGCAAAAGAATATTATACATTAAATGTTGCAGTAACTGATTTTTTACCGGTTGGGAGAAGTGAGTTTGTTCAGGTATATGCTCCAGATGGTTCCTGGTATGGCGGAGCCGAGGAAGTAAAAATGTATTCTCTGAATGAAGATATAGCGGAGTTTAATGGGAATTATGTGAAAGGTATTTCGGATGGAATTGCAACAATTGTAGTAGAAGGTGACGGAAGGATTGGAACTGCAACTGTTGTAGTCAAAACAGCGCAAAAACTTCAGAATCCTTATTTTGAACAGAGTGTTTACAATATGAAAATGGGAGATAAACGCCAGCTTGAAGTAAGTACATTACCGGAAAATGCCTGGATTTCCGCATATGGTTGGAAATCCAGCAATCCGAAGGTGGCAGAAGTGGACTGGGATGGTGTTGTAAGAGCCATGAGTGAAGGCGAAACGACCATTACATGTAGTGTACAGGAAGGATCTTTAGAAGCAGGTTTCAGCCCAGATAACAAAAATCCATATATTACAGTCAGCTGCACGATCAAGGTAGAAGGAGTCGGTGATAACACAGAACTGGATAAAATTGAATGGAAATATACAGGTTCAGATACAAGATTTGAGCATGTAAAAGTTGGTGATATTATAACTCCCAATATTCAGGTATATCCTGTGACCTATCCATATGACTTGAATGATGTGGAAGTTTCTATTGTGAAAAGTGGACACAGTGGTCCTGCTTATGATACCGGATTCGAAGCAGAGGACGGAATTGTTGAAATCGTGGACGGAAATAAAATAAAAATATGCAAACCAGGAACTGCCTGGGTAAACGTGGTTTTAGATGGAAAGGAAACACAAGTTATCCTGCAGTGCTTAGAAAATTAATGTCATATAAGTAGTGAGAAAGAATACCCCTGATGGTCTGAAAAATCTTCAGACTGTCAGGGGTATTTATTTTTGAAAGTTTCTGAAAAAAGCGGAAAATTTAGAACCAGAGATGTGTTTTAGGAATCTATATAATAAATGTTTTGTTTTTTATCTAAAAATGAAGTGTTTTATTATGTGAATTTCAAAGGAGGAAGGGAATGAAAAACAAAAGAATCAAAAAAGGTTTTATAATCGGAATGTCAGCGATGATGCTTGCATCGGCGGTTGCTCCGGTCGATGCACAGGCAGCTACCTGGAAGAAGAACAAAACCGGATGGTGGTGGGAAGAGGATAATGAAAGTTATCCGGTCAGCACATGGAAAAGGATTGGTGGAATCTGGTATTATTTTGATCAAAATGGATATATGAAATCTGGTTGGTTGAAAGATAATGGAACCTGGTATTACCTTGGCGGAGCGAACGACGGATCAATGAAAACTGGCTGGCAGAAGGTAAATGGAAGCTGGTTTTATCTGACAGGATCCGGAGCGATGCACACCGGATGGTTGAAAGACAATGGAACCTGGTATTACCTTGGCGGAGCAAATGATGGATCAATGAAAACCGGCTGGCAGCAGGTCAACGGAAGCTGGTATTACATGGATACAAGCGGAAAGATGGCAGTCAATACATGGATCGGAGACTGGTATGTAGACGGTTCCGGAGCATGGACGAAAACGAAACAGACCGGGCAATGGATCAAATCGGGAAATCGCTGGTGGTATCGTCATGGTGACGGCGGTTACACGACCAATGGCTGGGAGATGATCAACGGACACTGGTACTATTTTGACGGATCCGGGTGGATGGTAACTGGCTGGAAACAAGTAAATAACCAGTGGTATTATATGGATGGATCCGGAGCAATGGTGAAAAATACATGGGTAGGAGATTATTATCTCGGAACTGACGGTACCATGGCAACGAGTACCTGGATCGGACAGTACTATGTAGATGACAACGGAAAATGGGTGCCGAATAAACAAAAAGAACTCGAAAAGCAGGAGCCGACGAAGCAGGAAATCGCTCTGCAGTCGATTGGTCTGAATCAGACTTCTCTGAAAATGTGGGTTGGAGGAAGTGAAACACTGGAAGTTACCTGCACGCCGTCAAATACTACTGTGGATAAAACAATAACATGGGAAAGTTCCAATGAAAAAGTTGCAACTGTGAAAGACGGAAAAGTAGAGGCTGTCGGAGAAGGAGAGGTGGTTATTACTGCGGAAGTTGCGGGAAAGAAAGCGTCCTGTACGGTGAATGCAAAACAGTATTATCGTCTGTTCTGGGAAGGCTATATGAACTTTTTACCGGTTGGCAGTCATGGAACTATCTGGATCGGTGATCCAGATAATCTGAGTGCACCATATTACCATGTATACTCACTGAATGAGGATATCGCAACAACAGATAATGATGGAAACTTAACCGGTGTCTCAGAAGGAACAGCAACGATTGTAGTAGAAGGCGATGGGAAAAAAGGTTCTATCGATATTGAAGTGAAAAAACCTGCAGAATTTGAGACAGCCTATTTGGATCAAGATGTTTACACGATGAAAACTGGAGATAAATTACAGCTCCATGCAACTGTTGTGCCGGAGAATGCCTTGATAGAGAAACGATATTATTGGGGTTCTAAAAATCCAGAAGTAGCGGAAATTGATTCTGAAGGTGTTGTAAGAGCTATGGGAATCGGTGAGGCTGAAATCATATGTTCTTTAAGAGAAATACCACTGACAAGTGATGGTCATGATGGATCAATTTTTCATTATGTAACATGTAAGATTAAAGTAGATAGTGTTGGTACTAATACAGAGTTTGAAGATTTTAAATGGGAACTTACAGACATAAACAACAAAGGAGAATATGTGAAGGTTGGCGATATCATAACGCCTAATATTAAAGTATATCCTGTGACATATCCGTATAATTTAAAAGATGTGAAGTTTTCCATTGAAAAAAGCGAACAGGAAGGTTCAGAAGAGGGAATTGTTGAAATTACTGATGAAAACAAGATAAAAATATGTAAACCAGGAGTAGCCTATATAAAAGCTGTTTTAAATGGGAAAGAAGCAAGAATGAGATTTGTATGTGAATAAATCAGAAAAATAAGGAAAGAAAGAGCTTGACTGTTTGAATTTCAGACGTCAAGCGGGAGTATCCCAAAGTTTGTGTAAACCTCCAAACTGAT
>UMAO01008009.1_pt1 | contig 14772 bp, 14 predicted proteins | sample 1963741 | NCBI WGS metagenome assembly UMAO01 (sample SAMEA4835919, study PRJEB28245) | human gut metagenome | biome: gut microbiome; material: fecal sample | place: Denmark | collected 2008
TTCGGGGATTGGACAGCATTGTGATCGTAGTAGATTATTTTATGGAAAATAGTGTCTACTATATTGTGATGGAGTACATCCATGGCACGACAGTAAAAAAATATATACAAGAGAACGGTACTATGAAAGGGGACGAGGTGCTGGAGAGGATGCGTCCTGTTTTGCAGGCCATGGAACAGATTCATAAAAAAGGGATCATCCATCGGGACATCAGCCCCAACAATCTGATGATCACGAAAGATCACAAGTTAAAGTTGATTGATTTTGGTGAGGCTATTAAGGTGGAATCCGGCAGCGAACATTCTGTGCTGAAAAATGCAGGTTATTCGGCCATAGAGCAAAACTCACCACAGGGAGAACTGGGACCATGGACGGATATTTATGCGCTGTGTGCCACGATGTATTTTATGATGACAGGACTGACACCTCCGGAGGCGTCGGACAGATGGATTTCGGATACAATTCAGCCGTTGGAGATCCATCTGGGGAAAAGACAGTGTCAGGCTGTCATGAAGGGAATGGCACTGGAGGCAAAGGACCGGTATGCTGATATCCACGACCTGCGACAGGATCTGTACAGCGAAGGAGCAGACCGGCGAGAAGAGGCGGATTTTACTCTGACAACAACCACGGGAACAGATACTCTGATTGAACAGTATAAAGAGCAGGTTGGGGAATCTAAGAAAAAAAGGAATGGCCGTAAGAAGAAAAAGCATCGGGCACTGTGGATCACAGGGGGCTGCTTGGTCATTATAGTTTCTTTTGTGCTGATCCTGGCCGGACTGGCATCGATGGGATCGGATTCCGGTTCATCCGGCGTTGTGTCCAGTTCAGACTTAATGCAGGCGAAAGAACAATCCCGGATTGCTACGGCGATTCAAGAAAACAAGTTGGACAATGTACTTAATGAGATAGATGAACTTTACCCGCCGGATAGCGATCTGAGTGATGCTGACAAGCAGAATCGCTTTGTTCTGCTTCTGAACTATTACATGAAAAAAGGTGACCTGGTAAAGGAGAAAGATTTACTTGATTCGGTGGTGACAACCGGTGAATCGGCCAAGTATGATCGTGTTTTTCAAGATTTGATCAAAGAGGAACAGAAGAAACTGGCAACGGCGACAGCAGCGCCGACGGCTAGGACAAAGAAATAAATCCATCCGGACATTCTAATGTTATTATATAAGGAAAAACCGTTATGATTCGAGGAGTGAACCAATATGGATGAAACAGTATCAGGCGTATCTGCTGGCGCAGATCCGGGAATATTTTTATAAAAAATTTGATTCTTTCATGATTGAGAAATGGAGTGGATCCCCGCTGGAGGATCCCATACCCGTCAGTCAGAGGGAAGAGGCCTATGCCAGATTTTATCAAAAAGTGAAACGGGCCCATGTAGCCAACCGGCAGACCATACGGAGGTGGTTTGGTCTGGGAACGCAGGATGAGGAAACTTTAAACCCACCGAACCGCAAGAGCATTTATAAAATAGCCTTTGCGCTGGGACTGTCTATGGAAGAGACGGAAGAGTATCTTCAGTACGGCATTTCTCAGGCCGGATTTCAGGTAAATGACTACGAGGAATTTATCTGTATGTACTGTCTGGAAAATGGCATGAGCCAGGAAAAATGTCAGAAGATGATCGACTTTTTTGAGGAAAAATGTGCGGGAAAACTGACGGTGGAGCAACAGAGCAAGACGAACTGGCTGAAAGAGCAGTTCCAGATTGTAAAGGAATATCCGGAAGAGGACTTTTTTGTCTGGATATGCCGCCATCGGAAATATTTTAAAGGTTACAGTCTGACGGTGCTGAACTACTATCACAAACTGGTGGAAAAATGCCTGGTCTGGTATCGGGAGGAAGTAAAAAAGTCACTGGCTATGGAATTAAAGAAGGTAGGGTTTTATGAGTGGCTGGATGAGAGCCGCAGAGAGGAGGAACTGGTTTCTCAGGATATTCAGCGTTTTGTGAAGAACCGCTGTCGATCTAAGACTAATCCTCTATCTAAGTCCTGTGCCAGGGACATCCGGGAAATGACTGCGAAAGTGTTTGCGGACCGGGATCGTCTGTGCGACCTGGTGACCGGAGTGTATTCCACGGTTCCACTGCGGTTTCAGGGGCGTAACAAGCGCGGAAAGATGTACAAGGAACTGGAGGGGGAGATCCGCACGGTGGACAGTAAGTATGTGTCGGAACTTTTGAATGTGGCTGTATTGAAAGAACAGCAGATGGAGCGGTACATAAAACTGGCGCAGGAAAAGGATCCGGAGAAGCAGAAAAAGCTGCAGCAGGAGATCCGGAAAAGCGGCCAGCGTGTGCGAGTAGTGCAACGATCCGACCTTTTGATCCTGGCTCAGTATATTATCTATAAGGAGGCAGCAGAGCAGGAGAGCCTGGAGGATTACGAGTATGATGCCCAGAGGGTAAAAGACAAATTCATTCATTATGCCAATGGGATCCTGGACAGTTGCGGTATGCGGAGGGTGGATCCGGAGTATATGTTAGATTATCTTTTGCTATCCTGCTTTGATGAGAAGGAAATGTATCTTTTCTCGGAAGTGCTGGAAGAGTGATAAACAAGAAAAAAGATGTGAAACGAAAATGTTTCACATCTTTTTTTGTGGAGTCCTTTTTGCGGGTAAGAGTTATTCCTCGGAAGAGGAGTCAGCGCTATCCGAACTGCACAGGGCATTTTGTTCTTCCTCGGTAAAGGTTTTGCCGTTGGCGTTACCATATTCTACAAATGGTTTAGCGATAAAGTAGATTCTATCTTCATCCGGAACTTTTTGAGCAGTGTCTTCTCCATCAGCTGTAAATTGCATATAAGATCCATTAATAGAGCCTGTTGAATCAAGATGAAATTGAATATAAAATGTGCCTTCTTTATCATTGTAAGAGCAGCCACCGGAAAATTCTACAATATCCTCACCAGCATCAGACTTAAAAGATTTCCAGTCCGGGTTACTGTAAAATCCTGCAAATGCCTGATTATAAGTGATTCCTTTCGCATCGGAAGGGGCAAACTCACGCACTTTGTTAATCGTTTCCTGATCCAGACTGCTTCCCTGCATATCATCGGATCCTCCCATAAAACTGGCAGCGATCACGATAATAACAATCAGCAGCACAACGCCTCCTGCAATAAGACCAATAATTTTTCCTGGGTGTTTTTTCTTTTCCATAATAATTCCTCGCTTTCTTTTATAAGGCATCCCAAAGATGCTATTTTTCCTAAAAACTGTTAAGAGAATAACTGTCTGCGTTTCTGACGATTATCTTATCTCCCGGATTTTTGCACTGGTCAAAGTATGTAATGATCAGAGCAAAGATCAGTCCCATCTGCATGCTGTTACCCTTTTTCTCAGAGATAAACCGGTTGCTGGCGGTCATAAAATCATCTACAACCCACTGATTTCCCAGAGTTGGCAAGTAGGACAAAGTGACCAGATCGCCATAAAAAGTTCCTTCCACTGTCTGATCGTGGTAGAAAAGGACCCGCTGATCAGTCAGTGCCATGAATTTTTTGGCGTCACTTGACATCACTGCCACATTGTAGCAAAGAAGCACTGTCTCGCCGGCCAGAAGATGGGGAGCCAGCTTCTGAAGTGCGGCCTGATAAAAAGCGGTACTTTGTCCGGCTGTGCCGCAGATGCTGTCATTTTGCACCGTAGCGTCAATCTGCTGCAGAAGATCTTCCACTGTCGTTTCTTTTGACAGAGCATCCACCGTCACATCCCAGGTCTTGGCACAGGATTTTTGCAGATCCGTAGTGCGCTGGTCGATGGAACGGCTGAGAATATTTTCGCCCACATCCTGTGAAACAATCTCATTTTCCTGGTTGGCGTTTGCCATGGCTGTCTGCAAAGCCGTGATGAAATCCTGGTAGTGGGACGGAGCAGCGGCGCTGTAGATAATGGCGGTGTAACCGTCCTTCGTAGCGATCTCCAACTTGCTTCCAAATCCTGCCCAGAAAATAACAGCGGCAGCGATCAGCGTGGTACCGGCCGTGAAAATTGACATGATAGCGAAAAGCACCAGAAGCACAATGACATAGGCATTGACATAGCGTTTGGTAGTCACGGAACTGATATCTTTATATAAAATCTCCTTCCGCCCCTGATAACGCTGAGGCATCACGCCGATGCGCAGCCGGTCTTTTCCGAAGTTCACATAAGTAGAAATTTTCGTATTGGAAAATCCCATTCGCTGTCCAATGCAGGAACGGAAAAGAACGCCTTCCCCCAGCAGATTGTCGTCTACATATCGTTTGGTAGTTTTTGTTTCGTTCATTTGAACACCTCCTAATTTTGAGTATATCGCAGGCGTGGACAAATCTATTTATATTTTTGTCCCGGGGAGGTGGATGAGACAAAAATATAAATGAAATCGTCCAGCCGAGTGGTAAAATATGGGAAATTTTATGAGAGGAAGAACCAGTATGACGAAGTCATATTTCAAGATGGTTCTGACGATCTGCCGCCGAGCGTAAGCGAGGGGGCGTTACCTATTATATGAAGGAAGAACCAATATGACAAAGTCATATTTCAAGATGGTTCTGACGACCTGCCGCCTGGCGTAAGCGAGGGGCGTTACCTATTATATGAAGGAGGAATTAATTATGCAGAAAAGAGAGGAAGTTTGATGAAATATGGAGAAAGATGGACAGGATGTGTCCATCTATTCTGGTAAAATATGTCTAGTTTGTGAATGCAATGATTAGGATCTATTGATTTGAGGTGATATGGTTGGGCGAGCAAAATAAGTCGGCGCGGGTGTTAAGTATTTACAACAAACTGGTTGGTGGTGAAGTAGTTAATAAAACGTTTGAAGCAAATTGGTTTGGAGTAAATGAGAAGTCGATACAAAGAGACATTGATGAAATTAGAAATTTTTTATCCCAGTCTGCCGTAGATGGATATGGTGTAATCGGTGAAATAGTGTATGACCGTACTCAAAAGGGATATCGTTTAGAAACGGTATCAGAAAGCCAGATTACTGGAATTGATAGTTGGTTGCAAAGCAAGAGATAGGAGATGATTTGATGAAAAAGAAGGTAATGGGTTTAATACTTATAGTTAGTCTTGTGTTGACTGCAACACCTGCTTCAAAACAAAAAATAATGGCGATAAGCCAGAGTACGATACCGAGTGGATATATCGGAATTTATGATGCAGATGATCTGGCAGGGATTGCAAACAAACCAAGAGCAAATTATATTTTGATGAATGATATTGATTTGAGTGAGACTGCCAGGGGAGGAACTCTTGATACAGGAAAAGGATGGAAGCCAATTAAGGAATTTGATGGTGTGCTCGATGGAAATGGTCATTACATAAAAAATATGAATATTTTTGGAGTGACAGATGACGATTGTGGATTATTTTCAGATATGCAGGGAACAGTAAAAAAACTTGGTTTAACAAACGTAAACATCAATGTAGAAACAGAAGGACAAAGCAGTAATAATGTATATGTCGGCGCTATTGCGGCATCCTCAGGTTATGATTATGGCAGGGATGACAGTAATTTTGAACAGTGTTTTGTTACAGGTACTATTAGCGTAAGAACAACAAAGGAGCATGTGAATGTTGGAGCATTTGCAGGCGGTGGCTATGGAGACCATATAACAGATTGCTATAATGGAGCAAATATATCAGTAAATGATATAAATAAGACAAGTATGTCTGCATTTATTGGAAGAAATTTTGGTGACACAAATCCAAGAATTAACAGATGCTATAATGTTGGTAAAATTCAGCAAGGAAACGGAAATGTATTCCGGGATAATGATTATGTAGACAATAGTTTTTATTTGTCGGGAAGTGGAAATGCAGAAAGCGGTTCGCCGCTGACATCATCACAGATGAAAAAAAGGCAGTATTTTACAAAGTTTGATTTTGAGAAGGTGTGGGAGATAGATTCATTCCATACATACAACTATCCGCAGTTGAAGGAATGTGTACAAGATAGGATTAAAAAAATCAAGATCACAAAGACTCCATCAAAGGTAACTTATTATCAGGGAGATGCGTTAAATTTGAGTGGTGGTATGGTTGAATTGACTTATGAAGATTCGAGTAAGATTACAACGGAAATTTCCAGTGATATGTTGGGAAATTATAATATGGGGCAATTAGGGTCAGTTAAAGTGTCGCTTATTAAAGGGGGAGTTGAAACAGCTTACTATGTTACGGTTAAACCTGTTGAAGTTACTTCTGTTGCACTTGATCAGATTACTTTAAAAGGTGAACCGAATGAAGATGTGCAGCTTTCAGCCGTGGTTGTACCAGCAAATGCTACTTATCCGAAAGTTACATGGAGTTCATCGAATGAAAATGTGGCAACAGTCAATCAAAATGGAAATGTGTCACTAAAGAGAGTAGGTACCTGTGTTATTTCGGCAAAAACATCCAATGGAAAACTGGCACAGTGCAAGGTGAGTGTTGAAATACCATCGTATGCAATTGAGATCAGACATCCGGACAATGACCAGATTTTCTCTTTGCCACTGGAAAATTATTCTAATGTTATTGTTTTGAAGGAGGGAGAAACTTATAATTGCAGTGCATCGTTAAGTCCAAGCAATTCCTCAGATACAGTTACATGGAGTTCCTCAGATGTAGATGTATTACAGAGTTTGGGCAATGGAACTATAAGAGCTGTGAAAATGGGAAGAGCATCTATCCGTGCAACAGCAAAAAGTGGGGCGAGAAGCAGTGTGCAAGTATTTGTGAAAAGAGATTTGGCAAAATGTCAAGTGGATCCAATTGCGGATCAAATATATACAGGCAAGGAACTTTACCCTAAACTTGTAGTGAGAGATGGAGACCACATATTGGAGGGTGATAACTATCTGGCTGAATATAGAACCGAATATAGCAATAATGCGAATGTCGGTCAGGCAACAATACGGATTGTTTCTAGTGGTGACGGTTATTATTTCGGGGAAACAAGTGCTGCGTTTAAAATTAATGCTCCGGTAATAAAAACAAATACGGATAATAATGTTTCACAGAAGGCGGACAAAAGTGAGGAAGAAATCGAGATAACAGATGATGATGAATCAAAGGATCCTATTCCACCAGCAAAAGTGAAGGTGAAATCCGTTAAGAATCTCAAAGGGAAAAAATTAAAGGTATCATGGAAAAAAGTGAAGGGGGCAACAGAGTATGATGTACAGATTGCTCGAAACAAGAAAATGAAGAAGGGAGAAAAAACAAAGTCTACGAAGAAAACATCCTATACTTTTAAAAAAATGAAAAAGAAAGTGACATATTATGTTCGAGTGAGGGCATGCAAGGAAACAAGCGAAGATTATGTAGAGGGAAAATGGAGTGCTATTAAGAAGATTAAAATCAAGAAGTAAAATAAGAAAGTCATGAGGTGATGATATGAAAAAAATTATGAAAATATTAATTGTAGGAGTAATGTGTGTGTCTTTGGCAGGATGTGGAAATATGACAAATACCAGCACGGGATCGAATGCGGAAAATAGTGTGGTAACGCCAAGTCCGGAACCAACTAAAAAGGAAACACAGAAATACAAAGTTGGCGATGTGATGTATTTCGCAGGAGATGGTATTAAATATAGTGTTACTATTAAAAAATGGGGAACCAGTATGGATGGCAGTTTGATGGATTTGTACTCATGGAAAGTATATACCTATTTCAACTATGAGATTGAAAATATAGGAGATAATGAAGCAATTATAAATGATGACAGTATTTTTTCGGTGTATGCGGACGATTATGCCGTAGAAACCAAGTGGAATGAGGATACGAAAATAGCAGAGAAACTTGCTCCGGGAAGGAAGATTACAGGAAAAATCTATGCGAATTTTAATGCGGATAATGCTAAAAATGTGGAATTGCAGGTGCATGACAGTATAGTGCTGATTAAAGATGAGAATACGGAGGGGCAGCAGGAAGATTCTGAGGATAACGAAGTGGATTCTACATCAACACCAGATACTACTACGGATTATGAAGAAAGTTCTTCGGATGATGATAGTTACGAGGAGTCTTCAAGTGACGACGATGATGAATATATATTATCATACTCTTCCGACAGATTGTTGACAGTATCGGATGTTGAACTTTTGAGTAAGGAGCAGTGTCGTTATGCCAGAAATGAGATATATGCTAGACATGGCAGGAAATTTTCTGACAAAAAGCTGCAGGCTTATTTTGATAGTAAAAGTTGGTATGTGGGAACAATCGAACCTAATGATTTTGATGAATCGGAATTAAGCAAAATTGAGAAGAAGAATATAAAATATTTAAAGCAGTTTGAGAATAATTAAAGTGAAGGTGAGTATGTTATGGAATGGATTATAAAAATATTAAAAATTTTACCGTACATTGTTGTATTGCTGGGAATTTGGAGTGTTGTTAAAAAGATTCGATCAGGGAAGTCGATCACTTCTGTGATTGTTACAATTGTGATGACGGTGGTATTTACCGTGTTGGCAATCATTTCACCCGAAGTCGTGACGAATATGGTTTCAAGGCCGATTGATGTTGTAAAGAACACTACGCCAGCCAGTATATCTGAGATTACATACGAGCAGGCGTTGGAATACTCTTGCAGTAATACAAAGTGGCGCTGGTTCAATTCCGATGATCGTACTATGGTTGACATGACGGGAACATATAATAATGGATCTGGAAATCAGGAATTAGTAATACAGTTTCGTTACCCAGACGTGTGGACTCGTGGTGATGTGCATATTAAGGATAATGAGGCGGTGAAGGTTACCTTTTTGGGCTTAGGAGGGCAGTCGCAGTGTAGTGAAGATGATATCAGAGAGACTTTGTTTTCTATGTTTTGCAGTTATGCGACCAAAAATGGAATAACTGTGAACGAAGAACAAAAAGATAACATAGAGGTAAACAAGTCTTATCTTGACAAGCACGGTACAGATAATGAGTCTAAAACAGAGGAGGAATAGGGAATATGAATAATACAGTGACATACGTAGTTGATTATAAAAGTCTGGCTGTGCTGCCTTTCATTGTGTTTTTGGTAGTATTTATTATAAGTCTGATAAGATTAAAGGTAAAAAAGAAAAAGCCAACGGTGCTTTGGATCATAAGCGGTGTGTTTTTAGTGGGAGCAATTATTTTATTTGTAATAGGAAATATATTTTCGACTACAAATGATTCAAGCCCGGAAGAAGCGAAAGAACATTATAGAATTGCGATGAATATCCAAGATAACAAACTGGATCATGTTTTGGAAGATATTGACAAACTGTATCCGGATGATGGTAATTTGGATGAAATGCAAAAAGAAAGCCGGTTCATATTGCAACTTAACTACTATATAAAAAGCAAGGATGATGAGAGCGAAAAGAAGTTCCTGGAAAAAACCGTTGAGGATAAAGAGTGGCTGGGATATATTGAAGTAGTGCAGGAACGGGCAAAAGATGAGATGAAAAGGTTGGGGATAGAGACTCAGAAGTAAATTGTTAGTATGTTGATTTAGCAATATGAAAAAAGAAAGAGGTGTGAATAACATGAAAAAAATAAGAATAATGGTAGCACTAATGCTGATATTAGGATGTTGTGCGGGTGAGATGTTTGGTGCGGTATCGGTAGATGCAAAGACAAAAAACTATTATTTCGCAGGAAAGTATAAAGCTAAATTTAGAGATGGATCTCATGCCGAACTTGAAATGACTCAGAGTTTGTCGGGAAAAGCAGAAAGGGTTAAAGGTAAATTCTCAATGGAATACATTAGTTTCACGGGAAGAGGATTGTCTATCGCAGAGGGTAAATTGACTAAAATCGGGAAAAATAAGTATTTGTGTAAACGGGGGAAGGTCAGGTTGACATTTAAGGTTTATCCCAAGAAGGTGGTTGTAAAACAGAAGGGGACAAGTTTTAATTTGGGAATTTATGATGATTTTACAGGAACTTATAGATTGAAGAAAAGGTATCGCTTTTAAAAACGTATACGCATGAAAGACACTTCTTTTCGGGTTATCGGCAGTTATGGACTGAAAAGGAGTGTTTTTTACTAGAAAAGGAGATAAGAATATTATGTTAAAGATTATTTTAGTTATTGTAGGAATTATTATATTGATATGTTTATTGCAATCGTTAATTCCCTTTCTTCTTTTTGCGGGAATATTAGTTGGAGTTACTTATCTAAGAGCCAAATTACCAGGCTCCATAAAGAGAGAACTCTATAAATTGACCAAGTCTTCACGAACTGCTAAAACGGTACACAGAAATCAGGGATCGAGATATAGAGAGGCTTTCTTTCAAGATAGAAAAGTGGTGGATTGAAAAGCAGTCTCTGACTCATCTGGAAATAGTGCAGGAAGGAGTGTTCACGGGGATGGTCAGATTCAGACCCTTGGATACATCCTTAGTGAAAAATAGTGTAAAAATAGTGAAAATTTCACATTTATAATCGAGATAAGCAAGAATGACATAAGATAATGCCGTAATTTTTTTACAGTAGATATTGTAAAATGATTCATATTTGAGTATACTGTTATCAAAGGGAGACAAGAACGCCAGGAGACGGGCTGAAAGGACGGTATACTTTTTTATGTTGAAGAAATTTGTACTAAAAAATTATAAGAATTTTAAGGATGAAATAGAAGTTGATCTGCAGGATGTTGCCGGATATCAGTTTAGTAATGATTGTATTTCGGATGATGTAATCTCAAAAATGCTTATTTATGGAAGAAATGCTACGGGAAAGACGAATTTGGGAAGGGCATTCATGGATATTGTTTTTACGATGTTGCCGGGGCCAAGGTTTGCGGAAAACGGTGTGTTTTTGAATGCAGATTCAGAAGAGGATCATGCGCGATTTTCGTATACATTTGGATTTGGTGAGGATGAGTTGATTTACGAATATTCTCGTTTTTCCAATGAGAAATTGCGGGATGAGAGACTTTCTATAAATGGGGAATCCATATTCAGATGCGACTTTTTTAACAAAGAATATGAGTTTGACCGGTTAAAATTGGTTGATGCAGAAACTGCCAATGTAGAGCGGTATTTACAGGCAGTAGAAGAAAATGAGGCAGCACAAGACATGGAGTACACACTGCCTTTTTTGCGGTGGCTGATCGGAAATGTGGCGTTGAAGAAGGATTCGGCATTGATCCGGCTGTCCAACTATGTGAGAAGAATGACGATGATTACAGTTGGAAGCGAATTAAATATCCGCTTGCACAGGGTGAGTGATATGTTTTATGAGTATTTAGAAGACCCAGATAAATTGAAAGATTTAGAGGATTTTTTGAATGCAATGGGAATCGAATGTGAACTTGTGTTAAAGAAACTTCCGGATGGACAGAGAGAATTGTATTTTGCTCATGATAAGTTGATTCCGTTTTATCGTAATGCCTCAAGCGGAACCTTAGCACTGGTAAATCTGTATCGACGGCTTATTTTTAAATTGGCAGAGGCATCGTTTGTGTATTTGGATGAGTTTGATGCTTTTTACCATTATGAAATGGCAGAAAAGGTGGTTCAATTCTTCAAGAAAAAATATCCGCACTGTCAGATTATTATGACGACACATAATACAAATCTAATGACAAATCGCTTAATGAGACCGGATTGTATGTTTATTTTATCAAGGAGGGGGACTTTGACACCATTGTGTCATGCGACGAAACGAGAACTGAGAGAAGGACACAATTTGGAAAAAATGTATATTAGTGGGGAGTTTGATGCGTATGAATAATTATATAGGACAGGGGAGAAAAAGGAATCAAACATTGCTGGTAGTGGAAGGCAATCATGAGAAAAATAAGTTGTTTTGGCTGATTTTACAAAGCAGGTTTGGGTATATTGATAGATAATGTCTTGACAATACTACTCAATATGGGTACTATTGAATAAAAAGTACCCATATCGGGCACTGTTGGAGATGATATGAATGAATATAAAAGAATTACGTATAATGACAGGACAGACCCAGAAGCAGTTTGCTGAAAATTTTGGTATTCCTGTTGGAACACTTCGCAGATGGGAATATGGGGAAAGTACGCCGGCACCCTATGTGATTAAACTGATAGCAGACAAGATACCGGCAAAAAATGAGCTTATGAAGAAAATAGAATATTCGAAAGGAACCTTTTATTTTGATGAATCAACGGGAACTATAGCGGATGTTAGAGGAACAAGGATAAAAATAAATGAAGATATAGAGGGTGTAAAAAAGGAAAATCTTGTGCTTTATGCGAAAGATTTATTTGAAGCTTATTACGAGGCTGTTGAAAAATTTGATCGTGATTGTAGATTAGACAAACAAGAAGACATTATTTGGGAGTGATATATGGTGAAGAATATTTGAAGAGGAAGGTCAGAAATCTTGAAATCAAAGAGGGTGGAACAATATTCCAATAAAGAATGGTCCTATGAGGAGAAAACCTGGAAATAACTTACAATCCCCCCCCTCCCCCACGACAATTCTGCATCTTTCCTCATTTCTATTGAAAAAATCCCTCAGATATTATACAATTCAATTTAACGATCAGCCGTCTGGCAAGCACCAGGGGCAATACATATCTTACGAGGAGGATCTATATGAAAGTTAAAATGAAATTTTGCATACTGGCCATGTTTGTACTTACAGTGGCAGCGGTATGGTTTGAAACCGGAGAAGCAGGCGCTTTCACTATTTCGGATGATGGAGAATATGCACTGGTTTTGAATTTGAAGGTGTCAGATGCGGACGCGACTATCGATGGACAACAGTCAGGCAAGGTGATCAAGTTCAATTTTGATGAGGACGAGGAAGCGATAAGGGTATCTGATCTTACCCAGGGCATTTGTCCTTATAATGGCAAAAATGAATTTTCAGGCTGGGCCGGAGATTCAGCCAGTTCAGAAACCGTTGAAATGTTGTCGAAAGATGAATTTTCATCTACGGGAAGTATGAATGGTGTGTCCTATACAAAAGGCCACAGCATTTATGCCTTATTTCTGGGGGCAGAAATAGAACAACCACAGCAATATTATGTGCTATTTAATGCGGTTGATGGAGAAGTGTTGACAGACGGTGTTTCTACCGGGGAGGACAAAGTTGTCCTGTCCGGCACTATGGATCAGTTAACATCTCAGGATCTGTCCAAGTATACTGCCCAGAGAGAGGGATGTACATTTTGTGGATGGGGATTCAATAGCGAAATAAGTAATGGACAATTTTTTACAAGTACATCCTTGACTCCGTCTGAGTTAGAAAAATATTCGCCAATGACAATTTTTGCCCTTTACAAAAAGAACACATTCGAAGGAAATTACCTTGTGCTGGCTCTGGATGCCAACGGAGGTACCATCGACGGACAGGACGTGGAAAAGTGTGATTATCTTAGTGACTCGTCGAAAAGTTCAGCTATGCCGATTTTCCAGTATGTTCCTAAAAGAAGGGGATATAAATTTACAGGATGGCATGCTGATAAAGAGGGATCCTCCACAAAGTATACATTGATGACCAATCAATATTGGAGAAGGGATGAGGAGCCGGGGCTGGAAAAAGATACGCTGATGGATAATGGTACTTTTTATAAAACGGTTACCCTGTATGCAGGCTGGGAGAAAGATACGAGTATCACGAAGGAGCCGATGACGATAACCAGTACCGGCGACATTCAGGGCAGTGTGGAAGCGGAACTGTTAAATGATGGTGATTATTCACTGGATTTGGTTCAGATGCCAATCACAGACGCTTTGGCAGCGGAAAATGTGAAATACCTGTTGGACATTAACTTGCTGGATAAGCAGAAGATTGTTCAGATAAATGGAGTTACAGTCAAGGTAAAACTTGCCCTTCCGGAGGAATTGAAAGATTATGATTCTTATGAGGTTGTATATGTAAAAGATGGCAAGATTACTGAGCGGCTTGCGTGTACGGTGGAAGATGGTTATGTGGTGTTCAATACCAGCCATCTTAGTGAGTACGGCATTGTGGCGAAGAAAAACCAGTCGGTAACACCGGGGGACAACACCGGCGGCGGTGCGACAGATGATCCGAACAAAGGAAATCAGGGTGACGGTAACAACAATAATGGCAATACGAATACCGGTAACACCAATAACGGCAGCAGCGGCACCACAGCAGGTAACCAGAATAACGGCAATACCAACACCGGTACAAACAATGGGGCAGATAACAAAAACAATAACACCTCAAATAACAGCAGTGTCACAAACAACAGCAGTAAACCAAAGACAAACAGCAAGAAAAAAATCAAGGTGGCAAGACCGGTGGTTATCAAAAAATCTCTGAGCAAAAGCAGGAAACGGGCAAAACTTACATGGAGAAAAGTGAAGGGGACCAGTGGATACGAGGTTAAGTACTGTTCTTCCAAAAGTTTTTCGAAGAAGAAGACAAAACGATTTAGAACAAAGCGTACGGCTTACACTTGCACTCTCAAAGGAAAGAAATCTGCATATTATGCAAGAGTCCGTGCCTACAAGATTGTAAAGGGAAAGAAATATTACAGTGGCTGGACTCCGATCATACAGTTGAGAAAGGCCAAGAAATAAGACGCCAAAGTCAAAATGAAAATCTGAAATGGAAAAGAAGTTCCATTGGCAGGAGCCTGAGCACAAATTGTGCAAAGTGTCTCCCGCTGATGGAACTTTTTTCCTTTAAACCTCATTTAAGTTTCTTCTGCTATAGTATAGTCAAAACATAGCAAACACAAAATCGAAATGGAGGTTTTTATTATGACTAGATGGAAAAAGATTGTACCGGCAGTAGCGGTGGCGGTCGCGTTGATCACAGGAACCGCATT
>UMAO01032242.1_pt1 | contig 14589 bp, 17 predicted proteins | sample 1963741 | NCBI WGS metagenome assembly UMAO01 (sample SAMEA4835919, study PRJEB28245) | human gut metagenome | biome: gut microbiome; material: fecal sample | place: Denmark | collected 2008
TTACTATACACAGTATAGTATTGACACGGGGAAAAAGTGTGATATAATATAAATAAAAATCTTGTGAGGTATCTGATGAAAAAGAAAATCATTGACACGTTAGACAAAGAACTGTTGTATATGTCATCGAGTGAATTAAACTACTACTTTACACATGGCTGGTCTATCTACTGGATAGAAACACGCATAGACAACGTTAAATGCGCTGTAACGCAACTTTACCGCTCAAAGGATAGATTATCCTATGAAGATATTAAAGCCGCCTTGGAAGCCCGTACAAGCGGAGTTGAGGTCATATCAATTGTGGAGCGTAGACAATGGAAGAAAAATTAATTTACTATAACGGCGACCGTCTGAGAAACAGTGTTGATATTAACGGCAATCGCCCTGAAATATTTATTGTTGAAAGTAATCGAACCGCCGGTAAAACCACGGACTTTGCAAAATTTTTGATTGACCGCTTTATTAAGCACAAGGAAAAATTTGCCGTCTTGGTACGTTGGCAGTATGAAGCAACTAATTTTGCCGAGGCTTTTTTTAAGTCGGTGCAAGGTCTGTTTTTCCCTGAATACGAACTTACGCAAAAAATGATTGAGAAAAAATACTGTGAACTTTATCTTAATGAGGTTGAGTGCGGGTATCTTATCCCGATAAACTCAGCGGAGTTTATAAAACGCCGTTCACATCTTTTTAATGACATAACGTCAATCTTTTTTGATGAAATACAGCCTGAGAATAACGGCTATGTGCCTGACGAGTTAAACAAATTTTTTAGTATACACACCTCTATAGCCCGTGGCGAACATAAACAAGTGCGTTATGTGCCTGTTTACATGTGTAGTAACTCGGTGTCACTGCTTAATCCGTACTATAACGCCCTTGGGGTCGTAACTCGTCTAAATAGTAAAACAAAATTTTTGCGTGGTGACGGATGGGTTTTGGAGCGCAATTTTAACGAGAGCGCACAAAAGGCTCAAAAAGCCAGTGGTTTTAACCGGGCTTTTTCCGCCGTGTCTTACAGCGACTACAGCTCAGAAAGCGTGTATCTGCGTGACAATGAAGCGTTTTTAACCTTGCCTAAGGGGCGAGGGCAGTACGTTGCAACTATCCGCTTTGACAGTCGTAAATATGCCATCTGGATATATGCAAATGAAAATGTTATGACTTGCGATTACCGTGTTGACGATGATTATCCAGTGAAGATAAGCGCAACGGTGCAAGACCATACAGAACAGTATACGCTTATCGGTGGCGCAGGCTTTATCAAAGAGCGTATGCGGAGATACTTCATCAACGGCAATTTCCGTTTTAAAGACCTTGCTTGTAAAAGTGCTGTGTTAATGACACTATCGTATAAATAATTTTTGGCAGTCTGCCTATCCGTGTTAAATATTGATGTTCCGGGGGCGCATGGCTTAAAAACCACCTCGGGCATTATCGGTTTTGCACCCGCTTTATTGACCGATTTGGATTAGGCTGCATATAAAAAGTTAAGCATTAAGGCACAGAGTACCTTAATGCTTTTCTTATTTTTTTGGGTGGATTTTAAAAGTTGTGTTGACAAGCAACGTTCCGCCTTTTATCTGCTTCGGCAATAATTTGCCGTCAACCTCAAGTCCGACTTTAAAATCGGTCAAACTTGCTTCGCCCGAAACTAACATTTTGTTAAAATTTTCCTTTGCTCCCTTTGACATGCCTGCGCACTTGATAAGGTAGTACGGCTCGACTTTTTCTCCGTCCTCGTGTGTGGTATGCTCAATATATGTTTTTGCCCTTACAAAAATAGCCTTATCCCAGTAATTTTCTAGTTTCCAACAACAAAAATTGACAGTGTGTACCTCGATACCTTGTACGTCCTCGGGCGCAAGGTCACAATGTATGCTATCTGTGTCCGCATAGATGAAGCCCCGTTCATCAGCCCCGTGAAAATTTTTCTGCGCCGCTCGTATGGTAAAGGCTCTTGAGTATGACGTTATCGCCGAGCCGATAGGAATATACATGGGTTTGCGGTCGTTTGCTTTCTGCGTGGTAAATTTTAACACGCCGTCCGACAGTCGAGCAATTTTGAAGCTTGAATTGGTGCTTTGCGCCATTTTGCCATATAAGTTATTCAAAAATAGCTTTGCAACCTGCCTTTTAGCTCCTTTGCTTTCTTTTTTGATTTTTGAATACTTGTCTATGTAAGTGTCAAAAATGCCTATGGCGGACTTAAACACGCAATAATCTAAAATTTGACAGTCAATTAAATTATAATGTTCTTGCAAAAGTTCCCAGTCAGTACAAGTCAAAGTAAGTATAACACTTGTGTCCTCAATCTCTCCGCTCTCAGTCCTTATGTACTCGCAATACTCACCGTTTTCATCAAGAACATCAGATGACTTCAACGGCGTTCGGCTCGGATAACGCCAACTACCATTTATTACAATAAATGGTAATTTTCCGTGCTTTAAATAAAATCTTGTCCTTATCCTAACAAAATAATAATATTTTGTCTTATCAAGATACTGTTCAGGTATAGTATCGCCCTTATAAAATCTCGGTGCGCCGACTGGGTAAAAATTGCCTGATTGACTTGACATCATAGAGGGATAAAGGGAGTTTACGTCTGCCGTCACACCCTCAGTAAAAATTCTATTTTCTTTACCCTCGACAACGTAAACCCAACCGCCTTTATAGCTTCTGCGGATATACTGGTCGGCGTTTTCTGCGTCAAAGGCTTTATGGTCAATGTATTCATCGTACATATCAGGAAAATTCGCTTCCCAGTCCTCTTTTTTTGTCATTTTTCGGTAATCGTGAATGCAACAAGCACCTATAGTAGATTTATTTTCAGCGAGTTTGAAGAAAATTTGAAGTGCTTCCGACATGACGAGAACGTCATTTGCGATATACTGTCTTTCCTCGTCCGTGATAACTCCCCCTGCGTGTCGCTCGCCCGTGTACTCAATGGCGGTTTTTTGGTGTTTTGTGTTAAAATCTTTACCAATTTTTGCCACGGAAAATGGCAAAAGCTTTAAACTGTCACGGAAGGTTATCAAGTGCCCATGCCATTTCACGACAATGTCATACCACGCCCCCATGTCGGAAATCATGTAAGAAAACTCACCATTTTTTAGCTCATCAGACTTTTTGAAGTGCCAATCACCGTGTCTGTCTTGATAAGTGGCTTGTTTAAAATTATCTTGTGACAACATAAAGTTTAATAAAAACGAACCGTCAAACTTTAAGTTATGAAAAAACACTATAATATTTTTATCAAATGCCTGATTAATCATATCATTAAAAAAATCATATATGTTGTTACCGATAGTTACATTTTCCGAACCGAGCCTGCACCACGCATACGCCCATACTTCAGTAAATGTTTGACCGTCAAATACAGTTGTTTCAAAATCCGCCATATATGTTGCTATCAAACACTATCACTCCAGTCTGATAATTCTGTTAATTTTTCATTGATTTCTTCGGGCACATTTCCTGCCGTCAAAATGTCAACAAAGGTATACCACGACATCATGTGTATAGGTTCGGTATCCGAGCTAAAAACATAGCCCTCGACCGCTTCAACTGCGGTTTCGCCCGCTGTTGCAAAGCGATGAATGACCGCCTTTTTACCGATTTGGCTGATAGTTTGATTTAGAAGCCCTCGTATATCGGAGATATGCTCGGCGTATTTCCACGGCGGAATATTTAGACCCGTATCATATGGCGTGTCAAGTACTTGCTGTATGCGCTGAAAAATCATGTCACCCTCGTCTACTGGCGGCGCTTTTTTTGCTCGGGTTTTACGAGCAGGGAGCGGTTTCGGCGGTCTTGCGCTCACGGGCTTTTTTCTATAGTCTATTTTCTTCGACTGCTTGACCTTTTGTACAAGCTGTTTTTTCGTGCCTATGTCTATGGTGTAGTTTTTGTCAGAAAGCTTTGCAAGGCTTTTAGGTGTAATGGCTTTCAAATCGTCAACCATTTTTTGAGTGACTTTTTTGGGCGTGGTGTGCTGAAAATCACCGACAACTGTGTAACCTCGCTTCTGCATTTCAATCAGTCTTTTCCCAATTCGGGTCAACTGCGCTTCGTACTGCTGAGCCAGTGTTTTTCTTTTTGACATGTTTCTTCCTTTCTTTATGAAAAAGCCCCGAACGAATCGGGGCTGTGTTCCACATGGAACATTTTACTTGACTATCTGTAAAGAGATAAACTCTCTACCGCTCTTTGCTTTGCGGTGTACAACCGTCAGCGGCAGTTCGTTCACCTCATCAAGCAAGTCGATGAGTGCGGGTAGCATATCTATCACCGTAGCGGATATAGTTCCGTAGACATTTCCGTCCGTGTCAAAGATATAGCCTACCTCAGATATTTCACCGCTCTCGGTGTTAGTTTCATCGGCGATAGCCGCCCCCGTTACTGTAAGTGTGTCACTGACAGTCTGTAAAGCGATACTTGCGCTCTTGGCGTTAAAAAGCTCCATTTTGCCTATGTTCTTTGTGCTTATCATAATAAACTCTCTTTCTCCCACTCATCTCAGCCGAGCAGGGGGCTGTGTACTTACGCTCACTGCACAGGGATAATGCAGTTTTTTGATTTTGTAGCAGTTGCTACGCTGATTTAAACAACGAGCGCAATATTGTTTGCCGTTGCGCACGGTCATATTTTAGCCCTTGCGGGTTGGTGTGCTGCTGTTAAGGACAACAGCTCAGTACCTTAAAAAAATGTATTCAAACTGTGCGCCTGTTGAGATTTTGAGTATCTTTACTTTTTTAGTATACTCGCCACACTCAAACCTTTCGGCGATTTCCGTCGCCGAAGAAAAACAGTCCGTGAAAGCGGGGATAACGCCCCCGTTTCGCGTTTCGCACGTTACCAGATAGCCGAGGTTTGCGGTTCCTTTTTCAATTTCCATTTGTTACACCTCCTTGCATTCATTTATTCGAGTGATTAATTTTGTTAAGGCTGTCACAAAATCGGTGGCGCAAGCACTGCTAAGTGTGACCTTTGTGCTTGCTTTTTGCAGATGCTCAAGGTCTTTTGCTGTGTTCGTGATATGCTTTGTCAACTCTGATAAGATGTAATTAACATTAATCTGTACGTTTTCCAGGTCAAGATTAATATTTTTCAATTTCTTCTCCTTTCCAACCGTTTTCCCTTATGTGCTTTAAGAACAGCTTTGCCGTCGAGCCGTTAAGCAGTATCAGACGGATTTCTCCGCTTCTACCTATCTTAATTTTTACATCGAACGTATCAGTCAGTTTGAACAGCTTTTCAAGGCTTGCGCTCCACACATACTTTTCACGGTTTCTGCTGTGTGCCGTCCTCATATCACACTTTTCAACGGTGTACTCATACTCAAGCGGTATGTTGTTCATCGTAAACGATGTTGCGATTAAATACTGTTTCATAAATTTCTTATCCTTTCCACGTTGCCCCAAAGGGCGAGAGCCGAAGCTCTCACACCTCAATTTCTCTCTTTGCGAAAAGTCCTTCAAAAGCCTTGTCTTCATCTATCCAAACGCTTTCAACTCTGCTCTCAAGCTCGCCGCTCTGCTCGTCAAAGAGCTGTGCAAGCTCGGAAATTTCGTCCACGCTTACATCATGGTCAATGTGCTTTGCATTGCCCTCACCGTCTGTCATGATGATGTAGTTCATTGCATTGTCCTGTGCTTCATAAAGTCTGTAGTTTTTCATGTTAAACCTCTTCCTGCCCTTTGGGCTGTCGTTTTGTTTTGAGGTGTTCGCCTCTCGTTTCATTGTCTATATATTACACCTTTTATGTGTAATCTGTATGATAGTTTTGTGAACGTTTTGTGAAATTTATTTTACCTCCTTTTTAAGTCGGTCAAGCACCACTTGCCCGTTTACCCCTGTCATTTTCTCAAAATATGAGGATTTTAAAAACCTCGCAACCTCGGAACGCATTCTTGGATTATGGAGGTAATCATGAACTGCTTGATTTATTACAGCAATCCATAAGTGCGTATAACCGCCATTTGTCAGTATAACGCTTTTTCTATACGGTCTAATTTTAATCACCCCTTTTACTCAGTAGAGCACTCATTTATTTTAGCAAGCAACTTATTTAATGATTTTATTTTGGCTCTTTCATTACTTTCAGCCTTTCTTATGAGGTTTACCTCTCGTTTCATTGTCTATATATTACACCTTTTATGTGTAATCTGTATGATAGTTATGTGATAGTTTGATGAAAGAAAAAAAGCCCCTCTTGTGAGGGGCTGTGTTCCACATGGAACATTTTTAGGCAAGGCGGAAAAGCTTGACATCGCCGTCAACGCTGTTGATAGCTCCGTTAGACCGTATAGTCATCTGCATGATACCGCCTATATCTGCAAGGTTTGACGGCTCTATATATAAAGTAGCTCTTAAAGTTGAGGTGGGGTCAGAGCCGAGGAAAGCACTAAAGCGCACCCCCGCAAACTCAATTTGCACAAAATTTTGAAAAGGTATAGAGGTATCGACCCCCGCACACACTATCGTGACATCCGCTTTATAGTAAGCGTTAAGTTCGGAGGTGATAAGCGTGCCGTCTGACTGCGGCGCATATCCGATACACTTTGACGGATTGAATGGCAAAACTTTTGTTACAGTGACATCACCGCCGCTATATACTGCATGCTGTAAGACAAGTTTTGCGGACGTATGCAGGTCGCCGATAAAGTTAGGGTAAAAAGTGCCGTTAGTCTGTATCGCAGTCGATAAAACTGACGACCATACAGGCACTGCCGCTGTACCCTTATTAAGCATAATATTATTATCTTTATATATCATTGCAAACTTACGATATGTGTCAGTCGCCTTGCCGAGCGTAAGCGCTGTGTTAAGCGTAGACGAGCATATCGTGTTACCAGTAACTGTAAGCGTAAACTCGGACGCTGTGCCGACAGCTGTAAAAGCTCCTATGATACCGTCAGCAAGCGGGGTATCAGTGGATGTGTGGAAATTAAAAATTACATTATCTGTAATTTTTATATTGCGTGCGGGTATGTTTGGTGATAAAAAGAGCCTTGTGCGGGTCGCCGTAGTATTTGTTATCCGATTGTTTGATATAACGCAGTTACGCAAGCTGTCAATGTTTGCCGAGGTTAATACAATGCCGAATATAGTATTTGCTGTCCAAGTGTTGCCAGTAAAAATATAGTCAGTGTTTGTATACTCGTCTGTACACTGTATCTGCGAAGCTGTAACACCGCAGTTTCTGATGTTGATATTGCTAACAACTACGGTTGCACCGTTTTTCGTCAAAATATTACAGTTATCAAAGTTTACACCGTCAGATGTTATATGTTTTAAGTTATTGGTATCGTGCATTATTTTAATATCTTTAAAACTACTTATAAGATTGTTTCCATTTACAAGTGTTAAAGTATGCTTTGCGGACGAATTACTATACACTTTAAGTGTTTTGGTTGTCGTATTAATATCCGACAAATCAACTGTAAAGTCAGCGTCTATAAGTATCGGATTAAAGTTGTATTTACAGCAGTTTATCATCTGCACCCTGCGTGCTGTCACTGTCGGAGCTGTCGCTATTCCGAGTGTGGATGCAGTATACCCCGAGCGCAAAAAGGCGACACGATAGTATAAGTCATCATCTGCATGCGGTAAAGCGATATGCACTATTCCCTCTGCAAAAGCTCCAGGAGGGGTTGTCATCTTCAAAATCTCCCATAATGTAAATACTCCGTCCCCCGCATAGTAGTTTTCGCAAACGCAAATTTCCTTGCCTGTGATTTGGGTAAAAGTGGCAGTTTTTAAGTCTGCGACTGTGTCAAAGTGCTTAAGACCCTGTAAAGACCCTGCTAAGTCAGCTATGATATTATCGTAATGCGTAGTATCGTTAAGCCAAGCATTAACGGCGTTAACTACCATATCAGGTATTTGCGCTATAGTTTTGTTATACTCGGCTATAAAGGTATTGACATTATCAGATATAGCCGTTATCTGCGTATCCTGTGCGGCGATTTTGTCATCCTGTGCCTTAAGTCGCCGCTCCTGTGCAGCAAACTCGTCTCTTATCGTGTCGTTGACTATGTCTTTATAGCGCAAAAAATCAGCGGACATTTTATCCGACAAGGCGTCAAATTTTTTGTCAAGACCTGCAGTATACTCGCCAAAAGCCTTGTCAATGTCATTTTTGTAGGTGTTCCAAGCGGCAAGTAATCCATTAGTGCTATCTATGACTTCATTAAGCTTTGCTCTCGTCTTACATAGTACCTCATAGTAACTTAAGCTATCATCATAGACGAGCGGTAAAATCTTATTACACCAATATCTTAAATTATCAATCATTGTAAATCCCCCTTACCATATCTGCATAAACATCCCTGATAAATCATTTATTATCATCATATCGATATTTATTATGCTTTTACTATACTTTGCAAGTAACTCACCCTGTATGTCACTGCCCTCATAGCCTGACACCTTTTCCGTGTGTTTACTGTCACTTACAGTTTTTCCCACATCTGACACAGTACCAGTATGAGCAACTGCGCTTGTGTCTGTGACCGTGCTTGTACCCTCGTCTTTTACTGTGCCTGTCTTTTTTAAAGTGCGACTATCAGTCACAGTGTCAGTAGACGTATTTTTTTGAGTACCCGTGTTGACCGTCGTGTCTGTAGTGTCCGTGGCGGTAGTATCTTTACCTTTTGTCGTTGTTGTGCTATCCGATATATTTGCAGTAGTCATATACTTACCTGACTTTATATCAGAAAGACTGCCCTGCGGAGTGTCAGACGAGTATGTATTGACATCGCTTGACGTGCTTGCCTCACTGCTGACGGTCGTATCAGTGCCGACAGTCTTTTTAGCAGAGAGGTTGTCAGTGCGTGTGCTGTCAGTATCTGTCACAAGCTTGCCACCGTTAGTGTCGGTCAGGTCGTCAGTGCGAGTATCAGTATGCTTTGTCTTTACATCACCGCTGTGTGTATCTTTTAAGTTATCTGTTCGGGTTGACGTTTTATCATCGGTGACATTTCCTGTAAACTCTTTAACAACGTTTTTATTATACAGTGGGTTTATTATGCTTGCCGATATACTATACAATTCGTTATATTTTGGCATTATTTCCTGCATTTTGGCGTTTAATTCCAGTTTCCACAACCCCACGGTTTCAAAAGCTATCTCGTCCATGTAGTAGTGACGCAGGATTTTCTTACACAAAATCTCTCGGTGCGCTTCCTCAAAAATCGGAAAAGCTTCAAAAATTTTACCCCACGAAGCGTTTAAGACTTGCGCAACATCATCGTATCCGCCCTCACTCGTCAGCCCCGCCGCCGTTTCGCATATCGCCCTCACTTGGGTTGTATACTTGCTCATCGTCCGATACCTCCTTTTTTACAGTTTTATCTATGTCAATACTGTCAAACTGATACCATATATCTAAATCAAACATTTTGTTGATTTTCTCGCAGGCTATCTGTCGCATTTTTTCAGGTGAGTTTCGTGTCGCTATCACAGCCCCCTGCGCCGTAAGCACTTCATCTTTTATCATTCGCTCTCTCTTTGTCGTGTCGCTGTTTGGTATGCCGAGCTGTGTCAAAGCTTCATTCCAGATTTTGGATTTTAGGTCATATATCTTGTCAGCTACCCATGGAGCGTCCGTCTTTAGCACTGTCAAGCTATCATCTGACAATGTTTTCTTACCATATATAACAGGTTGGTTTCCGTCATATTTTTGATAAACATTTTTCATTGTCAGTATTTCGTTTTGGTCTGCCTTTATCAGTATAGGTGTTTTTTGCGCATTTATATTGACATCAATAATTCTGTCATATTGATATAATCTATCTGCGTAATATTTTATATCAAAAATATTAGGTGTTCGCAAATAGTTATTATATATTATAACTCCATTATTAACGTTTAGATTTTTGGTATATCCTGTATCGGATATAGCGACAAAATCACGGGGGTTTCCGTATACATCAAGCTTGCCGTTTAGCGTCACGGGCAAGCAAAGATACCCGAGAACATCATCACGAAAAAACACCGCCGCTCCCTGAGTTATAAGCACTTGCTCAAGGTAGCGCACATCAACTGAATGAGGCATTCCCGACCATGCCCCCCTCGACATCGCCATTTCATATAGTCGGTATGTATAGTTATTCCAAGACGCTTTATTTTCAAACAAACTTGAATTAAAAAATGTATCTCTTACTCTCTTAGGCATTGTTTCACCTCCTTATAAGCCGTTATCAACACTAAAGTTTCCCACATTTCCTAAAGTTTCCCAAAAACACAACCCCCCGTCAAGAGCCGACTGTATATCTTTTATAGCAGTATCAGGAATACCAAGCGTGTTTGCGCCGAGTGAGCGTATACAAGCATTTTTTGTTTTACAATAATTGTAAGATTTGCGCCGCTGACTTTGAGCAAACTGCGGTACTTTTAGGGCATTGACTGTGTAGCCGTACATCGTAAAAAAATCGTCATACTGTTTAGCAACGGTCGCATTTACTGTCACTCTATACCCGATAAAAAAATTTTGCTCAAACAATAAATTAAAATATCCACTTGCCGTGCCACCGATAGTTGAGGTCTGACCCTGCAAATCTTTTAACATTGAATATTCATTTGTCCCCTCCATCACATTTCCTGCCAAAGATGTTATTGCGCCCACAGGATTGGCGGGAGCGGTCGCAACCGCCGTAACTGCACTAACCACTCGCGATAGTTGCCCCGCAAGCAGACGATTTGAGTTGTTGCCGATATAGTCATTATACTCAGACGTGATAAAGCTTGTAGCAGGATAAGTGTCATAAATTAAACTACTATCCCAATCTAACAAGAAACCTCTGTAGTTTTGCGGTGTGCAGTATACCGACTGGTCGGGAGTCACGCCGCTACTTGACAGCCTAAACGTGGCGTTATCAGTCGTAAAAAACTCATACCGATAGTCATTTGAGCTGCCTAAGCTATTGTTAAGCCTAAAAAAACAAAACGGATATGTGTATAATTTGTTATTTTTTGGCAAATATCCACCGAGTTTATCGGTCACAGCTGGCTTAGGCACAACCTGCGCATATACTGTAGGAATATTAATTCCGACATTTGGCGCTAGCCATGGATGAGCGATATCCCACTCATCCCCCGTATACGCAATTCGGGGTATGAGATACATCCCGAGTATACCATTTTCACCAGCTACCCTAATGTAATTATTTACCACGTTGTAAAAATCTTGTAAACTTGACGGAACGACATTACATACGTTGTACTCTCCTGCAAGACAAGCGCCCGAAAAATTGCCCTGTGCAGCAGTTTGAAAAACATAATCCTTAACGACGGGGTTAAGTAAGTCATGTGCTGTCACTATGACTGTGTAAACCCCCGCTGTTAATCCCTCAGCCATTGTTTGATATTTTGAGATAACCTCTTGTCCTGATGTTATCACGGGTTCAGGTGTTATGCTGTCACCTATGTTATCAGTTATACTGTGTTCACGTTCAACATAGCTTGCGTTAAAAGACACATCAAAGAAATATGTTTGAATGTTGTCTATACTATATGTTATAAGGCTTGTTTCGTTATTAACATACTCAACATCAGTAATAAAAGCATAAAAGATTTTACTACCAAAAGATGTGTTGCGAAACATCATATAGTTACAAGTTAAAAGCAAGTCGGGAGCAAGTGCAACACGAATTGTGTTATTACTATGCCTTATATAGCTTTGTGCCGTTAAAGTATATACGCTATAAGCGTTAAAAGCTTCAAACTGTTCGTTTTTACTTGACGGTCGATAAGTGTATTTTGAGCGGCTGTCAAGCGGAACACCTCGACAAATCCAAACGTCTGAATTTGGTGCTATATACGCCATTATAATACCTCCTTTGTATAATATTTGTGGGAGCAGATATGCCCCCACATAGATTATTTAAGCAACAGTTATTGTTGCAGTGCCTGACTTTGAGTTATCATAAACCGACGTTGCTGTTATGATAATCTCATCACCCGCTACAGCGTCTGCCGATACTGTCACTATACCTGTGCTTGTGACCGTGGCTTTTTCGCTGTTTGAAGTCCATGTCAGACCTGATGGGGCGAAATTTGTGCTTTCGACCTTTGCGGAAAGCTGTATCTTTCCACCCTTTGACAGTGTAGCTGTCGCAAGAGATACGGTTACGCTTGTAATTGACGGTGTTCCCGCAACAAAAAGCGCATTGTTGGCAAAAGGCGATATTGCGTATATTCTCCAAGCGTGTAGCGTCATGTTGCGGTAAAGACCCTCGGTATTTTCGATAGCCCGCATTTCGGTTAGCTTGTCATATATCTGGAAAAAATCCTTGTCAACGAGTACACACGGCACTGCGTCGAGGGCTTTCATTTCGGACTGTGAAAACTCGTGGTAGTTTTCATCCCCCTTAAAAAGCTCGTTAAGCCTCTCAATATCAAGAGAACCGAAGCTGTCTATAAGCTTTATGTGTCCGAGAAACTCAACTTTATCCATGTTGAAAGCCGAAGCAAGTACTTCAACGTTACGCTTTGCGTTAAATTTCGCAGATACTATAAGATACTGGTCGTCTTTAAGTGCAAAGTTGTTGACCCCCACAAGGTTATAATCCTTTTTAAGAAAAGTCATATCATCAGAAACTGTCTGAATAGCTTCAACAATTTCTTCCATGTTTGCCTTAGTGACAGCAGGGATTTCATACGGTTTCATAAGCCCGTTGTAAATCCTATATGCGAGCATATATTTTATAGTTAAAAACTCGTCCTGCTCCATAGCAGTAAACATAGTCGTAACGATTTTTTCGATGAAACTTGATACGCCGTTGATTGACAGGAAAGCATTCTCAAGGTCGTACGGCTGTACCGTCTGCTTATAGTATTTCTGGTAGTTCATCACATAAAACGCAGATTTTACGTCAGGAAACTCACGCTGAAAAACTGTTGTTTCTGCCCTTTCAGGGCTGTAGTTCTTGACGTGGGCAAGGTCAATAAAAATATCCTCAATTACTTCGCCAAAATTAAGTTTACCCTTTTTAAAAACCGCGAAGGGATTTGTGTAATACTTGTTGGTAACTTTTACCTCTGCGATTCGATTTATGAGCGCCGAAAGAAACTCATTCTGAATCTCTGGGAAATCCATTATCACGTTGCCGATACTGCGTATAGTATTTGCGTCAGGGGTCGCAAGCGGCACATGGTCTTTGTAATTCTGCGAAGCAGAATTGCGAATTGCATTGAGTACATCAACGCTTGAGTTAGTTTTTACATCTCTGTAGTCGATATTTGGCATTGTTAGTCACTCTCCTTTTCTGTGTAGAGGTCGTCAATAGTGATTTCCTCTGACTTGTCTTTTTCTTCTGTTTCTTCGTCTTCCTCGACTTCAATGTTTTTCTTTTCCTTATCGCCGTCAAAAAAACGCTCCATGTACTTTGCACGCCACATGTCCTCAACTTCTTTAACACGAGCTTCTGCATTCCCGTTCTTTTCCATGTCGGATAAAGTGTCAGTTACGTTTTCCACAAGTGATACAGTTTCGTCGTCTGTGCGGTCACCGATATAGGCTTTGATTTCTGCGAGCATTTCTTCTTTTGTCTTTACCATTACTTCTTCACCTCAACTTTCGTGATAAATGCGTTTTTGTATCCTGACTTTTTTACCGTTTCCAAAAATTTTACGGCATTGTCATAATTTTCATATGCCCCGACTTGTACTCGGTATATGGTCTTTGTTTTAGAGGCGTCTGCGGTCGTTTTTAACTTGTTTTTCACCTGCGCTCTAAACCAGTCCATATTTTTGTTATATTTTGACAGCCAATTTTCGGGGTCGCCATGACTGCTTGCATATCCTGCCTTTGCCGCTTCTTTATGACTTACTATGTTTTCAACATTTATGTTCAGCTTTTTGCAAAGATATACACAGTATTCAATTGCGGCGTTAAACGCCTTCTCAAAATATGCCTTATTATTAAGGCTATCCTCACATATCTCAAACTGAATATGAGGATACGGAGCATAATTATAACTACCTTTTGAGCCTTGCCCGCAGCCCCAGCAAGCGTAATCATAAGGTAAGGTCTGATATATTTCTACCTCGCCTTTATCATTCTTACCAATAAAAGCATGCATGCAAATATCATTGTATTCACCGTTAATATACTCTTGATTTAAATGATTATTGTACACGTTTTTACCAAGGTCAGCAAGTATTTCATGATAATCGGGATTTGCTAAGGTGGGCTGGACATAACGCCTTAACATCTCATTGTCACACCCTGTACTGTGAACGACAATGCCGACAGGTTTTATGTGTTTACGCTCCTTACATGCCCCGTTTGCTGTAAAAATACACTGTTTAAGTATCACCGCTACTACCCCCTATCTTGTCAATTAAATGATTCAAAGCTATCGTGTTATTGTTGATAGCTTCATTCAACTTAGTTGTTTCTTCCTTGTGGCTTTCGTTAAGTTTATTGTTCTGCCAAAACATGGCAATGCAACAAGCAATCGGAAACCCAAGACTTGAAACAATCTGAACAATTGTGCTTGTGTCCATATTATCCCCCCTTTATTTTCTGCTTATATTATACCACACTTTTTCCCCGTGTCAATACTATACTGTGTATAGTAA
>UMAO01010981.1_pt1 | contig 14433 bp, 5 predicted proteins | sample 1963741 | NCBI WGS metagenome assembly UMAO01 (sample SAMEA4835919, study PRJEB28245) | human gut metagenome | biome: gut microbiome; material: fecal sample | place: Denmark | collected 2008
TACGTGCCCTTCGGGGAATTCGTTCATTTGCACATTCAAAAGTGCTGTTCCTTTCTTCGAGACAAAGAAACGGCTCATGTAAACTCTATTGCATTTTTCATCTAAAATTTACTGTAACTGCATCGTTCTTTTTTATTCTTATTTTATGGTGAAAACATCTGTTTTTCAACATAAAAAATTATGAAATTTCTTTGGCTGCTTCTCTTTCTAATTGGCAGTTCAAAGCAAAACCGCCGCAGCCACCAGAAACTTCTTTCTGATGACCACAGCGGTTTATTTGCTGCATTTTTAAGATACTGTTTTTGTTATTTCACTCTTGTCAGATTCATTCGTTTCAGATAGCTCTGCGTCTCTGCCACAACCACTCCGCTCAGGGAGAGCAGTGCGATCAGGTTCGGGATCGCCATCAGTGCGTTGAAGATATCGGCGATCACCCATACTGCAGATACTGTGAAGTACGGTCCGATAAAGACTGCTGCTATGTACAGCCAGCGGAAGATCTTCAGGGCTGTTTTGTTGCTGCCGGAAAGATATGCCAGACATCTCTCACTGTAGTAGTCCCATCCGAGGATGGTAGTAAATGCAAAGAATACCAGACACATCATCAGCAGAAATGCACTGATCTGCGGTGCAAACGGAAGTCCCTGCTGGAATGCGTTGGTGGTAACTGCCACACCTTCCAGTCCGATGTTCCAAGAACCAGTGAGCACGATGGAAAGTCCGGTCATGGTACATACAACGATCGTATCGATAAAGGTACCGGTCATGGTAACCAGTCCCTGACGTGCCGGTTCTTTTGTCTGAGCGGCTGCTGCTGCGATCGGGGCACTACCAAGTCCTGCCTCGTTTGAGAAGATACCTCTTGCGATACCTTTCTGCATTGCCACAATGATCGCTCCAAGTGCTCCGCCGGCTGCTGCACGCATACCAAAGGCACTGGATACAATCTCTACGATCGCTGCCGGGATTTTATTAGCGTTTAAGATCAGAAGCAGCAAAGAAATCGCAATGTATATAACTGCCATGAACGGCACAATGATCTCAGATACTTTTGCAATACGTTTCAATCCTCCGATAACAACCAGACCAACACAGACAGTCAGGATCAATCCTGAGATCACAACTGCAAGCGTATAATCTCTTCCCAGCAGATGGATCACATTCTGTGCGTTCGGATCAAAGAAGTTACCTACGGCACTTGTGATACCATTTACCTGTGTAAAAGTTCCGATACCAAACAGACCTACACCCATTCCGAAAAATGCAAAAATCTTTGCCAGCCAGGTCCATTTTTTACCCATACCATTTTCGATATAGTAAAACGGGCCGCCAAGGATATGACCATGTTTGTCCGTTGTACGGTATTTGATAGCGAGAAGACCTTCGGAATATTTCGTTGCCATACCAAACAGGGCTGCAATTTCCATCCAGAATAACGCTCCCGGTCCTCCGGCTACGATCGCGGTTGCCACACCAACGATATTTCCGGTACCGATGGTTGCGGAAAGTGCAGTACATAACGCTCCGAAACTTGTAACTTCTCCGTGACCGCTCTCTTCATTTTCAAACATGTACTTGAGTGCTTTTGGAAGTTTTGTGATTTGGATACCTTTCAGACGAATGGTAAGATAAATACCAGTCAAAAGAATTGCTACGATCAGTGGGACACCCCATACCAGATCATCAACGTACTTCAAAAAATTGTTTACTGCTGCTAACATTACTCTCTCTCCAATCTTGATTATTTATTGGCTGCTGCCAGAACACCCTCACAAAATCTGCCCCGTGACTATTTTCCATGTTGTCTGATACTGACACGGATCGATTCTTTGGGCTGTCCGAAAACAACAAAAGAGCTGATCATACAATCAGCCCTCCAAAGAGTAGAACATATTTAGACTTTTCTCTGTCCTTTTGCCTGAGAGATAAGCAGCAGATCTGCTGCCGTACACCTTCGGCGCCCGTTCTATGAGACTCTCCAGAGTACGCTGTGACTTTCTTCGACACAACGTGTTTTTATTTTAGCATACCTGAAGAGCCTCTGCAAGAAAAATTTATTCTTTTTTAATAATTCCATATATTTTTACAAGTTCCATCAGGATTTCCACGCTCTTATCCATTCCCTCAACTGTTATATGCTCATACGGTCCATGGAATGCATAGCCGCCGGTTCCGAGATTCGGGCACGGCAGTCCCATAAAACTCAGTCTTGCCCCATCCGTACCGCCGCGGATCGGCTGAATTTTCGGCACAATACCCACGTTCTCACAGGCTTTTTTCGCATTCTCGATCAGATGATAACAAGGGCGGATCTTCTCTGCCATGTTTCGATATTGTTCTTTGATCTGAAGATCAACCGTTCCCTCACCATATTTCTGATTCATGGCATCTGCGATTTCTTTCAGTTTCTGCTGTTTCTGTGCAAACTTGTCCGCATCGTGGTCACGCACAATGTAGATAAGTTCTGCCCTTTCGCAGCTTCCGCTGATTTTGATCAGATGATAAAATCCTTCGTACCCTTCGGTCTGTTCCGGTGTCTCTTCCTGAGGCAGCATCATCTGGATCTCACATCCGACAGCTCCTGCATTGACCATGATGCCTTTGGCACTGCCCGGATGCACGTTGACCCCCTGAATCTTAAAAACAGCTTCGCAGGCATTGAAATTTTCGTATTCGATCTCGCCTTCCGCACCGCCGTCCACGGTATAGGCAAAATCTGCTGCAAATCCCTCTACATCAAAATGATCTGCTCCTCTGCCAATCTCTTCGTCCGGCGTAAATGCAAGACAGATCTTCCCATGCGGCACATCACTTCGCAGAACGTATTCTGCCATCGTCATAATTTCTGCAATACCTGCTTTGTCATCTGCTCCGAGGATCGTCGTTCCGTCTGACGTGATCAGCGTACGTCCCTTCAGATTTTTCAGATGTGGAAAAAGTACGGTATCTAAAACTCTGCCGCCTTCATCAAAAACAAGATTCTGTCCGTCGTAATTTTCATGAAGAACCGGATGGATCGGATTTTCCGTAAATTCTGAAACGGTGTCCATATGTGCGATAAATCCAAGAGATGGACTGTTCTCATAACCTTCCGTTGCCGGAATTGTTCCATAGACATAGCATTTTCCGTCAACGGCTGCATCCTCGATGCCCAGTTCCTTCATTTCTTCCACCAGACGCTCTGCCAGTTCAAACTGGCAGGAACTGCTCGGTGTTTCCATATTTTCTTCGCTGCTCGGTGTTTTTACTTTGACATATTCCAATAATCTTTCATATGCACGCATGATTCTGCCTCCTGATCCTTTCTCAGATACCAGAAGCCGGAATTCTTCCGACCATAGTATCTTTTCTTATCAGATATTATAGTCCTCTTTGACAGCCAGGGCAACTTGAATTTATAACTGAGGTCTGTCATTTAATTCATATGCGAGACTGCTGCTCTTCTTTAACACTTCCTGCTTTTTATTCCGGATCCAGGCACGCCGTTCACTCTGATCACTGCCCTGCACTTTTTCTGCCTGACGTAAAATTTCTTCGTACTCGTCATATAATTCTTTCGCATAAATATCACAGGAAAGGGCTTTTTCCATATTGATAAAGCTTTCTTCATAATTTTCTTTTTCCAAAGCACCATATGCCAGATATTGATAAACTTCTGCCAGATGTGTATTGTGCGTGAGGATCTGCTCTGCCGCCGAAGTTGCTTCCTCTGCACTCCGACTTCCTTCCATCACCGCAAGCTGTGCCGGCGTATAAGCACCATAAAAACTCAGTGCTTTCTGATGTTCTCCGACATAATCGAGCAGGAACGGTATGCAGAAATAAATACAGCCCACACTTATAACTGTCAGAAAAATACAGTCTTCGATTTTTGTCTTTTTCTTTAAACTACCCTCTGCTTTACCGTAATCCAGACACAGAAGTCCCAAAAGCCCGATCGCAGTAAACTGCAGATCAAAATCAACCAGCATATGCAGCATGATAAGAAGCAAAATCTGTTTCTGCATACTGCTCTGACTGCCTTTTAAGAGCTGACGCAGCATCACAGCCGCAAACAGAACAGCCGGAAGAATACCCAGATCCAACGCAGCCTGTAACCAGTCGTTATGCACAAAGAGCGTCTTATAAACTCCGGTCTGCATCCGTCCTTGAACATAAGCATAGCCATGGTAACCCATTCCAAACGGATACTTTGCGATCATTTTTAATGCATCCAGATCATAAAGAATACGTCCTTTCCAGGTACTGGAATAGCGGAACACTGTGAAAATCCTGCCGATATTCTGCTCACCTGCCCCGTTTGTCACAACCATAACAACTGCAAGTAGTGCAAACACAGCGACAATGCAAAAAATCCCGTATTTCTTTGCTTTTTGTGACGACAGATGCCGGATAAACCAGATCAGATATCCGAAAAACAGAAGCATCACGCCGCGGCTCCCAGTCAGAAGCAATCCTGCCAAAAGTACAATTCCTTCCAGAATCTGCATTTTGTCTCTTTTGATGCCCGATTCCTGTTCTCTGCTTTTGTTTTCGATCCATCGATTGCAGATCACAACCAATCCTGCCAGCAGATAGAGTGCACAGGTATTAGAATACTGGAAAAATCCGCCAAGACGCCCGGCCTGCCAGACCTGCTCTTTCAGAGCCGAAAATGGCAGTGCCAGAATCCCGGCCAGTACCATAAAGCAGCCGATGTGTGCGATATAGCCTGTTGCTTTCTGTCTGGTTTCATCCGAAAACTGCATGAAAAACAGATAGCCAAGAGGCAGTGGCAGCATTTTGATCACGCCCACAAAAGCCATTGCCCGATCGATTGCATAAAAACAGGTAATACCGAACCATAAAAACACAGACAGCAACACTACCAGCTGTTTTTTCCCTTTGATCTGAAACGAATATTTTACGCGGCAGACGATAAGCAGTATACCAAGCACTGCCGCAAGCATCGCTCCTGAAAATTCATAAAATCCTCCATACAAAAATGCAGAAAGAAGAAGCACTGTAAAAACAGCTGCCTCTTCTTTCGTTCTTTTATATGGACTGCTCTTCCATTGTATTTGATTTTTTGTCTTTTTCTTTGAATTTTGCTGTGCCATATAAAATCCTCCGTAACGGCTTCGCCCTGTGCAAAACCGTTACGATCCTGTTATTATTTTTTAATTTTTACCGAACTGCTCTGTCCTTTTTTGCGGAACAGTTTCTGGTAATTTTTGAGTTTCTTTGCCGGAACCTTGATCGTCGCTTTTTTGTTAATGCCCTTGAGTGCCTTTGCTTTGACGGTCTTCAGTTTCGTGCTTTTTACGGTAATGTTTTTCAGGTTTTTGCAGTCCTTAAACGCTGCTTTTCCGATACTTTTCACATTCGCTCCGACGGTTACCTTTTTCAGTTTCTTGCATCCGGCAAATGCCTGATCCTGGATTGCGGTAACGTTCGCTCCGATCACAACCGTCTGTACATCGCTTCCTTTGAGGGCATTTTTTGCGATCTGTACAACTTTGTAAGTTTTCTTATTGATCTGAACCGTCTTTGGAATATTGACTTTTTTCGTTTTGCCGTTGATCACTCCGACAAATGCCACCGTAGATGCGGACAGTACCTTATATTTCTGTCCCTTTACTTCTTTTACCGTACCGACTGCAAGAGTTCCGTCCGTGTTCTGGTTTCCATTGTTTGTATTCTGGTTCCCGTTGTTGCCCTGGTTTCCACCATTTGTGCCGTTGCTGTTTCCCTTATCTCCGTTATCGTCTTTATGATCATCATCCTGATCATTTCCTGCACCTGCCCGAACTTCCACATCATAATATGCATATTTTGCTTTTGTTCCGGCTGCATTGACTACTTTTGTCAGAATCATCATCGTACCGGATTTTGTCATTCCTGCGAACGGCGTAAAGGCACCTGCATAGGCGATCCACTGATTATCCGGTACCAGTTCTGTCTGATAATCATATTTACTCTGAAAATTCTGCTCTGTCATCACACAATAGAACAATTTCGCAGTGCTGTCACCATATTCCAGCGTTACAGTCGTTGATGGTGTCGCCGGATATCCCGTCATAGAAATACCTGCCGCTTCAAAACCTTCCTCGACTCTCTGCTTGCTTCGAAGCAGGACTGCATGGCGATCCCCCGCCTGACGGATACAATAGCTGTATTCTTCTCCTTCTGTCAGAGACTTCATATCTTCTGCTGTTAGCAGATACTTCTGGGTTCCTTTCGGGATTGAGATCTCTAATACCGTCCGGATCTCATTTTTATGATGGAACTCCAGAACAACATCCTGATCTTTCGTGTAGTTTCCAACATAAAATACACCGTTGGAAGTGCTGCCTGTCTGATTTCCCGGCTGATACTCCATGTCCACATAAACCGGAAACAGACCATTTAGATTCTTTGTTCCAGGAGCCTCATAAGTTTTGCCATTGACCGAAATTTCTGTAATGGAAAAATATCCGTTTTCACTTCCAAGACTTTCTATATCTGCTCTTGTAACCTCAAAATACTTCTGCTTTTTCACGCCGGAAGCATCCTCCTGCACCTTGCAGTTCAGTTCCTTACGATTCCCATTATCATCCGCTTTGACAGTCACGCTTACCGTATCTCCGGCATTTGCAATATCATCTGCAATATAGACACAGTTTGTCTGAGAGAAAGCATCCAGCTGGCGTGCATATAAAACCGGTCTCTGGAAGCTGATATTGAGACCTTTTGCCAGGTTTTCATTTGCGATGACAACAGATCCCGTACCATATTTTGCTTCGTACTCAGACAGATCAAGGGAACAGAGAAATCTCTTTTCGCCAGATTTTGTATTGATCACATAAAAAATACCGTCATTGGCTACTTCATAACCATTTTCTTTGCTGTAAGTTCCAACAATCGTATCATTATAACTTACATTTCCATCGGTAAAATCATAACTTCTCTCTGCAAAGTACGGTTTTACATATTTTGCAACTTCATCATTCAGATTTAAGCCATATACATAAGCTGCCACATAATTTCCATGTTTGTCTGTATGGATTTCTTTGTCATTACCATATAAATTGGATTCATTGGAAGCATTTCCCTGTGAAGCTTCCGAATCCATCATGCCAAGAATGATCGGCTTGTCGGTGGAAATCACTGCATTCTTGATCACTGTTTTACAACCGCTTTCTGTCTCAAGAACCATATTATAAGTTCCGTTCGGAATTGCCTCTTCAATGATCGCTCCGTTCTGGAAACCTGCCATGATTCCGTAAGTATACTGCGTGTTGTAAACATCACTGCCTCCGTTTTCATCAAATGGCATTTTCTTTGCCGGATAACGGTCATCCTGCACTCTTCCGGAATCTGTATCCTGATAAATCTGCATAATTTTTGTATTCAGACCATACTGTTTGCTGTCTTTTCCGTCTGCATTAACAAGATAAGATTTCTTGATCGTCTGATCTTCTTTTCCGCAGAATGCAGAAACCCAGTAAGCAGTCACCTGTGCATTTCCTGTGATGCTGGAAGTGTAGATCGGATTTTTTGTATTTTCAACTTCGACTTCTTTTGAACCCTTTGTTGTAAAATAATCTTCCTTTTTCAGTGTGATACTCAGACCGCCAACGGTTTTGCTGCCGGATTTGCCCGGATAGGTCAGTGAAACCTCTTTTGTTCCGCTCACATCATCCAAAATCGGAACGGAAATTTCATAATAGTCATAATCATCTTTGCCATATAAAGTATAATCCTGTGCTACCTCGCCGACCGCATATTCTTTCCCGCCAATCGTTGCTTTAAATGCATCCGCCTCCTGGCCCTGCAGAGAATCATCGGATGTTTTCAGATACAGTTTTACCTCATATCCATCCCACAGATGATCGTAATCACCTGTTTTTTTGCAAGCTCCCAAATAATACGTGTCATACAGACTTTTCAGCTGATCGCCGTCTGCCGCCTGTGTCTGTGCAACCTCTTCTGTAGATGCCGCATAGACATTTCCTGCCATAGAAGGCGGGAGCAGGATCTGCAGCAGAAGTGCCAGTACCAGTAAGAATGCTGTTTTCTTCATCGTGTTGCCCTCCCTTGTTTTTTATATTTATTATAATCTGACTTACATATAAAAATCAACGCTTATATTGGTAATTTTTACAAATTATTGTCTGTTTTTAAAATTTACAGTGGTAGTTTTTTTTGTTTTCGACTATAATAGACAGGAAAATATATTTGAAGCGATACAGCGTTATCACTGTATCAGAATGGAGGACAAAATGGAAATCGTATGCTTAGACCTGGAAGGTGTACTGGTACCGGAAATCTGGATTGCTTTTGCAGAAGAAACAGGCATCCCGGAATTAAAGAAAACCACCAGAGACGAACCGGACTACGATAAACTGATGAAATATCGTCTTAATATTTTAAAAGAACATAATCTGGGACTGAAAGAAATCCAGGAAACCATCGCCAAAATCGATCCGCTCCCGGGAGCAAAAGAATTTCTGGATAAATTAAGAGAACTGACACAGGTTATCATTATCAGCGATACTTTCTCACAGTTCGCAGGTCCGCTGATGAAAAAGCTGGGTTATCCGACTATTTTCTGCAACTCTCTTGTCGTTGCTGACAACGGAGAAATCATTGATTTCAAAATGCGTTGTGAGAAATCCAAATACACAACCGTCAAAGCTCTGCAGTCCATCGGTTATGACACCATCGCAAGCGGCGACAGCCATAACGACCTTGGCATGATCCAGGCAAGTAAGGCAGGCTTCTTATTCAGAAGTACCGATGCAATCAAAGCAGAATATCCACAGCTGCCGGCATTTGAGACCTATGATGAACTTTATGATGCAATTAAGAAAGTGATCGAGGGATAAGGCGGAGGTTTGTGTAAATGTGCAAATGAACAGCCATAGTTTTTAAAAACACTTCATATCATATTTTACCTGACGGAACTCGGTTACAGCCTGCAGCCGATTTGGGATGCGATGAAAACCTGGAGCGAAAATTGTAAAGAACTGGTTCAGAAGGGATAAATAAAGATGCTCCTTTTCAGGAAGACAAGCAAAGCAAACTTGTGACCTGAGAAGGAGCACATTTTTTTATAAAAAAATGCAAGTCAAACGCACGTGAGACTTGATATGTTATTCTGATCCGTTTTGCTGACATTTATCTAACAGAATCGCTTTGCATCTCGCGGAGCGTTTATTTTGAGCAACAAAAAAAGCGGGTGATGGGAATCGAACCCACGTATCCAGCTTGGAAGGCTGGTGTTCTACCATTGAACTACACCCGCATCTCTCAATGCACTGCCTATAATAGCATAGCTTTCACAGAAATGCAAGAGAAATTTTTTGTTTTTTTAAACTTTTTTTGTAATCCTTCTTTTGTCACTTTGGACATTTTGGATAGCAGAATGTAAGTTTTTCTCTCGTTAAATTCTTGATACAGCAATTGGAAAAGGCTAGGATATCCTGTATACCCTATAACTATTTTCATTCTATTTCAAACTCAGGAGGAAAAAAAAGTGAAAAGAAAAGAGCTAATGAAGCGAGCACTTTCCCTGGCTTTATGTGCCATGATGACAGTTGGCAATCTGCCGTCAGTGACGTATGCCAGCGATCTTTCGCCGACAGATACCGGGGTGGTTTCCCAGGCTGAAGAGGCAGACGGAAAGCAGAGTGCAGAAGAAGCCGCACAGGCGTATCTGAAAGAAAATTTTATTAACGGTGCAAAGAAAGTTATCACCAACGGCGGTAACAGCGTTGTCAAAAGCACGGATAGTCTTACCTACAACATTGGCCTGAAAACACCGTCAGGATCTGTTATAGATGCTCTGCGTCTGCTGACAGTATCCAGTTCCAGTAATTATGTGGGTGGATGGTACATCGAAGAAAATGATTATTTATCTTACCCTTCCGGCGGTACTCCTGCATCACCTGGAAGGCTTTCCATCACAAGACCGACGGTCAATACCCCGATCAAAGTCACTCTGAAATTATTTGCAAAAGATACCGATACAGCTACCATCAATGACGGAACAGCCACTGCACTTGCCACACAGGACTTCACCTTTATTCTGGAAGCCGCTGAAGTAGAATACAAGATGCAGGTTGCTGTTCAGGATAAGGACAAAAATCCAATTACGGATGCCTCTATTACCGTAGAAAAAGACGGATGGGACAAGGTTACACCTGCAAGCGATGGCAGCTACAAGATGGCAAACGGTGCTTCTTACAAGCTGACCGTTAAAAAAGAGGGCTATACCGATTATAGCGAAACATTTACTTATACAGGCAATTCCGAAGAACCTGTTTTCTTAAAAACCGTAACTTTAAGTCCGATCATGATGCAGAATATCAGATTTTCCGTCAAGGACAAAGCAAGCGGTGCTGAAATTTCCGGTGCTTCCATCAAGGTTAAAAAGGGCTACTATACTACGATCAGTCCGGAATCCGACGGAAGCTATAAACTGCAGAAAGGTGTAAGCTACAACTGGACGGTTGAAGCACCAAACTACAAAACTGCCAACGGCACGATCACACCAGACGAAGATACCACCATTGATGTAGAACTGGAAAAAAATATTACCAGCTACGCTGTAACCTTCCAGCCAATGGACGGCGATACAGTCATCACAAACTTTAACCTCAAAGTGGAAGAAGAGGTTGAAGATGACTGGGGCGATACCGACTGGGAAACCATGACAGCAAATGGTGACGGTTCCTACACGCTGAGCAAATACGGCACTTATCGTTATTCTGTAACTGCCGAGGGATATAAGGACGTAAAAAATGTTTCTTATGCACCAACCGGATCAGAAGAAAAGATTACGGCTGCCGTAAACATGGACAAAGATGTAACGGTTGATTCTGCCGATCAGGCTGCCGTTGATAAGGTAAAAGAAATCTTTGACAAGGAACCTGGTGCTATCCGCACATCCTACAAAAACGCTTCTAATATTAATGCACTGATTGAAGCAAAACTGAAAACCGGCGATTATGCAGCTGTCGATAAAGCAGATCAGGTAACGGTATCCGTTGTTTCTTCTGACGATACTGACTGGATCAGCACTGACGGCATCATCCACTACTCTACTGCCGATACGCTGAACGCTTATGGTCTGAATTTAAAAACCATTTCCGTTGTGCTGAAATTCAGCTTAAACGGTGCGACAGCAGAAACAGCCGAACGCAGAGTAGTCATTGGATGGGATCAGAAACATTTTGCTTCCAAAATGAAATCGGAAGCCGATCAGCTGACCTGGGATAGAATCAAAGGTGAAAATACCAGTCAGACAGAGGTAACTTCCAATCTGACACTGCCGCAGTGTATGGGAACCAGCCTGCGTACCGTATGGTCAACCATCAGCTGGACTTCTTCCAATACAAATGTGATCAGCATCCAGAAGCCTTCTATCGATTCTTCGCTCTACGCTGCAACCGGTGTGATCAATCAGCCGGTTGAAGATACGGAAGTTACACTGACCGCTACATTCACGGCAAATGAATCTGTCATGAACGAACAGGTTGAAAAAATATCTGATATTAATACGATCAGCGTGCCATTTACCGTAACTGTAAAAGGTACCGGAAAACCGGCTCCGACTGAAGCTGAACTCAAAGCAATTTTGAATCAATATTATAAGATCACCGATCTTGTTTATTACGGAACAACGACGGTAATTGATCCGGAAGCCTGCACCGGTGACATTCAGCTGCCAAGATATACTCGAATCAAAGATGAGAACGGCGAGAATGTCTTTAATAATAAAGAAATCACCGTAACTTCTGACAACGATGCTGTCAAAATCAACGGTTACAAAGCAAACGTAGATGTATTCCAGACTCAGGATACCACCGTCAACCTGACCGTTTCCTTTACGCGTGAGGGCGTGACTGTTTCCAGGGTATTCCCGATCACCATCAAAAAGCTGACACAGGAAGACCTGGATAAAGAAGTTGAAATGATGGATTATGCGAAAGCTCATTATTTTGACGGTATCAAAGGAAACAATGTATCTGCAGATAAAATCACTGAAAACCTGCATCCGTTCCAGGAAATGTATTTTGATGCCGATGGAAATGCTGTCTGGGTATACAACATCAGTGATGTTACCGATGCCGGTATCTGTGCAGACGGATATTTCGATGATCCATGGGAAATGGAGGGTGCCGGTTACAACAAATTCCGTTCTTCCAATAATGCCGTGATCCAGCATGAAAATCTGGTTGTCATCCGTCCGGAAACTCCAACTGAGATCACGATCACTTCCTGGCTCAGCAGCGAACGTTACGGAAAATACGCATCCAGCCATCCGGGCAACGAAGCTTTACAGAAACTCTACAAACAGGAAGTATCCGTTACTGTTACTGTACAGCCGGACAGCAAGGTTGCTGAACAGCTTCAGACTGCCATTGATCATGCACAGACGCTTCTGGATTCTGTAACCGAAGGAACCGGAGCCGGACAGTATCCGGAAGGAACCAGAGACAAACTGCAGACGGCGATCACAGAAGCAAAAGCTCTCCTTGAAAGAGAAGATGCAGCCGAAACAGAAATCGAGCAGAAAGTTACTGAGATCACTGCTCTTATCAGCACCATACAGGATTCTCAGAACGAAACAGAAGCTCTTGTCACCGTAAAGATCAATCAGGAAGCCGGCAAAGGTATGGATGTCAGCAAAATGACCGTTAAGGCTCATACTGCTGCAAACTATGGTTATTCCAAACCGGCTGCTTATAAAAACAAAGTAACTGCACTTGATGTGCTGGTCGCATGGCATGCCGCACAGTACAAAGATGCCTTTAAAGCAAACCCTACCGACTATCTGGCTGTAAACAATGGATTTATCAACAAGATCTATGGCATTGAAACCTACAGCATTGGTATCTGCGTCAACGATCAGATTCCAGGATCTGCCAGTGTAGCAGAAGCAGTTGTATCCAGCGGGGATTCCGTATCTGTATTTATGTATGGTGACCTGAAGCAGTACAAAGATATTTATCTGTATTTTGAAAATGTACCGGAAACCATCCAGGCCGGTGAAAAGCTGGATCTGACCTTATGGGGTATGCACCCGATGGATTACGATGAAAAGGGAAATCTCAAACCGGCATCTGTACAGAAAGGTTATACCGTATCCGCTGTTGATGCAAACGGCAATGCAGTTGTAAGTGCCATAACCGACGAAAACGGAAAAGTATCACTTACTATTCCTTCCGGCGGCACCTACCAGATCACCGTTGTAAAGGCACCAAAGGACAGCACTGAATCTGCTTACATCCTGCCAAAAGATATCGTAATGGCAATCGGAAAAGAAACCGAAAGTGAAACTGAAACAGAATCTGTAAAACACGCACACAGCTTCAGCACATGGAAAACCGTATCGGCTGCTACTGTATTTTCAGCAGAAAAACAGGAAAGAGTATGTGCATGTGGTGAAAAAGAGACCCGTACTGTCGGAACAGCTCTGACTCCGAGCATCAAGGTTAATATGACCTTGATCCCGCTGCAAGTAAAACAGACTACCACAAAATTCAAAGTAAGCGGACTTGCCAATGGAGATTCCATTGTTTCTTACACTTCCAGCAATCCAAAAGTCTTCACTGTTAACAAAAACGGTAAGATCAAAGCCGGAAAGAAAAAAGATCATGCAGTCCTGACCATCACTTTGAAGAGCGGACTGAAAAAGACTGTCAAAGTCAATGTTCAGAAAACTGCCGTAAAGACGAAAAAGATACAGGGGCTGTCAAAAACACTGACACTGAAGAAAGGCTCCAGCGTAAAACTGAAACCAGTGTTAAAACCACTCACATCTCAACAGAAACTGATCTACACTTCTTCCAATAAGAAAGTAGTGACCGTTTCTTCAAAGGGAGTCGTAAAAGCAAAGAAATCCGGAAAAGTAACGATTACCGTGAAATCCGGAAGTAAGAAAGTTAAGATTAAAGTAACTGTAAAATAAAAAGTTGTGGCGGAGGTTTTAGAATGTGCAAATGAACGAATTCCCCGAAGGCACGCTCTCGCTACCTCACATTGGCAGCGGTACGTAAGCAACCAAAATACGGTTGCTAAGTACCGGCCATGTTCGAGTACCTTCTTGGGAATTGTTCATTTTGCACATTGCCAAAAGCTCCTTACCGGTCGGGGATTCTTAAGCGGAACAGTCCTTCAGGCCAAGATTCAAAACACAGAACAGGAAAAGACAGAGATAGAGTAACGGAAACTTGCTGCCGTCACTATGCCTCTGTCTTTTTGTTGTCTGCCATCTTTTATATTTTACACTTCTCTTTTTTATTTCATCAAAAGAAAAAATAACATTTATACCGTCTGCCAGGCAGGTTACCTTTGTGGAAGCAAAAAGTTGCTCTGGCAAATATTTGTGGCTGGAAGATGCCTTCTGCTTAAGAGACAGCGTTCAGGCCAGGAGCTTTTGGCAATGTGCAGACGAACTGCATT
>UMAO01024411.1_pt1 | contig 14423 bp, 7 predicted proteins | sample 1963741 | NCBI WGS metagenome assembly UMAO01 (sample SAMEA4835919, study PRJEB28245) | human gut metagenome | biome: gut microbiome; material: fecal sample | place: Denmark | collected 2008
CGGACGTTGGGCGTTTTTCGGGCGGGTATCCGATTCATCGGTACCTGTACGCCGAGGTCTGGAATCCGGTTGGCGGTCCGGATGCGTATGATTCCGTTGGGACGTTGCGCCCGCTTCTCGGTTTCCGGCATTTCCGTGGCTGGCTTCCATTGTTTGCGGAGTGGCTCCGAACAGGGAATAGGCAGCGGTGCGGTACCACCCGAACGACCAGGTCAGTCCGGTCAAAGCCATGACGAGCAGGAATACCAGGGTATAGATGCCTGTGGCTGCGTGGCTATCGTACCAGAAGCGACGCCATCCTTTCGTACAACTGATTTTCAGCCGGTTCTTCAAGGCTTTCGAGGTACGGGGAATCCAGATGACCAGTCCGCTAAGGAGAATGACGACCATCAGCAGGGTAGTGACTCCGACGACGACCTTTCCCACGGATTTTTCGCCTTTTCTGGCGGGGGCGTCCAATAGCCAGCGGTGTAACTTGCGTACTTCCTGGAAGAAGGGATAACTTTGGCTCCATCCGTTTACTTCACCGGTATATGGATTGACACTCAAGGTCTTTCTGCCTGCATTCCGGAATCCGGCCCATACCGGTTTGTCCGGGTCTTGGGCGAACTGAAGGCTGGTAAGCTGGAGGGTGTCCGGAACTTGGCGGCTTATCGCTTCGGCCAGTTGCGAAGGGGACAGGGGAGTACTTCCGGAAGCCGCTTCAACACGGTACAGGTTCGGGTTCAATGCCTGGGTGATTTCCTGCTCGAACACCAGGATGGCTCCGGTGAGGCAGATGATGGAGATAAGGATGCCTAAGGGGATGGAAAGCCAGAGATGAATCTTGGCAAAAAGTTTTCTCATGCGGTATGACGTTTAAAAAAAAGTGGACCTGTCCGGTAAAGAAACGGCTCTTCATCGGTTTCAGGCCCACTGATATTTGTTTCTACTAACAAGTTGTTATTCCTGAATGTTCAGTTTACCTACGGCGCTCAATTGGGTAGCCTCTACGGTCAAACCTTTGGTGGCGGTGGCGGTAGCCGGGTCAATCTTGTAGATGGCCGGATAACCTTCGGTCGTGGTGACGGTTATGTAAGCTTTTCCGTGCTCGACGTACGGTGAGTTGCCGAAGCCCGAAATCAGTTCGGTAGCCGGAAGTCCGTTCACGTAGGTCAGTTTCTTGTCGCCTGCCTTGAAGATGGCCAGCTGGTTGGCGGTGAATCCGGTTTCGGTCAACGGACGGTCATACATCAACAGAAGGAAATAGTCTTCGGCTATCGGCCAGCAACGCAGGAATGAATTTCCGCCGCTTAGTGCCTCCAGGTCGCAATAATAATCGTCGAAGTCTTCCGTTCCGGCCGGGATACGTACTACACCTGCGGGGAGAGTAGTCTGCTGGCGGGCGTCGCTCATCGTCTTGGCATAGCTTGGCGAGAATACGTAGATGTCTCCGTTGGCGTCTGCCCAAATCATCTGGTAATATTGTGACTTGTAACGTCCGCAGGCATAGCTGATTTTATCGGTCTTGATGAGCTTCTTGTCGGTCAGCGTTTCATCACTGAAGATGGCTACCCAGCATTCGTTCGGATATTGGGTCCATTGCAATTCGTCCTTGTTGTACGAACCGCTTCCGGAGCCTCCCGATTCGGTCTTGATGAGGTCTTCGTTGCCCGGAAGTACCCACTTGCCGTTCTCGAATTTCGTACCGTATTGGCTCAGCCCCATCGGTACGGCGGCACTGAAGAGTTTGCCGTTGTTTTCCAGCAATCCGGCGAGGGTGACAAATTCACCGTTGCCCAGGAAATTCTCGGAAAGGTAGGCTTCGTTTTTGGTATCGTTGGTGGTATACGTATCGGCGGCGGTATCCAGATAAGAAATCAGGAACGATTTCGGGGTGTATCCGTTTGCGTCGTTCCATTCGGTCGGTCCGTTACCGGTCGAAGTGGTCATGACATATTTCCCGTAGGTACCGAAGGTCGTGAAGCGGCGTACGGCAAATTCTCCGTTCCGTTTCTTCGGATTCCCGTTGTTGTCCAGGTAGAAGGAAGTGGTGATACCGGCGTTTCCCTGGTTGTAGCTCAATCCGTACAGGTACTGGTCGTTGTAATATACCCATTGGGTGGCACCGTCGTTTACCAGTCCGTTCTTTACGGTACTGATGCTTCCTTCTTCCAGTGTCTCGGCGGTCAGCAATACGTTGGTGGTATTTCCCGAAGCGGTTACTGATGCGGCGATGACGTAGCGGGAAGCCGATACTTCCGGTTGTTCTTCGTTTCCGTTCCCGTTTCCGGTATTCGACTCGTTGTTGATTACTTCTTCACCTGAGCAGGAGGTGAAACTCATGCCGGCCAATGCGGTAGCAAAGAGTCCGGCCATTAAAAGGTTCTTTTTCATGCTTATTTATCTTTTATTTTTAGTTCATTTTATTTTCCGAAATAGACACGTACTTTTCCGTAGAAGCTTCGTCCGGCCTTCTGGAGGCTGAAGTTGTCGTATAGCTTCTCGTCGGTGAAATTCCGGCATTCCAGCGAAAGGTTGTACCGTCCGTTCTTCAGGCTATAGGACAGGCTGAGGTTGTGCGAGAACTGGTTGGGCACGATGTAATCGCTACTGGAACCGATGACCTGCGAATAGTAGGAGAAACTATGCAGGAACTGGTTGTCGTAGGTCAAGGTCAGGACGTTCCCTTTTTCCCACAGGTCCCGCCAATAGAAGTTCACATCGGCATCGGCGAACTGATAGGGCAGGTTCGGCATGCGGGCCTGGTAGGCCAGGTTGGGAACCGTAGTGCCAATCATGGTTTTCATGTTGTCGCGTACATCCATCTGCGTGAAGTTTCCTCCGATGCTGAACCAGTTGCTATAGCTGTACCGTGCCGACAGGTTGAATCCTTTGGTGAGGACTTTCCCGTAGTTGGTGTAGGCGGCCGCGTATTTTCCTCCGCTCAGATCGGTTACGTTACGTTGGATATAATCCTTCGTATCGCGGTATATCACTCCTCCTTCCACATAGACGGAATGCTTGCCGAACGATTTTCCGTAGCTGACGTTCAGGTTGACGTTATCGCTATTCTCCGGACGGATGGTGATTTCTCCCATTTCCAGGTCTTCGTCGCCGAACATCTCTTCGATGGTGGGCAGGCGGTAGGCTTTCTCGTACGAGAGTTTCACCTGGAGTCCCGGCAGGATGAAATAAGTGCCGGCAATACCGTATCCGAAGGCGTCCATCTTTCTGCTAATCTTCTCGTAGTCGTCCTGATTGGTCGTTGTGGCCATAGGACCGGCTACATGTTGGTTATAGTATTTCCCGAAGACCGAAGCGTTCCAGTGTTCCGATGGCATCAGGCGGTAAGATAGACCGGAGATGTTCTTTTGCGTCTTCTTGGCGATGGCGTCGGTCTGTTCATCGTTGGCCAACAGAGAGGTATTGTTGCGGGTAAATGCGTTCAATACGTGGTTGAAGGTAAACGTGTGCATCTTTCCGATGCGGTAGTTTACGGTCAGCGTCCCGTTCCAGTTATCGTTGTCGGCACGTGAATACTGATAAGATTGTTCTCCGCGGGAGTTCATCGGTTGCTTTTCTCCCAACCAGTTGTACTGGTAGGCGGCGGTATCGACGTTGGTCGTGGCATTCCGGTTGTAGTTGGCGGTGAGGGTCACGTCCAGTCCCTTGGTGAGCAGATTCCGTTTGCTATATTCCAACGAAGGCATCAGGGAGTGGCCTTTGCGGTGCTTTTCGCCGTAAACGATGCTTTGGCGTACACCGGTCTGGATTTCCTTGTACATGTGTGAGTAGGTGAATCCGAACATCAGCCGGTCTGCCCATTTTTTGTCTACGATACCTACTTTCCCTACAATCGCCTCGTTGTGATAGGTATCATTGAACCGTTTCACCCGTTGGTAAGTCCCGTTCAGGTTTCCGGTAGTGAAATCCTGTACCGGAGCATCTACGTAATAATCATTGTCCGAGTAGTTCTGGAAAGCATTGATTTCATAGGTGAAACCGTTCTTGAACGTCTGTCCGAAGTTGATGTATGACTTGTGGGTGTTGAACGAGCCGTACGAGTAGGAAGCGTCCAGGAACCAGTTGCGCCGTTTCTTGTTGGTCACGATGTTGATGACTCCGCCGATGGCGTCTGTTCCGAATCCTACCGGTACCACTCCTTTATAGACTTCGATGCGTTCGGCAAAGTTCACCGGAATGTTGTTCAGCCCGAACGAGCTTCCTACCCCTTCCTGCGGTACTCCGTCGATGAATACCTTTACGTGCTTGCCGCTGAATCCGTCCATCATGAGCTGCATGTCCGAGCCTACACCGCCCGATTCGCGCAACTTCATACCCGGAGCCTTGGTCAGGGCTTCACTCAGGCTTTTGGTGGAGTTCTGCATCTCTTTGGTATCGACCGCTACGGCATTGAAGGCCGAACGCTTCACACGGGAGACACCCGTAGAGACCACCACCACTTCATCCAGTTCGGTCACCGAAGGTTTCAATACGATGTTCTGTTTCAAGCGTTCGCCACCTGTCAATACGACCTGTTTCTCGGAGGTTTCGTATCCGATGGCCGATACGATGAGGGTATATGTACCCACAGGGGCTTTCAGGTGATAGATTCCTTTCTCGTTGGTGGTACATCCGTAGTTTGTACCTTTCAGGTATACGGTAGCAAAGTCTATTTCACTTTTGTCACTGGAAATGACTTTTCCAAAAACAATGGCTTCCTGTGCCCATGTCGTCATTGTACCCATCAGCATGATCAGAAGAAGCAGGCTGTGTTTGAATTTTGTTCCCAATTTATTCCCAATTTTATAATAGTTAGATAATCTTTGATGCCTTCTCCGGCATTGCGAGTGCAAAGTTAAATTCTATTTCAAAGTATAACAATCGCTAAAAATTGGTATTCTGATGTGTCGAAATTGGTCCCTGTTTTTGCTTTTATAATGTCAGTGGATTGGATGTTTCGGTAGAAATGTGTTGCCGAATTGTCTGATGGAAGAATAGAATGCCTTTTCTTTGTCCGTGATTCATTTGGTCGTGGAAGGTTGTGATAGGATAATGTCCGGATGGGCTACCCATAAATGGTTATCCGATGGGACGTGAGGCAAGCAAATGTCAATGGGAAATGGTGGACGGGAGATTTACGGACGGGTAACCGTCCGGTATAAAATTCATTTTATCGAGGTTATTTGTTTGGATATTTTTTGCGGGAATCGGCAAATCTTGCGAATATTGCAGAGTATTTGTAGCGATAGGGGTTACTTATTTTTTATTTTATAACTGAACTGATAAAATCTGACTATGAAGAAAAACAATTTGAAACGGTTGACATGGTTGTTTGCGGCGGCGATGTGTTTGTCATCGTATGCACAACAACAGGAGATAATTCCCCAAAATACCATTAAAGTGGAGGCGGGAGATACCGATGATGTGATTATCCGGAAAGCGGCCCATGTGGTTCCTACGGACAATCAGTTGGCTGCTTTGAGAAACGAGTTTATAGCTTTCGTCCATTTCGGTCCTAATACCTTCACCCGTCTGGAATGGGGAACGGGAAAGGAAGACCCCAAGATCTTTGATTTGAAGACCTTGGATACCGACCAGTGGTGTCAGGCCATGAAGGCCGCCGGTATGAAGATGGTCGTCTTTACGGCCAAGCATCATGACGGATTCGTATTGTGGCAGAGCCGTTATACCAAACACGGTATCATGTCGACTGGATATAAGAATGGGAAAGGCGATGTCATGAAAGAACTTTCTGCTTCGTGCCGGAAATATGGATTGAAACTGGGTGTCTACCTGTCTCCGGCCGATTTGTATCAGATAGAAAGTCCTGACGGGCTTTATGGTAACCTGAGTCCTTATACGTTGCGTACCATTCCTCGGGAAGTACCCGGGCGTCCGTTCGCCGTCAAGACAAAATTCCAGTTCGAGCTGGACGATTATAACGAATATTTCCTGAACCAATTGTTCGAATTGTTGACGGAATACGGACCGATTGACGAAGTATGGTTCGATGGTGCACATCCCAAGACTAAAGGAGGTCAGAAATATAACTATAAGGCTTGGCGTGAAATGATTCGTACATTGGTGCCGAATGCTACAATCTTCGGAAGAGAAGACGTGCGCTGGTGTGGTAATGAGGCCGGAAATACACGGACATCCGAATGGAATGTGATTACTCCGTATACGGAGAATCCTGCCGAGATGGTGGAATTCATGGACTTGCACGGTGACTTGGGAGGTCGGGAAGTGTTGTTGAGCCGTGAAAAACCGTTTTACCTGCATTATCAGCCGGCCGAAACGAATACGTCTATCCGGGCTGGGTGGTTCTACCGGGACGATACCCGTCAGCAGACCCGGAGTGCCGATGATGTATTCGACATTTATGAACGTGCCGTAGGTGGTAACTCCATTTTCCTGTTGAATATTCCGCCTAACCGGGAGGGACGGTTCTCGGATGCCGATGTCGAGGTTCTGGAAGAGACCGGTAGAAGAATTCAGGAAACCTATGGCCATAACTTGCTGGACGGAGCAGATGGTCCGAAGGAGGTATTGGACAAGGATGAAAATACATTTGTACTCTTGGATGGTGAAGGACCGAAAGAACTGGTCTTTTCCGTACCGCAACCCATTACTTTCAATCGGATTGTGATTCAGGAAGCCATCGCCACACATAGCGAACGGGTGGAGAAACATGCCGTCGATGCATGGGTGAACGGACAATGGAAGGAGGTTGCCCGCTCTACCAATATCGGTCACAAACGTATTCTCCGATTCCCGGATGTGACTTCCTCCAAAATTCGGATACGTATACTGGAATCCCGTATGAATCCTGCCATCTGTGAGGTGTCTGCACATTATTACCAGCAACGTCCTCCGATGTTGTCCGTGGGTAGAAACGCGGAAGGTCTGGTCACCATTGCACCGAAGAAGGATGGTTTCAGTTGGTTGTATTGGGCCGATAAGAAAGGAGATGAGGCAATGCAGGATACGATAGATTATCAGATTCACTATACCACCGACGGTACTGAACCCGATGAGGCTTCGCCGTTGTATACGGTTCCTTTCGCTTTAGAGAATGGAGAAGTGAAGGCGGTTTCATTCCTGCACGGAAGAAAGGGAGCGGTTTCACGCGAACGCTTGGGATTTGTCAAGAAAGATTGGAAAGTACTGGATGTATCGGGTGAAACAACCGAGCATCCGGCTAGTGCCGCCATCGATGAACAGGCAGACACTTATTGGGTATCCGGCGGGCAGGAATCTCCTTATGTATTCGCTTTGGATTTGGGAATGGAAAAAGAACTGGCCGGATTTGCCTATACCCCTCAGAAGAAGGATGCGAAAGGTCTGATAGCGGCTGGGCGTCTTGAGATGAGTGCAGATGGTAAGATATGGAAGAAAGTGGAGGATTTCACATTCGGAAATCTGGTGAACGACCCTACCAAGCGTTACCATTACTTCAAGAAGGCGGTAAAAGCCCGTTATGTGCGGTTGGTCGCTACGGAAGTGACTTCGGGTGCAGACTTTGCTACGATGGCTGAACTGGATATCTTCTGAGTCAGTTCAATCATGAATTGAAAAGAAATCAGGAGCCTGTCGGTCCATTGATATTTGGATATTCCCGTTGGACCGGCAGGCTTCGTTTGTCTATAAACACAATGCTTTTAGAGATGAAACGGTTGAAGAATTGGCGTATTCTATATAATTTGTCTATTTTTGTGTGCTGAATGAAAAACATAACTCATCCTATTGTATGAAAAAAGAATTATTGCTGGCATGCTCGTTGTGTTGGGGAATGCTGCTGAATGCTGAACGTATGGAAATCAATACCTTTCATTATGCAGGACCTTATCCGGTCAAGGCACCGTATGAGGTCGATACCGTTGATGTCAATTCTGAACCATGGAAGGTGGACCGTCTGTTGAAAACTCCACTCTCACTGGAAACGGTGAAACAGGGTAAACTTCTTACCGCAGATGCTCTTCCGGTTGTGAATGACGGATATGCATTGCATCTGTTGGGCTTTACACTCGAAAATACCCGTTACGGGAAGGCTGAACTCAAGGTCGAGGGGGTAGATTCGTATCAGGTATATGTGGATGGCAAATTGTGCGAAGACCTGAAGCTTACATTGGAACCGGCTTCTCATCAGATTGTAGTGAAATACTTGTCTGCTCCCGACCGGAAGGAAACCCCGGAATTGTCATTGGATACAGAAAAAGAGGGAATCTTCACATTGACTCAGGAGGAAGGCCGTCTGTATACGTTGGCCGATGTGTTGCATGGGAAACGTTATACGGATGTCGAAGTTTCTCCCGATGGAAAATATCTGATTGTTGCTTATCGGACCACTCGGGTAGGTGGGCAGACTACAACTACGTATGTCGTTCGTGAGCTGGCTACCGGTAAGGTCTTGGCCGAACGGAGTGAAGAATTGCATTGGATGCCTCGTTCTTCCGACTATTACCTGACCCGTCAGGGGGTAGCAGGTAAAGAGCTGGTCCGGGTCAGTCCGTCTACCGGTATAGAAACGGTCTTGACCGCTTCGTTGCCGGAAGGGAGTTTCCGCTTTGCTCCGACCGAAGACTATCTGTTGTTCTCGCTCGTACAAGAAGGTCCGAAAGAAAAGAAAGAGATTTATGAATATGTTGACCCTGATGACCGTCAGCCGGGATGGAGAGACCGTATCTACCTGGCTAAATACGATTTGGCTTCCGGTCTGATGCAGCCGTTGACCTACGGATACCGGCAGGTGTTTGCTACCGATATTTCGGCAGATGGCCGTAAGGTACTGATGATGGTGACAAAACGTCGGTTGGAAGCTCGTCCTACTACGTTGTATTCTTTATACATGCTGGATGTGCATACGCTGGAATCTGAATTGCTTGTAGAAGACGACGGATTCATTTCGAATGCCTTGTTTTCTCCGGATGCCAAACAGGTGCTGATAGCCGGTTCGCCCGAATCTTTGGGAGGAATCGGGAAGCATGTCAAGGAAGGACAGACTCCCAGCATGATTGATACTCAGCTGTATCTGATGGAAGTGTCCGATAAGTCTGTCAAGCCGTTGACCTTGAATTTCCATCCGAATGTGATGCAGACGGTTTGGAACAAGGCCGACGGAAAAGTTTATTTTACCGCCGAGAACCGTGATTATTATTCCTTGTATCAGATGGAACCGGCTTCAGGAATTATCCGTCAGGTGGAGGTACCGGAAGATATGGTCATGAACATGGGAGTTTCTTCGCAGAAGCCGCTTCTGGCATTTTATGGAGAGAGCGTTTCCAATTCGCATCGGTTGTATACTGTCGATCTGAAGAATCTGAAACCGGTGTTGGTAGAAGACTTGAGTAAAGATATTCTGAAAGATATCCGTTTGGGAAAATGTGAGGCTTGGAATTTTGTCAACTCCCGGGGAGATACCATTTATGGACGTTATTATTTGCCACCTCATTTTGATGCCACCCAAAAATATCCGATGATTGTCAATTATTATGGTGGATGTAGCCCTACCAGCCGTAATTTTGAAAGTCGTTATCCGCACCATGCATACGCGGCCTTGGGCTATGTCGTTTATGTAATCGAACCGAGTGGCGCTACCGGTTTCGGTCAGGAGTTCTCGGCCCGTCATGTAAATACATTCGGCGATGGGGTAGCCGATGACATCATCGAAGGTACCCGGAAGTTTGCGGCCGAACATCCTTTTGTCAATGACAGTAAGATTGGTTGTATCGGTGCTTCCTACGGAGGTTTCATGACTCAGTATCTCCAGACTAAGACAGATATTTTTGCCGCCGCCATTTCGCATGCCGGTATCAGTGACCATACCAGTTATTGGGGAGAAGGCTATTGGGGATATTCATACAGTGAGGTTTCGGGTGCCAACAGTTATCCCTGGAAAAACAAGGAACTCTTTGTAGACCATAGCCCGTTGTTCAATGCCGAAAAGATTCATACACCGTTGTTGTTCCTCCACGGTTCGGCCGATATGAATGTACCGGTGGGTGAAAGCATACAGATGTATACGGCCTTGAAATTGTTGGGACGAGAAACAGCATTGGTGGTAGTTGACGGGCAGGACCATCACATTGTGGACTATGGCAAGCGTTTCCAGTGGCAGAACACCATTTTTGCCTGGTTTGCCAAATGGTTGCAGGATGATCCGTCCTGGTGGAACGCGTTATATCGTCCGAAATCTTTGTAACAGGAGATATATTTAAGGTTTAAGAGAGGCTGTCTGTTTGAGTCATTCGATGAACAGGCAGCCTCTTTTTATGGCATTACAAGATTTATTTCACGGAATTTGGGGATGAAAGGAGTACTTCTTTGGCTTTTTTTGTTAAAACTCTATAATTGTATGGCTGTTTATGGGGCTACTTTAGTCAATCCGCTAATTTTGTAGGACATACACAAAATTTTATCACATTTTATGAATGAGATTCTCATTATTATCGGGCTTATCTTGTTGAATGGGGTTTTCGCCATGTCGGAGGTTGCTTTGATTTCTGCCCGAAAGTCACGGCTCTCTACTGATGTAAAAAAAGGAAACAAATCTGCTAAGATTGCATTGAAACTGGCTAATGAACCCGATCGTTTTTTATCTACCGTACAGATTGGTATTACATTGATTGGTATCTTGACCGGTATCTATTCCGGTAATCAGATAGCTGTAGATTGTAAGAAACTTCTGATAGAATGGGGAGTATCTACTCATTATGCCGGTGTATTGGCACAGGGTGGAATCGTAGTGATAGTCACTTACCTGACCATTATTTTTGGAGAACTGGTACCGAAACGTATCGGTTTAAGTGTAGCTGAAAAGGCCGCCAAACTGATGGCCCGTCCGATGAATTGCTTGTCTAAACTGACATTACCGTTCGTCTGGTTGTTGGCACAAAGTACCCGATTGATTTTTAATCTGCTGGGAATTAAGGATTCGGATAACAAAGTTACCGAAGAAGAAATCAAGTCCATCATTCAGGAAGGTACTGAGGGAGGAGAGGTTCAACCGGTGGAACAGGACATCATGCAGCGTGTGTTCATGTTGGGTGACCTGAAAGTATGTTCCATCATGACCCATAAGAGTGACATTGTCTGGTTGGATACCGATATGGGAATAGAAGAAATCCGGAAAATCTTGAGTGAGCACTTGTATGAATTCTACCCTGTAGCCGAAGGTGATCTGGACCATGTGAAAGGGGTTGTCAACCTGAAGGACCTGGTACTCCATCTGTACGATGAGACATTCTCTTTGGAGAAACTGGTACACGAACCGGTCTATTTCCACGAAAGCATGAATGTCTACAAGGCTCTGGAACAAATGAAGCAGCAGAAAATCAGCCGTGCGTTGGTTTGCGATGAATTCGGAACTTGTACAGGTATCATTACGTTGCGAGATATTCTGGAGGGACTGGTCGGTAATATGGATGAGAAGGGAGAAGAGCCCGATATCATCAAGCGTGTCAACAAGGAAGGCTGGTTGGTGGACGGACAGTGTCCGTTATATGACTTCCTGTATTATTTCAACCGCAGTGACTTGTTCGAGAAATCGGAATATCAGACATTGGGCGGATTGATCCTGCACCAGTTACAACACATTCCCCAAAGTGGTGAAAGCACCGAGTGGAACGGTTTCGTGCTGGAGGTGGTAGATATGGACGGTGCGCGCATCGATAAGGTATTGGTTACGATTCCGGTTACTGAGGATACAGGAGACGAGGAGGCCTGAGGGGGATGAAAACCGAAAAAGAGAAATGCCGTTTGGGGGAATTGTATAACGCTAATTACGATGCGGAACTGATTGGGGAAAGACAGGTTTGTAACGAAAAGTGTCATGCTTACAATCAGTTGCCCCCTTCATCCTTGAAAGAACGGGAAGCCATTATCCGCGACTTGTTGGGTAAAACCGGCAAGCAGTTTCTGATAGAGCAGCCGTTTCATTGCGATTATGGTTATAACATCGAAATCGGAGAGAATTTTTATGCCAACGTGAACTGTGTCATGTTGGACGGCGCTAAGATTACTTTCGGCGATAATGTATTCATCGCTCCGAATTGTGGCTTCTATACAGCCGGACATCCCCTGGATGTAACCCAGCGGAATCAAGGACTGGAATATGCCTATCCCATTACCGTGGGTAATAATGTCTGGATAGGGGCTCAGGTCTGTGTATTGCCGGGCGTCAGCATTGGCGATAATAGTGTCATCGGGGCTGGAAGTGTAGTGACGAAAAGTATTCCGGCCAATTCGGTGGCTGTAGGAAATCCTTGTCGTGTTATCCGGAAATTGGAAGAATAAGCCGGTTGCTCCACGGATACAGATAAAAATAAGAAGCGTTCAGGTTGGCTCTTTCTTGAAAAGAGTTCCAACGTGGACGCTTCTTTTTTATGTTTATTCTCTCGGCTCATTCGTTTTCCGGGACGGATTCTTCTGGAAAGAGCGGGCGATTTCTTTCCGAAGACTTCTCCAGCCGGGCATCAGTTTCAGTTCTTTACGTACCGGAGCATCATAAAGCAGAAAGAGGAGGAGCAGAAAGATACAGGCATAGCCTGCCCATCCGTAAATCTGCTTGATGCTGATTTCCATCATCTGCGATACGAAGCTTTCCATATATTCTCCTAAAGGAAAAGGATGCCGGCTAAAGGAGACCCGGTCGATGGCTGCTCCGTATCGGGCCATGTTGTCCGGCAGGTAATAGGCGAGGCCTTGGGTATAGAGGGCTGAACCGATGACGCCACCTACTACCATGTGTAACATGTTGAATACGCTCAGTGCCTGAAAGAAATGCTGGAAGGTCATGATTTCTTCCAGACAGACCATGAAAGTGGCGCTTAGAATAGCGTAGGCAAATCCTCTGCAGGCAGTAGGCAGATAGAGCTGTGAAATATGTATCTCGCCCGAGAGGGTAAAATAATAGCCTAGCAGATAGCCGATGAGGCCTATGATTCCGATGCTAAGTAACCGGATATAGCTGAAGCGTTTGATGTGCATCCACCAGTAGGCAAACAGACACCCTGTAAGGATTCCTCCGAGAGTCAACCAGTCCAGTTGTACACTGACAGTCTCTGTATAGTGCATCACCTCTTCGTAGAATACTTCTTCCAGTACCCGTTCGGTAGCCAGGAAGGCTTCAACCAGTGTTATCAGAATCAGTATCGGAACAAGATGTCTGTATGTCCACATCCGAGGTTCGAGAAAGGGATGGCGGATGGTCAGCATGCGCCAGATGCAAAGCAGGAATGTAATGCCGATAGCTACTGCCAATTGTCTGATGACCGGACTGTTCCACCAGTCATACCAGTCGCCGTAATCGAAAAAATAGGCGATTTCCAGAAGCAGGCAGGCCCATAGTATGGCTCCCAGCCAATCGATACCGAACAGAGGGAATTTCTTCATGAGGCGGAAATGACGGGTACAAGTCTGTAGTATCATCAGGTTTATCAGCATGATGGCTGCGATAAACCCATGCATATAGCTCCAATGATAATGATACATCAGGTACGTGCACAGCAAGTCGGATAGTTGCATGCTGCCTAGTATGATGATGTGAAGTAACGGGAAAAAGACTGTGAAATCACGTTTGGGCGTCATCCATAATTGGATATTCGACATACATTCGAAAGTTCCCTGAATCTTGCAGATACCTTCGATGAAACAGATTCCCCATAGCAGCGGAAGGTAGGTGATGTGGGGAGCAATCAGGTTACTTGCCAGAACGCCCCCTGCCGCGGCCAGAAGCAAAGTCTTGTTGGTAAAACGGAACTTCATGCGGAACAGTAAGGGGAAATAAATGGCCATTCCGGCCAGGTTGGCATAGAGACACATCAGCAGGTCTTCCCGCATCAGGGTAGTTTCGCCGACCATTTGGTTCAAGGTACCCAGATAGAGCCCTCCGGAAAGCTGGAAGGTGACGGCCATAAAGACATAAATCCACGGTTGGAGTTTCCGAGGCACGAAGTTGCGGAACATCAGCATCGTAAACGGTCCGTTCAGTACAGGGGCTCCCATAATCAGTGTTTTACTTTACATTCTACATTGAATCCGGCACGCAGAAGCTTTAGCTTTTCGGAATCGTTTCCTTTCAGGCTGATGCGTACAGGTACACGTTGTTCCACTTTGACGAAATTGCCGGTAGCATTGTCTTGAGGTATCATCGAAAAGGCGGCTCCGGTTGCGTCCGAGATGGATTCTACGGTACCCGTATAGGTCACTCCCGGTACGGCATCGGCGGTGAGGGTGACACTGGAGCCTTCGTGGATGTTCGGAAGCTGAGTTTCCCGGTAATTGGCGATCACCCACAGGTCACTGCTGTCGACGATGTCTACCATTGTCTGTCCGGGTTGTACCAACTGGCCTTCGTGGATATCTTTCCGTCCGGTTACACCGTCGCAGGTAGCTACAATGACGGTATACGACAGGTTGAGTCGGGCCAGCGATACGGC
>UMAO01016046.1_pt1 | contig 14311 bp, 12 predicted proteins | sample 1963741 | NCBI WGS metagenome assembly UMAO01 (sample SAMEA4835919, study PRJEB28245) | human gut metagenome | biome: gut microbiome; material: fecal sample | place: Denmark | collected 2008
CTTCTTTTTTCAAATAACCATCCTTAACCATATTTAATAAAACAGCTCTGGCTCTACGAGATTTGACCTCTAAAAGCTCTGCCGTCTCAGCAGCAGTAATAGCACCATTTTCCGATACATATTTGTAAATTTGTTGTTCCTGTTCATTATCCGGCATTTTTTCTATCGTATCTGGCACTTTATCAGAACTATCCGGCATTTTTTCTGTCGTATCTGGCACTTTATCGGCACTTCACCAATAGTATCCGGCGGAATCTCATAAACATCCTGCCGATAAATCCCCACAATGGTAGCACCCAGGTGAATTTTACAATCAGTTTACCTATATAACTTCTTTTCCGTTTTATCCATTTTTCTCCTGCTACTCAGCCTCTGGCTTAAGTATAAGAAAATGTCGCACCGCCATCAATCTATACAAAAAAGGCAGAAAGCGTTCTTTTTCTAAAATACTTCCTGCCTCATTGACGATGGTTCTTTATTTAATTTTATAAACTATATCTACTTATACCCTTCCAATTTTCAGGAAACCCCATTGCTTGGAGAAATAGATTCTGACTTAGATTGCTTGTCTTTTTCATATACTGGTTCATGATCTGGTTCAAAGATTTTTTAAACTCAACGAAATCATCTTTTGCGAGCAGCATCCGAAAAGCAATCACAACCGAAAACAAATCATTTTTTCCATATTCATATTTATTTCCATTCTGTGGAAGTTTCATTTTTTTATGTAATACAGTATCCGGAATATCAAACCTGCTCTTATAGGAAAACAGTCTTTCATTATGGTCACAGACATTTCTGTATAAAGTAAGTACTTTCATATACTGAATCAATTCTTTTTCACTCACATGCTCAAAATGTATACTGATTTTCGTTTTCATGCTGGTTGTCAGAAATGAATACATTTTTGACATCTGTCCAAATGTCAAGGTTTTCATAATGACCCAAATCGGAACATTTCCGTATGTTTTTCTTTGATAAACCACATATGTGTGATCTGTATTTTTCTTTGCTTCTCTGTCCAGTATGGCTATTAAACCAGCAATTTTGTTCTTATTTGTTCCTGAATTATTATAATGTGAAGCATCCAGATAATCCTCCTGTTTTAATGTCCTCAAAGGTTGTTCCTTCCCTGTATTTTCTTGTCATAGGATTATAAAACAGATCTTTGTACCCATCTATCAGGGCAAAATAGCTGATATCCTCTAATTTAGATGCAGCAAACTTACGGTCAGTAACAACCATCCCTTTTCGCTCAACAAGATTTTTGATTTGTTCTTCGTAATTTAAAAATGGTTTTATCGGTCTCAATGCTTTTTCTGTCACTTCTCACCTGCCCTAAAAAATCTACGTATATTGAAAAACGGAGGACCCTCAGGTCCTCCGTCCGGTCGCAGGCATCGCAAGTTTCTGCAGCCTGATCGCTAGCAGGTATTCTAACACGAACCTTTATAAAAGGCAAGTGCTTTTTATGAACCCTTGTCAGTAATTATTATATGCTTATTTTTCTACGATTCTGGTTTAAGTGGTCCATAATAATAAGAAGATGTGACTCCGCCTTCGATCAGGAAGGTAGATCCTGTGATAAATGCCCCTTATCACTCATCAAAAGTTCCGCTACATTTTCCACTTCATCTGCCGTTCCCGGTCTTCCCGCCGGACATTTTGCAAACATATTTTTATAAAAATCTCCACGAGGGCCGTTGAATTCATCTTATCCGGAACCAGTCCCCTGTGAAAAAGACATACTGTGCTTTCTGGAAAAAGGATAATTCCGGGTATTATATTGAAGAATTTGCCGGCATCCTTAAAACCTGTTTTTAATCAGCAAATCTGTCTTGATCCTTATGCTAATGTCTCTTTTACATTCTGGATCCACTGATCAATTTCCTTTTGAGAGGTCACTAATTCACTTCCTCCTGTGGAATCAAACTGTATCTCCATCTCACAAACCGCCTTAGCCCCTTTGCATGCTTTTTTTATGTCCTCAATCACATGCCCCGGCCAGCCACCGTTTGTCATAAACGGAATGACTGTTTTCCCTGTAAAATCCTGTTCATGCAAAAAAGTAAGCATTGCCGGTGCCATGGTATACCACCATGTAGGTGTGCCAATGGCGATAGCCTCATAATCCGAAAGATCCACATCTACTTTCTTGATTTCCGGTTCATAACCTCGATTTACCTCTGCCTGTCCCTGACTTACCACTTCGTCATAACTGCCTTCATAAGGAACTGCTGTATCGATCTTTACAAGGTCTCCGCCCACTTCTTTTTGCAGCATCCTGGCTATTCTCTCTGTATTTCCATTTGACCATGAATAGTATGCAATCAATAATTTCTTCATTTCAATGCACCTCCTGTTATGGAACACAGTATAACACCTAAAGTCCACTAGAGTTCAATGTTTTTTTCTCGCTGACTCATGTAATTTCCCTTTATTATTGTAACGAATACACTCTTTTTCAAGTTTTTCGAAATCAAGACATCTATCTTTTCCCTTATAATTTGATTTGTCAGTACATAGATCGTATAAACAATTAGCCTTATTGATAATCACTTCGGCATTTTTTCTGCACCATGTAATCTCATCTACACACAACTGCTTATAATGTTTTTCAGCGATCGTATCTTTTTTATCCTGTTTAAGATTAACCTTTATTAACTGTTTATCCTCCACTGGAATCATAAGATTATAATTTAGAACGCCTAACATTTTCCCTTTCTTGTCAAATATCTTATCGAAATCAGCTCTCGGTTTCATTTTCTTATGTTTTTCTGCCGGATGTGATAACGGAATAAGATACTTATGCTCTTTGCATACCACAACAATACCTACATATATGCGATGCTGCTTTCCTATTTGTGGCGAAACAGACGCCACTCGATCATCAATGTTATGTAAATTTCTGATATATTTCATATCTATACGATATAAATTCAGTCTTCCCTGCTTCATATATCCCCCCCCAATATTACAAGTGGCTATGCTTTTTAGCATAGCCACTATGAAGAATCACCCGTGGCGATTCTTTCGCTTTTACGACCTCCACTTATAGGTAGGACTCACCTTTACTATTATAATACCAAAATAGAGAAAATAGTCAAGACAATTTATATCCCAGACTAATTATTATCATAAATATCTTCCGTAAATGTCAGACTGCCCCTGTAACCTGCATAGGTGCGGTTAAAAACCAATCTCTCATTCATCGGGAACGCCCCCAGTATAAATTGTATATCTTTTTCCAAGGCGATTTCTCTTTCGTTACTGCTGCCAACCAACAGGGTAATTTCTTTTTCTTCCTACTCCGTTCAAAAATCTTAATTCCCAGTTCTTCCTCTAACTCGTGGATTGTGGCGGAAAGAGCAGGCTGAGATACAAACAGTTTACTTGCCGCCTCTCTCATGGATGAAGAACCTGCAATCGCCAGCACATATCTGTCTCGTTCTTTATACAACGACAAAATCAGTATGCCGCGTGCTAACGCTTATTTTACTTGACATTTCCGCTCTTATAAGAGTAATATGGTTAAATATCAAATCAAAGGAGGTCCTTCTGTCATGCAGGACAACAAAGATTTTTTAGGCACAGAGCCTGTTGGAAAATTACTGCTGAAACTATCTATTCCCACTGTTATCGCACAGTTGATCAATATGTTATACAACATTGTAGACCGGATTTACATCGGCCACATCCCCGGCAACGGAAGTCTGGCCCTGACCGGAGTCGGTGTCTGTATGCCCCTGATTATGATTGTCTCTGCTTTTGCTGCCCTGGTTAGTTCCGGTGGTGCCCCAAGAGCATCCATTTATATGGGAAAAAAGAAACCTGAATCCGCCGAGGAAATACTGGGAGGCTGTTTTGTGCTGCAGATTCTTGTTTCGCTCATTCTGACCGTAGTTCTGCTTATATTTGGAAAAAATCTGCTTCTGGCTTTTGGTGCCAGTGAAAACACTCTCTCCTATGCGCTGGACTATATGCGCATCTACGCTTTCGGCACCTTGTTTGTACAGGTTACACTGGGAATGAATGCCTTTATCACCGCCCAGGGATTTACTACTGTATCCATGATTTCTGTTCTCATCGGTGCCATCTGTAACATCACCCTGGATCCGGTCTTTATCTTCGGCCTGAATATGGGCGTCAAAGGTGCCGCCCTGGCAACGATCTTGTCCCAGGCTGTCTCCTGTGTCTGGGTAGTTGTATTTTTATGTGGCAAAAAAACATTGATACATATACGAAAAAAATATCTGAAACTGAATCCCTCTGTGGTCCTTCCCTGTGTGGCACTGGGCCTGGCGGCCTTTATCATGCAGGCCAGTGAAAGTATCGTAACCGTATGTTTTAACTCATCCCTTCTGCGCTACGGAGGTGATATTGCGGTTGGCGCCATGACGATTTTAACCAGTGTCATGCAGTTTGCCATGCTTCCGCTTCAGGGCATTGCCCAGGGTGCCCAGCCTATTTCCAGCTACAACTACGGCGCCAAAAATGCAGGCCGGGTAAAGAAAATCTTCCGTCTTCTTCTGATCACCTGCCTGTCCTATTCCATGCTTCTATGGGCCGCCGTCCAGCTGGTTCCGAAAGCGTTTGTCCGTATCTTCACTTCAGATGCTGCCCTGGTAAATTTCACCGCCCCTGTGTTAAGAATCTATCTGGGAGGCTTGTTCTTATTTGGCATCCAGATTGCCTGTCAGATGACCTTTACTTCTCTGGGAAAAGCGGTAAATTCCATCGTAGTTGCTGTGGTTCGTAAATTCGTACTGTTATTGCCACTGATCTACCTTCTGCCCCACTTTGTGTCAGATCCGGTAACCGGTGTTTACATGGCAGAACCGATTGCGGATATCCTGGCTGTCACCTTTACTTCGATTCTGTTCTTTTTCCAGTTTAGAAAAGCTCTTGCCGAAATCCAGCTATCATAATAAAAAAGGGAGAGAAAAATCTCTCCTTTTTTTACATCTTCTGCTGGCGGAGCCACAGTTTCATGGCAGTCCGCTGCGGCAGGATCTTCACTGTCAGGTGGCACATCTTTACATACAGACTGTATACCGATATATCTTTGCCCTTTTTGACATCTTTCATTGCCTTTTTTGCCACCACCTGGGGCGTTACCATATGCAAAAATCTATGAGTGGCTTTTTTGGCTTCTGTCTTTCCTCTTTCAATCAGTTCTGTGTTCATCCACCCCGGACAAACTGCCGTAGCCTGGATTCCCGTTCCCTTTAATTCCACATTTAAAGCTCTCGTATAGTTGCGGACAAAGGCTTTTGTTGAACTGTATATATTCTGGTACGGCAATGGCTGAAAAGCCGCCTGGGATGCTATATTGACCACATGACTTCCTTTTCCCATAAATGGGAGACAAACAAGTCCCATTGCCACAACGCCGCTGATATTCAGATTTACCATATGAAGGGATTCCTCCACTGACAGATCACCATACGAACAAAACTTTGCCATCCCTGCGTTATTGATCAGATACATAATGTAAACTTTTTCTTTAACAAGTCTTTCTCCCAGCTCTTTGATTTCTTCCCACCGGCTCAGATCCATGGGACATACCACAATCTTTTTCCCCAGTTTTTCTTTTATTTTTTTCATCTTTTCTTCGCTGCGGGCTATCATCCATATTTCATCCAGGTCTTCTTTCAGTAACAATTTTACAAATTCCAGTCCCAACCCACGGCTGGCTCCTGTAACGATTGCAATTTTTTTCTTTGCCATATTTTCACTCCTTATGACATGATACGTTCCTATTCAGAATACCATGAACCATTAAAAATCACAAGATGTTACTTGTCATCCTGTGTTTCTTTTAGTTTACCCAATAAAAAAAATCCCATCAGCCATGAAAAAATTTCCATCGCCAATGGGATTTAAAGGGGGCCTTATTATAATAATTTCAGAACATCTTCTGCAATCTGGGATGCCGTTAAATGATTCTTTTTCAAGACATCCTGTACATCATACCGATCTAAGAATTCCTTCTTCAATCCAAAATTCAATACTTTCATATCACTGTCTCCGTAATAGCGGGCAATTTTTTCTCCAAAACCGCCATCCAGAATACCATCTTCCAGAGTGATTACTACCTGATGTTCTTTTTTCAGCTCTTCCAAAAGTGCCTCATCCAGTCCGGTGATATAGTATGGATTGATCACCGTTGGTTCCACGCCGGTCTTTTCCCGGATCACCTTAGCTGTCTCTTCGCCCAGGCCATAAAAAGCGCCCAGACCGATCACAGCTACCTTGCTTCCCTTCTTTGTCACTTCATACTGGTTTAACTTTGAAAAATCTTTTGTCACTTTTTTACCGTCGGATTTAAACTTTCCTCCCGGAACACGAATCGCTACCGGATGCTCATCCTGCTCTATACTCCAGTCCAGCATAGCCAGATAGTCTTCCTTTGTTACCGGTGCCAGATACACAAGATTCGGGATATTTGCCATCATTGGGATATCATATAATCCAAGGTGAGTTACATCATTCATTCCATACACACTGCCCCAGAATGTTATGATCGTTACCGGACTGTTGTTAATACATACATCTTGTGATAACTGGTCAAAGGTTCTCTGGACAAATGTACTGTATACACCGTATACAGGCTTGGCTCCTGCCTTGGCAGCTCCTGACGCAAGTGCCATGGCTGTCTCTTCTGCAATTCCTACATCGATAAACTGGCTGCCGGCCTCTTTACGCCGGTCTGCCGTAAATCCCATAACCGTTGGCGTAGCGGAAGTAATTCCCAGCACCTTTGGATCCTTTTTCATCTTGTCCATAAGATACTGTGCCGTAATTTCTTCATAACTTTCGCCTTCATTTCCTGTGCCCAGAGGCTCTCCGGTCTCAATATGGAACGGGCCACTGTAATGCCATTGTTCCTTATTCTTTTCTGCCGGTGCATAGCCCTTTCCTTTCAGGGTGCGGATATGCACTACCACAGGTGTTTTGCTGTCTTTTACCTGGGAAAAAGCTTCGATCAGTGCCGTTACATCATTTCCCTGGTCCACATATACATAAGAAAGTCCCATGGCCTTAAACAAGTTGCACTCTGCCTGTCCTTTTGTCTCTCTCAAAAGTTTCAGATTCTCATACATTCCACCATGGTTCTCGGCAATGGACATATCATTGTCATTGACAACTATAATAAGATTTCCCTGCAGTTCTGCTGCGTAGTCCAAACCTTCCAATGCCTCTCCGCCGCTGAGAGAACCGTCTCCGATGACGGCAATCACATTGCCTGACTGTCCCTGAAGGTCTCTTCCTTTTGCAAGACCGCAGGCGAGGCTGATAGAAGTAGATGTATGGCCAATGATAAAGTGGTCATGATTACTCTCCTCCGGATTGCTGTAGCCTGAAACCTCGTCGTATTTATCCTCATACAGATAAGCATCCTTCCTGCCTGTCAACATCTTGTGAGGGTATGTCTGATGTGATACATCAAATACAATCTTATCCTTTGGGGACTCAAACACATAGTGGAGAGCAATGGTCGCTTCCACCATACCAAAGTTAGGACCAAAATGTCCGCCGTGGATGCTGGCTCTCTTAAGGAGCGCTCCACGCATTTCTTCTGCCAGTGTTTCCATTTCTTCCAACGAAAGTTTCTTCACATCTTCCGGTCCATTTATATTTTCCAGATACATATACATAATCCTCCTTTTTCCACAGTATAATACCTAAAGTCAACTTCAGGTCAAGGGGGTTCTCATATTTTTTTCACCAAAAAAGGCCGCCACAAGACGGTCTTTTTCTCTCTTCTTCATTTCCTTTTTTCAAATACCTCTCGGAAGTTCTTTACATTTCCCCGTACATCTCCCTTAAAAATCTTGGTACCGGCCACAAACACATTGGCACCGGCATCCATGATCTGTCCAATATTATCCAGGTTCACACCACCATCTACTTCAATATCCAGATCCAGTTTTTTCTCATTGGCAATTGTCCGCAGCATCCGAACCTTTTCAAATGTCTCTGTAATAATACTTTGACCACCATATCCCGGATAAACCGTCATAACAAGTACCATGGACACTTTGTGAAGAACCGGCATGATAACATCAATCCCTGTGTCCGGGCTGATGGCAACTCCTGCCTTTTTGCCATGGTTAATGATCTCATCAATCGTATCTGCCAAATCCTCACACGCCTCTGCGTGTACTGTGATCCCATCTGCTCCATCCGCTGCAAAACGCTCAATATAGCGGATTGGGTTGGTAATCATTAAATGTACATCAAAAAATAAATCTGATGCTTTGCGAAGTCCCTCTACCTCTGGCAGTCCAAAAGAAATATTCGGCACGAACACTCCATCCATCACATCAATATGGACATAGTCTGCCCCTGCATCTTTTATAATCTCCAATTGTTCCCCCAGGCGGTTCATATCAGCCGCCAGGATAGAGGGTGACAGCTTATATGTCATTTCTTTTCCTCCAGTTTTTTCTTCTCTCCTGATCCGCTATTTCTTCATACATCTGCCGATAATTGTCGTAGCGGCTCTGACAAAGTTCACCCTTTTCTAACTGCTCCTTTACCACACATCCTGGCTCATGGATATGTGAACAAGGCTGAAACCGGCACATGCCTTCATATGGCGCAAATTCCGTAAAATACTGACAAAGCTCTTCCTTCTGAATTGTCGGTAATCTGAGCGAACTAAAACCCGGTGTATCAAAAAGGTAGGTTCCCTCTCCCAGACAAAATAATTCAGAATGTCTGGTTGTATGTTTTCCCCTGCCGATCTTCTCGCTGATGGCACCTGTCTGGGACTCTGCCTCCGGACACAAATGGTTTAACAAACTTGATTTGCCTACCCCGGATGGTCCGGCAAGAACCGTCGTCCGGCCCTCCAGTTCAAAGCGCACCTCTTCTAACCCTGTTTCTTTCAGATTGCTTATGGTCAATACTTTATTTGCACACTTTTCATACACTGAGGAAAGTTCTTTCATTTCATCCTGAGATACAATATCCTCTTTGCTCAAACAGATAACTGTCTCTACATTCTGCCATTCCATCATCACCAGAAAACGATCCAGCAAATTCAGGTTAGGCACCGGATCCGCCGCTGCAAATACAACCATTGCCTGATCCACATTGGCTACCGCTGGGCGGATCAGCTGATTTTTTCTCTCCAGAATTTCCTCTATATTGCCAAGGCACTTTGCTTCATCCAAAACCCGGACTACCACATTATCTCCTACCAGTGGCTTAACGCCATCTTTTCGGAATCCGCCTTTCGCTTTACACTCATACAGGCATTCATCTTCACACAAAACATAATAAAAGCCCGCTATTCCCTTGATAATCTTTCCCGTCATCACTCGTCCGCTACTTTTCTGAAATCTACTGAGTAAGAACTCAGTCGTTTGCCATCCTTATACACAATGATCTCTCCCGAAGAAGCACTGCTTCCTTTCACATCGGAGATAGTATATGGGAAGTCAGAATAAGATAAAGATACTTCCCGGATCGTAGTTGTCTTTCCATCCTGGCTCAATACGAACTTAAATACAGAAGATGGATCCGACTCATAATCAAACGGATTATCAATGGTTACTTTATTACTGTAGTAAGAATATGTCTTACTTGCTCCTAAACTCAATGTAATATCTACTGTGCTTCCAGTCTTTACTTCGGTTCCTTCTGCTTTAGACTGTACGCATACACGGTTCTTTGATACATTGTCCGAATAAGCGGTAGACACACTTCCAAGAACCAGTTTCTTCGCTGTCAAAGCTTCTTTTGCCTGAGCCTTTGTCATTCCCATAAGATCCGGCACGGTGGTTGTGGTCCGCTTTGGTCCCTTACTGATATACAGTGTAATGGTTGCTCCTTTACTTGCCTGGGCTCCGCCCTTTGGATTGGAATAAGCTACCAGACCGGCTTTTACTGTATCGCTGTATACTTTACTTCCTTCTACTGCGTTAAATCCTTCTGCAGCCAGAGTACTCTTCGCCTTTGACACTGTCATACTGGCAACACTAGGAACCTGTACCGTGCTGGTTCCGGAACTAACGATCAAAGTGATCTCTGCATCTTTCTCTACTTCTGTGCCAGCCTCCGGATCTGTGCTGATAACCTTACCGGCACTGACGGTATCCGACTGCTGTTCTGATACTTTCACATTGCTGAGACCCTTCTGGCTCAACGCTGTCTTTGCTTCCTCTGTTGTCATGCCCGCAACATTCTCAACAGTAACCTTCTGAGCACTGTCTGAAGCTTCCGGTGTTGCTGTTGCTGATGCAGCCGAAGATGTCACCTCCGGTGTAGGTGTTGCCTCTGTTGATCCTGAAGCACCGCCCCAGAATCCAAAGACTTTACCAATCACATAAATAATCACAATACCTATAATAATGGCCACAACAATACTTCCACCGATCAATGCTTTCTCCAGCTTAGGATCTACTTCACCGGAATCTTCCTCTCCGGCTTTCTTATCCTCCGGCTCTGCAGCCGTCATGCCGCTGTCACCCGTCGTTGTCTGGGATGCTGCCTTAATACGGTTAACATCCGTTGGCTTGATAAAGATAGTGTCTGTATTTTCATACAGTGGTTTCACTACTCCGTACTCACCTTCCGGATCCTGTAAAAACATTTTAAGATCTGCAATCAGATCTGCAGAAGTAGGATAACGGAAATCCGCTTTCTTCTGCATACATTTTGCCACAATATCACTGATTCCCTTTGGAATCGTAGCATCCATAGCCGTCAGTGGGACTGCTTCCTCCTGGATATGCGCCAGTGCCACCGCTACAGCACTCTCTCCGGTAAATGGCAGTGTTCCGCTCAACATCTCATACATAGTGACACCCAGTGAATATACATCACTCTTCTCGTCACTGAAACCGCCTCTTGCCTGCTCCGGTGAAATGTAATGAACCGATCCCATAGCACTGGCTGTGATAGTATTGGAACTGGCAGCCTTGGCAATACCAAAGTCTGTTACTTTTGCCGTTCCATCTCTGGATATCAAAATATTCTGCGGCTTAATATCTCTGTGGATAATGTGACTGTTATGGGCAGCCTCCAGGCCGGATGCAATCTGAATTCCGATTCCCACAGCCTCCCGTACAGATAATTTGCCTTTCTTTTCTATATAACTTTTCAGTGTAATGCCTTCTACAAACTCCATCACAATAAAATGCATGCCCTGTTCTTCCCCTACATCATAAACAGCCACTACATTTGGATGAGAGAGACAGGCAACCGCCTGGGCTTCCTGTCGAAATTTAGTTACAAACTTAGTATCCTCACTGTATTCATTCTTTAATATTTTTACCGCCACATAACGGTTCAGTCGATGGTCCATCGCACGGTACACATCTGCCATCCCGCCGGTCCCGACCTTTTCAACCACTTCATAGCGGTTGCCTATCATTGTGCCTATATTTATGATCATATTTACCTCCATTTATTATAAACGTACAAGAATTACGGATATGTTGTCTTTTCCACCAGCTTCATTGGCACGCTCTACCAGCGTCCGTCCTGCCTGTTCCAAATCATTCTTGTTTTCCCTTAAAATCTCTTCCATTTCACTGTCTTCTAACATATTCGTCAATCCATCCGAACATAACAAAAGCACGTCCCCTTGCCTGACTTGAATCTCAAAGCAATCCGGGCGGACTGTCTCATCCGTACCCAGGGCCCGCGTGATGATATTTTTATTCGGATGTGTTCTCATCTCGTCTTTTCGGATCTCGCCAGACTGAACCATCTCTTCCACAAGAGAATGGTCTACTGTAATCTGTCTGAGATCTTCACTCATTCTATACAGTCTCGAGTCCCCAATATTTACTACATACGCCACATCATCTAACACTGTAGCAGCTACCATGGTAGTTCCCATACCTGCAAATTCCGGCGTCTCACTGGCGCACTGGCGAATCGAATCATTGGCTGTCTTCACAGCCTCCTCAAAAACACCTACCGGTGTCTTTTTATCTGTAATGCGTATCTGTTCCTGTACTTTTGCAACACACAGTCTTGATGCCATATCTCCGGCATTGTGACCGCCCATTCCATCCGCAACAATAAACAGATTGGGAAAGCATCCAACTGCATTTTCTTCACATAATACAAAATCCTGATTGTTATTCCGGACTCGCCCCGTATCTGTCATCGAAAATGATTTCACCGCTTTACCTCCTCTGAACTATTTGTTACTGTCGTCTGCATTATAGCACATATAGAAAAAAAGAGCAAGATTGCTCTTCTTTTCCATCGTTATTTTGTCTCTTCGTTCATATAATTCTGTCTCAACTGTCCGCAGGCAGCATCTATGTCACTTCCCATTTCCCGGCGGATCGTGACATTCATCCCCTGTTTTTCCAGGATTTTTTTAAAGCGTTCTATATCCGTCTGTCTGGAACGGCTACAGGAACGCTCCTTCACTTCATTCAGCGGAATCAGATTGATATGGCAGTTCAGTCCTCTCAAACGGCCCGCCAGTTCTACTGCCTGTTCCGCACTGTCGTTGACGCCGCGGATCATACTATACTCAAATGTGATCCTGCGTTTTGTTTCCTGAAAATAATCTCTGCATGCCAGGAGCAGTTCATCCATAGAATACCTTCTGGCTACCGGCATGGTCTGCTGCCTTATATCATCATTGGGGGCATGCAGACTGATGGCAAGTGTGATCTGCAGTTTTTCTTTCATCAATTTACGGATGCCATCCACCAGGCCACAGGTAGATACTGTTATGTTTCTCTGGCTGATCCGTATACCATCCTGATCCGAAAGCAATTTCACAAACCGGATCAGATTATCATAATTATCCAACGGCTCTCCCATTCCCATGACGATCACATTGGATACCCGCTCTCCGGTTTCTCTTTGGATCTCATATATCTGGGACAGCATCTCTCCTGCCGAAAGATTTCTGGCCAGTCCACTCAGTGTAGAGGCGCAAAAAGTACATCCCATCCGGCATCCTACCTGGGAAGAGATACACACACTGTTGCCGTGGTGGTACTTCATCCACACACTTTCTATGTAATTACCATCTGGCAGTTTAAAGAGATATTTGGCAGTATCTTTCTTTTTTGACAATTGCTTTTTTTCAATGTGTAGAGGATTGAGCACAAACTCTTCGGCCAGTTTTTCTCTGAATTTCACAGACAGGTTACTCATTTCATCCCAGGAAGAGACCTGGTGCCCATGAACCCATTGAAACAGCTGCTTTCCTCTGAAAGGCTTCTCTTCCATTCTCTCTGCCAGCTGCTGCATCTCTCTTAGATCCAGACTTCGTATATCTTCCACAGCTTATCCTCTCTTTCTTAATCTTGCCACAAAGAAACCATCGCTTTCCATAACTCCCGGCAGCATCTGCAGCATTCCCTGTTCTGTCATTTTGTTTCGCAGTTTCTCCGGCAGATACGGATTCAGGCTTTCTGTTTCCAAATCAAAATGTTCCGCAAGCCAGGCGACATTTTCCTGATTTTCACTGGGATTTATCGTGCATGTACTGTACATAAAAACACCACCCGGTTTCAGCATAGTCAGCGATTTTTCGCAGATCTTTCTCTGCAGCGGCACCAGTTCCTCTGCCAGCTGCAGTCCGCGATATTTAATCTCCGGCTTTTTGCCGATAATACCAAGGCCGGAACAGGGAACATCTGCAAGGATCACATCTGCTTTTAGGCAAAACTCCTTATCCTCCCTGGTGGCATCCCATACTTTTGTCTGCACCGCATCATAGCCCATGCGCTTCATATTTTCTCTGATTTTTGCCACTTTTCCCTCTTTTACATCCCGGGCACTTAAACAACCTTTTTTCTCCATCTGAATCCAGGCATGCATAGCCTTTCCTCCCGGGGCACTGCAGATATCTACCACGCAGTCTCCCGGTTTTATACCCGAACAGGTAACCGGCAGCATGGAGCTTTCATCCTGAACAAAAAAAATGCCTTCCCTGTATCCCGGCAGCAAAGAAAGATCTCTGATTCCTTTTACCCTTACAGCATCTTTCATGTAACGCCCCGGCAGTACGGTAAGACCTAGATCTTCCAACTGCTTTATCCACTGCTCCTTCTCTGCCTTCTGTGGATCCAGATGCAAGGTGATCTCTCCCTTATTTTCCAAAAACCAGCTGCCTATTTTTCCAGCTGTTTTCTTGCCGTAATTCTGGCTGAAATGATCCCATAGAGGTTTTGGCAGCGAAAGGCTGCGCCATTTTGGTCCCGGGTCCAGTTGCTCCTGCCGGCGCAGATACCCCCGCAGCACGCCATTCACAAAAGAGACCTGTCCTTCCTTTCCTGCCCATCTTATGAGTTCTGCCGCCTCATGACAGCTGACC
>UMAO01037537.1_pt1 | contig 14048 bp, 13 predicted proteins | sample 1963741 | NCBI WGS metagenome assembly UMAO01 (sample SAMEA4835919, study PRJEB28245) | human gut metagenome | biome: gut microbiome; material: fecal sample | place: Denmark | collected 2008
AATTTATTAATTTAGTACTTGATTTTCCTTATCTAATTTTTTATGAAGGGAATGATTGTTATGTTTCTAAGCTTATTTTTAATCTTTTTCGTAGGGATAATTGGGGGAATTTTATTTGAAAAAATAAAAATTCCCAAAATAATCTTTTATTTATTAATGGGAATCTTATTTGGTAGTAGCCTACTTAATATTATTGATCCAAGCCTTGAGCAAATATCAGATTATTTGAGGCAAATTGCTTTAATTATTATTTTAACAAGATCAGGTCTAGCCCTTGATTTTAAAACTCTAATTAAAATTGGACGTCCTGCAATTCTTATGTGCTTTTTACCAGCGAGCTTTGAAATAATAGGTATTACTATTTTTGGCCCCTTACTCCTTAATATTTCCTATCTTGAGGCTCTTCTTTTAGGATGTGTACTAGGTGCGGTATCACCAGCTATTGTTGTACCAAGAATGCTTACAATGATAGAAAATAAGCAAGGTGGAGATATTCCTAAAATCATCATGGTGGGAGCCTCTTGTGATGATATTTATGTAATTATCTTATTTTACGCTTGCTTAAATGCCTTAAGGACAAGTAAATTTAATTTTATATCACTTCTACAAATTCCATCAAGTATTCTTTTAGGAATTCTTCTTGGGCTTATTTTTGGTATTGGTCTAATTTATTTATTTAAGCTTTTAAATACAAGCTCAACTATTAAGGTAATTATTATACTAGGTGTATCATTCCTATTAGTTTGGCTTGAGGCATATTTAAAGGCTTATATTAGTATTTCATCCTTACTTGCAATTATTATTATGAGTATTATAATTTCTACTAGGATGGATGATTTAAAGGAAATTAAAGGCTCCTATAATCATTTATGGAGTGCCTTTGAAATACTACTATTTGTCCTTGTAGGTACTAGAGTTAAATTAAATTTAGTATTTTCAATTGAAGGCTTAAGCATTCTCCTTCTTATTTTAATTGGTCTAGCCTTTAGATCAATTGGTGTTTTCTTAAGCCTTATTGGTAAGAAATATAAGCTTAAGGAAATAATTTTCTTTATTGTATCCTATCTTCCTAAAGCTACAGTTCAGGCCTCAATTGGAGCCATTGCTTTAAGTGAGGGCCTAGAATGTGGTCAGTTGGTTCTAGCAGCTAGTGTAATTGCTATTTTAGTTACTGCTCCGCTTGGTGCAATTTTAATAGATTTAACTAAAAGAAAAATACTAATCCTAATAGAAGCCATATAGAAAATAACGAGGCATAAAAACATGTTTAAAAAAATTAGAAATCTTCAAACTTAGAAACGTTTTTTAAAAAAACTATATGACTTTTATTAGGAAATGATTTTAAATCATTTCTCTTAGAGCTTATTATATTTAGTTGAAACTCCCTTTGCCTTTTCAACTGGGTACTTCTTTTCATTTTTATCAATCTTTTTATTTATTATTTCAATAGGATCAAGCTTTAATACTAGAGCCATTTGAAGACAATAATTCATCACATCGGCAAGCTCTTCCTTAACCGCCTCTAAATCATAATTATTTTCATCCCATTGGAAGCATTCTAAAAGCTCAGCTGCTTCTATTGAAATTGATTTAGATAAATTTTCAGGGGAATGGAATTGATTCCAATCTCTATCTAAATTAAATTTATCTATTCTTTGTAACGTTTTATCTAATCTATCCATTTTACTTAATGATCTCCTTATTAAGCATTTTAGACATATACTTAAGCAAGGCCTTATCCTCACAATAAACATAACAGCCCTTTTGACCTCTTGATAATAAGGTTCTGTAGGTATTTCTAATAATTTTATCAGCTAAGTAATAATTCTTAGTTGTTTTAATTCCTTTTATTGACTTATCACCCTTAGCTCTTTGCATGAAATCAGTCTTAACTCCATCCTGATAAAATAAATCCTTACCAATGATTACACCACAATAATCAAATTCAAGACCCTGAGATGTATGAATACAGCCAACCTGCTCAAACGAATTTTCATCAATTGCCCCGGTTGTAGTATTTTCAAAATTCCATTTGGCATGGAAATCATCCTCAAGATTTATATCATAATCATTTCCATTAGGATTATTTTTAGTTATCCATCTGTAGCAATAGCCAGCAAGCATTCTTGATTTATTGTCAATCGCATTCTTTTCTCTTAAGGCATCTCTCATTTTACTAGGACTATCAAATAGATTTATATCATAATCAATATCAAAGCTTGTATTAGCAGTTTCTCTAATTCCAAGTAAATTATCTAAAAAGGCGAGATAGCCATCAGAGCCATTAAATCTAAATTGTGAAACTAAATTAATTTCATCCCCTGAATAAACAGCGCTTCCCTCTTCCTTGGCATATTTGTTAATTAATTCAATTGAACCAATATCTGCAGTGGTAACAATTTGATTTTCATCAATGAAAAAAACAGATACCTTTGATGCATGAATAATTTCCTTAATTTGATTTTCATCTAAATTTTGAAATATTCCTGATTTAGCATTTAAATGGTGAGCCTCATCTGCAATTAAGCAATCAAAATAGTTATTTTCAACGTTAATGTATGAGCCTGATCCTCTAAATAAGTTTTCAATATAGCTATTCTTATAATTATTTTGCTTAAGCTTCTCAAAATAAACATTTCTTGGAGCCGAATTTTTCGTTACATAATTAGCCGATCTACCCTTTTGAATTAAATCACATAAAAGCTGAATAGCAACCACCGATTTTCCTGTACCTAACAACACTGGAGAAATTATTTTGCATATCTAATTTTATAAGGTTATATATGCAAAATATATCAATTTATATTTTTGAGATATTTATTTAGAAGTAGATGAAAAACTTGAAATAATTTCTTCATCAGTTGGTTCAATAGAAAGTTCTTTTAATGTTTTTTTAAAATCTTCACTGCTTACTTCTTTAACAATTTCTTCTATTAATAGTTTATAATTATTTAATTCATCAGATGCAGTTATTGTTATATTATCAATGTCATTTTTTACTAACTCATCAATTAAAAAATCAATATTATCATATGTAAATTCTTTATTTTTCCCTTGAAAATTAAAGTAAATTTTTTCATCTTTTTGTTCAATATTAATCTCCATATTCATTTTCTCCTTTATAAACTTCATATCTTTGTTTAATTACATTTTTAGAACCATCAACTATTTTAGCAATTGTATTCAGTTCATCATTTATTTCAGATTCAGGAACAAAACTTCTATAAGTTATTAATCCATTTTTATCTTTTATTGATTGAATATAATTAACAGGGTCTGCATTAACAGCTACAATTGGGTCATGAGTAATAATTATTATTTGAGCTTTAAATCTAATGTCATTTATTAATGGTAAAATTGTTTCATTAATGAATTGCTTATCGACATCATTTTCAATTTGATCATATAATATAATAGAATTTTTACCATCAGCAAGTTTACTAAAATATAACTTGATATATTTTTTTGCAATATCACCTGGATTTAATTCTTTTACATTTTGATTATCAAAATAAACATTTACATCAATAACATTTTCTGTAAAAGACTTTGATATATTTTCTTCAGTCAAAAGGTTTGTATTATAATATTTTTCAATCAAATTATTAGCTGATGTCGTATCACTCATGTCAATAACATTATTAAGTAATTCTTGCTTATGCTTATATGTATAAAAAAAAGAATTATCTTTCTCATTCATTGACTTAATAAGTTTCGAATTTATTTCTTCTGTAATTATAATTCCGTTTCCTTTAATCAATTCAATTTTACTATCAATTTTTTCTTTTTTAATTGAAAAATCAAATAATTTTATCTTTTGTTTAGACAAAAACATTTTAATCGATTTTTTTACAATTCCTTTAATATTTTCTGGCATTTGGTTTATTAAATTTGTCTTTTTTTGGGCATTATTCGATATACATTTATTAACATTACCTAAAGCTAGCCTAACCAACTTTTTTTTAAAATTCATATACTTTTGTTTAGTATTTTCTAGCAGAATTCTTTTATATTCCTTAAAATATATTTTCCAATATTCTTTTATTTTCTTTATCAATTCTATTTTCACTGATTCTTCAAAATATTCTGTAGACAATTTTAATTGTTTTAGTTGGTTGTATATCTTTCGAATATTCTCTAATTGGCTATCAGAATATTTATATTCAAAATCCGATGGAATATCAAACTCAAAAACTTTTATATTTTTCAAGTTTAGTAACTCCTGATTATCAGAATTAAAAGAATTAATAATTTCTTGTAACTCTTTTTCATCTAAATTAATTTGATTTTTTAACATTGAATATTTTTTCATTTGCTGTTTATAAGACGAAATAAATGATGAAAAATTAACCTTTTCTTTAAAAGATGAGTCTAATAATTTAATTACATTATACATATTAGAAGAATCTTTTGACTCACTTGCAGAAATTATGCTTTCAAAAATACTTTTACCTATTGCAATATTTATCGTTCCCTGTTTAATTTCATTATCATTTTCATCATAAAATGTAACCTTCGTATTTTGAGAAAATGAATATTCTTTCGAATCAAAATTTGATATTAATCCATTTGAAATAAGATAACGTAATAAAGATTTCCCAGAACCTGATTTACCAATAATGCAATTATAACCGCTTTTTAAATTGATACACCCATCAACGATTCTTGAGTCTTTATTTTTGGATTTAAATTCAATTTTTGAAATATAATGACTATTACATGGAATCATTTCTTTTTTAGCGAATCTATATACCGGATTAGTTATTGAATGTATGAAACCTCTAAAAGTTGCTTCTGCATTCATATAAAATTCTTTATTTACATATTTTTTCCAATCTCTGTTATCGGAAAATAATACTCCTCCAAATTCATCTAAATTTTCAATCATATTGTTACTATCAAGATATTGTTTAATTTTACTCATTTTCCAGTCACTTGGTTTACAATCAAAAACTCTTATAAATCCATCCTTAACTTTTTTTAAAGCTTCTTTAATTGCAAATTCACTTGGTTCTTCATAAATTCCTTTTGATTTATCACCATGTGGAATAATTATAGCATCATATTTTCCTATTAATGAAATAATTTCATCTGATGTATATCTAACAATACCATCTTGTTTTTTCTTCCTGTCAGTATTAAGGTTAATATAGTTTGCAATTTCCATGCAATTATTAAAAGATTCATTAAAAATAACAACCGAATGGAAATTTTTACCATCTTCTGTACAACTATCTAATTCAACACCAAATAAAATATTTATCCCCTTTTTTTTGCCTAAATATCTACATATAATATAATTTTTCATGTTAATAATATTATGATTAGTTATTGCAGCAAGTTTAATATTATTTTCATTTAATGCACATACATAGTTACTATAAGTAAAATTTTTTATTACATCAAAACCACCATCACCTGTAATACCTACACATGTATGCATATGTAGGTCAATAGCATTCCACTCTTGCATATTGATAATCTACCTCCTAAAATTATTATCATTAATACCATATATTTAATTAAATATTTAAGCTTATCAGAATAAAAACTCAATACAATTAAAATCCATATTATTCATTTATTATAGAATCATCTATTAGAATTTAATAATACAAGACTATTTAATAATTAGATAAAATTAATTTATAATAAAAACGCATATTTTCGAATCATACAAATCTATTTATTTTATATTTTTTCTCAAATAATTGCTAAAGATATTACCTGTTGCCAGGAATATCCTAAAGGCTTAGATAGAATCTATCCTTCTTTTAGAAATATTAAAATACTCTTCATTTTTTTCAATACCAACGTAATTTCGATTTAATTTTTTTGCGACATAACAAGTTGTGCCACTTCCGCTAAACGGGTCAAGAACAATATCACTCTCATTACTACAAGCTAATATAATTCTTTCAAGTAAAGCTTCAGGCTTTTGCGTAGGGTGATATCCAAATTTCTTTTCACTCATTCCTACAGCAGGAATTGTCCATACATCTTGTAATTCCTCATCATTAATTTTAAACATTTCTTCATAATTAAACGTATGCTTATATCCTTTTGAAGCCCATATAATTAGCTCATATGAAAACTTAAGCTTATTCTTATAAATAAGGTCAGGTGGGTCAGTTTTATGCCAAACAACAATATTAATAATTTTAAAGCCAATTTCATCTAAAAATTGCTTAATATCAAAAATATTGTGTACAGTTCCACTTACCCATATAGAACCATTAAATTTAAGAACCCTATAGCATTCTGTAAGCCAATCCTTAGTAAATTTAAGATGATTATCATATTTAGATTTATCATCCCAATCACCTTTATTAACTGATACAACCTTTCCACTATGAATACTTTTCCCACCATTTGATAAGAAATATGGTGGATCTGCAAAAATTAAATCGATTGAGTTAGTTTTGAGTGTTTTTAATACTTCTATACAATCTCCATTGTATAGCAATTATTTGCACCTACCTTCATTAAAAATTTGTCATTAAGACATATCTTTATTATAGCATTATGCATCATATATTAGCAAATAAGTTTTAACATTTTTCACCTATTTTTTAGTCAAATCGACTTTTTTATTTTTTGGGTACTTAATTTGATTTTTCTTTAATTTTTTATTGATAATATCATCTAAATCTAAATTATAGTCATCAGCCATCATAATAGAATAAATTAATATATCAGCTAATGCTTCTTTAATATGATCCTTCTTTTCATTTCTATCTAAATCTATGTTTGACCACTGATAAATTTCAAAAAGTTTATTTTCCTCAAGAGAAAATGAAATTGCTAAATCCTTACCATTATGATGTTTTCTCCATTCATATACTCAAATAAAATAAGGCAAAGTTAAAATACCTTGCCATTATTTCAAATCATAAAATGATTCACTTTCAATAGAATACATTTTTATTTTATTTTCATACGTTAAGTCAACTTTGTTTTTCTTAATGTTAAAGCCTCTTGCAATAATAAAAGCATTAATTTTTGCAAAAGTTTTTTCATCATTAATAACCTTTTCTAACCATTTTAAATATCTTGTAACTTGTTCATACGCATGATAATTAGCAATATCCTTCTTCAATTCAATAATAACATTAGGAATTGTTCCATTTAGAATTAAATTATTAGTATCGTATAAACAAATATCTGCCCTATCTATATTCATAGGCTTAAATGGTGAAATAGGAACTTGTCTACAAATTACATAATCATTATTTTCTAAATCAACACATTTAGAAATCGATTTAAGATTAGCAACAATATTAAATTCAAGCTCTGATTCAGATACAAAATCTTTAGCATTAATCATATTGCTTCTAAATAAAGTTGCAACCTCTTGTGTAGTTAAATTTTTAGCATCAAAAAAATCAATCATATTGTTAGAATGTTTTAATAATTCATAACAAACACTTGTCTCACCTGGTGTAAGAGTACAAAATCCCATGCCTTGTACAGTATTTGATGGGAGTGGATAACTATAATTACCTAATTCAAAGTATAGTTCATCAGAAACAATATACTTACTAGTATGCTCATTTGTTTTAAATTTTAAAATAAATGGCTGAGATTTTTCGCTACCATTTACAATAAATATACCTGGATTATTAGTTGCGGTATATCTTGAGCTTTCATCCCAAAATAGTTTTGCATTACAGTTTCTTCCAAGAGGACTTGTATTACCATTCAAATAGAATGAAGCTTCATCTTCACTACCAATAATTTCGCCACCATAAACTATTTTTCTATCTAAAAAGAAAAATACCTCTGTTCCTTGACGACTACATGCATAATCAGCTAAAACCTTAAAATAACTACTTTGAGCTGTAGGTCTATCTTTTTTTAATGGCTTGATTAAGAAACCATATATCTCATTTTTTAAATATAAGGTTAAATCATCTTGCTTATAAAGCATTATAAATAGTCCATTTTTCATATTAGTTCTTAAATTTCTCCAATATTCCATCTTCTAATTCCTTAATATTATAAATAGTATCAAGTACATCAAAAGTTTCCTCAAGATTATGTCTAGCATCAACCCAACCTAAGCCATCAGTTATCCAAACAAATTTAAAGTTAGGAATATCCTTTGATTCTAAAGCAAGAGTCTTATAACTTCTAGCGGTCTCATTTAGCTTAGAACCACCTGAAGCATAAAAATTACATTCACAAGCATATGTACAATTTGGTGTAATAATAACATAGTCAAATCTTTTAGCTGTATTACCAGCATTTGATAAAGCTGATAAATCTAATCCTATTTTAGCCTCAACATCAGACAAATACATTTCCTTAAAATAATTAACGCCTTTTACAAAGCCAGCTTTTTTAATGAAAGATTCAACTAAATCTTCCATCAAATGGCCTCCGCGATTCTTTCTACCATTTGAATTTAAACCAACTTCCACACCTGTAACATAATCAACTAGATTATTTATTAACCTTTTGCTTAAAAGTTCAAATAAACCAGTTTTTTTCATAAAATATTTATATTGTGAAACAGGATAATTAATCTTATTAAAATTATAATTAAATGCACCTTGAGAATCTATACAATAAATATCCATTTCCCTTTTAGCTAATAAAATTGGAATACATTTTAACACCTCAGGATATCTTTGAATCAATGCTTCAAAGTCGTTTTCAATATTATTACTACCAACTAATGAATTTAAAATATTTAATTCAATTTTGATATCATCACAATTCTTATAAACAGTATTGAAATCAACATAATATTGATAATTAGCTATGCTTTCTCTAAAGGTAGAAAGCCATTCATTAAAATTTTTATTCTTCATTTAACAGCATCTCCTTTGTTTCATTGTTTTCATCAATAAATTTCATTTTTATAGCATTTAAATCATCAAAATCATCTTTAGATAAATCGTAATTTTTTTTCAATCTCTTCGATAAATCATCTAAAACAACAGATAAATCCGTGTTTTGCTCATGTTCCTTAAATAATTCTTTGTTTGTATTACCAAACATTTTTTTACCAAAATTAGTCCAATTTGAATAAGAATGAATAATATTACGAATATCTTCAAAATCAACCACATCCAAAATATCACCATCAAATTTTTCACCTTTATCAAGGTAGTCCTTTTGTGTTTTATTTAACATATTAGATAACTTATTTAACTGTTCAGTTTTAATTAATTTCAACCTCCAATTTGTTGAATCAATACCAATTAATCCATGTCTAATATTTTCAATTGCACTCTTTTTTATTAAATTCATTATTAAATTTGCTTCTTCTTTATTATCCTGACAAAATTGATCAATATATTTTGGCATCCATTCAGGATTAAAATTATTGTCTTGTTTATAAATTAATGAGCCTATCTTTTGCCATGCTTCTTTCAATCCTGGCTCACCACGCATCCCTCTAATATTTTGATTCAAAGTTGAATCAAAGTTATTTAAAACAATTTTTAAAGCAGTCAAATAATCATCAAGTATTTTTTTTACCTTTGCTAAATCCGGATGCAATTCTACAATTTGATTATTTTTATATAACAAGTCAATCATATCACCCAAAAGACAAATAATTGCATAAATTATATTATTAGTAATCATTAATCCAGAATCATTATTCCATTTTTCACACAACTCTGTCTTTATGGACTTCATCATCCAACCTATTAATTCATATATTGTATTTTCTGTTTTCTCTTTATCATCAGTAGTTTTACAACCATAATCAAAATATCCACTACTCTTAATAACATTATTTTTATCATAAACATTGAAAAATTTAGTTTTGTTTAGTGCCTTATATATCGTGTCTATACTAATTGGAGATATTGTTCCTCCAGGATTCTCACCGGTTTGAATCATACCTCTTAAAACTGATTTTTCTCCCAACTTCATAGCTATTCTCTTTTTAATGGATTTTGTTACCAAACTATAATTTTGAGATTCATACAACAAATCAGCCTCTAATGTATCTCTTAAAACCTTAGGAACTGCTTTTTGATTCTCATTAATATCCATAAACATTTGTACTTGATCTTCTTTTTTCATATTTACAAAAGCAATAACCGGAACAGAGTTGGAATCGACAAACTTTGTGTTTGAATATCCATAAAGTCTATGCTGACCATCAATCACATATGCAGTTTGATATTTTGGAGGTAAAACAACATTTCCTATGCGATTAAGAGCTTCAGCACTTTGACCAGGAGCAGGTTCAAAATTTAATTTTTTATCATTAATATTATCTGTTCTTATAGAAACAATTATTGAATTAGGAAAATACCCGTTATTATTAATAAATTCTCTGATCTTCACAAGTCTGTCCTTTTTTATAATTCTTTGATAAGATGGCATCATCTCATCAGTAGAATTAATATTATTTCTATGCAAAACATAAGCTATTTTTAACAATTGAGATGGTTTCATCACGAATGAATAATATGTGATTCCACCCATTTTACCTTCTATTGCCGGAACTCTATTATCAAAATTCTTTATTTTTACATCTTTAAATAACAAACCTAATAATTGATATTTTGCAGCTGCACCTATTTGATTTACTAATTGATAATAATTATCTATCATTTTTTCATCAAAATGGTAGTGTGGTCCTGAAATATTATTAAATCTATTTTCATCAACATCAGTAAAATTGTAATTTTCTGTCGCATAAATGAATGCTATATTCAATGTTTTTCCAAGTTCCTTTTTAATAGAATTTCTTAATCCTTTTATTATTCCCACATAACTTTCAACATTTTCTTTTAAGCTCGAAGAAGAATATCCTGATTTACACTCAATAATTAATGCAGTTTCATCATCACAGCAAAAAACGTCAATTTGTTTTTTGCAACCTACACCCTCATCATAAGGAATTTCTAATTTTTTTAAAGAATTAAATTTTTTAAATCCCATTTTATAAAAAAGACACCAAACTTTATTTTCAAAAATTACACTTTTTTCTTTTGAAACACCCACAGAAAAACTCTTTAAATTTTCTTTTATCACTTCAAATTTTGGATTATCATATAAAAATTGATTCAATTCTTCCTTTTTTATTGTTTTAATGTTTGTATGGGCCTTAATTCTTTCTTTATAATCAACCTCAGCAGCATCATTTGAAATTAATTCATTTGAAAATAACATATTAAACACACTTCTTTCTTCTTACAGTTAATGCAAGGTATTCTTCCTCTTGTTCAATTCCAATATATTTTCTTTTAAGCTCATGAGCAGCAATTCCAGTTGTTCCACTTCCATTAAAAGGGTCAAGAATTAAATCTCCTTCATTTGTTGAAGCCTCAATTATTCTTCTTAGTAAACCAAGTGGTTTTTGTGTAGGATGCTTACCTTCAGTTTTTTCACTTTTAGGAGTAACTGATGATACATAAAATTCAGGTTCAGGATCATTAAATTTCCATACATCCTTCATTTGTTTTCCGCCATTTTCTTCCTTCATTAATTCATAATTAAAAGTATGAACTCCTTTTTTAGTTGGTGTTAATTGTTTTCTTGCCCAAATAACTGTTTCAGTTGAATGTGTAAAACACCGACAAGCTAAATTAGGACTTGGATTAGTCTTTTGCCAAATAATATTATTAATAATACTAAAGCCTTCAATTTCAAGTGCAACACCAATTGCATATACGCTATGAAGTGTTGCTGATATCCAAATGGTTCCATTATCCTTTAAAACATCTCGGCATAATCTAATCCATTTTCTATGGTAAGCTAATCTTTCATTAATACCTAATGACTTGTCCCAATCACCTTTATCAACTGACACTTGCTTCCCACCACTGCAGCTAATACCACCGCTTGATAAAAAATAAGGTGGGTCAGCAAATATCATATCAACTGATTTAGGAGTAATCTTTCTTAAAACACAAAAAGAGTCTCCCTTAATCAAGGTAAACTCTTCATCATTGAAATATAGACTTTTCTTAGAAATTGTTAAATCCATATTTACTCCTTCTAGTAATTTGTAATAATTACCTCTTCAACAGCACCACGACCAGCTGCATTCGCATTAATCATTCTTTTAGCTTTAATAACCTGAATATTAAATCCATTATATAATTCATTAATATAGGCAGTATTATGGTTTGACAACATACATTTAACGCCTCTATTAGTCAAATCCTTAAAACAATCTGCAAGTCTTCTTTGATCATCTTTATTAAAATCAAATTTTGAATAAGCAGTAAATGATTCTTTATCCTCCCATGAATCATATGGAGGATCAAAATAAACAAAATCCCCCTCATGGGCATTTCTTGTTGCTTCTACAAAATCACCACTTAAAATAGTAACATTATCATCCTTGAAGTATTCATGAATTTCTTCCATATTTGCTTTACTATAAGTTACAACATGTTCCTTTTTAGCAGATGGAACATTAAAATATCCTTTAGCATTTACTCTATATAAGCCATTAAAACATGATTTATTCAAATAAATTGCTCTTGCTGCTCTTTTCCATAAAGGCTCAAGTTCAAAACGAGGATCTCTATCCCATTCTCTAACATGATAATAATATTCTTCAGAATGATTTTTTTCATGCTTGTCTAATTCTTCAAGCATAAGTCTATATAATTCATCGTCCTTAAGACATGTATATATTGCAAGTAATTCTTGATTTACATCATTAATAGTTGCATTCTTAGGAGCTAAATCAAATAATAATGCACCACCACCAATGAATGGTTCAAAATAATTATTAAATTTTTCAGGCAGATTGGCTTTAAGTTTTTCTAGAATTTGTCTTTTACCTCCTGCCCACTTAACAACTGGACTCATGCACATATTTTTCACCTGTTTTAATTGTACCATAAAAACCTCCAACTTTCATCATTATTTGCTAAATTTATAAAAAAAAGATAATCATTGTTAAAACGATTACCTTTTAGTTAAGTTATTTATAATTCTTATTTCCTCTAGTTTTATTATAACCATATTTATATGCTTTAAATTTCCTAATAGTATATCTTTCAAAATCATTTAAATTTTTAAACCCACTATTTTCTAAAGGTATCATCCTTATTATAAATTTATCTCCATTTATATACGATTTATAAACATCAGGTGAGCCTTTTCCTTTAAAGTGATTAGTTACTCGATAAATCATTGTTTTAGATTGACCAATATAATATTTACTATTATTTTTATTATAAAGTATGTATACTCCAGGTACATTATAAACTGAAGTTCTAATTGTAGAATGAATTCGTTGTTTAAATTCATTAAAATTAGTTGAAGAAATAGGATTAGCCTCATCAACTAAATACTCAATTTTTTTATCAATTTTAATTCTTCTTACAATATTAATTGTACTACCAATAGTAATTAATATTATAAAAACTAAAGAAATCAAAATAATGCCTTTTAACATATTAACCTCATTTTAAGTTATTCTTTTTATACAGTAATTCTTGTTTTTTCGCTAATATTAATTTTTTATTACTATACAGTAAAAAAGTTTCATCAACTAATAAGTATAAATTTTTTTTCTTGAAATTATCTTACTATATAAGAAAACAGTTTTCATATTAATTTTTAATGTAATTTCATATGGATTAGAATCTGGTTGCACATTTAACCATAAATTTCTTTGATTGGAATCATCAAAAATAATTGTAAACGTAGTATTTCCCTTATATCTATTATAATCATCCTACATTATTTCTCCAATTATATATTTTCAAATAGGGTTTGAATCTAGTTTTGTTTTCTCATAGATATTGATGATAGCTTATTTTATTAATCTTAAGCTTACAAGAACAACTATACCTATATTAATTCCAACGGTCCGAATTTTGTTGTATGATGGCACTAAGTAAAATGTGAACCTCTGAATCCATCTTTGATATAAATTTAATAAAATTCAAATAATAAGAAACAAGCTACATCTATTAAATGATTCTTTAATTTTATCTAAAAATGTTTTATCCGTATAATTAGTTAAGAATAAATCCTGCATTTTATCAACCTCATTGATTACAGTATACCAAAATTTGGTTCATTCCACAATTAGTTGATAGAAAATGAGTATT
>UMAO01020700.1_pt1 | contig 13789 bp, 16 predicted proteins | sample 1963741 | NCBI WGS metagenome assembly UMAO01 (sample SAMEA4835919, study PRJEB28245) | human gut metagenome | biome: gut microbiome; material: fecal sample | place: Denmark | collected 2008
TGTTGTATACCAGGAAAAGCCGCCTATCCTATGCCACAATGACCGCAGCAGCGACATTGTCATATACGGATTTTCAAACTCCAGCACCCGCCCTGCCGAGCCTGTGGTGTTGCCCAGCCGCAGAGTTTCGCTGTCGCTGACCTTGCAGACAATGCCTGCCAAAACATTCGGACGTTCCCCCAGCGTTGGCAGGTCGATAGTGTTGTTGTCCAGTATCTTCACGCTCGAGCCGTACCATTTGCGGACGTATCTGCCGTATCGGTCAACAAAACCGAACTCGCCTTGTGCCGAGGCGATGTAGCTGAGCATCTGCCGCATTGTGGTGTCTTTGGGTATAGAGCTTATTTTGAAGTCGAAGTTTGCAGTTTTCAGCCTTATGTGACCTTTGCCGTAAAGCCTTGCACCGCCCTTTGCACGGAGCTTTGCAGGGATGGTATAGTCGTTGCCGTTTGAAAGACCGAGCTGCTTGCAGATATCGTCCTCGATAGCTTTGCTCCATGCAGGCAGAGTGACAGTGGGCTTATAGACCTTGTCGGAAAAATACAACCTATCCGCAAAAGTGACCTCAGTATTTCCGCCCGACTTTTTCGACTTGACACAAGTAAAACGCCCAAGGGGTATCCTCTCTCCGTCAAGCACCTCTCCAAGCTTGCTCACCTGCTCCACTGTCAGCTTTGAAAGTTCTGCGTAGGTGTAGGCTTCTAGGGTGGAGTAGGTGGTAAATGCCGAACTGTTTTTCATATACAAACTGAAAACATACTCATTCCCAAGATACTTAGTTCCGTCGTCAACAAGCTCTGCCGTCACACTTTGAGAACAGACAGCTCCAAGCTCTATATCATCACTCAGAGATGTTGATTGAATGTCCGTCTGAACGTTCTGAATGCCATCATATGCCACAGGTGCTTCACTCTGAGCGTCCTCTATCCACATACCCCACAAGGCTTTGTAATTCTCTATCCTGCTTGTTATCTCATTGCTTGCTATGGTGTACATATGCCCTCCTAACGTTCTGCAAATGTGACAGTACAGCTCTTGTAATACTCACCACCGTCAAGTCTGACAAGCCCCTGCGGTACATAGTCGCTTGCGTTGGCGGATATAGAATAATACTTGCCATTGTGCCAAAACTCCAGCTCTGCAAAATCGGGTCCGTCCTCGATAAGGGATTGTATCTCGGCTGAATCTGCGACAGGAAGCATTGTCCACTTGCAGGGCAGTTTGTATTTGCAGAACTTTCTTGCACCCACAAACAGACCTGTTGTATTCACTCGTCCTGAACCTGCCGTCCATTCGTAACAGTTTACAGGACTCCAGCTATCAGGGTCAGGGTCTGTCACCCACACGCCATTTATCTTTAGCAATGTTCCTGTCAAAATGCATTCACTCCCGTCTTACGTTTATACTGATTGTTGCTGTCCTGCATACACTTGAAAAGCACCTTGCTGTCAACTGTTCCGAAGAACACAGGGTCATAAGCTTTCAGCCAATCAAGTATAGCGTTCAGCACCCTTAACACCTCGTCAAGCTTGCCGTTATCAAGCATACCTTGCAGTTTGCTCAGAGGTGAGATCACCTCCGGGTCTGCCTTTGCGTTCCTGTTATCGCCCACCATTGCAAGGGTCGGTGCTGTCGCAAGTCCGCCCGTGGCAAGCTTTGGTATCTCAGGTATGCTTATTGTATCAAGATCAAAGCCGAAGGTTTCTCCGCCTATGCCAGGCACCCAATCAGGCACATCAAAACTCAGGCTGTTAATGCCGTCGATTATCCAGTTGACCGCACTTTCAATAGCACTGGTCATTTTGTTTACTGCACCGATAATTAGGTTTATAGGTGCTTTCACAACGCTGTAAAGCGTATCCCACACGCCTTTAAAGATCTTCTTTACACCCTGCCAAGCCTTCTTCCAGCTACCTGTGAAAATGCCTTTTACGAACATTATAATGCCGTTGAGAATGGTCTTTACGCCTCCGAAAGCGTCTGAAAAGGTCTTTTTGAACCACTTGCCTATGCCTTTGAAAACGCCCTTGACAGCGTTAAGAAGCTTTGTGAAGATCTCCTTTATCTTTGCAATACCCTCAGATACGGCATTATACAGACCTTGTATGATATATCCGCCCATTTCAGCCATGACCTTACTAGGGCTGTGAATACCAAAACAGTTCTTGAAGCCCTCAATAAATGGTGTAAGAACATGGTCATAAAGCCAAGTGCCTATGCCCTTGAAAGCGTCAACAATACCTGTGAAAAGCCCCTCAACGATATTACCACCACAGTCCTGTATCTTCTCTGTAAAGTAGTCACGGATACTGAAAACAGCGTCCTTGATAAAGCCCCACAGCACCGATACCGCACCGCCTATAGCTGAGCCTATGGCCTTGAAAAGCTTTGTGGCAATACCGCTCCAATCTATTGTAGAAATGAACGTCCACAGCTTTTCGCCTATGCCCTGCCAGTTTACAGTTTGCAGGAAGTTTATTGCCGTATCAAGCAGACCTTTCACGCCCTCAGAGATAGTCGTTCCTGCCTTGCCCCAATCAATCTCATCAAACCAGCCGTTCACAGAAGTGCCTATGGACGAGCCAAAGCCCGACCAATCAAAGGTGGTAACGAACGAATAAAGATAGTCGATGATAGCTTGCCATTTTGAAGCAAGGGTCTTGCCGATAAGCGACCAATTCGTTTTCTTTATACCGCCGTTAAGAAAATTAGCCGTACCCTTGCCGAAGCCTGCCCAATCGAACTTCTTCATAAAGCGGTATCCTGCGCCAAAAATTGTGTTTATGCCTCCGCCGAAGCTGTCACCAAGTCCTGTCCAATCAACGCCGTTTATAACGCTGTTCAGACCGTCTGTAAGCTTATCCACAAAGCTATTCAGCTTTTTCTGAATACCGTCCCAGTTGATGTATGCGAAAGCTCCGTTGACCTTTTCAGCCACAAGAGAGCCAACTCCTGCCCAATCGCCCGACTTAATGGCGTCTTTCATACGCTCCGCCCAATCTGGAAGCTGAACGTTGTCGCCGTTTATGGCTGAGTAATCAATGCCGCCCTCTGAACTGTCTGTATCGGACTTGCTCTGATCCGGTGCAACTCTTACAACGTCAAAGTCTGCAAGGTAAGTGTCCTGAGTTTTCTTTATCTTCTCCGCTGACTTCTGAGCCTGCTTTGTCGCCTGCAAGGACTTCTGATAGGTGGTGCCGAAAAGCTCAGAGATAAACGCCGCCACAGTTTTTGTCGCCGTCGCTACGCCCGTCATAAGCGTATTGAGATACGGCATTACTGTGTTCATTATCGGTGTGAAAGCTATGGTGAGGTTTGCTTTTATTTCGTTTAAGGACTTGGCAAATTCTTCGTTGCCTGAAACAGCGTTTGCAACAGCGGAACGTATTCCTTTCAGCAAAACAAGCACGCCTGCCATTAAGAACACTCTTTTTGCCGCAGATTTGAGCGAATGTGTAAACTTGCTCAGCGGTTTTGAAGTGCTGTCGATAGTTGTTTTAAGCCTGCTGAATTTGGATTTAACTGCGTCAACAGCCTTCGAGCCTGCCGAACGCATTGTCTTGAAAGCTCCCACAAGTGTAGTCTTTATGGTTTTGCCTGCAAATGAAGCGACTTTTTTTAGTTTCTCAATAGCAGTTGTCCCTGTTTTTCCGCAGTTGCTAAATGTTTCCTCATATTCGCTAAGTTTTGTTTGAGTTTTATCTATAACTCCCTGCTGACTTATAAGCTTACTTTCAACGCCATTAAGTTCTGAAACTATCTTTGCAGCTTCTTCGTCTGAACTAGCGTTTGCAAGAGCAGCTTGTAGCTCTTTATACTTAGCCTGCAACAGGCTCATTTTTTCTGTTGCATTTTCGAGTTGGAGATTAAGCCTTTCAAATTCACTTTCAGGTATTTCAAAATCACCAAAGCTCTCTGTCGCTGTTTTAGCCGCCTCGTCAGCTTTTGCCGTAATTTGCTGAGCGATATCATCAACCTCAGCCTCTATCTTATCAGGGTCATACTCAGGATTGTAATGTATCTGCACAACTTTAGGCTTGATGTTTTCGATTTGATCGGTGGTGTTTTTTATATGCTCATTGGCTTTATCAATTTCAGACACCACCTTTGCAGTAGCCTCCTGCATACTCTTCTGAGCGATCTCCGACGCACTGCCAAAGCCCTCGTCTATGGCTTTAGCGGTCTTATCCATAGCGTTCTCAACAGCTTTCTCTGCCTGCTCTACTGGCTTTGAAAAGCCGTTCTGTATGCTTGCAGATATCTTGTCAAGCTGCTCCTGCACCTTGTTTTTTATCACAAGGTCAAGAGATATAACACCAACGCTTGCTCCGTCTGCCATTACTTATCACCTGCCTTTCCGAACATTCCCTTGAACAGCCTTTCAAAGTATTTCGCAGTTTCAAGCTTGTCCTGCTCTGTGAACGTTTCTCTTGCTTTCTGACTTCTGAACGCCGTCCACTCTGAGCGTATCTGCTTTTCATACCTGTCGAAATTCTTTATGATGTCCTTGTTGTCCTCGCTCCTGATACGAACGATCTGACCCAGCGGCGTATCGTGCATAAGCCCTGCAACGAGCCTATACCAATCGCTGTAATGCAGATTTTCCTGCTCTGAGGGCAGGATATTGTACTGCTTTTCAATGGATTGTATGATAAGCTCTCGGTCATAGTCAAGATCGTACCAGCTTTCTTCAAACTTACTCTGCGTTTTCCTGCGGAAATCGAGCCTCTGTCTTTTCTGCGTCCTCGCCTGTTACCGCTGAGATAACAAGAGTGAAAAGCTGCTGATATGCCGCCCAAGGCATATTCATTGCCTCTATCTCCTTGTAGTCCTTTGGTGCGAACGCAAGCTTGAAAACCTCGTCTATCATATCAAGATCTTTCTTTTCAGCGTTCTTGTCGCAGATGTCAAGTATCTTCTTGACAGTTTTCTGCCTGTCGTCCACAGGGTAGACCTTGTCGCCTACTCTTATCTCAGGTGTACCTGTAAGAAGCTTGCTGTCGAGTGTATACATCTTTGCCATAGTTATTATCCTTTCTGATATATAAAATTAGGAGAGCGCTTTGAACGCTCCCCTGTTTTGTCTGTGTTCTTACGCTGCCGCCTCAGTAAACTCAGGCTTGCCGTCGGAAGCAAAGTCGAACGCAAGCGGCGCAACTGCTGTCGAATCTCCGCCACCCCATTCTGTTACGCTGACAACGCCCTTGATAACAAGCTTTGCTCCGCTTGGAAAGTTCCACACAAGGGTTGTGGTCGCCGCAGCACCTGTTTTGAGTGCAAGGCTCTCGATGTAGTCATTGCCTGCGTCACCGACGTTTCTCTTGCCTGAGATACTGATAGTGATAGACTTACCAGTGAGCAAACGTCTTGTCCACCCCTGCTGATCAAAAGGCTTCCACTCCTCGATATTGCCGTCAATGGATACTGAAAAGCTCTCCATATCGGCAATAGTCACAAGATTGCTCTCTGTCGAGCCGTCGCCGCCTGTCTTGTCTATCTTGAACTGGTTTTCATATACGGGATAAACTCCTGTTGTGTTTGCCATACTCATTCATTCCTTTCGTAATATACTGTTGCCTCGATAACATATTCACACACGCCTCGCTCGTCCCTGCCAACAGAAACAGGCTCTTCGCATTCGAGATACTTTACCATAAAGCCGTCACCCTTATGCTGACGGATATCGGATAGGATATCAAGAACGCTTTGAGCCTTTATCTCTGCCTGCGTGGGAGTATCAGTCCAATGAATAAGCACCGAGATATGTTTTTCAAGTGTTTTTGTGCAGGCTTTTCCGCCTATGCAGATACGCTGTGGCTTTGAGGTCTTTGCGTTGTACACGCCTATACACTTATCAAGGTTGCCGTCAATAGCGCCTGCATACACGTCCTGCAAGTCAAGGATATCGCTCAGCATATCCGCTATGTTAAGTAAAGTCATACGCCTGTCCTCTTTTTGAACTCTGCCACAAACTCATTCTTGGCAAGGTCCTTTTTACTGCCTGTGATATATGGCTCAAGCCAAGCCGCACCTGCATTAGGGTTATTGCCTTTCTGAAAATGATACTCAGGGTGATAGTACAAACGTCTTGCCTGCGGAGAGCCTGTCACAAGACTTGCACCGCTTTCGTCAGCGTGGACAAAGGTCTGATTATCCTGCATATCGCCTGTATCGAACGGCATTGTCTGAGCACTTACAAGGTCTGTCCTCACCTGCTCCATAGCCACCTCAGCAGACTTCACAGCAGCGTCTTCGATAGCCTTTATTGCCTGCATATCAAGCTTTATTTCAATGCCCATTATATCAGCTCCAATCTTGTGTAATTCACCCTGCCGTCAGGGTCTTTGGCTTTCTCAGAGCCATATATCTTGTACGTCCTGCCGCCTATGACCGCATAGCCCTCTATAACAGCGTTATCAGGGGCGATATCTCCGCAGAAAAGAGCCTCGCCTGACAAGGTTATAAGCTGTTTCTCTGCGGATAATTTCTGCCTTGACTTCTCAGAGTGAAAGCATTTGCCCTCAAATATGACCGTCTGCTTCTTTGAGCCGTCACGATTAAGTCCGTCCGTTCGATAGACCTTGCAGGGCGTTTTGCATACCCTTTCAGGTACAAGCTGAGGAAACTTCATCACATCAGCCCCCTGTAACATAGTCCTGTCTGCATAAGCGCATTGTAGACCTGACGTGTTGTGATAACGCCGTCAAGAGATACCACCTTTGACTTATCGAATGACATTGAAACTCCGCTTATGCTGTAAGCGCTCAGAGGACTTTCTAACAGCTCCGAATTGTCATAGATAAATTTCATCTGCAATGCTGTGGAACGCTTTATACGCTCTCTCTGAAAGTCTGTGAAGCTGTCAATGCCCTCTGCTGTTATGCGGTTGAAAGTCAGCGTGTCGATATCGCTTTCAGCTCTTTGCCGAATAGCCGAGAACTGTTCTTCGGAGATATCACACTCAGGACAGATATTGCAAAACTCAGTAGAGGTGAGGTACATATCCCTCACCCCTTACTCGCTGTACTCTGCTGTGTCAACGTCAGCGTAAATGCTGTCTATCTTTCCGTCCTTGCCGTTTGGGAAAGTGAAAACATCTGAGAACGCTCTGTTCTGATAGAGCCAGCCGTCACCCTCTGTGTGTCCACCCGGAGCAAAGCTGTAAATGCTGTTGATCTTAGGTACTATCTTTGTGGTCTCAGGTGTTGCGATAAGCACGTTTATCTTGTGTGAGCCTGCGACCTTTTCATAGTATGTATCAAGTGCAGACTTGCTCGGTGTGTCTGATACCTTAGTGTAAGAGCCGCTTGATTCGGTGTAATACTCCTTGCCGCTCACGATATCGGTATCAGCGGTCTTTACATAGCTTGCAGCGCAAGGCTCAAAGCCGCCGTCCTCAGGGTCAAAGTTGAAGCGGTCATAGAAACGCTCATCATCAATGACCTCCATGATAGGCACTCCGTCAATGTCGGTCACTCTTGTTCTAAGACCAAGTCCTCCCTCTGCGATCTGCGTCATTTCTATCTTTCTCGTGAACTTGTCAGACTGCTCCAGCAGGTCCATAATTGTGGAAGTCACATACATAATGAGCGAGCCATTAGACTTATATCTTCTCAGCTTGCCTGATGAAAGAAAGCCTTTGAGCTTGTCGAACACGTTACCCTTTGTGTATGATGAAGCGGCTGTTGATGAGTGATAGCCCTCAAGCTCTGCCGCTCTCTGAGCTGTCTTTGAGAAGAACAGAGCGTCCGTTTCGGGAGCAGACTGTGTTTTCTCAAATACCTCTGAGATGTTTTTGATAGACGCTGATGAGTTCGTTTCGTCAACGTCAGCCTTATCCACAAGAAACTCAACATCACGGTCGTGTGTGAGTGTGAAAGGCACGTCCGTCTGAACATACTTACCTGTGTTCCAGCCGCCGTTTCTGTTGTGGCTCTTGTAGCCTGATGTTGACATCTGTGTGAAGTGGAAAGTCTTTGCGTCAAGCCACCTAACGTTCTGTGTGATGAACGGACTTGACAGTGTTTCCTGGATCCTTATCTCCAAGAGTTCGGGGTTCCATACTTCTGCGTAATTAAGATTTGGCATGATTCATTCCTCCTGTTTTTACTTGAATTTGTTCCAACGTTTCTGCGCTGTTGGTTTGCTCTGTGGCTTCTTTTCATCAGTATCCGAAGATCCTGCACCGACCTTGAAACCGCCCTGCTTTTTGCCGTCGGACTTTTTGCCACCCTCGCTTTTCATATCCGGATACTTCTTCACCACCGCAGAAAGGGCGGCGTTGATATCCTGCTGACTGCCGTTTCTCACATAGCTTTCAGCCACCGCAACGGCGTCATCGATACAGTCGGGCTTGATACCAAGCTGCATAGCGGCTATCTGAGTTTTGAGCCTGAGTATCTCCTGATCTTTTTCGTCAGGTGCGTTCTCGGCATTGTCCTGCTTGTCGGACTTATCCTCGCTTGGCTGTTCCTGCTTATCTTCCGCAGGCTTATCAGCACCCTCACCGTTCTCGTCAGCCTGACTATCGTCCACCGCAGGCTGTTCCTTGTCGGCAGAGTTCTCATCTGCCTTGTCCGCAGGCTTTTCCTCAGCCTTTGGCTCGTCCTTTTTCTCCTCGTGAGTGTCGGGAGTTTTCTTCTCTTCCTCATCAGGGAGTTTCTTTTTCTCGTCCATTTTCTGACCTCGCTTTCTTGAATTTGTGTATGAAAAAAGCACCCGTTAAGGTGCTTAGTTCCGATGTTTACTAATTGACTATTTTTTCTTTGTTGGCTAAAACAAAAGTCAATGCGTTCTCACAGCGTATAAGAGCGTTGATATACTCGCTATTATCATCTGCCTGCTTGCCAATTTTCATTTCAATTTCTGCGATTTCTCTTTTTGCTCGGCATAAAATATAGACATCTTTTATGCTTAGTCCCATATTATTCTTCCTTTCTGATTTTGGGTATAAAAATACCGCCTCGCCGTAGCGGAGCGGTTAGATTTATAACTGACCGATATAATCCAAAATACTTTCGCACATCAAGCCTTCTTCATTTGGATTATAATTTTCATCCAAACAGTTCAAAGTCAGGTAATCACCAACTTTATCTTCTATGACATCAAGTTCATCATTTGGGTCAATACCAATAGAAACAAGAAACTCTTTTTGTTTTTCTGACATTATAATCACTTCCTTTTGTACTTGTTGATTTTGTTCTTGCCTGTTTTCCATATAGTTGCGATAGTTCCAGTTTGGGGATTTACATTAACAGTTGCTTTCTCACCAATAAATCGTTGGCTTGGTCTGCCCAAACTATCAATTTTAATTTCATCAATATACAGCGGGTTTATAAGTGCATCTTTTATATCATTTACAGAAACCTTTCTTTCGGAAGCTCGCTCTTCCATATGTTTTGAAAATTTCGTTACACCAATTCCGTTAGATGTTGTTAATTCAATTTTATCATCTTTTTCCTTTTCTGTCAAGCCGCCATACACTTTTTCCCTAGAATAATCCCTCCGCAGAACTTCGCTGTTAGCGTTTATAAAGGCTTTCAATTCCTGCTGTGCCTGCCTTACTTTCTTGCGGTAGGCTTTTGCTGTGTCGGGGTCGAGAGTGCCTGCCGCAAAGCGTTTTAGCTTGCGGACTTTCCGCTCCATTGCACGCTGTTTCTGCTCAAGCTCTCGCTGCTCTTTTATCTTCTCCGCCGGTATCGGCTCAGGTATCTGCGTTCTGCCGTGTATATACTGCGTCATTGTGTGACGGCAATTCGGGTGGAAAAGCCCATTCTTTACGGCGTATGACAGCAGCCAAAACCACTCACCACAGTAATTTGACTTGCCTTGAAACTCGTCCTTTTCGCCCTCCCATACCGTGAATACATCATCAATGTATACTTGACCTTGCCAAGGCTCACAGGTCTTTGAACAGCCGCCATACTGCGACACAAGCACAGTATCATACCCAAGCTCTGCAAAGCGTTTCGCCGCACCCTGCAACGCTGCCCTTGTGGAAGTTGTCCTAAGAGCCATTCGCACATAGTCGGTAATGTTCACTCGCTTGCCGTCAGCGTACACGATACAGTTTATGCCCTTGTCGAGGAAGTCCCTTGTGGCAAGGTCAATAGCCTCGTTAAGCGTCATAGAGCCTGTTCCCATTGCAAGCTGTACCCTATTCAAAGTCTGCCTGTAAATATCGTCTGTCATTCGCAGAGCGGCTGTTTCAGCGGTCTTTTCAAGGGTGGTGACGTCTTCCATAAGCTTTGCCATTTTCTTTTCGTTCACGCCAAAGAAATGCTTGTCGGGGATAGGTGTTATAGGCTCGTCAGAAAGCTCCTGGGCGCTCCTTTGTGCCTGCTGCTGACCCTCTTGAAACTGCTCCGTCATAAGCTGTCTTGTCTGATCGTCGATAACCTCAACGTACTCGTTCATAATGTCGAGGTTTTCACGGTGGAAGTTCTCCATATTTTTCAGTTTCTCAGCCTGCCAAGCAGACCATTCAAAGCCGTAACGCTGTTCCTCCGCCTTGTGCCTTTTGAGATTGCGTTTCAGCGAAGATATGAGCCTTAGCTCTATCTCCTCAAATATTTTGGCTATGTCCTTAAAATTAAGCGTACTCATCACCTACCGCAGTAGGCTCACCCTCAGTAAGCCCCTTTTCCTGCATTATCCGCTTGACCTCTGCGGCTTTCCAATCGTCCTCTTTAGAACTGCCCCACAGCTCCTCCACCTGCGTTTCAACTGACATAATACCATACGTGCTTGCCTTGCCCACAGTTTCAACTCTGCTGTCAAAGTCAGGTGCACCGTACTCGTCAAAGTCAACTGTCACCTCATAAGTCTCAGGGGCTTTGCCCTGCATATTGTCATAGGTCATAAGCACCGCAGAAACAAGCTGCGGCAGAGCCTTTTCAAGAGCCGTTGTGATAGTGTTTCTGGTGTTGCCTGTGACGTCTTTCTTCTCTCGTTGAGCGTCCGCACTTGACATCTTACCCACATCTATGCCAAGCGTGGCAGGAGATACAAGCCCTTGCAGACACATAAGCAGGCAATTCGTATAGCTTGCCACAAACGCTTCATACTTGATATCAGGCTGAACTACTTCTATCTTAGGCGCTGCACCCTCTGCCGAAAGCGGTGGGTCAATACTTATGTAACTGTTGCCGAACTGGTTAGGTGCTTTAAGCTTACCGCTTGCAGGATCTCTAGGTATCATGCTTTCGGGGATATACTGCTTTACCCTGCCTGCTCTGATAGCGTCCCACCATTGTGAGATCACCTCGTCCAAAGCGTCAAAGCAATCAGACTTACCGCCGTCAAAAATGCTCTTGCCCCTATTCGGGTACTTTCGTGATGAAAAGAATTTCAGTGGCACAGCCATTATATAGTCGCCCTCAAACTCAGTTCGGGGCGGTATCTGTGCAAGGCAAGGCACGTTGTCCAAGCCGACCTCGTGACCGTTATCGTCATACAGACGGCTTTCTATGTATCCCTTGCCGTAATGCTCTTCAAGGTGAAATTTCTTTGTGCCTGCATAATGTACAGAATGAAAAACGACCTCGTTCAGCAGACCTCGTACAAAGTTATACTCCACTTTGTCAGCGCCGATAAACTCGACTATTGGCGTATCAGAAAGCTCAGTATCCACCGATATTTTGAAAGCTCCGTCGCCGTCAACAAGTGCGGTAACTATCGCCTTGCCTGTCAGCTCTGTGAAGTCTATATGCTCGGAAATATTATCAAAGTCAGCCTTTGCTTTGTCCCCTGTGACCTTGATATCGTCCATATCAGAATAGACAATGTATGAAAGCGTATCGGCGATTATTACAGGCAGACCGCTATGTATCTTGCGTATCTTTTCTTTCTCAGGGACGCTGCTCCAGAATGAATTTGTGCCTAAGTTAAGCTGACGAAAGAACTGTGAAAGCTCTGCGGCGTCACCACGATACCAAAGCTGTGACCTTATCACATCGGTCATAAAACCTGTTTTCTCTGTGATAGTTATACTGTATTCGGGTGCAGGCTGGATATCAAGCCAGTTTCTTATCATATTTTTCACCTTGCTTCCTATACTGAATTTAGTCAATCTTCACACTTCCTATCTTGTCACGATACGGCAGCCAAGCATACTGACAGGAATTGATAAGGTGGTCGTTGCCGTCCTCCGGCTCAGACTTATCCTCTTTCCAACTGTATATGTTAAGCTCGCCTGCGTACTCCTTGCAATGCTCAAGGATATAAAAATCACCTGCCGCCAGCCAAGCTGACTGCAAGTGTATTCGGTCGATTATTTTCGTTTTCTTGAATGCTGGGATAAAGTTATATATGCTGCCTGTGAGCCGTCCGAACTTCTGACATTCAAGTATGGTCGCCTGATCTGCACTGTCAATATATACATCTCGTGCAAAGCCCCACGTCCTACGGTTTTTCTCCAAGAACGCCGTGAATATTTTCGGTATGTCGGAGGGCGTGAGCGGTACTTGCCTGTCACGATTGTTATACACTTCCTCATCAAGGGTAACGCACTTTCTGTCAGCCGTTATGCCCACAAAGGTGAACGCTATGGTATCAGGTGAGGATTGCGAGTAAGCGGTGTCAAGCCCGGCTGAGAAGTACACATAATTGAAAGCTTTCGCCTGCTCTGCTGTCAAGATATTTCGCTTTTGCAGGTCAAACACAAGCCCTGTTGCACGTCCTCTCAGACCGAGTATCTTGTTCTTATACAGCTTTGTGCCTTTCGGAGCGGCAGCCATTTTCCGTTTGATATCCTCATCAGTAAGTGAAAGATTATCACGAAAAGTAAAGAACCAGTACCGCCAATTGGGTACAGGTTCTTCTGTAAGCTCTTTCATTATCTCCGCAGGCACGTCACAGGCGTATTTCTGATACGGACGTGAGCGGTTTACAAACTCTTTATACACAGGCAGAGAGGGGTCGTCAGGGTTGAGGGTCGCCATAAGGTAATCGTTACGGGTTGACATCTCACGGACAAACTCGATATCAGCGGTATTTATCTCGTCGATATAAACGCAGCCGAACTGAGCGCCCAGCACCATTTCCCACTTATCCTTGTTGTCATATCCCAGAACATAGATTATCTTGCCCTCAAACTTGATATGCGGCAGTTTGTAGTCCTTATCGCCGTTGCCGAAGTACCGAGCATTGGTGTGCAGGTCAAGAATGCCGTTATCCTGCTGAATGATAGTTTCCTCAGCCTTTCCCGTAGTCTTAGCGGCAATGACGTGAAGCTTTTTCCTGCTTGCTGACACCATACGCATGAACTTTATGCCTGCGCCCACAGTTGTTTTGCCGCTTGCGGTAGTCCCCTCAAGGAAGTCCGCAGACACACTCCGAACGCTGTTGATGAAGTCCATATACTTCTGCGACAGGGGAAACTTACTCGCCAAGCCCCTCACCGCCTATCTGAGCGAAAACGTCTGAAAGCTTTTCAGAGGTCTTGACCTCCGCCTGTATCTTAGCCACATACTCTCCTGTCATTTTATTGAGGGTATCGACGGCTCTGATACGGTCAGCAGGGTCATTCTTGCCGTCCTTTGCGATATCTGACAAGAGTGCCTGCCTCTCCTTTGCGGTCATTATACGCTCGTCCTGAGCTTTCTCGGACAGCATACGGATATACTCCGCAACACTAGGATTATCTAGGATTTTGCAGGCGTCAGCTTTCGCATACTTCTCACTGTATCCTGCCTTTATAGCACTCTGAACGGTGTTGCCGCTCTGAGCATAGTATTCTGCAAATTTCTTTTGCCGTGCTGTCATGAGGGCACCGTCCTTTCTTTATGGT
>UMAO01050402.1_pt1 | contig 13677 bp, 8 predicted proteins | sample 1963741 | NCBI WGS metagenome assembly UMAO01 (sample SAMEA4835919, study PRJEB28245) | human gut metagenome | biome: gut microbiome; material: fecal sample | place: Denmark | collected 2008
CTTCTACCAGCCGCCCAGCGTCCGTTGCCCCATATATTTCACAATCATCACCCTATAGTTATATTACCCTCCGGATAATTAATCCTCTCTCCCTTAGAGAAATGCCACAATGTAGCAATCGTAAGCGGTCCAAGTCTTCCTATGTACATAATAACAATAGATAACAGCTTTCCTGCAATTCCTATCTGTTGTGTAATTCCTGTTGAAAGCCCTGCCGTTCCAAATGCACTTGCGACCTCAAATAATATATCAATAAAATCAATATCCGGCTCAAATATTCCCATAAGATAAGATCCAACAGTCACAACACACATAGCAAGTATCATAATAACCGAAGCCTTTCTGAACGCTTCCTTAGGTACTGCATAATGAAATGCTTTCTCCGACTTATTAGTTGCTGCCGACTTAACACCCTGTATGAGGACAAAAAATGTGCTTGTCTTTATTCCACCTCCTGTAGATCCCGGCGAAGCTCCTATAATCATAAGTATTATAATCACAAGTAGTCCCGATTTTGAAAATGTCCCAAGTGAATATGTTGCAAATCCAGCCGTTCTGGCTGATACACTCATAAAGAATGCTCCCATCCACGAGATATTTTCTGTAATCTTAAGAAGCAGAGCACCAGCGATAATAAGCACAATACTCACTGATATTACAATCCTTGTGTGCATTGAGAATTTCTTCCACTTAAATCTCTTTTCCCACAATTCACATATTACAAAAAAGCCAATACCTCCAAAAAATACAAGCGTACAGGTTATAATATTAAGTGCTATATTACCACTGTAATTAATAAGGTTCTGGTTATTTCCAAGAATATCAAAACCAGAATTATTAAACGCCGCTACCGAATGAAACACGCTTATTCCCAATGCCCTAAAAAATGGATAATCTCTTATAAACACCAGAAAACCTGCTATTGCACCAGCCCCCTCAAATATAAGCGTAACAATAAATATCTTATGTATAAGCCTTACAAGCCCCTTTGCCGTATCCATATTCAGTGCTTCCTTTAAAAGAGTACGTCCTTTTATATCTACCTTTTTACCCATAACAAGTATTATTCCGGCACCCATAGTTGTCACACCAAGACCACCTATCTGAATAAGTGCCCCTAGTATAAATTGCCCCACAGGTGTAAATGTGTCATATGAGTCAACCACCACAAGCCCCGTTACACATACTGCACTCGTTGATGTATACAAAGCATCCGTGTATTTTAAATCAACACCATCCCTAACACTAAACGGCAAAGACAAAAGCACTGACCCTGCTATAATCACAAATATAAACCCAAACGCTATTATTCTTGCAGGCGACTGCTTTCTTATTAAATTAACCATCATAGTACTTCCTTAAATCGCAATATTTATACTCAAATCTCATAAAATTTATCATTTAAGATACTATATACCACCCTGCTCTCCAATGCAAGCAAAATCCTCATAAATATTCTAATGTCAGCTTCCAAACCTTCCCACAAAAAAGTGTGCACTCCGCCACTACAGCAAAATACACACTCTTCATAACTATTTAATTAAACATCTCCAACAACTAAAATAACTCCTGCCATACATCCTATGTCCCAGCCATATGTGGAGCCGCCGGCACTTAAGTGCTGTACTTTAGCACTTTAGTACCGCTGATAGCGACACTCAGCGAAAGCATATCTTTGTTACTTATGTTAATTTAATCCAATCTCCCGTTGTCTATACATCTATACCTGATATAATCAACCGTCACAAATCCATCCCCCTGATTCTCATTCTTAATCTCATTATTATGATTAACAAACATTCCATTCTTAACGCCAACCCAGCGTCCTGCCTTTGCTGTAAAGCTCACCTGCTTCTCATAAGCCTTTCCATCAAAGCTTATCTCCAAAGTCACCTCTTCTACAGGAACATTTTTAACAGCCAGTGCCATTTCCTTGGTATCCTTAGTTCCTGTTCTCTTAACTGTATACCTTAAATATACAGTCTTTTCCTTATCAGCAAATGTATCCTTAGCTATAGGATAGTCCTTAAAATCTTCCTTAGAATATGCCGCCTCACAATCAAAGCTCTGGGTGCCTCTGACTGTCCTTATTGCATATTCCCCGAAATTCTTGACAATTCCAACTGCTCCATATTCCACGCCTAATGACACAATTCCGGCATAGTCTCCATTTTCAAGACCATTCACGCACATTTTAGTAACACACTCAAATTCAGGTGCAGGCCATTTCTGTAAGAGAAGATTTCTGTAATCGCTCACTGGTCTAAGAGGTGTTGATGCAAGTGCATTAAGTCTTATATATGAGCCGTCTGGTGTTTTCTTTCCATAGGCATCTGTCTTAGTCACATACCAGCTGTCATCATAATTAGAATTCCACTGCCACTGTAACATCATCTTGTCGGTATCAAATTCATCTGTTGTGTCTGGCTCACATACTGGATATTTATCTGTGTCCTTAAACTCCTCTGCTGTCTTTCCAATATTGGGCTTTACATATTGCATAACTGGTTCACCGTAATCATTGCCCTCTTTATTAACACCAATTATTGGCCAGTCATTTTCCCAATGCATTGGCTGTAAATGTGTTATTCTGCCTGCGGCATACACATCTTGAAAATGTAAGAACCAGTCCTCACCAGTAATTGTATCTACCCACGCACCCTGATGAGGTCCGTTGACTGGAGAGTCACCCTGTCTTAATACAACCTTATATTCATATGGTCCAAATGGATTTTTGGAACGGAGTATTGTCTGCCAGCCGGTCTTAACACCGCCTGCTGGTGCAAATATATAATAATATCCGTTACGTTTATACATTTTAGGTCCTTCTATTGTTATCTGATCATTCTCATTACCATCAAATATCTTTACTTCATCTCCAAATATCCCCATACCGTCTAGTCTCATTCTTACTATATGAAGAACACTCTTATATCCAATTCTGCTCTTTGCAACACCTGCCACAAGATAAGCATTACCGTCATCATCCCAGAATGGACAAGGGTCAATCCAGCCTGCACCTGGTCTTATATTAACAGGCTCGCTCCATTCACCAAACGGATCTTTGGTTGTTGTCATATATATTCCCTCATCTGGCATTGGAAAACATACATAATATGTACCCTCGTGGTATCTTATAGATGGTGCCCACACACCACATCCGTGCAGCGGATTGTTATATCTGAATTCCGGAATGTGTTTCAAGCAATAATTAACAACCTTCCAATTCACTAAATCTTTTGAATGTAATATTGGAAGTGCTGGCGAATTAGAAAAGCTTGATGCTACCATAAAATAATCTTCTCCCACTCTTATAGCATCAGGGTCAGAATAATCTGCATAAAGTATCGGATTCCTATAATTTCCATTGCCCAAATCAGCTAACCACATAAACATTACCTCCATAATCATACATAATATTTCTTAAGTTAATCTAAGTTTACATCATTACAAGTAATTTGCCAACACTTTCATAAAGTAATTTTGTAAAAGTATTTTTACATAAGTATTTTTCATTATAGGTGCCTATATTTGCACTGCAGTACGAACCTGTATATAGGACTTTTTATGTATAATGAATTAAATTAATTAGATTTCCCTATTACATAAAAAGCCTGCCAGTATCACATCTTACAATATATCACATAATTGTGATACAATCATAAAACCCGATACAAGCAGGCTTACATATTATTCTATTTATTGAAATCTTTTTCTATTTTCTTAAGTGTTTCAAGTGGAATATAATAACTTATTCCAAGTGGATTAAATATTGCTCCTGAAGCTCCAAGCTCGTCTATAGCCTCAACAAGTTCCTTATATGTATAGAGCATATTCTCATACTGTCCCTTATAGCATTTGTCCATCTCAAAACCATCTGTAAATGCCGGTATTGCTATAACCTGCTCGTCTTCCTTATGCTTAACCCTGTCTGTAACATCAATAAAATGATGTGCTATAGATACTTCTTCCTCTGTCTCCTCCTTAACACATGGAACCATATATTCAGAATTAACCATAGCATTTAACATAGCATTTTCTCTCTTATCAAGAAGCTCTTTTATTGTATCTTTGTCTGTATTCTTTCTGAACTCCTGAAAATAAGAAATCATTGTATTCTGTAAACCTGGGTTAGTCACATAATCATCCCTAAAGAACTCATCATATGTTCCAAATGCTTCTCTTGGTATTACATATTCAAGCTTGTCGCCATCTGTAAGTCTTATATTCTTATATCCATTACGATACATATGGCATAACTCCATAGCAAACGCATCATTATTCTCAACACCAACTGATACCTCGTAACCACTGAGCTTAAGCTTTTTCTCAATAAGTGAAGAATTCTTAGGATTAAAAAGAACAAATAAATCACTGTCTACCATATATGGGTACGATGTTGTACTTGAATATACAACCCATAAATGTTCCTCTTTTCTTAATTTATCAGCTATAACCTTTGCATATATCTCTTCAATTCTTCCAAAATATGCTAAATCGTTAGTATTGCCCATCTCCTTGGCTCTTTTCTTTAAAGATGGCAGTACAACAGCCATAACCTCTACTGCATCAGCTAAAGAAAGCTTCTCCATCATATCTACGCCGTAGTCTTCATCTTTGCTGATATGTCTTATTACGTCCTGTATTTTTGTCTGATTCATAATATATATACCCTTTCCGAATTGCATCATATGTATAATAGTAACATATTTGTGTACAATTATCAATTCAACTTTATTTAATGATTCAACTCACAAAATCTTTACTCTGTTTTATTTAATTCAGCTGCCCTGATATAACTGCACGAATTATGTAATATACCGCATCTGCAAATTGCACTGCCACATTACAGCTTCACAGCTGCCATTAATTAAAGAACTCCTGCCAGTCAGTTATATTCTTATCTGTAAGACATAACATTGCCATTATTCTTGCCTGCCAGCTTGTCATTGTCTGTGCTGTGATGACATTTAAACCATCAGCCGCATAGTCATATTCACTGCCAGAATTATTAACAACAATTACCTTAATATAACCTGATACATCTTTTACAAGCTGTGTCATTGCTGGCGACAGACTTCCGTCAGCAGTATCGCTGACTACTACTACAGACTCATATGAAGCCATTATTTTCTGTGCTGTATACACATCATTGCCTATATAATCATTAACCATACCGACATAGCCCATATCCTTAATCCCTGTCACGTCAAAATGATGTTTTGCACTATCATTAACCTTATTCGCTTTATTATCAACAATATCAGCTATTTCTGTCTTATAATTGTTATTATCTTCCTCAACAACATATATACTCTTATCTGTATCTATTGTATAAGTAAGAAAATATCTGATCTGGTCTGCAAATCTTTTCCTTGCCGATACGATAACTATATCCGCATCACCACTACATATTTCCTGGACTTTAGAAGCTAATGATATTAAATCCTTTGTTTCATCAAAATCTTTATTTTCCTGAATTAATTCAATATCTATTTTATCCTCATAATCTGCTGTATTAACAAGCTCGCTCACACTTCCATATGTCCCAACAATACAAACCTTTCGCTTACCACTGGTCTGGTTATTACCATTACTATTGTCGCTGCCATTAACAATACTTCCGGCATCAGAGCTGTTATCTTTCATACCGCCCGCATTATTTCCACTATTATCTGTTATCTTATCAGTGTTATCGCTAACCGTACCATTCTCATTATCTGCCTGGCTCATATATTCAACCGGGTTAGACACAAAGCCACAGCCTGCAAGTGAAGTTACACCAAGCATAACAGCTGCCGCTATTGACACTGCATTTTTTAACTTCAATTTATTCTTTAGATTAATAAGCTTATCACCTATATTCAATAATCTCATATATTCTCCTTTTTGCCCTGATTATCAAATATATTATTCAGGACATATTAAGCATTTTAACATAATCCCTCTGATTATAAAAGTCCCCCAAAAGCTTTTAAGGCACATTCGCCTTACTTAGCTTCTGGAGGACTATAATATTAATTATAAAATGTATTATATAAACATTATATCACTCTGCATAATTATGCCGTCTATATTAATGCAATTAACCTCTGTTATCAATTGTAGCAATATCTACTATTGAAAGTTCCTGATTATTAAATGCATGCTCAAGACTTGAGATAAGTGCGTGAGCTGTATCAAGACTTGTAAGGCAGTGAACGCCTGTCTCGATAGCATATCTTCTTATAAGGAAACCATCCTTTGCTCTCTCAATACCATTTTCTGGTGTATCAATAACAAGATCAATCTTATGCTCTAATATAAGGTCAAGGAGTGTTGGAGCTTCCTGTCCAATCTTATTAACCTGAATAGCGTGTACGCCATTTTCTTTAAGAACCTTAGCTGTACCTCTTGAAGCATATATCTTGTATCCAAGTGCTTCAAATCTCTGTGCTATATCAATACCGTCCTGCTTATCCTTATCTGCAAGAGTCATAATAATCTGCTTATGCTTTGGAAGTCTTATTCCAGCTCCCTCAAATGCCTTGTAAAGTGCTTCATCAAAGCTCTTAGATATACCAAGGCACTCACCTGTAGACTTCATTTCTGGTCCAAGGCTTATATCAGCACCTCTGATCTTCTCGAACGAGAATACTGGCATCTTGATTGCATAGTAATCAGCAGCCTTCTGAAGACCTGGCTCATAACCTAAATCTCTTATCTTAGCTCCTGTAATAACCTTAGTTGCAAGCTTAACAATAGGAATACCAGTAACCTTGCTGATATATGGTACTGTACGGCTTGAACGTGGATTTACTTCAATTACATATACCTGATCGTTGTATACAATAAACTGGATATTAATCATACCCTTTACATGAAGTGCTCTCGCAAGTCTTCCTGTGTAATCAGCAATCATTTCAGTTATCTTTGGAGAGATTGACTTAGCTGGATATACTGAAATACTATCTCCAGAATGAATACCAGCTCTTTCAATGTGTTCCATAATACCAGGAATAAGAATATCTTCGCCATCGCATACGGCATCTACTTCGATTTCCTTACCCATAAGGTACTTATCTACAAGGATTGGGTGATCCTGCTTAATTCTGTTGATAATTCCCATAAATTCCACTACATCTTCATCAGATACAGCAATCTGCATACCTTGTCCACCAAGTACATATGAAGGACGTACAAGAACAGGATAACCAAGTTCATTAGCAGCTTTAAGGGCTTCCTCAACAGTGAATACTGTCTGTCCTTTTGCTCTAGGAATCTGTGTCTTTTCAAGAATTTCATCAAATAACTCTCTATCCTCAGCAGCATCTACATCTTCTGCCTTAGTTCCAAGAATTGGCACACCCATCTTCATAAGAGCTTCTGTAAGCTTGATAGCTGTCTGTCCACCAAACTGAACTACAGCTCCATCCGGCTTCTCGAATTCTACAATACTTTCAACATCTTCTTCTGTAAGTGGCTCAAAGTAAAGTTTATCAGCAATATCAAAGTCTGTTGATACTGTTTCTGGGTTATTATTGATAATAATTGTCTCATAACCCTCTTTCTTAAATGCCCATGTACAATGTACTGAACAGAAATCGAATTCAATACCCTGTCCAATTCTTATTGGACCTGAACCAAGTACAAGAACTTTCTTCTTATCCTTAGTCTCTGCAGCTTCATTCTCACTGCCATATACTGAATAGTAATACGGAGTTGTGGCTGCGAACTCAGCGGCACAAGTATCAACCATCTTAAATGCTGCGTGAATATCATACTTATCACGAAGTTCTTTTATTTCTCTTTCTGTATGTCCTGTAAGTTCTCCAATAACATTATCAGGGAACTCAATTCTCTTAGCCTCTCTTAATAATTCTTCTGTAAGAGGACCTTTCTTTAAAGAATTCTCCATCTCAACGATAATCTGAAGCTTATCTATAAACCATCTGTCAATCTTTGTTATGTCATGCATAACTGCTGGCTCTATGCCTCTTCTTAAGCCTTCTGCTATCTTCCAGATTCTTCTGTCATCAACTACAGCAAGATCTTCTAAAAGTTCCTCATCTGTAAGTCCTGTAAAATCGTATGACATAAGGCTGTCAACATGCTGTTCAAGTGAACGTATAGCCTTCATAAGACCACCCTCGAAGTTATCAGATATACTCATAACCTCACCAGTAGCCTTCATCTGTGTTGTAAGTGTTCTCTTTGCAGAGATAAACTTATCAAATGGAAGTCTAGGTATCTTAACTACACAGTAGTCAAGTGCTGGCTCAAAGCTTGCATATGTCTTTCCTGTAACTGCATTCTTAATCTCATCAAGTGTATAACCAAGTGCAATCTTAGCTGCAACCTTGGCAATAGGATAACCTGTAGCCTTAGAAGCAAGTGCTGAAGAACGGCTTACACGAGGGTTAACCTCGATAACGCAATACTCAAAGCTGTCTGGATGAAGTGCATACTGTACGTTACATCCACCTGTGATACCAAGCTCATCTATAATGTTAAGGGCAGATGTTCTAAGCATCTGATATTCCTTATCTGAAAGTGTCTGTGAAGGAGCAACTACGATACTATCACCCGTATGTACACCAACAGGATCGATATTCTCCATATTACATATAGTTATGCATGTTCCGTTGCTGTCACGCATTACCTCATATTCGATTTCCTTCCAGCCAGATATACATCTTTCAACAAGAACTTCACCAACTCTTGAAAGTCTTAAACCATTCTCAAGAATCTCTCTTAATTCTTCTACGTTATGGGCGATACCACCGCCGCTTCCACCAAGTGTGTAAGCAGGACGAAGAACAACCGGATAACCAATCTTAGCTGCAAATGCTTCACCAGATGGAACATCATTAACAACTAATGAAGGTGCACAAGGTTCACCTATCTTTTCCATAGTTTCCTTGAACATAAGTCTGTCTTCTGCCTTCTTAATTGTAAGTGCAGTTGTACCTATAAGCTGTACATTATTCTCTTCAAGGAAACCTGTCTCTGCTATCTCCATAGCAAGGTTAAGACCAGCCTGTCCACCAAGTGTAGGTAAGATGCTGTCTGGCTTTTCCTTTAATATAATCTGCTTTAATGCTTCTACAGTAAGAGGTTCAATATATACTTCATCAGCAATATCCTTATCTGTCATGATAGTCGCTGGGTTAGAGTTAACGAGACATACTTCTATTCCCTCTTCCTTAAGAGAACGGCAAGCCTGTGTACCTGCATAGTCAAATTCTGCTGCCTGTCCGATTACGATTGGACCTGAACCGATTACTAAAACCTTCTTTATATTAGGATTCTTTGGCATTGTCTTAGTCCTCCTTCTTCATCATATCCATAAATCTGTCAAAAAGATACGCTGTATCCTGTGGTCCTGCACAAGCTTCCGGATGGAACTGTACAGTAAATATATTCTTACCCTTATAAGATAGACCTTCATTAGTCTTATCATTAACATTTTCAAATGCTGGTTCTGCAACCTCTGGATTAAGTGTTGCTTCATCTACAACATAACCATGATTCTGTGTTGATATATATACCTTTCCAGTAGCAAGATCCTTAACAGGGTGGTTAGCACCTCTGTGTCCATACTTTAATCTGTGTGTATCAGCACCTGTCGCAAGAGACATAAGCTGATGTCCAAGACATATGGCAAATATAGGCACATTGCTTGCATAAAGCTTCTTTATCTCTTCGATTATCTCTACACATTCCTTAGGATCTCCAGGACCATTTGATAACATAATACCATCTGGATTGGAAGCTAAGATTTCCTCTGCCTTTGTATATGCTGGATATACTGTAACCTCGCAGCCTCTGTCATTAAGAGACTTAGCAATGTTCTTCTTTGCACCGAAATCCATAAGCGCAACTCTTGGTCCATCTCCGTTAAGTACATACTTTTCCTTGCATGTAACCTTTCTTACAACCCCTGCAACCTTGTATTCCTTAATCTTAGGAAGTACTTCATCAAGATTATAATTTTCGTTAGTTGTAATCATTCCGTTCATAGTACCCTTTTCTCTTAATATCTTAGTAAGGGCTCTTGTATCTATTCCACAGATACCTGGTATATCATTATCTAAAAGGAACTTCTGTATAGGAGCTTCATTTCTGAAGTTACTTGGCATCCTTGATAATTCTCTCACAATAAATCCATCTGGCCATGCTTTTTCAGACTCCATATCTTTATAGCAGACGCCATAGTTGCCAATCAGAGGATATGTCATTGTAACTGCCTGTCCTGCATATGAAGGATCAGTTAACACCTCCAGATATCCTGTCATCGAAGTATTAAAAACTATTTCGCTAATGACTTCGCGAGTGGAACCAATACTTGTTCCCTTAAATACTGTTCCATCTTCAAGTATTAAAAATGCTTTCATGAATGCCACCTATTCCCTTTCGTATATTAAATTGATTATAGTGCGCAAACCACAACTGTTAATAGTCTTTATATAGTTTCAATTGACTTTTGCGCAAAAAAAAAGACACAAAAATGTCTTTTTTTCTTAAACTCCATAAATATTATCATATAATGAATAATAATTCAAGCAAAAAGTCAATTATGCTTATTATTATTCTGCGTAATCTCAAGCTGGCTTACGAACACCCATGTATCACCTTTATCAGATGACTGATACTTAGCCGCCGTCTTGCCATCATTATAAGTTCCATTAGAACCCTGTGTAAGATATACAGTTATAATACCTTTACCATCAACTGTAGGAACTAACGCTTCCTTGTATACATCATTCCATCTTAACTCATCATCAGCTACCGTGCTTGAAGCCGTTGATGACTTGGCTGTACTGTCAAGCTCCTGTTCTGGAAGTGTCACTTTAGAAAATGTCTTGCCGCCATCTTTAGTCATATAAAGATTGCCGTCCATTCCTTCTGCATAATTGTAGCAGAAAAATCCAACATTTTCGTCCACATACATAACACCTTTTAATATATAATTAGCAGGACCGCTTCCAACTGTTGTCCACGTCTCGCCACCATTAGCTGTCTGGTATATCCTGTAAGACTCCTTTTCATTATCAGTCCTGGCATAACCACATACAATAACACCCTTATTCTCATCAAAGAAATCAACATAGTAATCTTCTGCGTTATATATATTATCAAGTTCACAGCTGGTCCAGTTAACACCTTTATCATCAGAATATATAAGAGTTACCGGTACTTTCTTAGAACTTCCCATCCTGCCGCCAAATAAAAATGCAGTCTTTGATGTAGTTATAAGATAACTTCCATCCTTCAACGTGCTTGTACTTCCGCTTTCATACATAAGATTTTCAACATCTACTGGAACAGTTGCATAATGCTCACCATCATCATAAGTTACACTCAATATATCATCTCTTATAACATATCTTGCAAGCAGGTCTGTAGAAGCATTGGTCTTGTTCTCGCTATCTGCTGCCAGGGCTGCCTTCTCATTGTACTGTGCTATTCCGTATTCTTCCGGACTTAATGCTGATGTAACATACACCGTAGCAGTGTTGTCAGTATGTGCATCAATATAGTAAGATACAACCCACTCACATTTCAATCTGTCATCATCAGTAACTCCGTCCCACGAAAGAAAATAATCAGAAGCAGCATTTTTAAGAATTACCGAAAAACTTATTAACGCTGTATGTTCATCTTCATTCAATACATTAATATCATCTATTGTCATCCTCTTAACTGACTTATTATACGGAAGATACTCATTCATATACTGATTAACATACTCATTAAGCCACGTCCTGGCCACTGTTTCTGTCTTAACCTGTGATACATCAGGCATCGTATTTATGACATTAGAATCATCATATGTAGCTGCCCTTGTCTGATACTGCTCATCAATAACATCCCCGTAAGCATCTATATCCACCGTGAAAGTATACCTTGACTTAATATCAAGATTACTTTCCTTGCTTCTGTAATAATACGAACGTATGAATACAGCTATAACAAAAGCACAAAGAATCCCTATACATACCCTTAATGTAATCAATCTTAACTTTTCTCTGTTCTTTTTCTTCATATTCGTTCTCCATCATCCTAATCAGCTCTCGTGTTTTAAATGCATAGCCTCTCTGACAATCTTTCTGTAATACTTATACCACCATAAGAAATACATTGCACCAGCTCCTGCAAGGAAAAATACCAGCACCACAAAAGGATGTACTGCATAGAGCCAGTTATGGGAAAGTCGTCTTACAAAAAATGGCACACCATACGCAAGTAAAACACATACCGCCATAACAGTTCCATTAAACACACTTCTATTCTCATATACCCATATAAAATGATCAAAAGACATAATCGCAAACATCTCACCTATAGGTCTTACGCATATCGTAAGCATACAGAGCATAAGCGAATGAAACCACGAAACGCCGAATATATTAAGAATAATAAAATAAAATATGAATTCAGTAACCATCTTATAAAGAAGCTTTCCTAAAAAATTCATATATGGACTTATTGACATAACTCTTATCATAAGGTAATCCCTGTCACCTATAGTAAATAATATGTTGTTAGAAAGACTTCCGCATATAACCGAAAGCATAACAAACATATATATAATTGTAAGCTCCTGATTGGCCTTAATCAATGGACACTCAAGACCTATAAGCACATATGGTATATATATAAGAATAAATACATATGCAAACTTCTTTATAAATTCCCATAAAACCATAAATAACTGTGCCATAATTCCAACAAATAATCTCGCCTTGGAATTCTCTGCAAATGTATTCTCTTTAACACATCTGCCTATAAGTGGTGCATTACTTATATATCTTATACCTGCATTAGTACCCTCATAAAACCTTAAAATCTTCTCAGCAAACAGCTTCCTAAATAATCTCATTGTCTGTCTCCCCTAATATATCTAAAACTGCCTTCCTTATCTCTGGAATTTCCATAGTCTTTTTATCTATGTGATTAAATTCTCCGTTATTTAAGACTAGCGTATCCTCACTTATCCTCTTGGAAATCTCTAGAAGTCCTGTTGAGATAAGTATTATCCTGCCTTCTTTTATTATATTAATAACTTCGATAAACTTATTAATGTATTCTTCACTGCAATAATCAAGTGGCTCATCAAAAAGCACAACATAAGGTCTTATTACAAGAATACAGGCAAGCTGTAAAAGCTTCTTCTCCTCAAATGTATAATCCGCTATAAGCTCATCTCTCTTGGCAACACTGAACCCAATTCTATCAAATATATCCTCTGGCTCAGGGTCGTCTCTCTCCATATCACAAAGCATACTTATAAACTCATAACCTGTTATGTATACAGGAAGAACACTCTGCTTTGCCGCATAAAAATATTTACACTTATCAATTGTAACTATGCTTCCGTCATCAACAGATATATCTCCACATATACACTCAAATAATGTTGTTCTTCCAGCTCCCGGTCCACCAAGTATAGGATATATCTGTCCCTCCTCAAATGTAAAGGATATATCTGTAAGAACTTCATTCTTCTTATAGCTCTTTTTTATATGGCTTAATTTAAGCATATTTTTCTCCAATTCATATCATATAATTAAGTGACAGCCGTTAATATATCCGGACATCTACAACATAATTGTATACCAATCCATCACTTACTTTACAAACATTTTCTAACTATTATAATAATTTTTTATTAAATATTAAATCACAACAAAA
>UMAO01007332.1_pt1 | contig 13544 bp, 19 predicted proteins | sample 1963741 | NCBI WGS metagenome assembly UMAO01 (sample SAMEA4835919, study PRJEB28245) | human gut metagenome | biome: gut microbiome; material: fecal sample | place: Denmark | collected 2008
TGTCCGCAACCTTCGCACAAGGCTGGTGGGCGCATTTCAACGAGTGAGGGAACAGCGAATTCCGCTTTGTTCTCTTTGCCTACGGCGCGTGCTACGCTGTCCGGATTCAATTCTCCGTCCTGCGACAGTGTGCCGTCCAGGCGTCCTTTGACTTTTACGCCGATGCCGAGGCAACCTTTCAGTTGTTTTTCTACAAACGGTTGTCCGTCTTCCAGTACGAGTATTTCGTTGCAGGCTTCTACAAGCTGCATCAGTTGTTTCTTGGGAAGCGGGTACTGGCCGATTTTCAATACCGGAAATTCGCAGCCTTCGGGATAGTTCTCCATAAGGTAGTTATAACCGATGCCGCAGGCTATGATGCCCAGTTTTTTGTTGGGACCGTCTATGTACTTGTTATAAGGTGAGTTTTCCGAGGCTTTGACAAAATCGTCCTGATGCTGCAACAGAAGTTTGTAGCGTTTGCGGGCGTTGCCGGGGAGCAGGATGAACTGGCGCGGGTCGTCACTGAAAGATACCTCGTTCTGAGACTGTTGCGCCTTGCGTTCTACGCCGGAACGGGAATGTGCCAGCCGGGTGACCATACGCATCAGCAGCGGTTCGCCGGTTTGTTCGGAAAAGGCAAATCCGTTGTAAACCATGTCGTAGGCTTCTTGCTGGTTACTCGGTTCGTACATCGGAATCAATGCAAAGTCACCGTAGAAACGGCTGTCTTGTTCGTTTTGTGACGAATGCATGCTGGGGTCGTCGGCTGCAACGACAATGATGCCGCCTTTAACGCCGGTCACGGCGGAGTTGATAAAACAGTCGGCAGCCACATTCATGCCTACATGTTTCATGCAGACCAGTGAACGTTTTCCTGCGAACGACATTCCCAAAGCTGCTTCCATGGCAGTTTTCTCGTTGGAACACCAGCGGTTGTGGATACCTTTTTCGGCAGTAATCGCTGCTGTCTGGATATATTCGGTAATCTCCGTCGAAGGAGTACCCGGGTAGGCGTACACACCGGATAGGCCGGCGTCTAATGCAGCCTGTGCAATGGCTTCATCGCCAAGTAAGAGTTGTTTGCTCATTTTTTAGTGTTTAAGTGTTAATCATGGTTTTAGTAACAATCGCAAATATAGCTTTTTGCTTTTGTTTTATTATGATATTAGTTGAAAATCTTTCTTTCGTTTAACGCCTTCCAATACTTTCTGGCATTTTTCATGTGTTCGGCGTAGTTGGCTGCAAAATTATGGGTTCCTGAAAAATCTTCTTTGGCGCACATATAAATGTAATTGTGTCTGGTGTAATTCAGGACTGCGTCTATACCTATGGGGGTGGGAATGCGGATAGGGCCGGGGGGCAGGCCGAGGTTGCGGTAGGTGTTGTAGGGCGAATCGATGGTGAGGTGTGCATTGGCAATACGGCGCAGGCTGAAGTCTTGCAGGGCAAACTTGATGGTAGGGTCGGCTTGTAGCGGCATGCCGGCGTGGATACGGTTGATGTACAGGCCGGCAATCATGGGCTTTTCCTGGTTGTTGTTTGTTTCCTCTTCAACGATGGAAGCGAGGGTGCATACCTCTTCCTGTGTCATGCCGATGGCTTTCGCTTTATTGAGCCGTTCCCGATTCCAGAACTTCTGATGTTCTTTCTGCATCCGTTCGAGGAAATCCTCTACGCTCATGTTCCAATATACCTGGTAGGTTTCGGGTATGAAAAGGCAGGCTATTGTCGCTTTGCTGTATCCCAGCCGTTGCTGGAGCAGAGAGTCATTTATCACTCCGGCTATTTCGGCGGAATCAATCATCAGTTGTTTCCCTACGTTACGCGCCAGCCTGTCCAAAGTGCGTACGCTTCCGATGGTCAGGTTCATGGGGGCTTGGTATCCTCTGTAGAAACGGTTGAATACATGGTAAACGTTCTCGCCGGGACGTATCGCATAGCGTCCGGTGTGGATGTTGCCGGAGTAATCGCGCCATTGGGACATCCATTTGAAACCGTTGAAACTATTGGGCTTTCCTTGTGCTTTTATCTTATTGTATATGGAGTCTGTCGTATCGTCGCGGTCGATGTAGATATAAACTGTCTTTTGCGGATGAAATTGCGGAGTGAACAGGTAGTAATACATTGTACCCGCACTTGCAATGCCTATGAAAAGAATAACCGCCAGTGCTCCGAAAAGGATTCTTTTTTTCTTTTTTTCCATCATAATCTTGATTGTTTTTGAGTCGGGCAAAGTTAGCAAGATTTGGGAATAAAGAGAATGCTTCCCTTGTTTTATTCATGACAGGAAGGGGGGGGATGTGTCAATATATACTTGACGATTTCTTTTAGATACGGAAAACACGGATTTCACAGATTTTCTTTATTCTTTTTCCGTGAAATCCGTGTTTTCCGCGTAATCCGTGCCTAAACAAAGAAACAAATAGTAAGCGGATTTTAGTTTTGGCACACACACATTCTCTTCGGATGTTTCAGCACTTGGATTTCAAATCCCGATTAATCGTCATCGTCGTCATCATCATCGTCATCGTCGTAGTGTCGACAATGTCTCTTGTGGTGTTTTTTCGGCTTTTTGTATTTGTGTTTCTTATGGTGGAATTTGTCATGGCGTTCACAGTATGAATTATAGTATTCATGCCAGCAGTCACTGTGGTGATGGACTCTGTTATAGAAAGGGTTATAATACATACTTCCCGGCTTTATGCCAATCTCCACAAGGATACGGTTCCATCCGTAACGATGATACCGCTTGTAATAGTCGCATACATCACGCATTTTTTTTCCTGAAGTTCTGGCTATCTCAAGTGCAATTCCCACATTTCCCCAGTCATTGCCACAGCGTCTGTAGTAATCGTCTAAGGAATGGTTTGAAATATTATATTCCAGGCATAGGCGCTTTCTGTAATCAGAGAGTTCCACAGATGCGTAGCGGTTAGCTCTGCCGATAAAGACGGAAATGCCATCCTGGGCAGGCAAAGCGCATGCAAGCAGGAGAAACAGCAGTAGCAAATTAATCTTTTTCATAATGTTTCTAAGTTAAATGGAGTTCTGTTCCTTACTGTGCGAATATTTGGACAGTTTTCCGGCAACTTCTATTCCAGTTTTTCTTTGGCTTTTTCAATTTCATCGCCGGCTTCATCCAAAGCCTTCTTTACCTCATCCGCTCCCTCTTCAATCTGGTCCTGCGCCTCTTCGAGGGCTTCCTCAACAGATTCCTTTACATTTTCTACACGGTCTTTAACCTTGTCTTTAGCCTTTTTTTCTCTGCACGATGCAAAGGCAAGTGTAATTGTACATGCCAACATGGCGAATAATAATTTTCTCATATACTTACATTTTGGTGATATTGTGTAATTAGTTAAAATTCAAATGTAGAAATAAATATTGTGTTTGGCAAATTACGAAAATATTTTTGAGTATCATACATGAGTAAAATGCCCTGCTTATTGATACGTTCTACACAGTGGAGTTTTTTTTGAACTGTCGGATAATTAAAGAGATAAGTCTGCTTTGAAATATGTTTGTGAGTATATAAAAAGCTATCTGCTTCAGTTAGCCACTCCTTTTGCAGGTAAATGCCATCTGTTCTATTATGATATGTGGGGAATAGAGGGAATGAGAAAAATAATTTTTTTATTCGCACGACGGCTTTAAAAAGGGAAAAACGCTGATTATTTATTTGACAATCAGCGTTTTTTAGGAGAGCCGCTAGCCAGACTTGAACTGGCGACCTACGCGTTACGAAACCCCAACCGTTCGTTGCGTATTATGCTGTTTAACAGAAAGTTGGATGTGTAGTCCTTGTTGCCGATAATGAATTCCACGGAGGTTCCACGGAATGCCTTGTTTGTATTAATGTTAATTATTTGATAATCAATATGTTTTTAGTTACTATATTATTGTTCTCGTTTACACTTGTCCGACACTTGTTCTGTTACTATTAAAAGTTTCTTATGGACGAATTAATAGTAAAACTCTTGTCTCAGGAACCTTAGCTTTTTCATGTATATCATAATCAGTTTAAAATCAAAAATCTATAATATTATGAGCGATTCAAAATTCTATATGATTTTTACCCTGTTGGCAGTTACAGCAATCGCTTTATTGAATATAATGCGAATGCTTAAAGGTATTATTGACCATTTGGGAATTCTCTTTTGAGTTTGTTCTCGATAAGGGCAGCTGCCTTATCTTGGTCTACTATACCCCAATAGTTGGCTTTACATATTGGGCAGTCGTTACTAAATAGATTCAATCTGGCATCATCTTTAGGGCAGCATGGATGTAAATCTGAAATACTCCAGCCGTTATAAGTTCTTGACCAACTCCATTCCCACGGTATGTTATCTACTATTTCTCTTTTATATGATAAAAATCTCGGTGGCTGTGGCTTTTCTCCTTTGGATGCCGTATTTGTTTTGATTATGTGGCGGAAAATTTGAATTATGGCTACGACAGTAAAAACTAGCCATAGCTCAATATTAACAGTCATTAATCCTATAAATTTGTCCCATAACCAGCATATCGCATTCCATATCGTTCCGGGAATAGGATATTCTTTGGTGTATTCAACCAATAATCCAGTTATGACCGCTGTAGTCAATCCGCTAATCCAAAGGCTTACTTTTTTTATTGTTTTAGTCAACTTAGCCATATATAGTCATTATAAGTCCTACATTTCGGAGATGTTCAATGCCCCAATGACTAAAGCCATTGAATATACATCCTCTTTAGGGATAGAGAATGCCGGATAGTCCGTGTTGATGGAAACGCAACGGATCTTTTCTCCGTCTTCGTAAACCTTTTTTATGACTATGCCTTGGCTGGTGTCTAACACGTGTATTTTCCCCCATTGAATAAAGCGTGATTGGTCTATCCATCTGCACGCAATTTCATCTCCCGATTCATACTTAGGCGACATGCTGTCCCCTTTCACAAACATCGTGAAGTCGTATGAGGGGAATTGCTTGACAATAGGCATTTGCTCACAGTCTTTCAAAGTTATTCCTTTTGCCGCATTAGACAACGAACCCGCAGCGGCAGTAAGTGGGATACGAGGGCGAGTCTCAACTTCTTGCCAATCAATAATAGCTTGTTGTCGAGCATCTATGTCTGCTTTTATCAATTTCACTTTCTCCTTTGGAAGCCCTATTATTTCAGACATTAAGTCTATATCATTATCACCCACTATTTCAGAAGCACTTTCTACAGCTTGTTCTTCGTTCCATTGTCGAAGTTCTTCTTCTGTAGGTTCCATATAGCTGTAGTCTTTCATAGCCCCAATTCCGGTCATAAGCCAATCTTCAGAGATTTCTAAAAAATCACTAACTATCTTAACTTTAGATTTATCTGGTACCGTTTTTCCCGTAATCCAATTAGTTACTGTGCTTGGCGAAATTGAGCATTTCTTAGCTAACATATATCTCGAAACATGCATTTCTGACATAGCGCTTTTAAGTCTTGTACTAAAATCTTTCATAATGTTTTAAAAAGTTAAAATACTCCAATATTGGAATTCTAATATTGGAGTATTCCATGTTTGGAATATCTTTGCATCCGTAAAACGTTGCAAGCGAATTACAAAAAAGGGCGGATATTGAAAAGGGCCGATTAGAGAGGCGTCCCTATTTCCTATCCTTAAAGTCTGACAACCGCAAAGATAGGCAGTCCTTTTCAATTATCCAACCGATGCTGAATGTTTTACGGCACAATCGGCGGTTACGTGGCAGTTCCGCAGTAAAAAGACATTTGATAAAGCTTCGTTTCGGATTATCCTAACTGCCACTTCAAAGGATATGAAGGAGCGGGGCTTTTCTCTTTTAGGAGGAGAGAAAAACTTATGGACAACACAAATCTTATGCCCATGAACCTGATGAACATTAGAAGCAGGTGCCTTGACCGGATGATTGAACTGCTCAAGGATGACAAGGGGAAATTAAGTTCGGAATTTGGTATAACAGGAGTTCAGGACCTGAAAGTACAACTGGTGGACTGCGCGAATGCTTTGGCGAAATTCATCATCGGCGGGGACCCGTCGGAAAGTACTGTCGGAAAAACCGGGCTGACACTATCGACTTCAAGGGCACTTTATGACCGAAAGATATATGATTTAACGGTCGGTGACTTCGAGAGTATCATGATAAAAAAGGGGTTTATGAACGGCAGCGGTCACCTTGTGGGTAAGGGGCTGATGTACGGTGAAAACAGAAGCTTCCCGAGACAGATTCGCAGCCAAATGCTAAAGCCCTATTACTATGACTGTATGTTCGACGAGTTGCTTAAAGTGCTCGGACTGGAGCCATCCCGAAAGACAAAACCGTAAAAAAAGAATACCATGGACAGATTGACTATTATTCTCACCGCTGCGAACAGGGTACAGTTCACGAAGACTCAGGCAGCGGTACTTGTAGGAGGCCGCAGACGCCTGGAACGTTTGGCTGCGCAGGGCCGTATCCGTTATTCAGTCATTGATGACGGACGGTTTGGCAGATGGCAGTGTAACGGGGCCGATGTATTACGTTACGCCAAAGAGAGGGAGGAGCTTTCATGAATAAACTCTCATCCACCGTTTTGAAAATTTTGTTTGCACTTGTTGTTTTTGGTGGTTGTATCTATGCCGCACGCGTTGATTACGAGGACTCTATTATTCAAGGTATGGGCTTTGAACAGTACCAGTACATTTATGACCGCATAGGAGGCGGTAATCAGTCAGATGTTGTAGAGGAATATTTGAACCATAAGGAGTTCTATGATTCTCTCAGTTATTAGTACAAAAAATAATATACAATGGAAGATAAAAATACACATAAGACAACGGAAATACGCCTTTCGGACAAGGAACGCTCCCTGCTTGCATCCCTTTCGGGCGTAAAGGAGACAGTCAAGATAAGCCGAATATATCCAAACTTACATTCCCAGGCAGCTTATGGGATGCAAGAGTTATCCAAGTTGAGAGATGAGATAATCGGGGAAATTGAGAATATGATAAACGAATCGGGTGATTTTGCAGCTGACGCCCTTGTGGAAAGTATATACCATGAACTGGTGACAACTTTTGAGCCTTTCGAGGACAATTCGGATTTCGATTTCACGCGTGAGGCTTTGGCAGACTTTGCAAATCGCACTTATACAAAAATTGAAACAGCCGGACATATCAGAGAACTTTGTCGGATGATTGACCGGATAAAGCTTATTGAATCAAGGATTGACCTTGCAAAGAAAGGAGTATTACTTTAAATGATAAATGATTATGGACTTTAATGTAAATGTGAAATTCGATGCCACTCCTGCATTACTCAGTGGCGTCAATGCGCTGGCAGCAGCGCTGGGTGGAGTCGTACAGCCGGCCCAGGTAGTTAATCTTTCTACGGAAGTTCCTGTATCTGTAGAGAACATATCCAAGCTGACCGAGCAGATAGCGGTCACGAGTTCCGAGTCCGGACAAGTGGGTGAAGGTAAACCGAAAGAGATTACCGATGAGGAACTACGAAATATCGTAGGTCCTAAGACCAAGGAGTTTGGTAAGGAAGCCGTTTTTACCATTCTGAATGAAATGGGGGTCAAGCGAGTACCTGACTTGAATCAGGAACAACGGGTAGTTTTCATCGAAAAACTCCGTGCGTTATGAGCCATGCTGTTTTATCTCCGTCCGCTGCCAGTCGGTGGTTGGTCTGTACTCCGTCTGCCAGATTGGAGTTGCAGTTCTCTGACGATGCGGGGGATTACGCTAAAGAGGGGTCATTGGCTCATGAGTTCGGAGAAGCTTTTATCAAGGGTCGTACGGGGGCTGTCAGGGAGTCCGAGCTGGAGCAGTGGTTGGATAAGTTACGAAGTCAGGAGTTTTATGAGCCGGATATGGAGAGGTATGCTGAAGACTACGCTGACCTTGTGTACGAAAAGTATCTGTCCGCGCGTCATGCTACCTGTGATGCCATTATCAGGATAGAAGAGAAGATAGACTTGACCGGTTATGCACCGGAAGCATTCGGTACCGGTGATGCCATCATTATTGCGGATGGTACTCTTGAGATTATTGACCTTAAATACGGTAAGGGAGTGCGTGTCTCTGCTGTCAATAATAAGCAGATGATGTTGTACGCACTCGGGGCGTTGGATATGTTTGGTTACCTCTATGCTATTGATACTGTTCGGATGACCATCTACCAGCCGCGTATCGATAATGTATCGGAGTTCGAACTGAAAGCCTCTGACCTGTTGGAATGGGGGGAGAAAGAGTTGAAGCCCCGTGCGGCCATGGCGTTCAAGGGGGAAGGTGATATGTCCCCCGGTGACCACTGTCGGTTCTGCAAGGCTAAGGCCCGATGTAGGGCGTTGGCCGAGTTGAGGATGCAGCAGGCCGAACATGAGTTCAAGGATGCGGAATTACTGACAGATGAAGAGACTGCTGCTATCCTTGAGGCGGCGGACGGAATTAAAAACTGGATTTCCGCTGTCGAGGAACATGCTTTCAAGGCTGCCCTGGACGGGAAGAAGTATCCCGGATTCAAGTTGGTTGAGGGCCGAAGTATTCGTAAGTATGCTGACGAGAAGAAAGTAGCGGAGGTACTTATAGCCAACGGATTTGCCCAAAACGTCATATACGAAGCACCTAAGCTGAAAACCATAACGAGTATGGAAAAGCTGCTGACGAAGAAGACTTTTGGGGTGTTGCTGGGTGAGTATGTCATAAAACCGCAGGGAAAGCCCGTACTGGTACCGGACAGTGATAAACGGCAGGAGTGGAGCTGTGCCGAGAACGATTTTAAAAATGTAAACGTATGAACTATGGATGATTTTAATACTGAAGAACTCAAGAGCGTACTACGGAAATTGCCTCCCGGTGACATGGTTACTTTCAACGACGGGTATCTGCGTGTGCGTAAAATCCGTTCTATATCAGGCTTGCCCGGTGGGAATAGCTGCCGTGCCTGTTTCTTTGAATCCTTTGACGGAGCCGCTCAATGCGCTTATAGGGATTGCTGCATAGCACATAAAAGACCGGACCGGAATTCGGTCATTTTCGACTATACGATTTGTAATGATTAACTATTAAACGATTAAAGGAAAACAAGAATTATGAACGACTTTAAAGAAACAAAATGTGTAATTGGTACTGTACGTTTCAGCTATGTACATGTGTGGGAACCTGCATCCATTGGGGATGACGCTAATGCCAAGAAAAAGTATTCTGTATCGTTGATTATCCCGAAGAATGACACAAAATCGGTGAATGCGGTAAAGGCAGCTATCCAGAATGCCTTGAATGCAGGTATTGGTAAGTTTGGTGGCAAAATTCCGGCTGTATGGAAAAATCCGTTACGTGACGGTGATACCGAAAGACCGGATGATGAAGCTTATAAGGGATGCTACTTTATTAATGCCACCAGTCAGAGTAAACCGGGTGTGGTCAATATTCAACGACAGCCTATTATGGAACAGGATGAATTCTACAGCGGTTGTTATGGGTATGCGTCTGTTAACTTCTTTGCGTTCAATACTAACGGTAACAAAGGTATCGCTTGCGGACTTAACCATCTCATGAAGACCAAAGATGGGGAATCACTGGGTGGTAAGTCAACGGCAGAGGCAGACTTTGCCGGCATTGATATTCCTTTTGAACCTTCTGACGATAGTACGGATGATTTATTCTGATTACATAAAAAAAGAACAGATTGCTGATGTTGCGGCGGAGATAATCCGCCGCTATCGTCAGGACGCATCCGAGCAAGACTGCATTGAGCTGACAGAAGTATTCCTTATTCTGGCCAAGTATGTAGATAATTTTTTCTGTAATGAGTTTTGGGCTAAAATAGGTTGTACTGATGGTGAGTTCCAGAGGCTAAGCAATGTGGCCACACACTATCCGGAGACATTGGAAACGTGGAGCGAATTGATAGGACTTGAGCCTATATCAATACGCTATAATGTTAAATTAGCCAAGGGCTTTTCTATCATTTGTACGGGCATAGCTTCACGGCTCAACGGGGAGGCGGCTTCCCGAGACAGAGAACCTATCAAAAGTTTGGGTATCGATATAGAAACTTACAGCAGTAACGACTTATCAAACTGCGGAGTATATAAATATACGGAGGCGGATGATTTCACCATCCTATTATTTGCATATTCGGTTAATGACGGGCCTGTACGGATTACAGATTTTACACAGGGTGAAAAATTACCAGAACATATTTTTGAGGCCCTTACAGATTCTGCTGTACTTAAGACGGCGTTCAATGCTTCTTTCGAGCGTACGTGTATCGGTAAATATTTCGGTATCTATCTTGAGCCAGAGCAATGGGAGTGCACCATGGTACGCTGCGCTATGCTCGGATTGCCGTTGAGTCTGGCACAAGCGGGTAAGGTGCTGAAGCTGGAGGATCAGAAGATGTCAGAGGGGAAAGCGCTCATCAAGTATTTCTCCTGCCCGTGCAAGCCGACAAAGGTCAACGGTGGACGGACAAGGAATCTTCCGGAGCATGCCCCTGACAAGTGGGATACATTCAAACGCTACTGTGTCCGTGATGTTGAGGTAGAGCAGGAGATCCGACGGAAAACGCTGTCTTTCGAGATACCGGAGAGCGAGAAAAAACTCTACTGTATTGACCAGCGTATCAATGACAGAGGCGTACTGCTGGATATGGATTTCGTACACCATGCCGTCTATATGAATAATGTGTATAAGGGTAGGCTAGCCGTTGAGGCAGCCAAGCTCTCAGGACTTGATAACCCCAACAGCGTGACGCAGCTTAAGTCATGGTTGGAGGAGCAGATAGGAAGTACCGTCAAGGCGTTAGGCAAGAGGGACATCCCGGATATGCTGAAAGCTACTGACGATGGTACAGTGAGAAGAGTGTTGGAGATCCGTACCGAGATGGGCAAGACTTCCACGAAGAAGTATGAGGTTATGATGGCAGCTGCTTGCGCCGATAACCGGGTGCGGGGCTTGTTGCAGTTCTATGGTGCTAATCGGACCGGACGATGGGCTGGCAGACTTGTGCAGGTACAGAACCTACCGCAGAATCATCTTCCCGACTTGGACTATGCACGCCAGTTGGTGAAGGAAGGGGACCTTGATATAGTGGAGATGATGTTCGGCAATGTTCCTGATATACTGTCCCAACTTATTCGTACTGCCTTCATCGCTAAGGAGGGGCATATCTTCATGGTGTGCGACTTCAGCGCTATCGAGGCCCGTGTGATTGCTTGGCTGGCCGATGAGCAATGGCGGTTGGAGGTGTTCCGTACTCACGGAAAAATCTATGAGGCATCGGCATCCATGATGTTCCATGTACCTGTCGAGGAGATTACCAAGACTGACCCAAGGCGACAGAAGGGTAAGATTGCCGAACTGGCGTTGGGGTACCAGGGCGGAGTAATGGCCATGAAGGCCATGGGTGGTGAACGTATGGGTCTGAGCGAAACAGAGATGACCGAGATTGTCAGCCATTGGCGTAAGGCGAATCCTGCTATTGTGTCCTTATGGACCGAAGTGGAGAGAGCTGCTACCGCTGCGATTGAGACAGGAGGTCCCACCGAAGCTCATGGGCTGTACTTCTTCAAGCGAATGGGGCTACTGATGGTTAAACTGCCTTCAGGACGCTGTCTGTGCTATCCTAAACCGACTATCGGCACAAACCGTTTCGGCAAAGCCTGCATAACCTATGAAGGGCTGAGCCAAACCACGAAGCAGTGGTGTACACAGGAGACCTACGGTGGTAAGCTGGTGGAGAATATTGTGCAGGGCATTGCTCGGGACTGCTTAGCGGTGACCATTATGCGGTTGGAGGAGAAAGGATATCCGGTAGTGTTCCATGTTCACGATGAGACCATTATAGAGGCGAAAGCTGACGGCTCTCAGACTCTCAGGGATATTGAAGACATATTCAAGGAGACTATTTCCTGGGCGAAAGAACTGCCGCTGAAAGGCGCAGGATATGTGACACCTTATTATCTTAAGGACTGATTGAACGAAATAATAATAGAAGTATCATGAACATTCATCAGACAGTCCCCCGCTCCGATTGCACCTCTTTCGCGAAATGTGGCAAGCATTCCCTTGCCTATTGCCGGAAGTACGGTGCATCCGAATGCGGTCTGTGCGAGATAGTGAAGCGGAAACCGAGGAACCGGGTGATGGTGGACGGTGTAGAACGCAAGGTGTGCAGCCGCTGCAAAAGGCCGCTTCTACTATCCTGCTTCTATGACAGGACAATCTATCGCAACGGAAAGGCGTATCACATCAAAACATCATGGTGCAAAATGTGTGTTTCGGAAAGCAATCGGGAACGGAATAAAAGGAAGGAAAACAAATGAATATAAAGAAAATAAAGGAACATAACCCTCAATCCTTTTTAGACGATTTGAAACGGGTAAGGGAAATCATGGTCTATACAGAACATACCAACTCCTACTATAAGATTCTTAAACATGAATTATTGAGAGATGCGGAAGAGAAAGCCATCACGTACTATATAACGGATTCTATATTCGCCAGAAAGCGTGATGTCATGGTAATAATTTAATCGGAAGAATATGAAACAAACAACTATTCCAGCTTTTAAATATTGGCTCCGGATACACGGCTTTCGCTTAGAATGGTTCTGTACCGGAACAAAAAACAATCCAATCAAGATTAAATCAAGAAAAAGAAATAAGATATGAAACAGACAATAAAAGAAGCAGCAAGGGAAGCAATTCATAAGCATTATAATTGTAATGGAACCTATCCAAGTTCAGAACGTGAATATTGCGAGCACTGTAATGGACATAACACGGCCTTTGATTGCTGTGAATGTGGTGCAGATGAATTTAAAGAAGGATTTATTACTGGCGCAGACTGGCAGGCAAAGCAATCTCCGTGGGTGAGCGTTGAGGAACGGTTGCCGGAAGAAAATGAGAATATCATTATCATGTGCAAGCATGGCGCAATATTTAATGGCACATACTGTAATGGAGTATGGTTCTGTATGGACGGTTATATCAATGATATATACAAAGACAGTCCTATTTATACTTCAATGAGCAGTATACCTCCATTATGGGAGCCTGTGGCATGGATGCCCATCCCCTCTTTCGATGAGATACTCGAAGCCAACAAGGATGTACTGGAACGGATTAAGGAGAAAGGAGATTGATATGGGAAAATTGGAGGAGGAATTATGAAATCAAAACAAGTATTATCAGTCGAACAGATGATACATTTGCAGGAGCTTGGGTTGGATACAAGCGATGGAAGCATGTATTGGTGTTACGCTCTTTTTTATAAAAATGCAAAATGGGAACTTGAAATATATGAAGATGTAATTAATCAAAAACGAAATAGTGCACTTTGGGAAATAATTCCCACTTACACTTTGCAGGACATTCTTGATAAGCTGCCACATTATTTGAATCCATTTCCGTCCAAACAAATATTGTTTGCATGGATGATTGAAAAAGATGCCATAGTATACCGAAATGTTGAAGATATAGATGATTGTCTCAAACATTTTACTGATGATTTATTAATTGATGCAGCCTATGAGATGTAGATACTAATTGAAAAGTGCGCCGTATTCTAATTG
>UMAO01010781.1_pt1 | contig 13527 bp, 10 predicted proteins | sample 1963741 | NCBI WGS metagenome assembly UMAO01 (sample SAMEA4835919, study PRJEB28245) | human gut metagenome | biome: gut microbiome; material: fecal sample | place: Denmark | collected 2008
GATTTTTAACACCCTACCTGTGACGCGGAAGTAAACCGTCCAGCGGCATCGCTCTGTCATAATTTAAGTAATGTTGAAAGTATAAGTTCCGCAATTTTGTACCTTGAGAATAGAGATGGTAGATATTATTTTCGTTCAGACAAAACATAAGTACTTTTTGTCTGCAAAATTCGGACTTTATTGGAGGCTTTTCAATACAGCCTGCATGGAATGCTTACAAAATAAAGAAGGAAATCCCCCCATCTGCCTTTGAATCCCGCCAACGCAATAACACAAAAATCCCCGCCAACGCAATACCTATCAGATATTACATGGCGGGGATTTTATGGTTTATGTATCACAGACTGCGGCACGGAGGCCACTATTGTCTGAGCGAATTATCAAATCGTTGTAGGGATTTTGTTCTTCTCCATCTCGTCGGCATCACCAACGATGATTTTGTTAAACTCACGCAAACCGGTACCGGCAGGAATGAGGTGACCGCAGATAACGTTCTCCTTCATACCCTCAAGGTAGTCGGTCTTTCCGCTGATGGCTGCTTCGTTGAGCACCTTCGTTGTTTCCTGGAAGGATGCGGCAGACATGAAGCTCTTTGTCTGGAGAGAAGCACGCGTGATACCCTGGAGAATCTGGGTTGAAGTGGCAGCCTTGGCATCACGAACCTGAACGAGCTTAAGGTCGCGGCGCTTGAGCTGAGAGTTTTCATCGCGCAGCTTGCGGGCCGTCACGATCATACCCTTCTTCATTACCTCACTGTCACCGGCATCAACAACAACTTTCTTGCCCCAGATGCGGTCGTTCTCTTCAGCGAAGTCGAGCTTGTCGACAATCTGCTGTTCCAAGAAGCGCGTATCGCCCGGCTGGTCGATCTGAACTTTGCGCATCATCTGGCGTACGATAACCTCGAAGTGCTTGTCGTTGATCTTTACACCCTGCAAACGGTAAACGTCCTGGATTTCGTTGACGATGTATTCCTGAACAGCGGTAGGACCCTTGATGGCGAGGATGTCGCTCGGCGTGATTGAACCGTCGGAAAGCGGCGTTCCGGCACGCACGTAGTCGTTTTCCTGAACAAGAATCTGCTTTGACAGAGGCACGAGGTATTTCTTGACCTCGCCCAGCTTAGAAGTAACGACGATTTCGCGGTGGCCACGCTTGATGTTGCCCATCGTGATTTCACCATCGATTTCTGAAACGACAGCGGGGTTGCTCGGGTTGCGGGCTTCGAAGAGCTCGGTCACACGGGGCAAACCACCGGTGATGTCACCAGCCTTACCAACGGCACGAGGAATCTTGACGAGGATGTCACCAGCTTTGAGTTGCTGACCGTCTTCAACAACGATGTGACCGTTGATTGGGAAGTTGTAGGTGCGAATCAACTCACCGTTTTCATCCATGATATGGCACGATGGAACACGGCCACGCTCCTTGGATTCAACGACGATTCTTTCACGGAGGCCGGTTGCTTCGTCTTCTTCAACACGATAGGTGACACCTTCCGTTACGTCTTCAAACTGGATGCGACCAGCACTTTCTGTTACGATGACGGCGTTGAATGGGTCCCACTTGGCAATGACGGTGCCCTTTTCAACTTTGTCGCCATCGTTGACGAAGAGCTGTGAACCGTAAGGCACGTTCTGTGAAGAAAGAACGATACCTGTGTTCTCATCGATGAAGCGGACTTCGGCCAGACGACCGACAACGATCTTGCAGGCTGTGCCGTCTTCGGCTGTCATGTCAACCGTACGGAGTTCTTCAAATTCAAGGCGGCAGTCGCTCTTGGCCACGATGGTGGCGTTGGCTGCAGCATTCGAAGCGATACCACCGGCGTGGAAGGTACGGAGTGTCAACTGAGTACCAGGCTCACCGATTGACTGGGCGGCAATGACACCGACAGCTTCGCCCTTCTGCACCATGCGGCTTGTTGAAAGGTTGCGGCCGTAGCACTTCATGCAGACACCATGCTTGCTTTCGCAGGTGAGAACCGAGCGGATTTCGACGCTCTCAATCGGAGAGGCTTCGATTTCGGCAACAATCGGTTCGGTGATTTCTTCACCAGCGGCAACGATGACCTTGCCGGTTGTTGGGTGAACGATGTCGTGTACTGACACACGGCCGAGGATACGTTCGCCAAGAGACGAAATGATTTCGTCACCATCCTTGAGCGCTGTGCAGACGAGACCACGAAGCGTTCCGCAATCCTCTTCCGTGATGATCACGTCGTGGGATACGTCGACAAGACGACGGGTGAGGTATCCGGCGTCGGCCGTCTTCAAGGCGGTGTCGGCCAAACCCTTACGGGCACCGTGGGTAGAGATAAAGTACTCCAACACGCTCATACCTTCCTTAAAGTTAGAAAGGATCGGGTTTTCAATAATCTGAGCACCTTCTGCACCGGCTTTCTGAGGCTTGGCCATCAAACCACGCATACCTGCCAACTGTGCAATCTGGTCGGCAGAACCACGGGCTCCGGAGTCAAGCATCATGAACACAGCGTTGAAACCTTGGTCGGCTTCTGTCATCTGCTTCATGAGGGTCTTCTTCAGGTCGGTGTTGACGTGCGTCCAAGTATCAATTACCTGGTTGTAACGCTCGTTGTCGGTGATGAAACCCATATTATAGTTAGCAGTGATCTGCTCGATGTCTTCGTTACCACGCTTAACGATGTCTACCTTCTCCTGCGGGATGATGATATCGTCGAGGTTGAAGGACAGACCGCCCTCGTATGCCTTGCGGTAACCGAGGTTCTTGATACCATCCAAGAAATCGCAGGCACGGGCCATACCAACTGTCTTGATAACCTTGGCGATGATGTCGCGCAGAGATTTCTTTGAGATAACGGTGTTGATGAAGCCACACTCAACAGGGATGATTTCGTTGACAATCACACGGCCGACAGAGGTCTCAACCAAATGGCGGACACCCAAGCCGTTTTCGTCTACATCGTCAACCATGACCTTCACTGGGGCATGTACGTCAACACGCTTTTCGTTGAAGGCGATGAGGGCTTCTTCTGGACCGTAGAAAATAAGGCCTGAACCCTTTGCGCCTGGACGGAGCTTGGTGATATAATACAGACCGAGCACCATATCCTGTGAAGGCACAGTGATAGGAGCACCGTTGGCGGGGTTCAAAATGTTGTGGCTCTGGAGCATCAACATCTGAGCTTCCAAGATTGCTTCGTTGCTCAGAGGGAGGTGAACTGCCATCTGGTCACCGTCGAAGTCGGCGTTGAATGCCGTACATGCCAACGGGTGGAGCTGGATGGCCTTGCCTTCAATCATTTTAGGTTGGAAGGCCTGGATACCGAGACGATGAAGTGTCGGTGCACGGTTGAGGAGCACAGGATGGCCCTTCATGACGTGTTCGAGGATGTCCCAGATGACAGGCTCGCGACGGTCGACAATCTTCTTGGCGCTCTTCACCGTCTTCACGATGCCGCGCTCAATGAGCTTGCGGATGATGAACGGCTTATAGAGCTCTGCAGCCATGAGTTTAGGCAGACCGCACTCGCCCATACGCAATTCAGGACCAACGACGATTACGGAACGTGCTGAATAGTCAACACGCTTACCGAGGAGGTTCTGACGGAAACGTCCCTGCTTACCCTTCAGATAGTCGGAGAGGGATTTCAAAGGACGGTTGCTGTCGCTCTTCACGGCGCTGCTCTTGCGAGAGTTGTCGAAGAGGCTGTCAACAGCTTCCTGAAGCATACGCTTTTCGTTACGCAGAATGACATCTGGTGCCTTGATCTCGAGCAAACGCTTCAGACGATTGTTGCGGATGAGCACACGACGATAGAGGTCGTTCAAGTCGGAAGTGGCAAAACGGCCACCATCGAGGGCAACGAGCGGACGTAAATCTGGAGGCGTGACAGGAATGATCTTCATGATCATCCATTCAGGACGGTTCTTGTCTTTGCTTGCGCGGAAAGACTCAACCACCTGCAGACGCTTCAAAGCCTCGTTCTTGCGCTGAACGGAAGAGTCGGAGTTGGCTCTGTCGCGCAATTCATACGAGAGTTCATCGAGATTGATGCGGGTCAGGAGGTCGTAAACGGCCTCGGCACCCATCTTGGCGATGAATTTATTTGGATCGGAATCCTCAAGATACTGGTTGTCGTTTGGCAACTTCTTGAGCAAGTCGAGGTATTCGTCCTCCGTCAGCAAATCGTTGGGAGCCACGTCGTCGCTCAAGACACCTGGCTGGATAACGACATAGCGCTCGTAATAGATGATGGTATCGAGTTTCTTGGTCGGGATGCCGAGCAGATAACCAATCTTGTTTGGCAAAGAACGGAAGTACCAGATGTGGGCCACAGGCACAACCAACTGGATGTGTCCGGCACGCTCACGACGCACTTTCTTTTCAGTGACCTCCACACCGCAACGGTCGCAGACAATGCCTTTATAACGGATGCGCTTATATTTTCCGCAGTGGCATTCGTAATCCTTCGTCGGACCGAAAATGCGTTCGCAGAAGAGACCATCACGCTCTGGCTTGTACGTACGATAGTTGATGGTCTCAGGTTTGAGGACCTCACCGTAAGAATTGGCCTGAATTTCTTCAGGAGAAGCCAAGCTAATGGTAATCTTCGTGAAGTTACTCTTTATCTTGTTGTCTCTTTTAAATGCCATGTTTTATATGAAATATTGGTTGGGAAGCCATTGGCTCCCGCCGCAGAGGGCGGGATGCCAATACTTGTCCTATAAATAGGTGTTTGGAAAACGCCTACCTATGTAAAGAGTTACTATGTGTATCTGTTATTCAAGCGTAATGTTGAGACCTAAGCCGCGGAGCTCATGAAGCAATACGTTGAGCGATTCTGGAATGCCCGGTGTTGGCATCGGGTCGCCCTTGACAATGGCTTCGTAAGCCTTTGAACGGCCAGTGACATCGTCCGACTTGATGGTAAGGATTTCCTGAAGCACATGTGATGCGCCGAAGGCCTCGATGGCCCAGACTTCCATTTCTCCGAAACGCTGTCCACCAAATTGCGCCTTACCTCCGAGAGGCTGCTGCGTGATGAGCGAGTACGGACCGATGGAACGTGCGTGCATCTTGTCTTCAACCATGTGGCCGAGTTTCAACATGTAAGTCACACCAACCGTTGCCTTCTGGTCGAAAGCCTCACCAGTTCCGCCGTCATAAAGCTGCGTAGAGCAGTAGCGCGGCAGGCCAGCCTTGTCTGTCCATTCACACAAGTCTTCGAGTTTCGCACCATCGAAGATTGGCGTAGCGAACTTCACGCCGAGTTTCTTACCAGCTGCACCGAGCACGGCCTCGAAAATCTGACCCAAGTTCATACGTGAAGGCACACCCAGCGGGTTGAGCACGATGTCGACCGGCGTACCGTCGGCCAAGAACGGCATATCTTCCTGACGCACGATCTTTGAGACGATACCCTTGTTACCGTGACGACCGGCCATCTTGTCACCGACACCAATCTTACGCTTCTTAGCGATGTAAACCTTGGCCATCTGGAGAATACCGGAAGGAAGTTCGTCACCGATGGTGAGGGCAAACTTCTTGCGCTTCAAAGCGGCATCCATGATGTTGTACTTCTTCAAGTAGTTGATGATGAGCTGACGCAACAGTTTGTTGGTGTGCTCGTCTTCCGTCCAAGCACTCAGGTCGAGCGAGGTATAGTCGAGCGACTTAAGCAAGTTGCGCGTGAAAGTAGCGCCCTTGGCAATCACCTCAGAACCGATGTTGTCCTTGACGCTGCAAGCGGTCTTGTCGCCAGCCAGTTTCAGGAACTTCTCAATCATCGTGTCCTTGAGTTCCTCAGCCTGCTTGGCAAACTCGTCGTCGTAACGCTGGAGAACCACCTTGTCGGCAGCCTTATCAGCACGCGACTTGACAGCCTTGGCGTAGAGCTTGCGGTTGATGACAACACCAGAGAGCGAAGGATTGGCCTTCAAAGAAGCATCCTTGACATCGCCAGCCTTGTCGCCGAAGATGGCGCGGAGGAGCTTTTCTTCTGGAGTCGGGTCGCTTTCGCCCTTCGGCGTGATCTTACCAATCATGATGTCGCCTGGAGTGACGCGGGCACCGATACGGATCAAACCGTTTTCATCAAGATCCTTAGTAGCGTCTTCGCTGACGTTAGGAATATCGTTGGTCAGTTCTTCCATACCGCGCTTCGTTTCACGAACCTCGAGAGAGAACTCATCAACGTGAACAGAAGTCAGGATGTCTTCACGAACCATACGTTCGTTGAGCACGATGGCATCCTCATAGTTGTAACCCTTCCAAGGCATATAGGCAACGAGCAAGTTGCGGCCCAGGGCGAGTTCGCCGTTCTCTGTGGCATAACCTTCCGTCAGGATGTCGCCCTTCTTCACACGCTGTCCCTTCTCGCAAATCGGACGAAGGTCGATGGTCATGTTTTGGTTGGTGCGACGGAACTTAGGAATCTTGTAAGTCTTGGTAGCAGAGTCGAAGCTGACAAACTCTTCTTCCTCGCTACGGTCGTATGTAATCACGATGCTGGTGGCATCAACAAAGTCGATCACGCCTTCGCCTTCTGCCGTAATCATCGTGCGAGAATCTTCACAAACCTGCTTTTCGATACCAGTACCCACGATAGGAGCCTCGGAACGAATCAAAGGAACAGCCTGGCGCATCATGTTCGATCCCATCAATGCGCGGTGGGCGTCGTCGTGTTCCAAGAACGGAATCAAAGAAGCAGCGATAGAGGCAATCTGCTGAGGAGCCACGTCCATGAGTTCCACCTCTGAAGGTGGCACAACAGGATAATCGGCGTCCTGACGGCACTTGACTTTGTCGCGGATGAATGTACCGTCGTCGTTCAGCGGTGCATTACCCTGACCGATAATCTTGGCCTCTTCTTCTTCTGCCGAGAGATAAACAACATCATTGTTGTCCAAGTCAACCACAGAATTTTCCACCTTGCGGTACGGTGTCTCGATGAAACCAAGTTCATTGATCTTGGCGTAAACGCAAAGAGAAGAAATCAAACCGATGTTCGGACCTTCAGGCGACTCGATAGGACAGAGACGGCCGTAGTGGGTGTAGTGTACGTCTCGAACCTCGAAACCGGCACGCTCACGAGACAAACCGCCAGGACCCAGGGCTGAAAGACGGCGCTTGTGCGTCACCTCGGCCAGCGGGTTGGTTTGGTCCATGAACTGCGACAGGGCGTTCGTACCGAAGAACGAGTTGATAACGCTGGAAATGGTCTTGGCGTTGATCAAGTCGGTCGGGGTGAACACTTCATTGTCACGGACATTCATGCGCTCGCGGATGGTGCGGCTCATACGGGCCAGACCGATGGCAAACTGATTTGAGAGCTGTTCGCCAACGGTACGTACGCGGCGGTTGCTCAAGTGGTCGATATCATCGACAGTGGCCTTTGAGTTGATCAACTCGACGAGATACTTGATAATCTCGATGATGTCTTCACGCGTCAATACGCGAACATCCATATCGGTTGTCAAGCCGAGCTTCTTGTTGATTCTGTAACGGCCCACCTCGCCCAAGTCGTAACGCTTTTCTGAGAAGAAGAGGTTGTTGATAACTTCGCGTGCACTGGCATCATCGGCAGGGTCTGCATTACGCAACTGGCGATAGATGTAAAGCACAGCTTCCTTCTCGGAGTTCGACGGGTCTTTCTGGAGGGTGTTGAAGATGATAGAATAGTCCGACGAGCTGGCCTCTTCGTGGTGTACCAAGATCGACTGCGCACCGCTTTCGATGATTTCATCGATGTGTTCAGCTTCGAGCACTGTTTCGCGGTCGAGGATGATTTCGTTACGCTCGATTGAAACAACTTCACCCGTGTCTTCATCAACAAAGTCTTCCACCCAACTCTTCAAGACACGTGCAGCGAGCTTGCGGCCCACCAGTTTCTTGAGGTTGGTTCTGTTGACCTTGACCTCTTCAGCCAAGTCAAAAATCTGAAGGATGTCCTTGTCGTTTTCAAAGCCGATGGCACGCAAGAGGGTTGTCACAGGCAACTTCTTCTTACGGTCGATGTAAGCATACATGACATTGTTGATGTCCGTTGCAAACTCAATCCAAGAGCCTTTGAAAGGAATGATACGAGCAGAATAGAGCTGCGTACCATTCGCATGCACGCTCGAACCGAAGAACACGCCCGGCGAACGGTGCAACTGAGACACGACAACACGCTCGGCACCGTTGATGATGAAAGTGCCGTTGTCGGTCATATAAGGAATCGGGCCAAGGAAAACATCCTGCACAACCGTGTCGAAATCCTCGTGGTCGGGGTCGGTACAGTAAAGCTTCAATTTGGCCTTCAAGGGGACACTGTAAGAAAGTCCGCGCTCAAGGCATTCATCGATGCTGTAACGGGGCGGGTCGATATAATAATCGAGGAACTCTAACACAAAGTTGTTGCGAGTGTCTGCGATAGGAAAATTCTCGGCAAAAACTTTGTACAGACCGTCGTTCTTACGCAACTCCGATGGCGTATCAAGCTGGAGGAAGTCTTTGAAAGACTTTAACTGTACGTCCAAGAAATCCGGATAAGGCATCGGATTCTTGACAGAGGCAAAGTTTACACGTTGGTTAATAACTCTGGAAGACATTCGTGAAAAATATGATTTAGGATGAGAACTTCATTCCGGGCGGCGCTCACCGATTGGAAATGCGTTGTGCAAAAGAGCGGGTGTTCCACTATGATAGAGGCACCATGCTTTAATGAGGCTTATATATATGTGTTGCATGCTTTGCTGGAAACGCTCGCCACGTACGAAATGGAACAAGCCAAGCGGACAAGACCAAGCAAGCAAGACCAAGCAAGCTGTAGTAAATGGAAAGACGCAGGCTGTTTTCTCGCGAAACAGCAGCCGTTGCCCTGTATTTTTTTTGCACAAAAGCCCCCACGAACCATTTGTTTGCGAAATGTGTCGGGGAGGAACAATGAACCGGCATCAGCCGATCCAACAAAACATCTGAATGCGAACAGGAATGCGAAGCAGAAACGCCAGCGGAAAAGCAGAGCAAGAGCGCGAGGCGCCAACCACATCGGCATACCCAAACATCCCTAAAAAAGAAGTTCTAATCTGACTTAATTTATAGACACAAAAAGGTTAAGAACCCTCTATCAGAGGATCCTTAACCCAATAAATATGAGGTAGCTTATTAAGCGAGTTCTACTTCAGCACCAGCCTCTTCGAGAGCCTTCTTCAATGCTTCAGCTTCTTCCTTAGCAACGCCTTCCTTCAACTTGCTAGGAGCACCGTCAACGAGGTCCTTAGCTTCCTTCAAGCCGAGGCCGCAAGCTTCCTTAACAGCCTTAACAACCTGGAGCTTTGCAGAGCCAGCGCTCTTCAAAACAACGTCGAAAGCAGTCTTTTCCTCAGCGGCAGCAGCGCCACCAGCAGCGGGACCAGCAGCAACAGCAACAGCTGCAGCAGCGGGTTCAATACCATATTCGTCCTTCAGGATCGTTGCCAACTCGTTTACTTCTTTCACTGTCAAATTTACCAATTCTTCAGCAATAGCTTTGATATCTGCCATTTTCGTAATGTATTTTTATTGTTTTTATTCAGTTTGATTGGTACGGATATATCCGATTATTCAGGGCGCTCGCCCATAGTTTTCAGCACGCCATGGATAGTCTGGCCTGCAGATTGGAGTGCAGAGATAACGTTCTTTGCAGGAGATTGCAGCAATGCAACAACTTCGGCAAGAACTTCTGCCTTGCTCTTGATAGCGCAGAGCGTATCAAGCTGATCAGCACCTACGTAGAGACCTTCCTCAGCGTAAGCAGCCTTGAGGGCTGGAACGCCGCTCTTACCTTCTTCCTTGATCAACTTGGCAGGAACGTTGGCAGTGTCACAGAAGAGGACAGCCGTCGTGCCTTTCAAGCAGCCGTAGAGCGGAGAGAAGTCAAATTCAGCAGCTTCGAGAGCCTTGTGCAACAAGGTGTTCTTCACGAGAAGCATCTTGATGTTTGCGCCAAAGCACTTTCTGCGCAAATTGCTTGTAGCCTCAGCGTTCATACCGGTTACGTCAACCAGGTAGAAGTGAGCATATTCTTTTAATGTTTCACCGATGTGCTCGATGATCAAACCTTTATCTTCCTTTTTCATGATTTGCCGTCAAATTTTAGATTTCGTCAACAGATTTGGGATCTATCTTGATACCCTTGCTCATAGTGGAGGAAAGATAAATGCTCTTGATATATGTACCTTTGGCAGCAGCAGGCTTCAACTTGTTGATGGTAGCGATGAATTCCTTTGCATTGCCGAAGATCTGCTCGGGAGTGAAAGAAACCTTACCAATTGAAGTGTGAACGATACCGGTCTTGTCAACCTTGAAATCGATCTTACCCTGCTTAACCTCACGGATTGCCTTGGCAACATCCATGGTAACAGTACCACTCTTAGGGTTAGGCATCAATCCGCGCGGACCGAGAACACGGCCGAGAGCACCGATTTTACCCATGATAGCTGGCATAGTGATGATTACATCAATATCAGTCCAACCACCCTTGATCTTCTCGATATATTCATCGAGACCTACATAATCTGCACCTGCTTCCTTAGCAGCAGCTTCTGCATCAGGCGTACAGAGGCAAAGCACACGAACTGTCTTGCCAGTACCATTTGGCAGAGATACAACGCCGCGAACCATCTGATTGGCCTTACGAGGGTCAACACCGAGGCGAACGTCGATATCCAAAGAGGCGTCAAACTTAGTCGTGGTGATTTCCTTAACCAAGCTAGATGCTTCCTTCAAAGTGTAAGCTTTCCCTGCTTCAATCTTGCCAGCTACAGACTTCTGATTTTTTGTCAGTTTACTCATGTTCAGTTCAAAAATTGAAGTTAATTATTAACCAGGGAAGTCTCCCTTAACTGTGATACCCATACTGCGGGCAGTACCTGCTACCAACTTCATGGCAGATTCAATAGTGAAGCAATTCAAGTCTGGCATCTTGTCTTCGGCGATAGCCTTAACCTGATCCCAAGTGATTTCAGCAATCTTAGTACGATTAGGCTGAGCGGAACCACTCTTCTTCTTGGCTGCTTCGAGCAATTGAATTGCTACAGGAGGAGTCTTAACTACGAATGAGAATGATTTGTCATTATAGTAAGTGATAACAACTGGCAATACCTTACCAGCCTTCTCCTGAGTTCTGGCGTTGAACTGCTTGCAGAAATCCATAATATTGATACCCTTTGAACCCAAGGCAGGACCTACGGGAGGGGAAGGATTTGCAGCGCCACCTTTAATCTGTAATTTGATTAATCCAGCAACTTCTTTAGCCATTGTAATATTTTATTTTTAAATTGTATGAAGGTCAACGGAGGTTCGTAACAGCAACCGTTATTCCTTCTCTATCTGCGTAAAACCAAGGTCCAAGCCCGTGCTGCGGCCAAACACTTTGACCGTAACCGTAACCTTCTTCTTCTCAGCGTCAACCTTTTCGATGACACCGGTGAACCCGCTGAAAGGACCGTCGCTAACCTTGACAGATTCCCCTTCAACAAATGGGATTTCTGCATCAACTGCATCCACCTCCATTTCATTAACTTTGCCTAAAATTCTGTTCACCTCACTGGCGCGAAGAGGCGTAGGATGGTCAAGACCGCCTAAGAAACCGAGCACCTGCGGGGTGTTGCGGAGTTCATGGGCAATTTCACCAACCAAGCGCGCTTCGACCAAGACATAGCCTGGCAAATAATTGCGCTCCTTGACGATGCGCTTACCGTTGCGAATCTGAACGACCTTTTCGGTTGGAATGAGCACCTGCGAAACATGACCGCCAAGGCGGCCATTATTAATTTCTGCATCAATGTACTCCTTCACCTTAGCTTCTTTTCCGCTAACGGCACGCAAAACGTACCATTGCATTTCAACTTCAGCCATTGTGAGATTAGAATTTAATGCTGTAAATAAGTTGCATGAGAGTTTCAAAGACCTTATCCATGGCAAACACCACAATTGCGATTATCACGGAAGCAATTAAAACGACAATCGCACTATGAGTCAGCTCCTTACGTGTTGGCCACGTGGTTCTATGAGCTAGTTCTTCATAAGAATCTTTACAATATAGATATATATTCTTAAACATTGCTTTTTGTATTAGCACGGGAAGAGAGGCTCGAACTCCCGACACCTGGTTTTGGAGACCAGTGCTCTACCAACTGAGCTATTCCCGTAAGTATGGATTCTCGCAGAAGCGCGAGAATCCATTTTTATTGATTAATCCTTATAGGAAAGGTATTAGTCAAGAATTTCAGTAATCTGGCCAGAACCTACCGTACGACCACCTTCACGGATAGCGAAACGGAGACCAACGTTGATTGCTACAGCATAGATCAATTCTACAGTGATTTCAACGTTATCGCCAGGCATTACCATTTCAGTTCCTTCTGGCAAGTGAATTTCACCTGTGCAGTCCATAGTGCGGAGGTAGAACTGAGGACGATACTTGTTACCGAATGGAGTGTGACGACCACCTTCTTCCTTCTTCAATACGTAGATAGAAGCCTTGAACTTCTTGTGCGGAGTGATAACACCCGGGTGAGTGATAACCATACCACGCTTAACTTCAGACTTATCAATACCACGGAGGAGAAGACCTACGTTATCACCAGCTTCACCCTCATCGAGGAGCTTGCGGAACATTTCAACGCCAGTTACAACTGACTTCTTGTCTTCACCGAGACCAAGGATCTGAACTTCGTCACCAACCTTAACGACACCAGTTTCAACACGACCAGTGGCAACAGTACCACGACCAGTGATTGAGAATACGTCTTCAACAGGCATCAAGAAAGGCTTTTCAACGTCACGAACCGGCTCCTGAATCCAAGTGTCAACAGCGTTCATCAATTCCATTACAGAATCTTCCCACTTAGCAACACCGTTCAAAGCACCGAGAGCAGAACCACGAATGATAGGAGTATCCTCTTCGAAGTCATACTGTTCGAGCAATTCGCGCATTTCCATTTCAACGAGTTCGAGCATTTCCTCGTCCTCAACCATATCACACTTGTTCAAGAAAACAACCAAACGAGGAACGTTTACCTGACGAGCGAGAAGGATGTGTTCGCGAGTCTGAGGCATCGGACCATCAGTAGCAGCAACTACGATGATAGCACCATCCATCTGAGCAGCACCAGTTACCATGTTCTTTACGTAGTCGGCGTGACCCGGGCAGTCTACGTGAGCATAGTGACGCTTTTCAGTTTCATATTCGATGTGAGCAGTGTTAATAGTAATACCACGCTCTTTTTCTTCAGGAGCATTATCAATCTGATCGAAAGACTTAACATCTTCACCAGTTCCGAGACGCTCGTGGAGCACCTTAGAAATAGCGGCAGTCAAAGTAGTCTTACCGTGGTCTACGTGACCAATCGTACCGATGTTTACATGCGGTTTGGTACGTTCAAATTTCTCTTTAGCCATAGCTTTTATTTATTTTTTTATGAATGAATTGCTAATTTGGATTGTTCTTCACAAATAAGAGAGCTGTTAGTGAGACTTGAACTCACGACCTCTTCCTTACCAAGGAAGTGCTCTACC
>UMAO01039521.1_pt1 | contig 13501 bp, 13 predicted proteins | sample 1963741 | NCBI WGS metagenome assembly UMAO01 (sample SAMEA4835919, study PRJEB28245) | human gut metagenome | biome: gut microbiome; material: fecal sample | place: Denmark | collected 2008
TTTAGAAGTTAAAAAGTAGAGAAATCTTTTAAAAAAGACATTTTTTATTCTGATAGGATAACTATAAAAAATAATTACCCTATATGCATGAGTATGCATTTTGGAAAACTGAAATTTGACCATATTTTTGACCATTTTTTGTATGCAACACCATACCATATGTTACCACCATATCCCGTAGCCAGAATTGTCTGACAATATTTTTAGGCATAAAAAAATGCCTTAACCACGCGGGTTTCAGCGACTTTTCAATAGCTATACAATTGCATCATCGGTGTTAGTTCGTTACTCATGTCAAAATCCTCACACTAGCTTTTTATCCTGTTTACGACATAGAAATCCATTCATTTTTCAAGCCACTGATTCAAAGTCATTTTTTGTGTGTCTATGTCCAATCCGTATTTTGGTTTTTCTAATAGCTTTTCCTTTGTATTTCATCCGTTTAATAGTATCAAATTTCAAGTAGCTTTTCAAGAAGCTCTTTTTGCACTTAGAACACTCCTTTATTACAAAATATTACAAAATCAAAAAGTCCTTGCCGGACATCTCTGCCTGACAAGGATTTTTTTGATACTTTTTATTACTTCTTCTTTAAGAGGACATTTATTAGATTTATTCTTGAGAAACTTCCTACGCTTCTCTTTCCATTCCCATTCCTTCTGCAAGTTTCTTGCTGAAAGCGAGTACGACTGCACCAAGGATAGCTACAACTGCACCGATTCCGATGAAGAACGGCACTTCGCTTCCTTCTTTATAGAAGTTAACGAGGATCATGTTAAGAGCAGCTCCTACTGACTGAGACATTGACCATACAGTCATCATCTGTGTTACAAAGGCTTTTGGTGCTGCTACTGCTGTAATGGAGTAACCGATCGGGCATGTAAATCCTTCAGCAAACATCAGTACTGCATAGAACAATACGATCCACCATGCATTTACTTTTGCATCGCCTGGGTAGATGATATAAAGGAGTGCAATAATCATTGCTCCAAGTCCCCACAAAATCGTTCCGAATCCCATCTTTGTTGTTCCGAATGGCTGTTTCTTGCCAAGTTTTGTCCAAAGCATGGTAAGAAGACTACCGAAGCAAACCGCAAAGATTGCCGGGATTGTCTGGAATGAAGCTGCCGGAATTTCTACTCCGAAGATCACACGATTTACTTTTTCTTCATAGAAGATAGCAAGGATTGAAATTGTCTGTGTCCAGATCAAAAGTGTAACGGCGTTACAGATAAATGGTGGAAGCAGACAAAGTACTTTCTTTTTCTCGTGCTTTTCTGTCTTCTTGCTTGAGTAGATGAAGACAAGATAAGCAAGCGGGATAAAGATGGAAATAGTACTTACTACGTTTGCAAAGGAAGATATTTTCAGCTTTCCTGTTGCAAATGAAACTGCTAAAGCTGTTCCTACGATAGCAACAACAATAAGCATTTTTACAACAAAAGAATGTTTCTTATCTGCCGGAAGCGGATCATCCGGTTCCAGACCGATATTTCCGAAGAATTTTTTGTAAGTAGCAATATAAGCAACAGTACCTAAGAATGAGAGAACTGCTGATAATGCGAATGCTGCGTGGTATCCGCATTTCGCTGCGATTACACCTGCAAGGGCCGGAGCTGCTGCACCGATATTGGAAATTACGTAAGAAATTGTGAAAGCACTGTCACGTCTTCCATCGTTCTCATCGTAGAATTTACCGATCAGAGTTTCGATACATCTTCCTGCGAAGAGTGAACCGAATACCATACATCCCATAGCAGCTGCATATCCTACTACCCCAAGTGGAAATGCAAGCAAGGTATAACCGATAAATCCGGTAACTCTGGCTACAAGCAGTGACCTACGACATCCAAGAATACGGTCGCAGACATAGCTTCCGATGATGGTTGTCATTCCGACTACAGTTGCATATAAAGAAATCAACTGTGCTGCATCCGCTTTATCGAATCCAAGACCTGCAGGTGCATTTGCATACAGGTAATAGATCATTACGGCATTCATTGCATAGTTTGAAAAAGACGAACAAAGCTGTACAAAGCTGAGAGTCCCCACCCCCCCTAGGCTGACCCAAAAACGCGGTCTCCTTTTTTAAGGCTTCATCATATTGATTCATTTTTAGTTTTCCTCCAAATAACATATACTTCTCATTCAATAAAAAACAGTTTATATTTTTCCCGATTTTTCCTGCTGCCCTCCTTTTTCCATGATTATATTCACTTGTTTTTTATCTTGAACCTTTCTTGTATCTTACTGAATTCTTCAAAAATTGTCAACATTTTACATTTAACAAAATGCATTTATGCTCATTTTTGTAAACATCCACAAAAAAAGATGAAAAGAGTTTGGTTTCTCACGACTCTTTTCATCTTAATTTCGTCATTTTTCACATATAAAAAAATGCTTAAGTCCCTTTTACAACACATGAAACTCCGGCTTTTCCTCCCCATATACGCCCCAGAGCACCACTCCTCCAAGCACGATCGCAAGGCATAAAAGTCCTGAAAACATCACCATAAACGGCAGGCAGATCTGGCCACACAGCTGGAACGGCTGATCCCGGTAATCCCAGATCCCGATCTTCAGCCATTTATTACAGATAATCCCCGTCATAAATTCCAAGGATGTCAGGAAAAGCACTGCCCGGATAATCTGAATCCACATCGGCTCAGACCAGTGCATTACCTCGCCCTGAAAACTGCAAAATGTCAATGCAACTCCCCCAAGCACAAACATGGTCCAATGAGAAAATCCACGAAACCAGATCTCGATCAGATAATAGGTGCTTCCCCCTGCTGCTATCAGAAAGACTATCTCACTTACCCTTTTACTCACTCTTTTCACCATAAAAAACGCCCTCACTATGCAAATCTCTTACATAGCATGAGCGTTTCTTTTGGATTTTATCACAAATCATTGGATTTATTTACAGAGTTCTCCCATATAATAGAAGCCTTTTGCCTCTTTTAAGTAAACTGTCACGATCTTACCGATCATGCTTTCATCTCCCGGGAAATGTACCAGGAGGTTGTTGCTCATTCGTCCTGTCACCAATGACGGATCATGATCGTTGACACTTTCTACCAGCACATCCTGTGTGGTTCCCTGATGTACAGAGCATACTTCCGCCGAAATCTGCTGCACCTCTTTTAAAAGGCGTTCAAAACGGTCTTTTACCACGTCATCAGGAACCTGATCTTCCATTGCTGCCGCAGGGGTTCCTGTTCTCTTGGAATAGATAAAAGTAAAGGCACTGTCATAACGCACCTGTCTTACAATATCCAGAGTATCCTGGAAATCTTCCTCTGTCTCCCCAGGGAATCCGACGATAATATCCGTTGTAAGGGAAATATCCGGCACTGCTTCGCGGATCTTTCTTACCACCTCAAGATAATGCTCCTTGGTGTAATGACGGTTCATCTTCTGCAGGATCCTGCTGCTTCCTGACTGAACCGGAAGATGCAGATGCTTGCAGATTTTCTTGGAATGTGCCATTACATCAATCAGTTCATCTGATAAATCCTTTGGATGGGAAGTCATAAAGCGGATTCTCTCCAGTCCTTCAATCTTCTCAATCTCCTGAAGAAGCTGTGCAAATGTCATCGGCTCTTCCAGATTCTTTCCATAAGAGTTTACATTCTGACCAAGGAGCATAACTTCTACCACACCATCTGCCACAAGTCCTTCAATCTCGCGAATGATATCTTTTGGATTACGGCTTCTCTCACGTCCACGCACATACGGTACGATACAGTAGCTGCAGAAATTGTTACATCCGAACATGATGTTAACACCGGATTTGAAGGAAAATTTACGTTCGCTCGGAAGATCCTCCACAATCTTATCGGTATCCTTCCAGATATCGATCACCATTCTCTCAGATTCAAATCTTGTCACGATCAGTTCTGCAAATTTATAAATATTGTGAGTTCCAAAGATCAGGTCAACAAACCGATAGCTCTTCTTGATCTTCTCTACAACAGTCGGTTCCTGCATCATACATCCGCAGAGTCCGATGAACATATGCGGATTCTTTTTCTTCTTTGCACCAAGCTGTCCCAGACGTCCGTAAACACGCAGATTCGCATTTTCACGGACAGTACAGGTGTTGTAGATAACGAAGTCTGCTTTCTCTTCATCCGGCTCTTCCTTGTATCCGATCAGTTCCAGAACTCCGACCAGCTTTTCGGAGTCACGAGCGTTCATCTGACAACCGAAAGTCGTCACGCAAAAAGTCAGATCTCTTCCGATCTCCTGTGCTTTTTCACTTACATACTTCCGCGCTTTAGCAATGTAATAGTACTGTCTCTCCGGCTCGGTGACCGGAGCTTCTTTGGTAAGATCTATTGCATCAAAATCAATATTTTTCATATGTTATTAACCTCTCTATACAAACTGGTTCAGCCCTGCATCATATTCATAATCAATGGATGCCAGTTTCTCTGTCAGTTCTTTTTTCTCAATCTGCATCTCCTGGCAAAGAGTATCCAGATCTGCATAAAAATCCCGTAATTTTGTATTGACCACACTCAGAAGGATCATTGGATCCTTTGGTAAATCTGCCATGTTTTTATCCTCTTTTTCTAATAATCTCTCGTTTTCAACACGGTATTCCGGATATAATCAAAAGTTTTCTCTTCCCCGTCTGCCGCGAGCATATAGAGAAGTTCTTCCAGAAGTGCCCTGGTATCCTTATGCATCCAGTCCCCTGCAATACCGTGAAGATAATATTCAAGCGGTGACGTATCCGTATATTTATCTTTCATATAAATCTTGGATGCTGCGATCCGGTCCATTAACATCTCGACCACATACTTTTTGGGCATCTTCATCCCGGTAAGCATTGGTTCCCCTTCCAGTCCGTAGTCAATCCAGTATTCATAATGATGTTTATTGCGCCCTTTATGGTGCAGCCATGCCGAAGAATAGCCCTTTTCTTCTCTTTCTGCGTTATTCGGACTCCGGTTTCCCTGGAAATACCTGCACCCAACCCAGAACTCCGCCGGAGAGTACTTCGACATATCATGCAAAAGTCCCTGTCTGTAAAGTCCTACCTTAAAGCAGTTCTTCATAACCAGATATTTGTGATGTGTTATGGTGCAAAAATGTTTCCAGATTTTCATTCTTTAGCCTGCCTTCCAACAAAAACTTTGATCGTTCGCTCCTCCAGCTGAACCTTCTTATCTTTTACCGGAACTGCTTCTTTTTCATCCAGGACTCCTTCTTTTGTCCCTGCTATGCACACCCATTCCATTCCTTTTGGAAGGGAAGGAAGTGCAAATGAATGAGAAAGCCAGTGCATATTATATGCAATATAAAAGTCCTTCTCTGTACTTTCTTCATGATAGAATACACCAAGCTGTCTGCTTGCACGCCCTGCCGGCATTTGCCACGCATCCTCCCCATGATAGGAAATCTGAGGGATTCCGCTTCTGCCCATCGTGTCTTCTGATTTTTTCGCTGTCTGCTTCATACAGGCTTTGCGAAGTGCAATCAATCGACATACAAATGTATATAATTCTTCCTGTCTGGAAAGCTGGTTCCAGTCAAGCCATGATATCAGATTATCCTGACAGTATGCATTATTATTTCCTTTCTGGGTATTCATAAATTCATCCCCGGAAAGGATACACGGCATTCCCTGTGCAAATAAAAGTAAAAAGAACGCATTAAATATCTGATTCTTCCGCAACTCGTTAACCGCCTTTTTCCGGCTGTACCCTTCTGCCCCACAGTTCCAGCTGTAATTGTAATCCGGACCATCCAGATTATTCTCACCATTTGCTTCGTTGTGCTTTCCATCATAGGAAACTACATCACAGAGCGTAAATCCGTTGTGGCTTGCAATATAATTATACAGCTGTGTATCCTGATTCTTCAGCTGGCAGATCACATCCCGGATCATGCCCTCGTCTCCCTTTAAGAAACGGCGCATCACATTCTGGAATCCGTCTTCTTTTTTGAGGATCTTACTTTTCGCAAGCACAGGATCCTTTGCAAGTTCATCCGGATTGCAGATATATGGATTCACAATAAATCCATCCACATGATACTGCATCACCCAGTAACGCAGACAATCTAAAATCAGAGAAAACGTAGTTCCCTCTGTGAAAGGCATCTCAAGAATAACTTCAATTCCTGCAAGATGCATCTGACGAACAAGTAACTTCATCTCATTCACCGGATCTCCTGCCGCATATGATGCTTTTGGTGCAAAGAAATATGCTTTTCCATATCCCCAGTAATTCACATGCCTCTGATTCTCATCAAATTCATAAACCGGCATCAGATGGATCTGGTTAATCCCCAATTTTTGAAGATAGGGCAGTTTCTCCGTAACTCCGTCAAACGTTCCTTTGTGTGCGACTCCGGACGAACTGTGTTTTGTAAATCCACGGACATGAAGACTGTAGGCGATCACATCTTCCTTTTTCAGATGCGGAAATTGCGACTTTCCCCAGTCAAATGTATCTGTTACGATCCGGGTACGCAGTGTTCTCTTTTCCTTTCCCTTTGACACAGACCAGTGTTCTCTGCCTGAAAATGCTTTTCCATATGGATCCGGAACTATCTTTCCACCGATTTTATAACAATATTCATAATCTTCCGGTTGTTCCAGCACCACGGAGAGAAAGTGCAGATTTCCTGCCACATCAGAGTATGGCATCTCCTGTGAAAATGCTGAAGCCCTGGCACCTTTTTTATAAATGATCAGTTCACATGTCTGTCCTTCCGGAACTGCTACCGAAAAATTCGCTGTCTGTCCTTCCACAGTACATCCCTGTGGAAACGGAAATCCCACTGCTGTCTTCATATCCACTGTTCCCCCTGTTACTGCCATCCGTCAACTCCATACATATCTACATTCGAGGCATCAATAAAACATACATCCAGATACGTTGTCTTTTCATACTCATCCCCGTTTAAAATAGCAAAACCGATTTTGGCCGATTCTTTTCCGAGTTTGATCGGTGATTGCGCACTTGTTCCGCGAATCAGGGAATCCGTCTTCTGAAGTTCTTTTTTCAGATCCGGAGAACCATCTACCCCGTAAATCTTTACATCAGTAAGACCGGCTGTTCTTGCTGCAACTAGTGCCCCAAGCGCAATCTGATCGTTCCCGCACATTACTGCCGTAACATCCTTATTCTCTGCAAAAATCTTGTTAGCTGCTTCTCTTGCCTCGTTCAAATCTCCACTGACATCTGCTCTTCCTACAATCTCAAATCCCTTTCCGGCAATTGCTTCCTCAAAGCCTGTAATTCTCTCTACAATAGAATTCTGTGTAAGACCTTCAAGAATTACAATCTTTCCACCATCCGGACTCTGCTGTATCAGATCTTCTCCACAAAGCTGTCCGGCAGCTTTATTATCCGAACCAATAAAGGCATCAATATAATCCGTATCCTTAACTTCCGTATCAATATTGATGATCTTAACATCGGCTTCCTTAAGCTCTTCCAGAGCAGGTGTGATCGCATCTCTTGATACCGGACACAGAAAAATGGCATCCAGTCCGTCTTTGATCATCTGATGGATCTGCTCGATCTGGGTGTCTACATTCAGTGCCGGATCTTTTGTCACCAGCGTACTTCCCTGTGCTTCGACTGCTTCTCTCAGTGCCTGCTCAAGTGTAATATAGTATGGATTTTCCATGGTAATACAACTAAATCCAAAACGATAGCTTTTTGCCTCTTCCTTGCTGTCATCGTCCTCTTCTGCTATTGCATTGTCCTGGCTTGTCCCAACATTCTTCTTACAGCCTGCAGTCATGCCAATACAGAGAACCATCACAAGAAAGATAGAAAAAATCTTTTTCTTCATATAGATAAACCTCCCTGAAACCTTTCTTTTATTGTATCTTTTTTACCGCTAATGTCAATACTTTTCCCCTTGCAAATATCCCCATACTCTGTTAGAGTGATAGTATCAGATTGAAAGGAGAACTGAACAATGGAAAAGGAACATAATCTGCTTGAATCCGATGTTGTCACACTGACACTTGATGACGATGTGGAAATCGAATGCGCCATTATCACAACTTTTAATATGGATTCTACCGAATACATTGCACTTCTTCCGCTTGATGAAGACGGTGGAAATGAGGACGGAGACGTATGGATCTATCGCTTTATCCGTGATACCACAGGCGGCTCCGATCATGATCTTCAGAATATCGAAGATGATGATGAGTATGACCGCGCTGCGGATAAGTTTGATGAATGGCTTGATACACAGGAATTTGAAGGCTTTGATATTGAAGAATAATTATTTTATTCTCTGACCTAAAAGCTCTTCCACAAAACGGGACGGTTTGATACTGTTCCCGTTTTTTTGTGTAATATAGGAAATACAGAGATTATTCTTCGCACGGGTTAGTGCTACATAAAAAAGTCTTCTCTCTTCTTCAATCTCGTCTTTCTTTTCTGCCTTCTGATGCGGAATCTCACCCTCATTGGCATGGATCACAAATACATCCTCAAATTCCAGTCCTTTCGCTGAATGAATCGTCATCAGCTGTACCTTATTCTCCCGCTCTCCTTTGATCTTCCTTGCCTTTGCCTGCTGTTCTTCCAGCTCCTGCGTATATTTTGCAATATGGATTTCCCATTCATCATAGGATTTGAAGTTTTTACTCCTCTCCTCAAGCTCTGCCATCACATCCATCAGCTGCTTCCACGAAATCTGATGTTTTTCGGCATATTCCTTCAGAAAATCATCATATCCGATCTTTTTCCGGATATACTGGATTGCCGCATAAGGTGCCATATTCTTCATCATACGAACATCCACATCAAACTGGTCAATAATATCCAGCATCCAGTCCTTATCGCAATAAAATTTACGCAGATCCTCAAAATTTACCTGCCGGTTCTCCATACTGTTCCGTGCCAGATACCTGAGCGGTCGGTTACAGATCGTCAGGAAAAGTGACCTGTCCCGCTTTCCTGCTGCCAACTGCAGATATGCCATCATATCTTTTACAATAAAATGCCTGTAAAAATTGGTCACATAATCTCGCATTTCAAACGGGATACGGTGTTCGCTTAATATTTCCGAAATCATTCGCACCTGGACTGCTGCCCGGAAAAGCACAGCAATTTCTCCCGGCTTTATTCCCTGGTCCAGTTTTTTCTGGATCTCTTCTGTTACATACTGCGCCTCTTCCTGTTCATCCAGGACTTCCTGCACATGAACATTCTGTCCTCTTCCCCGAAATGACTGTACACGCTTGTAAAAACGGGTATCATTATGCAAAATCACTCTTGCCGCTGCTCCGGTAATAAATTCGGTAGAACGATAATTCACCGTCAGCGAAATGGTCCGAAGTGACGGGAATTCCTGCTTCATATAAAGCATCAGCTCCGGCTTTGCTCCACGAAATCCATAAATGGACTGATCATCATCCCCGACTACAAACAAATTGTACCTCGGTGCTGCAAGCATCCGGATCACTTCATACTGCACACGGTTGATATCCTGGAATTCATCGATCAGGATATACTGGAAACGCTTCTGCCATCCTTGCAGAATCTCCGGCTTTTTCCGGAAAAGTGCATAACACTGTACCAACATATCATCAAAATCAAATTTTTTCAGTTCTTTTTTCTGATGCTCATAGCTGCGGAACACTTCTGCAAACTCATCTTGTGTAAGATACTTACTGTGAAAATCTTTCAGATGACAAAGTCCGTTCTTTACCATGCCGACTTCCCGCAGAAGTTCTCTCACCAGTTCCTCTTCATCTTCTACCTCAGGTGTTGATTCGATATCGGTCTGGTCTAAGACCTCCTGTAAAAGTACAGAGGACTCTTTTTCAGACATCAGATTATTCGCACCAATCCCATAGGCACATTTTAGAATCCCATAAAAAATACTGTGAAAGGTCCCAAACGTTACCGGATAATTTTTTCCGGCAGTCAGCCTTTCAAAACGTTCTTTCATTTCACGTGCTGCATATCTTGTAAAAGTAATTACAAGAATCTGATCCGGGCGTACTCCGCTCTCCTCGATCAGATAACGGGTACGTTCTGTGACAATAAGCGTCTTTCCCGAACCCGGAGGTGCCAGCACCATACACGGTCCATTTCCGTGCTTTATCGCTTCATCCTGTCCTCTGTTTAGTTTCATGAACTCCCCTTCTCATATGTAATACAACAGAACGGATTCCTCTTCCGCATTACGCGAAAAAAGAAATCCGTCCCCCATGCATACTTTTATATCTGTATATTATCTGCTTAATAATTCTATTGCATTCTTGATTCTTTCTACAGATTCTGCCTTACCAAGAACTTCCATGATCTCAGTCGCTCCACCCGGAGTATTCTGCTTTCCTGAAACTGCAGTTCTTACCGGCCACATCACATATCCGTTCTTATAACCTTTTTCTTCTGCAAATCCCTTCAGCAGCCCGAATAATGCGTCATTACTGTAATCATCCCATGCTTCCAGTCTTGGAAGAATTTCTTTTAATACTTCCAGAGAAGTCTCTTCGTTAGTCTTCATCTTCTTATGGCAATACATTGCAGTATCATATTCCGGAACAGCTTCAAAGAAATCAATCTGGTCTTTGATATCCGGAAGGATTTCGATACGGCTCTTGATCAGAGACGCAACCTTTTTCAGATCATAATCCTTTGTGATCACTTTCTTGATATACGGCTCTGCAAGTTCATAGAATTTATCAAAATCCATAGCCTTCAGATATTCCCCGTTCATCCACTTCAGCTTATTGATATCAAATACAGCCGGTGATTTGCTCATATGATGATAGTCAAATGCTTCAACAAGTTCCGGCAGTGAGAAGATCTCTCTGTTATCCTGCGGACACCATCCAAGAAGTGCCACATAATTTACAATTGCTTCACTTACAAATCCCTGATCCAGAAGATCTTCGTAAGAAGAATGTCCACATCTCTTGCTGAGCTTTTTGTGGTTCTCATCTGTAATCAGCGGGCAATGTACATAGACCGGTACTTCCCATCCAAATGCTTCGTAAAGACGGTTGTACTTCGGTGCTGAAGAAAGATATTCATTTCCTCGGACAACGTGTGTAATATTCATCAAATGATCATCAATAACGTTCGCAAAATTATAGGTCGGATATCCGTCTGATTTGATCAGGATCATATCATCCAGTTCCGCATTCGGAACGGTAATATCTCCATAAATTTCATCATGGAAAGTTGTGGTTCCCTCTGTCGGCATATTGATACGGACAACATATGGCTTTCCGGCTGCAAGGTTTGCTTCTATCTCTTCTTTACTCAGATGCAGACAATGCTTGTCATAATTCACAATCTGTGTTCCATCCTCTGATACAGAAGTCTTCAAAGATTCCAGACGTTCTTTATCACAGAAACAGTAGTATGCATCTCCCTGTTCAATTAACTGCTTAGCATACTTCATGTAAATTCCTGAAGCCTGTCTTTCACTCTGAACGTATGGTCCGACACCGCCATCTTTATCTGGGCCTTCATCATGAACAAGGCCTGTCTTCTCCAGTGTTCTGTAAATAATATCCAATGCACCTTCTACATATCTTTCCTGATCTGTATCTTCAATACGGAGCATAAAATCTCCGCCTTCATGTTTTGCGATCAGGTATGCATATAATGCAGTACGCAAATTACCGACATGCATTCTACCTGTCGGACTCGGTGCAAATCTTGTTCTGACTTTTTTCATTTTAGTGTTCCTCTCTTTAACTTCTGTTTTATTTTCACTGTGAAAATAAACTATTCACAGTTCTCTATGACATTCAAATATATGTTCATCTTTATAATACTAACACATTCCCTTTTTTACTTCAAGCATTCCGAAGCCACTATTTTTCCCGTTTTTCTGTATTTTGCGGTTCCTCAGCTCCAGGAACGATCTTTCGGACATACTTCATGGAATTCTGCTTCCACTCACTCTTCTGAAAAGCCTGGAAAAAGGTATCCACGACAAAAATTGCAAGAGAGATCACGCCTGCGATCTCCAATGTCTGGATCAGATAAAATTCGGACATCGCCTCGTTCCCGTCGATCAGATAATGAACCGTCTGGTACATCCCGTTTCCGGGAACAGTCGGAAGAACCCCGGCAATCAAAAACAACGTAACCGGTGTCTTATAAACTCTCGCAAAAATATGCGAAACAACCGCAGCTGCAACTGCTGAATATAAAGATGCCATCAAATCTCCCCTGCCAAAATGTATTGCAAGCAGATAAACAAATCCACCAATTGCTCCTACAATACCAGCCTGAAGAACAAAGCGGCGCGGAACCTGAAGGAGAACCGCAAAACTGTAAATAGATAAAAACGCTCCAAATACCCGGATGATCATTTCAAAAACAGTACTGTTCATTTTTTACTCTCCTTCCTGCTAAAAAATCTTTGCGCAAAGCGCCAGCCCAATACCAATTCCAATTGCAATCCCAAGTGCTTTTAAGAAAGCTTCCATCACTCTTGCACCACCGGAAAGATAATCCCCCCGCAAGGTATCCCTGACAGCATTGGTGATTGCCATTCCCGGTACAAGAGGCATGAAACTTCCTATCATAACAGTATCCATATTCATCTGATCACCCAGACCTTCTTTTAGAAGGTAGCAGGCAAATGCAACACCAAATCCTGCGAAAATATCCTGAATAAATGGGTGAAATTTCAGATCCTGTCCCGCTGATACAAAGGCAACAAGAAAAAGTCCTACAACGATGGCTGCCCCGGTATCTGCAATGGATCCACCAAAAAAAATTGTAAATCCCACACCAACCCCCATCATTGCCAGGTTGGTTGTCTTGCGGCTGAACTCGAACTGTTTTAACATCGAAAGCTTCTCATATGCCTGCTCTAGTGTCAGATCATCTCCACAATACTGCCTGGAAATCTCATTAACATCTACGACGAGCTTTAGATTGGTATCCCGTTCTTCTACTCTCTTTGTAACAGTAACTGCCTTTTCGTTCTCCAGTTTGATCGTCGCGGAAATTCCGGTCATGATCACCAGAACTTCTGCCATCTCGATGTGATCCGCCGTCTTCAGTATATGATGCATGGTATCCTCCACACGATACGTTTCCGCTCCGCTTCGCAGCATTATTTCACCGGCAAGCATCGCCGTTTTCAGTAATAATTGCGTATCCATGACTTTCTCCCTCTCACTTTTTCGGATTTATAACTGTCATGATACTATTTCCTATTCTAAAAATCAACCAAAAATTTTTTCGTACACAAACAGTACAATCATTACCGTTCACAGTATCTGTGACAAATAATGTATAATCTTTCTGCAAAAACAGTTTTTCGCAAGGAAAAAGGCTTCCCGGTCTTATGACCGGAAAGCCCATCTTCCTGAATTAGAGTGAGAGTGTTTATAAAAAGGCAGATTTTATTAGTTAATATATCCGCTCTTTTTCAGTTCTTCCTCAGCTTTTGCGAGGTTTGCGTCTGATACACGGATGATTGGTCCTGTGCATCCCATTCCGCTTTCTGCGTAAATGCCGAGTTTCCACAGTAC
>UMAO01016898.1_pt1 | contig 13248 bp, 8 predicted proteins | sample 1963741 | NCBI WGS metagenome assembly UMAO01 (sample SAMEA4835919, study PRJEB28245) | human gut metagenome | biome: gut microbiome; material: fecal sample | place: Denmark | collected 2008
ACACTGACGCAGGAGCAAAGGCAGCTTATGCAGCAACAAATCCAAGCTCAATAAAAGATACATTCTCAAATGCAAAAGACAACATTGCCAATAACGTAAAAGAGTCTGTAGGAGAGGGCTTTTCATCAGGCGGCGCAGGCAGCGCTTCAAAGGGTGCTGACGGAAAGGACGGCTTAAATGGCACTAACGGCATGAATGGAGCTAAAGGCGACAGAGGTGCGCAAGGCGCAGCAGGCAAAGACGGCACAAATGGAACTGACGCAAGAGCCGATAACAACAATGGAAACAGCAACAATAACAGCAATAATAACGGCACATCTCAGCCTGCCCGTGGCAGTGGCTTTGACGCCCCAACACCATCAGGTGAAAATAGCAACAATGCCGCAAGCAAGAGCGGCAGCGGTTTTAATATTCCAAATCCTGCAAGCAGCAATAACGCCAGTGCAGGAAACGGCGGCAGCAGCTCTGACGCTCCAAAACCGACAAACAGCAGCAACAGCAGTGAGCCGAATAATAACAGCGGCAGCGGCTTCAATAAGGAAGGAGAAAACTAAGCTATGGGAGTAGTACCGAAAAAAACTAAAACGGAGCAGCGTATATTTAGACACATAAACCTTACCAAAATAGTTGGCTTTATAGTTACTCTTTTGGTAGCCTCGCAGTTATCGGGAATGTTGGTCAGCTCTAAGCTTGGCATTCCTTTTATCATATTCTGTGGCGCAGTGTTTATTATTATGAGCGGCAAAAGCCCCTCTGACCCCTGCAAATGCTTTGCAGAGGCTTGGCTTGAGTGGCTCAGCTATCTTATGACAAATAAAACGCTGCATAAGCACAAGGAAGGAGAACAAAATAATGAAAAAGAAGTCATCGACATTGAAAAGTAAAATCGAAACTTCCAAAGGCTTTGCGAGAGAAAAAAAGACCAAAAAGCTGAAAGATGATCCGTCAAGCATAATGTCACGTCTGTCATTTGAAAGCATACATAACGGAATAGTCGAGCTGAAAGTAAAAGGCAAGCCGCTCAAAATGGGCGTGCTTGCGGTATCGGGAATGGATATATTTGACCTTAATGACTATGACCGCAACACTGTTTTCAATAATTTTGCGAAAGCAACATTATCCATAGGCACAGGTCACAAGTATGTTTTCACATCAAAAACGCCATATCTTGCTAACCAAAAAGCTTTTATAAAATACAAAAGTCAGCAAAGCATAAACAGATATTCCGAATATCTGCTCAACGAACAGTACGAGCTGTTTGACAGCTTTGAGAGCAGCCATTTTGACAGGATGGCGTATCTTTTCATATACTCCGATGACGAGAAGAAAATCTATAACGGTGCACAACGTTTTATCAGCCATATGCGAGATATAGACGTATCGTGGTGTTCCGATGATGAAATAATCGTCACGCTTAACAAGATTATCTGTCTGAATACAGAAAATCAGCAGCTATCTGAAAAAGGCAGCCTGAATGAGATCATTTTACCTGAGAAGATAACTTTTCGACCTAATTACTACAAAGTAAATGATGTATATGCACAGACGATAGTTGTTTATGATTATGCAGCGGAAATCGATGACCTCAAGCTGGCTCAAATGGTAATACAATCTGATGATACCATAGTATGGGATATAAGCATATCTGAAAAGGATAAAGTCATAGATGAGATAAGTGCATCCCTGCGTGAGTTAGAGTCACGAGGAGGAATTATTCAAGATGCTGCCGATAAGATAGATACAAATACCGAGTATCAAAAGCTTGAGATCATTTATCAGAACATAAAAAACGGCAATGAGCAGATATATTATGTTACGCTCAGGTACATTCTGAAAGACGCCTCACTTAGCTCCTTGAGCAAGCGTTCAAAAGAGCTAATCCATGAGCTGCAGCTCAGTGGTCTGTCTGCGTATATACCGACAAATACCACACAGCATGAGTTTCTTTCTGTTATCGATGATAAAAGCAACACTATTCAGACACCGTTTCCTGTTTTTGATACACTGTCAAGGCAGTTTCCTTTCTATTATCAGTCACATATCGATGATACAGGACTTTTCTTTGGATTCACGGAAACAGGCGGTTTGAATATTCTAAACACGTTTAAAAGGACAAAGACCCGTAACTCATTCGATCTGCTTGCGTTTGGTCTGAAGGGCGGCGGAAAATCAGTTACTTTCAAATCAATGCTTGAGGATCAGCTGCTTTTGGGCAATAAAGTAATGGTACTCGATATCGAAAGTGAATATCAGCCTATGGCTAAAGTTTACGGCGGACAGACAATAAAAATCAACAGCAGCTCAAAAATAAATCCCCTTCAAATATGCAAGGTAGTCGATGCAAGAGTTGATGATGAAATCTCACCTGAGGACGAGGCAAGAGAGAATTTTGCCACAGAGATGTCACGAATACGCACATTTATGTCTATGTATATACCTGAAATAGATATGTATACTATGGAAATCTTCATGGATCTTGTGACAGAATGTCTATCTGACAAGGGCATTTTCCCCGAAACAGATATAACACTTTTTGAGCCTGATAAGTTTCCCTGCTTTACCGATGTGAACAACAAAGTCACTGAAAAGCTGTCACAAACGGATTCACTGCCTAAAAGAAAATATGACGCATACTGTAATATACAAGTATACATAAAGCAGCTTTGTGGCAAGGGTGCATACGCCGGTATGTTTGACGGAGTAACGAACATTGATGTAAAAAGCAACGATCTTATCATCTTCGATGTTAAGAGCATCAGTGAAATGGCTGACAATGTTTATAACGCACAGTTGTTCAACATACTCACTATAATGTGGGCTACCATATGCAAAAACATAGGATATAATCAAAACGTTATCAATCCATGGGATATGCGAAACGTTGTGTGCCTTATTGATGAAGCACACCGTTTCATTTCCGTAAAATACCCTCAGGTAACGGAGTTTATAGAAAAACTATGTCGCCGTACACGAAAATATTTTGCAGGGCTATGGTTCGCAACGCAGTCGATACTTGACTTTATCCCAGACGGAAATCTTGCGGCAGCTGGCTCAATCAAGGTTATTTTCTCACTTGTCCAGTACAAAATGATACTCAAACAATCGCCGGAAAGCATTGAAATTCTTCATCAAGCCTTTCCTCGTTTTTCATATGCAGAGCTCAGAGAAAGCACAGCATTTGAACCGGGACAAATGCTTTTGTCGTTGGACTCGGACAGAGATAAGCTCCATTGCAGAAGAATAGTCGGAGCAAGACAGCTATTGTATATGGGCAATGCTCAGGACAGGATCGAGATCATACACAACTGCTTTTCTCATTATTATAATGAGCACACTAAGCAGGAATACGGTCTTATGCTGAGAAAAATGGACGCTGATTATTTCAGAAAATGCTTTCTTGCAGAAACATATTCTTACCTAAAAATCGAACAGCACATAAGCCAATATATCGACACTGTGATCATTCAAATGGTTGATAATATTATAAAAGAACTTCTTCAGGCAGCTGGAACGGAGGCGACAAAATGAAAGTAGTAAGTCCAAAAGCGAGCAGTAAGATATATAAGATATTCACTATTGTTACTGCTGTTCTGGCTGTTTTGTTTCTCACATCCAACAGTTGGATAGCCTCACTTACATACAAAAGCAAAAGCAACGGCTATAACAAAACAATGTCACTTAACGGCTATAATATCAAGGTGACAGACGCAGCGTATTACGACAATGTATGCGAATTTGTCATAAAGTGCCGCCTTTCAGGGTCTGACACTGGAGCTACATATCCTGAGGTTACGGCTGTAAATTTTGACGACGACCTTACAGATCATAAGTTCACAGCAGGCAATAAGTATGACGATTATTCAAGAAAGATCACAGTAAAAAATCCGCCGTCGAATTTCAAAATAATGCGTGTGGTTATTAAAACTTCTATGCCTGACACAAAATATGATGACGCATATGACGAGTTTGGTGAGAAGATACCGGCGCACACCGAAAAAGGGAAAACTATCACACTTAGAGTAACTATAGACAGAAAAGATATGCAGACCCACGCCGTGAAAATAGTTCCGGGGTACTCTGAGGAAAGCTCAAATGCGAACACAACAAGCAGTTTATACAACTCTGAAACATCTAAAATCACGAGCCAACAAGCTGTAGCAGTGACAACACAAGCTACAGCACCAACCACACATGATCTGAGTGAAAAGGCTGCCGAAGCATCTCAAACGAGCAGGACTACCACGGAGAAACGACAGCCTGCAACAGCAGAAATGAACACGCAGCCTGCCGAAACAAGGGATTGCAATGAGCCTGCATATGCGCCGCCGCAGACCACCGGCACGACACATAAAGAGCCTGCATATGCACCACCGCAAACCACAGCAGCAACACATAATGAGCCTGCACAAGCTGAAACCACCACAACACAGGCAAGGGTATATTCCATAAAACTCACAACAGAATTTGAGTACAATGACGTTCAGATCAAGATAGGCGAGCACACTCAGCTTCGTGCAGAAGTCAAACCCGATAACGCCGTAAATAAAAACGTAAAATGGGAAAGCAACCGTCCAGACATAGCAACAGTCGACAGTAATGGAAGGGTCACAGCAGTTGCAAAAGGCAAAGCTATCATATCCGCAGTAACAGAAGATAAGGGCTTGCAGGCAAGCTGTATGGTGACCGTCAAGGAATAGAAAAGAGGTAATAAAAATGCTATTTAACAACTCGTCAAATAAAATAAGAATCATAGGATTCTTGGTTTCAGAAGTAAAAATCATCAATGCCTATGCAATAGAATTTCTTATAGCCGTACCGAGAAAAGTCAAAAAAGGAGAGCAAGGATTTAATGATGTTTTCACTGTATATGCCAACGAGGCAAGCACGATCTCCTTTGCAAAAAATCATTTGCACAAAGGCTGTGTAGTAGTTGTAAAGGGAGAACTGAGGACCTTTACGGACAAATCAGTGAAGATATGCAGCAGTGATATAACCATTTCGTCACAGAACAAGTGAGGTGAAAACGTTGGAGAATATTCTTTTTGAATACCCGGTACGAGAAGATAACGGTTCATTAGATGAAGAATTTCAGGTATTAAAAAAGCAGCTAACAAAGCTTAAATATGCCGTGATGATATCATCTTTTTGTGCATTGGCGATGTATTTTTTATCTGCATTTTTTGCAAAAGCAGAACTGATTTTTTATTTTCTGACAGCACTTTTTGTGTGTATCGCAATGATAACAGGCAAAATTTTTGTGCGGTATCCTAAACATTTTTTGCACATAAAAGCTACAGAAAATGAACTGGAGATCACATACTATAAAGACAAAAAAAGTACACACACTTTTGCGTATGGTGAAATAGAAGAAATACGTTTTGCAGATAAAAGTTATACGGCTGTCTGTATTAAACGTGAGGGCAGAAAGCCGATATTGTTCGAGCTGAATAAGGATACACCTGAGCAGGGCTTTTTCCTTTTTACCATTCAGAAAATACTGCCTGCTGTTTGCAAAACAAACAGCAAAGCGATAGCTAAAGAATTTGGAAATGAAGATGATTATTACAACAGAATTTACGAGGGGAATAATTAAAAATGGATATAATCATACGCAATATCCCTGAGAATATGATAGATAAAATAGACAATATAGCAAAAGCTGAGGACTTATCACGGAACGCATTACTTTCAAAACTAATATCAGATTTTGTGAAAAGCAATGACGATTTTGTTGTAAATATTCTTCCGCCTATCGTTCGTGCGTTAGTAAATCAGGAGCTTGACCGCCTTTCAGAGGGCGCAAATTCCACTATAAATAATGTGTATATTGCAGCGCAAAAAATGATAAATACAACAGAAAAAATCGAAAATCTGCTTACAGAAACGATAACAAATTCTGAAGAAAACTCAATTACAAATGAAGAAATTCTCAGGGTGCTTGAAATTTCGGACAAAGGAAATTCATAAACAGGGCAGTTTTGTTTACACAATAGAAATATATACAAATTATTACAGCATGAAAAATATCTAATTCGTATATAAAGCGGTAAATAATAGGAGCTTTCGTATATAAATCATATATAAAATTTGAGTTGTGATATATAAATAATATATAAACTGCCATTATATACAAAAAATCGTATATAAATCGTATATAGAAAAAGACCTGATGATATCACAGTACCCCACCTGAAACCTCGGTTCTACCGAGGTTTCCAGCAGGCACGATATCGTGCCTTTATGCTCTTGACCCACACCTCTAACTTAGATATCACAAAATAAAATCAAACTACACGGAAAGGTTGGATGAAAAAATGAAAAGCAAACCTATCAATAAACTGCTTTCTTTTTCCGAGCAGGATTTTCAAAAGTTTGTGGAGATAAAGAATCTAAAAGACTTTTCAACTTACAGTGATTGTCTTGCATTTCTGATAGACAGCACTTACAGTAAAGTAAAACATACAGCAAGCGTTGATCGCTTGGCGAATATAGAAAATGATATTGAAAAGCTGCTAATGATCGCAAAAGAAAATAACAGCATGATATATCAGGAGCGTGACGGAATTAATACGCTCCTGCACTTCTATGAAGTGCAGGAATTCCACTCAGCCGACAAGCGTCTGAGTGACAGCGAACCGCATGACGTCATGTCACGATCAAATGACAACTACAAGAGCATCGTACATCAGCGCTCAGTTGATAAGGGTGCAGACTCCCTGCAAGACGAACAGAGTGACTAATAATGACACCAGGAATATTTCACAAATGCAAATTCGTATACAAGTGGCGAATAAGCGGTGACGGTGGCAACAAGATATTCGATTTTCTGGACTATATGCTCCGCCCTGAAGCTTTTGAGCCGAACAAACACGCCAACGAAATGGAGTATGTATATTCAGAATTTGTACCAAACGAGAAAAGTCAGGCTCAAAACATAAAAGCTGAACGCTCATTAGGTGCTTTCACAAGCACACAAGATAGTCTGACTCCTGCCGATATAGACAAGATACGTCAGCTTGAAGCTGTCAGCCGCTCTGAGGGCTGTCCGAAATATGCAGGAGTTATCTCATTTGATAACGCATATCTGCGGCAGAATAATTTCATAGTCGGCAATCAGCTCAACCGCCAGGCACTTATTGAAGCCGCACGAAAAGGCATTAACAAAATGATAGACAAATCAGAAAAGCTGGATGCAAGTAACTGCTACTGGGTCGGCAGCATTCACGTCAATACAGGTAATGTACATATCCATTATCAGCTTCTTGAATATCACCGACTTGAGGATAGACGCATTACATACAAAAACAAAGGTCAAGACGATATCGAGCAGAAAGCTTTCAACGCTTTGAAAACTGAAATGACGCACTTCATTGACAAAAGTGCCGCCGCTGCTAACCTTACTGAATTTCAAAGAAACGTGCTTGCACCTCATATCAAGTCCGAGTTTGCAAGCAGTATTCAAAAAATAAACGCACTTATCGACAAGCTTCCTGATGACCTAAAAAACAGCGGCAAGCAGTGGTGGTATGCCAAACAAAATGATGTGACAAAAAACGAGATTGACAGTTGTATCAGGTCTGTCATATCAGAAAATCAAACATTACAAATAATGTTTGACACATATCTTCATAAGCTCGACAGCACACAAGCAATGTTCCGAAACAGATACGGACAAAATTCAAGGTGGGCTGAGTATAAAGAACATCAGCTTCACGATCCGTCAGGGTTTTACTCCAGAGTAGGAAACTCATTTCTTTCTATCTGCCGTGAATACTACAACACAAAGAATGTCAATTTTGAACCACCTGAGGATCTGCAATCCCATATAGCTCTTGATAATACTTCTTACTTTCCAAAAACGAAAACGTATCTGTCTGAAAAAGAAAGCGAAGGCTTTTCTGAGAAAAATGAGCCTGACTACAACAACAGTATTTCCTCGCAGAAATCAAAAGTGTATCTGTCTGAAAATAAAAAAGATGATTTAGAGGATGCTATGACTTATGACTCTTTAGAAGATATCCCTGATGATTTGGAAATGTACCTATCTTCAAGAAATTATGATGAGTTGTATGAACCAAATGCTCCTGACTACAGCACGGATATTTTTCCGCAAGAGCCCGAAGCGTATCTGTCTGAAAATGATAAAAGCGATCAGGCAGTGGAACATCTACGCATAGATTGGAGCAAGAACTATAAGCTTGCCCTCGACTATATGTACGGAAATGAACAGAACAAATCAGCAGTCATAAAGAAAGACCCCGAAAAAGCTTTTGAAATACTCTCAATAGAAAGCAAAAGCGGAAATATTATCGCAACATATGACATAGGCAAGCTTTATGACAGCCAAATGCTAAAATCCAATGACGGCGATACACTAAGTCAGCAATATTACAGCAAAGCCTTTGAAGATTTTCACAAGCTGCTGTCCATAGTAAGCATGAGTGATGACAAACGTGATAATTGGACAAAGTCCTATCTCAACTATCGCATAGGTAAAATGTATGAATATGGGCTTGGCGTTACTCAAGACTATAACTCAGCCATAGAGCATTATAAGCTGTCTGAAAACAAATATGCTTATAATGCTCTTGGAAACATATACAAATACGGCTCTGGTGTTGAAACAGACTATGCCAAAGCATTTGACTATTATATGCGCTCACTAAGCAGCAAAGGCGGAATGCCGTTCGCAAGTTATGCCGTAGGACAAGCTTATGAACTGGGACAAGGAGTAGAAAAAGACCTATCAAGTGCGCATAATTTTTACGCTGAAGCTTTAAAAGGTTTAGAGAAAGTATTCACTAAAAACCATGACGATAATATCAGCTACAAGATAGGTATGATGTATCTGAATGGCAATGGAACGGATATAGACCTTGAATGTGCTGAAAAATATCTGCTGCTCTCGGCGGACTCCAATAACTATAAAGCACAATATATGCTCGGTAAGCTCTATCAGAGCGACAGCAAAAAAGATCTTCAAAAGGCTGAAAAAATTCTGATAAAGGGTGCTGAAAACGCACAGGATAAAACAGGATTGTGTGAATATAGTCTTGGCAAGCTGTATCTTTCACAAGAGAGATATGACAAGGCGGCATCATACTTAGAACGTTCAGCAGCAAAAGATAATTACTATGCAGCATACACTCTCGGAAAACTGTATCAAGAGCAATTTAACGATAATACACAGGCTGAGAAATACCTTCTTCAAGCTGCCGATCACAAAGACGATACTATAGGTATAGCAGCTTATCGCCTCGGCAAGCTGTATTTAGCTCAAGAAAAATCCACAGATGCTGCTGCGTACCTTCAACGATCTGCGGCAAAAGACAACTATTTCGCCGCCTATGCTCTCGGAAAACTGTATCAAGAGCAATTTAACGATAATACACAGGCTGAGAAATACCTTCTTCAAGCTGCCGATCACAAAGACGATACTATGGGTATAGCAGCTTATCGCCTCGGCAAGCTGTATCTGTCTGAAAATAACAGACGAAAAGCATTGCAGTATTTCACGAATGCCGCTGACAAAGATAGCATACCTGGAATGTATGCTGCAGGAAAAATTCTTCTTGACAGCAAAAAAACAACAGAAGTTTCAAAAGGGATACGCTATCTTTCATCAGCCGCAGATAAAGACTTTGAGCCTGCGATATACACTCTGGGCAAATATTATAGCTCATTCAATAATACAAAAGCTAAAGAATACCTTAAGCGTTCTGCGTTTGAATACAACGATCCAAATGCCCAGTATATACTTGGCAAAGTGTATCTGTCTGAAAACAAGCACAAAATGGCTGAGGATTGCTTCCGCAGATGTGCTTTAAACGGCAATGACAGCGGTCAGCTCGCATACGGATTAATGCTGCTCCGTGACGGTCAGAACAAGGCTGCATTTCAATGGCTGAGAAAGTCAGCACGCTCAGGCAATGACATTGCTAAAAAGATAATAAGCGGCAAAAAAACAGATATACCATTTGAATTCAGACTGGCAGGCTGTATGCAGGTTCAGAGGACACTTCTTCATAAATCATCAAATATGCTGCGTAAAGCATTAAAATCAGAGGAGGCAAAGACAGCACGTCTTATGCGAGAATTTGAGATCGAGCAGGAAATGGCGAAAGCCAAGGAAAAAAGCCGCAGCGTTTGACAGGAGGAAATTATATGTATATAGACAAAATAAAACGTATACTCAATGCTGCTATAGCAAAAATACTATGTGTGTTCGGCTGGATCTATGATCAGGCTATGCGTGTTCTTAATGCAGTAAACAAAACACCTATTGAAAAAGACAAAGACCGCAGAAACATCAGAGTAAAGCAGTTTGCCATTGCAACATCGGTAGTCTACATTATCATTAACAGCATTTTCATCTATGTTATAAAGTCATTGAGAAGTATAAGCGCCGTCAATGGCAGTGCAGATTATTCAAGAACGCACTTTATGCCGTGGAATATCATTGTTCCACCCGGATTTATGATGTTCATTTTTGAGATAATTCTTTCTCTTATAGTTGGTCTGGGAATAACGGTAAAACTGCATACACTCTACCGAATGAAAAATGACAGCAAGAACGTTAAGGGTGACAACAAGTTTATGGAGGACAACGAACTGTTAGATCATTTTCTGGCAGTGCCTATGGATAACATCACTTCAGCAGAAAAGGCAGGAATGCTCATAGGAGAAAGCAACGGCGTCTACTACATCGAACCGGGCACATACAACACAATGACCGTAGGTGCTCCACGTTCCGGCAAGGGTGAATGCTACGTGCTGCCAAGCCTGAGGCTTATGGCGAATGCAAAAGAAAAGCCCTCTGTTATCGTTAATGATATGAAAGGCGAGCTGCTTGAACTGACCTATAAGGAATTTGCCAGAAACGGCTACAAGATAGTTACTCTTAACCTTATCGATACTGACCGTTCGGACTGTTGGAACCCTCTTCAGCTTATTATTGACGAGTACCTCACAGCTAAACACGGCAACAATGACTTGTCGCAGACTTCAAAGCTCGTCAGCTCATTCGCTCACTGCCTTACAGACGATACCCAGAGCGAGGCTATATGGACAGACTCCGCAAGGTCGCTGCTCAGTGCCCTTATATACTATTTCTTAGATAAAGGCTACGAGAAAAATGATATGTCCTGCGTTAATATGTTCAGTATCACAACATTCTTTACCGAATTTGGAGTTTACAATACTGTTATCGAGGACGAAAGCGGTAACAAGAAAGAAGTCAACGCACTTGATGAACTTTTCAACGCACTGCCGGTGGGCTGTCTTGCAAGAACATCTTACTCTACGTCAAAGTTCTCCCAGGGTGATACACGTTCTTCAATATACACTGTTCTCTCCGCAGACCTTGAGATATTCATGACGGATATGGGCGTTCAAAAGCTGACATCTAAAAATGAAATAAACTTTGCTGACCTTATCAATGAAGATCAGCCTTGCATAATATATATGCTCGTTCCATATGAGGAAAAATCACGATACGTTATCGCCTCGATGTTCGCAGATCAGTCATTTTTGTACCTCGCAAAACAGGCAAGAAAGTATCCGGGAGGAAAGCTGCCAAGGAAAATAGAGTATATGTATGACGAATTTGGACAAATGACTAAGCTGCCTGACCTCAGCAGTAAGATGAATGCCTCACCCGGAGCTAACATTCTTTTCAATCTATTTCTTCAGGACTACGGACAGCTTAAGAAATATGAAAAAGAAGAAGAAGGCATCAAAGGCGGCTGTAACATTCAGATATACATATTATCTCTTAATGGTAATACAAACAAAGCATTTTCTGAAATGATAGGAAATGAAACAGTAAACTATTTGACCTTCAGCGGAAGCCTGTATGGATTTTTAGATCACCAAGGTGAACGAGTTGACAGCAAGGCGCTGCTCGATACAACACAGCTCTCAAAGCTGCCGTTCGGCACTGCTATTGTCAAAAAAATGCGATGTGAACCAATAAAGACCAATATTACGCCATATCATCTGCTACCTAACAAAATGCCACGCATACCTATAGACGAGCTGCCGATAAAATCTCGCAACATTGACCTTTCCGCAGCAATGTATCCATATGACGAGCTTTGGGACAGTCTGGGCGTAATAGGTTATCAATACAGATTAGACAGCCTCAAAAAGACTGCTGAACGTGCTATGAATGACTACTATATGCAGCTAGGCAAGATAGACCAAATAAAGTCAGACGGCAGCACTGTGTCCGAAAGTATGTATAAGGCTGCACTTGAACTTGAGAAAAATGCCGGTGCGGCTCAACGGCAAGTCATAGAATATCAGCAACAGGTACAAAAGCTCAATGAGTTTCGTGCAAACGAGGCACGAAAGATCTTTGCAGAGGCATATGGAACAAGCGGCTCAGACGAAGAAGATGATTACACCGATCAGGACGAGCTCTATTTCCCAGGAGAATACCCGGACGATGGTCCGTATGTCGATATCACCGCCCTGCTATATAAGATCAACGGACTTGTAGGCAGCGAGCTTGGAGGATTTCTTTCAGATCAGAACTATGCCGCTGCAAGGGGCTACATAAAGAAAATACAGAAACGTCCTGATATACGCAGCAATTTTGTTGCCGATGAATGGGCGGCACTGGAACAATACATTAATAATGAGGAATTGAAAAATGCGAATACCTAACAGCTTTGTTACACGCTTTACACAGGCAGCCGACTTGAAGCTTGCCTGTGTATTTTACAGTCTTATTCACAGCAACACAAAAAGAAATCTGCTTGGCTATGAGATCACAGTCAAGCAGTCAACCCTTATGTCACTATGCGGTTGTTCGTTGTCAACGGTAAAGCGTACAGTCCGTTCTCTCAGCAAATGCGGTTTCATAAAATCACAGAAACGTCAAATGACTACACCCGGCAAGCTCGGAACATATACATACACTATTGATGCCGTATCTACAGCTTCTAAATATTTCACCATGGATAAAAAGCTTATGAGCAGATTGAATGGAAATGAATTCAGAGTTTATGCAGTGTGCTGTAAGCTGGCTGACAGCTCGCACAAGAGTTTTTTCCAAAGCTATAATGATCTATCTAAGCTTCTTGGCATGAGCCGTCAGGACGTTCTCAAGACGATAGAAAAGCTTGTAAAAGGCAAATTCATTCGTAAGAAGAAAATCAGAACTCGTGTAGGTGATTTTACAGACAACACATATACTGTCTGCATATATGTTCCTCACAGCAGAATAAAAAAAGCCCCCCGCCG
>UMAO01068096.1_pt1 | contig 13225 bp, 8 predicted proteins | sample 1963741 | NCBI WGS metagenome assembly UMAO01 (sample SAMEA4835919, study PRJEB28245) | human gut metagenome | biome: gut microbiome; material: fecal sample | place: Denmark | collected 2008
CATTCATAATTTGAAATGCATTATATTTCTCCAGTCTATCAAAGCATACTCCCATTATTTCTATGATTTCTTTTATCCGTATTTTCTCTTTTGAGGGAATAATAATATACCTCTTTTTTACACATTCACTAATTCTATATTCATTATATTCTACTGGAATAAGCTTACTTTTATACCAATATTCATGTGTAAGTGCAGCATCATCAACCAAACCATTTAAATATAACTGTTCCCATGAAATTAACTGTTCATCATTTTCATCAACGACTATCTTATAAACTTTAACATCTAGCGTATCTTCGTGAAAATACTTATATATCTCCAATGCACGCAAACATTGAATAATACTTGGTGCCAAACATATTCTATTTGTTTTAACTTCTTCCCCTATAGAAGTATCTTCTGGTATTCGTGGAATCAGTATTTCCTGTGTTGGCTTATTAAATAATGTTACATGATATAAAATCAATTCTATTCCCCTTTTTACTACTAAATGGTTCTTTATGCAAATAATCGAAAATCTGTGTCCTCATTATAATCTCTCTTTTTTAATATTTCAATTTATTATTTTCCACGATAGCTTATGAAAAGTTGGGGAATCTTACGCTATCATACATCAAAAGTTGGGTAAATATTGGGTAATTACACTACTCCCCAACAAAATAAAACAGGCAATCTCCGCCTACTTATTTCAGAAGAATGAGGCGAAGTTTCACACGCCAGTTGGGGAATTGAAATTCCCCAACTCACTCCCCAACTTTTACCCAATTTCATGCATAAATAGCGATAATTTACGATAAGTCAAAATTTATTCCCCAACACGCAAAAAAACCTTGAATTATCCCATTTTTCATAGGAAATTCAAGGTTTTTCGTTGATTTACATGATAATAATACGGTTCAAATTCTTATGCGAACTGTAAGATTATGCGTTCATCTGTTTTGCAACTTCTGCTGCAAAATCTTCTTCTTTCTTTTCGATACCTTCACCGGTCTCGTAACGAACGAAGCCTTTGATGGTAATGTTTGCACCATTTGCTTTTGCAACTTCTGCAACATATTTTTCTACTGACTGTTTTCCGTCTTCTGCTTTAACATAAACCTGATCCAGCAGACAGATTTCTTTCAGTTCTTTATTGATACGTCCGCTGATCATACCCTGAATAACTTTCTCCGGTTTCTGGGACTCTTTCGGGTCGTTCTGGATCTGAGCCATCAGGATTTCTTTTTCGTGAGCGATGTACTCTTCGCTTACTTCAGATCTGTTTGTATATTTCGGGTTCAGAGCAGCTATCTGCATAGCTACGTTCTTAGCCATCTCTTTGATTTCATCGTTTACAACGTCTGTTACAACATCAACCAGAACACCAATTTTTCCACCCATATGTGTATAAGAAGCTACAAAACCGTTTTCTTCTTCTACTTTCTGGAAACGACGAATCTTCATGTTCTCGCCGATTACTGCAACCTGTCCAGCCAGAGCTTCGTTTACAGTTTTGGTTGTATCGAATTTCCATGTCTCAGCCAGGAATGCATCGATATCTGCTGCTTCTGTTTCCAGAGCCTGCTCAGCAACCTGTGCAACGTATGCCTGGAATTTTTCATTTTTAGCAACGAAGTCAGTTTCAGCATTTACTTCTACAGCGACAGCTTTTTTGGAATCTTCTGCAACTTTCAGCATTACGATACCTTCTGCTGCGATTCTGCTTGCTTTTTTCTGTGCAGTTGCAAGACCTTTTTCTCTCAGGAATTCCATAGCCTTGTCCATATCACCTTCAGTAGCTGTAAGAGCTTTCTTACAGTCCATCATACCAGCGCCGCTGATTTCTCTTAATTCTTTTACCATTGCTGCTGTAATAGCCATTATGATTTCCTCCTAAAATTGAGTTTTTACAGTTACTCAGCTGCCGGAGAATACCTCTCCGACAGCTGAATGGATACAAAATCTTACTCTTCTACTGCCTCTTCAACGAATTCTTCCTCGCCTGTTGCACCCTGATTTGCTTCGATAACAGCATCTGCCATTTTGGAAACAATCAGTTTTACGGCACGGATAGCATCATCGTTACCCGGGATAACATAATCCAGTTCTTCCGGATCACAGTTGGTATCACAGATACCGATCAGCGGGATTCCAAGAGTATGAGCTTCCTGAACACAGATTCTCTCTTTTTTCGGATCTACGATAAAGATTGCATCCGGGATTCTCTTCATGTCTTTGATTCCGCCCAGGTTTTTCTGCAGTTTATCCAGCTCTTTTTTCAGTGCGATAACTTCTTTCTTCGGCAGAACATCAAATGTTCCGTCTTCCTGCATAGCTTCAATCTCTTTCAGTCTAGCGATTCTGCTCTGAATAGTTTTGAAGTTAGTCAGCATACCACCTAACCATCTTTCGTTTACATAGTACATTCCACAACGCTCTGCTTCAACTTTGATAGCATCCTGAGCCTGTTTCTTTGTACCAACGAACAGGATTGTGCCGCCTTCTGCAGCGATGTCAGATACAGCTTTATAAGCATCATCTACCATTCCAACGGATTTCTGCAGGTCGATAATGTAGATTCCGTTTCTTTCTGTGTAGATGTACTCTGCCATTTTAGGGTTCCATCTTCTTGTCTGGTGTCCAAAATGTACACCGGCTTCCAGTAACTGTTTCATTGAAATAACGCTCATGATTTCAATCTCCTTTTTTGGTTTTAATCTTCCCCGTACTTCTCATTCTTTTCGAGACCTGTTTTCAGGCACCTTCTCGGAATCGGCACGGGTGTTTTATGCATCGTTGTGATTATAGCATAAGCTTTTTTCGGTTACAAGTCTTTTTTTTATTTTCTTTTATATCCAAATAACCAGTATGTCGGAATCACACATAACAAAATTTCTATCATAACACTGCAAAGCATTCCTGCCGGAATCCGCTGCCACAGACTGCTCCAGAAACTGCTTCCGAAAAGGCTCCACAGATTTGCTGCTATATGTGCAACGATGCTGATCCACAAAGTTCCGGTTTTATCATAGATGATCGCAAGCATCACTCCCATACATGTTGCATAGAAAAACTGTACAACATTGCCATGATAGATACCGAATAATAACGCAGATATTGCAATTGCTGCCTGTGGTTTGACCCAGTCTTTCAGTCTGTGGAATACGATTCCACGAAACATCAGTTCTTCACAGATGGGTCCGATAATTCCCACTACCAGAATCATAAAGCCTACCGGCTGTCCGGAAAATGCCTGTTCAGACACCTCACTGTAGCCGGTAAACAGATCGTTCAGATGCAATCCATTGATCAGATCATTTAAAAACTGTCCTGTGGCAATTGCCAGGATGATCACACTGAACCAGATCACCGGAGGTGCCCACACAAAAGCTTTTCCTGTTCCACTGAATCCTTCTTTCCGATGCATCTGATCTTTTCGGTAAAACAGATACAGGATTATCGCTGCTGTAAGATCACCGATCAGAGTAACATATAACGTACTGTTGATCAGACGCTGTCCGGCACTGGCAGTCTCCTGCAGTCCGCCCGCCTGTATCAGATATACCAGATACAAAGCGATCGTCGCAAGCAGTGTGGCTCCATAATGAATCAAAAACGGATAAATCAGACGCCAGATCTGTCCGGCTGTGGAATACCGGAATTTTTTCTTTTTTTTCTCAGGTTCCGGCATTTCTTTTTCTTCTTTTTCCAGTTTCCGTGTCTCCGGTATTTCAGATTTCTTCACTTTTTCTCTGTCCGGAATAATATTCCGCACAGATTCAACATTTTCTGTAGTTTCTTCATCGTTCGGACTGGCAAGGATTCCCAGATCTTCCACACTGTCTGCGATATAGACAGCACCTGCTTTTTCCAGTTCTTCCCGGCTTCCGTATCCGTAGGCAACCCCGATGCATTGCAGACCACAGCTTATGGCACCCTGTACATCGTGACTCCGATCGCCTACCATAAGAACCTTGTCCCGTTCTTCTTCCAGATGCATCCGCCGTAAAGCCTCTTCAATAACCTCCGCCTTCTCCGTTCTTCTTCCGTCAAGTTCGCTTCCCACAATCGCAGTAAAATAATCTGCAATCTGAAAATGCTCCAGAATCTGTTTTACGTAGACCTCCGGTTTAGACGATGCCACAGCAAGGATCTTATTATTAATTTTCAGAAGTTCCAGTAATTCCGGAATCTTCGGATACAGACGGTTTTCAAATATTCCCGTTGTAGTATACCGTTCCCGGTAATATACAACTGCCTTTTCTCCCTCTTCCTCGCTGAGACCTGCATATTTCATAAACTGTTCTTTTAAAGGAGGACCGATAAAACACTGCAGATTTTCCGGATGTTCTTCTTTTTTTCCCAGTTTTTCCAGTGCATACTGCACACAGTTAATAATGCCCTCTCCGGACTCTGTCAATGTTCCATCCAGGTCAAATAATATTACTTGTGACATAGTTACGTCCTGCTCTCTTTTCTTTTATGCTCGGAACTGCTCATTACCTTCGCAGTTCCGAGTCAAAACACCCCGCAGAATAATACCTGCCGGATAATTACTTATGCTCCATAATAAGCATCGATACCGTTAGCGATACCCTGTACCATTTTTGTCTGATAAGAAGTGCTTGCCATATTCAGATCTTCTGTACGATTGGTCATGTATCCCATTTCAACGATACTCACCGGAATGGAGCTCCAGTTGATGCCACTCATGGTATCCGTCTGCATTACACCCTGGTTTTTAGCTCCTGTAGCTGCACAGAAACAGTCTACTATTTTTCTTGACAGTGTCTGGCTGGCACTGATCACACTTTTTCCCAGATACGGATTGCTGTTGGACGGTGCCATCGTCAGTGCTCCTGCAACGGATGTATTATCAGATCCATTGGCATGGATGCGAACCAGAATATCTGCTCCCTGATTGGCTGCCATCTGTGCGCGTTCTGCATTGCTGATATTGACATCATGTGTCTCGCGGATCATATAAACCTGATATCCACGTGCCTGAAGCTCATCTCTCAGTTTCAAAGAAACCTGAAGTGTCAACTCATACTCGTTTAGTCCGGATGCATTTCCATGAGTTCCGGATGCAACTTTAGGCTTTGTCTGAGATGCTCCGGGACCGATCGGCTCTTTTGCACTGTTTCCTTTTCTCTGGTGACCTGCATCAATGGCAATAATTTTGTTTTTGGAACCTCCACCTGTTGTCGTGCCGGTTGTCTGACCAGGTACCCAGGCTCCGCTTCCATTAACGTAATAACTTCCGATCCAAGTGTTTGCTGCCATGGCTCCACTTCCTGTCAGATAATACCAGGTTCCTCCCAGATTCAGCCAGCCCGTTGCCATCGCTCCGCTTCCGTTCAGATAATACCAGGTTCCTCCCAGATTCAACCAACCGGTTGCCATCGCTCCGCTTCCGTTCAGATAATACCAGGTCCCTCCCAGATTCAGCCAACCGGTTGCCATCGCTCCGCTTCCGTTCAGATAATACCAGGTATTTCCAAGTTTCAGCCAGCCGGTTACCATCGCTCCGCTTCCGTTCATGTAGTACCAGGTTCCTCCCACATTCACCCAGCCGGTTGCCATCGCTCCGCTTCCGTTCAAATAATACCAGGTATTTCCAAGTTTCAGCCAACCGGTTGCCATCGCTCCGCTTCCGTTCAGATAATACCAGGTTCCTCCCACGTTCAGCCAGCCGGTCTCCATCCATCCTGCACCGTCAAAATAATACCAGGTTCCGTTGATCTGTTCCCAGCCTGATCTGGTATATCCTCCGTCACTGTGACGATACCACCAACGATCACCGCTGCTGATCCACTCATTTTTTGCCTGTGTTTTTCCTTCGATCCAGACACCATTTTCATCCACATAATAATTGCCGATCCAGGTTTCCTTCGCCTTTTCTCCTGCCTGGTTCAGATAATACCAGCTTCCGTTTTCTTCCTGTACCCAGCCTTCTGCATGAGCTTTTGTCGGAAGAATTCCTACCAGAAACAGCATTACGAATAGCATACCGATCATTTTCAGTTTTTTCATTTGGCATTTCCCCTTTCTTTTTTCTGTCACTTTTTCTTATTCTCAGGACGCAAAGTACTGATCAATTCCATCTGCTATCCCCGTCACCATCTGCTGTTGATAATCTGCTGTCTGCATCCGGGTATCTTCCTCCTGATTGGTCATATATCCCATCTCAACAATGGTTGCAGGAATACTGCACCAGTTCAGCCCACTCATCTCATCGGTCTGATACACGCCCTGATTATTTGCCCCTGTGGAAGCACAAAACGCAGTGATGATACACTGTGACAGTTTCTGACATTCAGCAATCATTTCCTGACTCAGATATGGGTTAGCCGTACTAGGTGCCATTGTCAGAGCTCCTGCTACAGAGGTATTATCCGACCCATTGGCATGGATGCGAACCAGAATATCTGAACCCGATTCCGCTGCAAGCTGTGCCCGCTCCGCATTACTGATATCCACATCATTGGTTTCCCGGATCATATAGACTTCGTATCCCCTTGCTTCCAGTTCATCGCGAAGCTTCAGTGCCACATCCAGATTCAGCTGATATTCCGTTACTCCTGTTGTTCTTCCGGTCGTTCCGGATGCCACCTTTGCTTTTGTCTGAGACGCCCCCGGCCCAATTGGCTCCTGTTCACTGTTTCCATTTGCCTGATGGCCTGCATCAATGGCAATTTTCCTGCCATTGCCTTCCGGAGTCGGTGTCGGTGTGACAATCTCCGCCTCTACGGTTTCTGCCGGTTCTTCTGTCCCGGTCATTTTCCTGAGATTTGAATCTGTCAGAAGAAGGTACTGTATTCCCTCTTCTTCTCCTACTATAACACTCTCATCCTGCAGTTTTTCCACAAAAGCCTGGTAATCTTTCTCGTTCTTTTTCAGATGCAGCAAAACAGCTGCCACATCTTCCTGCGTATATGCTTCTACCTGACCTTCCTGTGATGTATACCGGAGATCTGCGGTCATAATTTTTACATCATTATGTTCTACCGCCTTTTTGATCTCCGTGATCAGATTCTTTTTCTGTACTGCTGGATCTGTCGGATCATCCGTAGGCTCCGGTGTCACCGTCTGCGTCGGTGTTATCTGCGCTTCTTTTGCCTCCTGTTCCTGTTGTGCCTGTTGCATCTGTTCCATCTGCTTTCTGGCTTTTCCATATCCCAGGATGGCTGCAAGACCCAGGGCAAGCACCACGACCACAATTCCCATGATCATGATGTTCACTCTGGTTCCTGAAGGTTTTTTCATAATTGCTCCTCCTTCCGGAAATCACGCTTACATTCTTTCCGGTGCTTCAAATCCAAGCATATCGATACATGCTTCCAGAATATTTTTTACCAGCATCAGCAGAGCCAGATAGGATTCTTTCTTCGCCTGATCCTCTTCAGCCAGAATCTTTGTTTCATGATAGAAGCGGTTAAATGCATTTGCAAGTTCATAAATATAAGAACAGATTTTATGCGGTGCTTTCTCTTCATAAGCATTCGTGATCACCTGATTGAATTTGGATGCTTCCAGCATCAGCGCTTTCTCACTGTCACTTCCTGCCGCCAGAATCTTCAGGGTATCCAGATTACCGCCTTCTTCTTTATATCTGTTCAGGATAGATTTGATACGAACAGTTGTATACAAAATATACGGACCGGTATTTCCTTCAAAAGATGTAAATCTTTCAATATCAAAAATATAATCTTTGGATGCCTGGTTGGACAGGTCTCCGTATTTGATTGCAGAAAGTCCTACGATTTTTGCAGTCGCTCTTGCATCTTCTTCTTTGATGCTGCGGTTGTCCACGATTTTTTTATACATCTCTTCGTTGATATCACGAATCAGATTTTCCAGACGCATCACACCGCCTTCTCTTGTCTTGAACGGTTTCCCGTCTTTTCCGTTCATGGTACCAAAACCAAGGAACGTCAGTTTGGTATCATCTTTTACCATACCTGCTTTTTTGGCACAGCGGAATACCTGAACAAAATGCATCTCCTGACGTTTGTCTACCACATACATGATCTCATCCGGATTGTATTTTTCCATACGTTCCACGATAGTAGCAAGGTCTGTGGTTGTATACAAAGCAGCACCATCCGATTTTAAGATCATACACGGAGGTACCTCTTTGGTATCCGTCTCTTCTTTTACATCTACGACAACCGCACCCTGGTCTTCATAAGCCAGTCCCTGATCCTTCAGCTTCTGTACCATCGGTGCAATGGTATCCTGTACATCAGATTCTCCGTTCCACAGATCAAAGTCTACGTTAAGGTTTGCGTAGTTTTTCTTCAGGTCAGTAACCGATACCTGCAAAATATGCTTCCATAATGCACGATATCCTCTGTTACCCATCTGCAACTGATGGGTTGCTTCCAGAGCTTCTGCTTTATACGATTCGTCTTCTTTTGATTTTCCACTGGCTGCCGGATAAATTTCTTCCAGCTCACTGATGGTAAATGGAGCTTCTGTCGGATATTCTCCTTCGTAATCTTCCTGGAAATATACCAGTTCCGGTTTTCTTTTATGCAGTTCTGTGATGATCAGACCCATCTGCAGTCCCCAGTCTCCCAGATGAACATCACCGATAACTTTATGTCCCAGATATCTTCCCATTCTCTTGATACTCTCACCGATGATTGCAGAACGCAGATGTCCGACATGCAGTGGCTTTGCAACGTTTGGTCCACCGTAGTCAAGAATCATGGTCTGTGGATCCTTTGCTTCTTCCACACCCATTTTCTCACTGTTTCTCATCTCTTCCAGATACTGCGCCATATATTCGCCGGATACTTTCAGGTTGATAAATCCCGGATTGACAACTTCTGCCATCTCAAGCACCTTACTGTCGGCAAGTTTTGCCACTACATCATTGGCGATCATGATCGGGGCTTTATGATATACTTTTGCACCTGCCATAGCACCATTACACTGATATTCACACAGGTCCGGCCGATTCGACAGCGTAACCTTTCCCATATTTTCATCATAACCTGCTTCTTTAAAAGCGGTCATTACTTCATTGGAAATCAATTCGATTATTGTTTTCATACTTTCCTAAAACTCCTTTGTTAGAATCGTTACATTATATCATGATTCGCACCTTCGGTGCTTGACGCTGCTTTCGCAGCTATCATGATCGCCATTCGCCGCTCCCGATGAACAAACTTCGTTTGTTCCCACTCGCTAACGCTCATTATATCTTATCACGGGCACACAGGCTGGTCAACTAAAAGAATTCACCCTGTCTGCCCCTCTATCAACTGTTTTTATGCAGACACGCTCCAGATCCCCCGCCCACATAAAGAAAGACAGAAGCGATTGTTTGTTTTTATTCCACGGATCACTTCTGTCTTTCATCTGCTATGCTTCTTCCTGTTTTTGTCTTCCTGCTTTGCTTTGTTTATAACAGTATTTCAAAATATCACTTCTGCGGACAATACCAATAAAATTATCCGCATCATCCAGTACCGGAACAAAGTTCTGCTTCATGGCCGTATCCACCAGATCCTCCATGTTACAGTTAATATCCACTGTCTGGTACTTCCATCGGAGAGGTACTCTGCTGATGCTGCAATCCTCCGCTTCCCGGATATTCAGAAACCATTTTTCCTTGATATACCGGAGCAGATCTCCCTCTGTTACAGTTCCCACATATTTTCCGTTCTTATTTAACATCGGAATAGCAGTATATTTGTGATATTCAATTTTTTCAAGTACCTGACGCAGAGTGTCATCATTTTCCACATAGGCAACTTCATTTTTTGGTGTTAAGAAAAATAAAATGTTCATTTACTATAAATCCCCCATAGAAATCTTTTTTTGAAATGACCGGACATTCTTCCCTTTCATTTCAGTTTTCCATTACCAGTATAACCCATTTACCATCCGATATGGTGAATTTCGCGTGAATAATTTCTAATATTTTTCTTAATTTAATTCTGAACACTCGTATCCTTTTTCTACTCGTGACGAAGTGCATCGATTGGATTCAGATTCGCTGCCTTAATGGATGGAAGCAAACCGAAGATAATACCGATTGCCATAGAAAATACTACAGCCAGTACACTGACAGGTACGCTGATCGCCACCGGAGTCTGAGACATCTTCGATATCACCTGTGACAGGATCACTCCGGCGATTACTCCAAGAACTCCTCCGATACTGGTCAGCACAGCAGCTTCTGTAAGAAACTGCCACAGAATCCTGTTTTTTCTCGCTCCGATTGCTTTTTTCAGACCGATCTCACTGGTACGTTCCGTAACTGATACAAGCATAATATTCATAACACCGATACCTCCGACCAGAAGAGAGATGCTTGCGATCCAAAGCAGCTGTTTGTTGGTATTTTCACTGACTTTCTGCAGGTTCTTAACTGTTTTCAACAGATCCGCCGCCTTATAAGAGACATTGCCACTGTCAGCACCACTGCTGCCGGCACCGTCCATCATTTCCTCTTCAGAATCAATCATACCGGAACCGGTCTGTCCGGTTACCGCCTGATTCATAATGTCCTCCACTTTTTTTCCTACAGAACTCATCAGGTCTGTCTCACTAGCCATCACGCTGACTTCTTCCGGCTCATCATAATTATAGACAACCGACCAGGTACTGTCCGGAATCAGCACGATTCCGTTGGTATTCTGATTATACGTATAGTAATCTTCCAGACTGTTGATCACCGGTTCGAAAGCATCTGACTTGCGGATACAACCGACCACGGTAAATGGTTCCCCACGGAGTTCTATGGTTTTTCCCACCGGATTGTCTCCCGGAAATAATGTCTGCACTGCCACATCGTCAAGCAGCACCACTTTCCGGAACTCTTTAAAGTCGCGTTCTACAAAATCCCTTCCATTTTGTATTACATAACCTTTTGTTTTCAGAAACTCCGCATCCACACCGTACACACTTCCACTGTCCAGGCTGGTGTTCCAATAGGTGATTCCGTCCGCATACCCTCTGCGGTTATAAAAAGTCGCACTTTCAACCCCTTCAAGACTACGAATCTGTTCTTTCTGTTCATCAGAAATCACGGAAATATTATCCGGCAGACCATTGTCCATCCAGTACTCACTCTCTCCCTGGTAAAGCCGTACATCCACATTGTTGTTTCCTGCACCGATCAGATTCTGTTTGATCTGCTCGTTGGTTCCCTGAATCGTAGATGCGATGGAAATGATGGAAGCAATACCTATAATAATCCCCAGCATGGTCAAAAATGACCGCATCTTATGAGACCATATCCCCCGAAAGGCCAATCTGATATTTTCTAGCATTGTTGTTCCTCCCATCTGCCGTTAATAGTTATAAAGGTCATCAAGCGTACCTTCTTCTGTCTTTGCACCCTCTCTGACATCTTTTCCATAAGGAAATGTGATCTTATCATCCATACTCAGACCGCCTGTAATCTGATAACTGGATCCATACTGAATACCGCCAACCTGTACTATCTGTTTTGTCAGATGTCCGGTTCCGTCGTCCTTCATAACGTAATACTGACCGTTTTCTGTCCGCACAAAAGGTTTCTCCAGATAGATTCCTTGTCCCTGTCCGTCGCCCTCATCCAGCAGCGTAAGTTCTGCCCAGCTGTTATTACTAAGTCCGCTTGCATCTGCAATGTATGCGGTAAATGGATAGGAAGATGCATTGGCTCCGTCCTGTCCGTTATCGGATGGATACGGAGAAATTTCCCGTACTTCTGCGGTAAAGCTGACACCATTGTCATAACTGTATCCGCTCAGTGTAGCTCCCACTTTCAGTTTATTCATTTTAGATTCACTGACCGTTCCCTGCACATAAAGCCCTTCACTGCTGACCACCTGAATCAGCGGTTTTCCATCGTTGCTTTCTTTTTCGGGATCACCGACTGTTTTCACCACACCATTTAATGTACTCTTAATTGTCTGGTTATTCAGCTTTTTCTGGATATCTTTAATCTCAAGATTGGTCTCTTTAATATCCAGCTGATAATCCCTGATTTCTTTTTCTTTATCCTTGATCTGCTGCTGAATCTCTGCAGCTGTTCCTCCATAAGAAGTTCCTGCATCACCGGATCCTGTCGTATCAGAAACAGTATCGGTAGAGATCACTTTTCTGCTTCCACTTCCCATTACGCTGGTAACTGTCAGATAGCGAATGGAAGCACGGCTTTTCTTTGTGCTCATTCCATCCACGGTATTTTCCTGTTCTGCCGTTTCCTGAAGAGTGCCGTCTTCCGGTGTCGGTTCCGGGTTCTCTCCGGGAGTAACTTCCGGCGATACCGATGGTTCGGTTGGCTTTTCTTCCGGATTCGATGGTTCAGGTGGCTCCGGACTTTCTCCCGGCTTTGTTGGCTCACTTGGATCGGTCGGTTCAGCTGGCTCTCCCGGTGTCTCTCCACTTTGCTTTTTGCTCAGATCCACCAGATATTCCCCGTCCTCTTTTACATCCGCTGCAAAATCCCCATCTGCTCCGTTCTGTTCCCACGCCTTTATAAGATCACCATTTTCTTCTCGAACCTCAATACGAAAATATTTTCCATCTTCTTTTCTTTCCAGGAAAAAACTTCCTTTTACAATACCATCTTTTTTCACCAGATAGGTCAGTGGTTTTTTCTCTGTTCCATCTCCCTGATAGGCACTGGCTCCTTTTTCAAGAACCGCTGCTGCTTTCAGATCCTCCGGCAGTTGACCATCACTGTCATCTGTTTCTTTTTCAAGATTTACCTGAAACCGGTCAGTATCCGCTACCTGAAAATCATCTTCCGTAATCTTCTGTCCCCAGATTTTTAACAGTTCTCCATTGCTTACATCGCCCTCCCGGATCTCAATCACAAAGAAACACTGTTCCTCTGCCATTCGGTTTAAAAAACTTCCCAGAATCGCACCGTCAGCAGCACACAGAAAATGATACGGTTCTTCCACCGTTCCCTCTCCCATATACGGTTCTGCCTCCGCTGTAAGCTCCTGATAAGCCTCTGCCGGCTCTTCCGGCTCTATGGACGGATCCTCCGGTTCCTCGCCCGGATCTTCCGGTATATCCAATCCCGGATCTTCATTGCCGTTATCACTGGACGGTTTTGTATTCTTTAATTTTGTAATTTCCCTGTTTGCTTTCTCTATGTTCAGTTCGATTCCCTGTTTTTCCAGTTTTTTCATTTCCAGATCCAGATTCTCCAGGGTCATATCATACGTGAGCAGATCATCGCCGACCTTTACCGTATCTCCTTCTTTTACATGTATTTTCTTTA
>UMAO01056050.1_pt1 | contig 13018 bp, 7 predicted proteins | sample 1963741 | NCBI WGS metagenome assembly UMAO01 (sample SAMEA4835919, study PRJEB28245) | human gut metagenome | biome: gut microbiome; material: fecal sample | place: Denmark | collected 2008
TAGTAGAAATGACAGGAGGACAAAAAAATAGTGGAAGATGCATGTGGTATATTATCTTAGGTATGACATGCTTACTTAACTTTATTAGTTTTTTACTTATAACCTGTGTTGCAGCAGAACCGGATCATTTTAAAGAGAAGAAACAAGGCAAATAATTAATAATCATACTTAAATAAGATAAAAGGACATCATTTATTGAAATGGTGTCCTTTTTGCGTGTAGAAAAAATGTAAATATTTTACCCAAATTACATCAGATTATATGGTGTGAATTGTAGGTGAATAATATAATAAAAAGAATAATTGTAAAGAAAAACAGGGGGAAAAAGTTGAAGAAATTTTATATTGCATATGATACAGACGTTGGGATAAAAAAGAAGACCAATCAGGACAGTCTGTTATTAAAAGGATGTTCTGAGGAACATGGAGAGACACTTCTGATCGCAATTTGTGATGGCATGGGTGGCATGGAAAAAGGGGAGCTTGCCAGTGCAACGGTCGTCAGGGCTTTTTCAGACTGGTTTGAACAGGTTTACATAAAGAACGAAATGCATGTTGGAGATGAAGGAATAAGACAACAGTGGCAGAGTCTTTTGGAAGAAATAAATGGCAGACTGATCAGGTATGGAAAAGAAAACCAGATTCAGCTTGGAACAACAATAAGTGCGGTTTTATTAAACAGTGATGGACAATATATGCTTTGTCATGTTGGAGACACCAGAATTTATACATTATCGGATACGTTGCAGCAGCTGACCGAGGATCATACATTCATTGCGCGAGAAATAAAACGTGGGAATATGACAATAGAGGAAGCTAAAAAGGATAATCGCAGAAACGTGCTTCTTCAGTGTATCGGTGTGAATGAATTTTTTGAACCACAATATGAGAACGGAAGGCTGGCGCATGGCACAGCCCTTTTGCTATGCTCAGATGGATTTCGTCATATGCTATCAGAAGACGAAATTTATGAGTCGCTGAATCCACATAAAAATCTTGATGAAGCGCAGATAAAAGAAAAATTGAGAGAAATGATCGAATGGAATAAACAGCGGATGGAAACGGATAACATTTCTGCAATTTATATCAAACTCAAATAAGGCAAAAGAGGAAATGAAAGTTGGCTGAGAGAGGAACAATTATTGAGGGAAAATACGAGGTTTTAAAGCTGATCGGAAAAGGCGGAATGTCAAAAGTTTACCTTGCGATGGACAAAAACCTGAATAAACAGTGGGCAATTAAAGAAATCGAGAGAAAAGCTTATGATAAGAACAATGAAGTTGTAGTTGCAAGTGCAATGGCGGAAGCAAACATGATGAAAAAACTGGATTATCCGTCACTGCCAAGAATTGTAGACATTATCGAAAAAGAAAATGTAATCTATGTTGTCATGGATTACATCGAGGGAGAAACCTTAAGCAGTGTGCTAAGTAAGGAAGGTGCACAGCCGCAGGAAGTTGTGATCGAATGGGCGAAGGAACTGTGCAGGGTATTGGATTATCTGCATACGCAGAATCCACCAATTATCTACCGGGATATGAAACCGGCAAATATTATGCTGCAGCCGAATGGAAATATCAAGTTAATTGATTTTGGTATTGCGAGGGAATACAAAGAACAGAATCTGGCAGATACAGTAAGTCTTGGAACAAAAGGATATGCTGCGCCGGAGCAGTTTGGAGGAAAAGGTCAGACGGATGCCAGAACAGACGTATATTGTCTTGGCGTGACGCTATACCATTTACTCACAGGACAGAATCCATGTGAACCTCCTTATGAGATATATCCAATCCGATATTGGAATCCGCAGTTGTCTAGTGGATTAGAAGCGATCATTCAAAAATGTACCCAGTTAAACCCGGAAGATCGTTATCAATCATGTGCAGAATTGTTATATGCGTTGGATCATTATGATGAGATGGACGAGGGGTATCGAAAGAAACAGAAAAATAAGCTGAAAATTTTTTTTATTACAGCAGGTTCAGCTGTATTTTTTCTGATTGCAGGGTGTGTATGCACAGGAATGAGGGTTCATGTGAACAACAGCGATTATGATAATAACATCAAGCAGGCAGAATTATCTGCGACAGATGAGGAAAAAATCGATTATTATGCCAAAGCAATAGATATTCTGCCGGGCAATTCGGAAGCGTATTTTGGAATAATCGAGGCATTTAAGGATGACGCGGTTTTTTCATTGGAAGAAGAGGAATTATTCAAAAAGAAAATAAACAGTAATCTGACTGTTTTGCAGCAGAATAGCGATTATGGGGATCTTGCTTTTGAGATAGGAAAATTATACTGGTATTACTACGATTATGGAAAAACAGAAAATTCAGACAATCAGATAACCAGAATGAAAAGTGCGATTCAGTGGTTTGAGGCGGCATGTACTTATGGCGGTGAGGACAGCAGTTATTATACGATGGCTGAAATGTACCGTGATATAGGACAGTTTAACCGCGATATCACACTGAATGTGCAGGAAGCATCTGATAAAGGAACCTATCTTCCATATTGGGAGAATATAACAAAACTCGTAGCAACCGTATCTGAGAGTCAGGATGAGAATGAAATTGTAAATCTGGAAGTATACAAACTGGCAATGAATGCTGTGGAAACTTATGCAAGAAAATTTAAGGCAGATGACGTAGCACAGGAAGATATGAAAGCGTTGCTGGAACAGGTAAAAGCTGGTACGGAGCAGGTTGATACGACAACAGACAAAACAGAAGAAATGAAAAATGATATTCTAAAGCGTTTGCAGGATGCAGAGGCAGCAGTGGAAAATGCATATGCAAAAGATACGGAGGTGAAAGCATCATGAATGCAGGTACTTTACAACTCATATCCATCATTGCATTTTCATTAGCAGGAGTTTTAACACTGATATCCATTTATCTTTTTTTTAAAATGGATGTACGGGGAATCATAGATGATCTTAGTGGTAAATCGGCAGAACGTCAGATTATGGCAATGCGAGAGGAAAATAACAGACAGAAAAATCCATTGTCCAGAAGAAGCGGAAAATCGTCTGAAACAAAGAAAAACGGTTTAACAGAACGCACAACACTGAAATTGAAAAATGACGACAGAACGGAGACACTTCCGAAGATAGATGAAGATAAGACTACATTATTGCAGGAAGAATCCACTATGCCGCTTCAGATGGTTGAGGAGGAAACAACTGTTTTAGAAGAAACTACAACTGTATTACAGGAAGATGAAACAGTTGTGCTGGATGAAAATATAAAAAACACAGATAAAAGGTATGAACTGGTTTTGAATGAAATCATCATACATACGCAGGAGATAATTTAGAAAATGGAAATGTTTTGGAGAACAAAAGGAAAAAGAATTGCAGCATGGTTAATGATTGCGTTAATTATGGCAACAACGATACCATTTGGAAGTATCAGTGCATCAGCAGATGATACTACAACAGATGAAAGTGATGCAGTCACAATCACAGGACAGGTGATGGTTCCAGGTAATGATGATGAAAACACAGATACGAATAATGGAACTCCATATGCAGGTGCAAAGGTGACGGTAACATACCCACAAAGCGGTTCGACTCCTGTAACGAATGAAGCGACTACAACAGACGATGGAAAATTTAATATTTCTATTGGTAATTGGACATTAAATACGGATAATAAGTATACGGTTAAAGTTGAGCCAGCAGATGTGGATAAAGGTACATATGACAGTTATTCCAGTGAAGAGAAAACTGTCACAGAAGATCAGGTAAAAACAAAAAAGATTGAGTTAGGTGCAATTACACTTAAAGAAAAGTCTGTTCCATATTCAGTTACTGCAAATGCAGAAACTTCTGATCATTCAGAAAAAGATGATGCTGGAGAAGTAAAGGTAGAAAATAATGTTGTAACAGCAACACCAAAGGAAGGTTATGAAATCACTGCTGTAACAGTAAAAAAAGAAACTGCAGATTGGAAACCGGATGGAGAAACCAACGATAATTGGTGGAACAAGAATATAAATGCGAGCGGTGCATTTGTATATGAAGAATTTAAGGATAAAACATTAGATGCAAATTATGCATTTACAGTCACATTCGCAAAGAAACAGTTCACAATCACATATAAAATCAGTCAGAATGGAAAGCTAATTTTAAATAGTGATGCACAAAATGATAAAGTTGAAATCACAACCGAGAGTGGAGAAGACGGTAGCCGGAATGTTCCATATACAGATTCTGAGTACAAAATAAAAGCAGCTGTTACAGACAACAAGTATCATCTTACAAGTTTTAGAGTGGACAATGATGAAAGGCTTAATGAAAACGAAATAAATAACAGCTTAAAAGAGAAAGAATATATATTTTCAGAAGGAATAAAACAGGCACATAGTATAGAAGTGACAGCAGAAATTGATACGTACACAGTTTCTGTTACAACTGATGATGGAGGAATTGTTGAGGTTAATGGTTCCAGTGAAAAAAATATTATTGTAGATTCTGGAGCAGAAGTTGCAATCATTGTAAAACCAAATGAAGGTAAAACAGTAAAAATATTTTCGGTCAATGGTACGCCGATACAGGAAAATAATTTAACAGAGGATGAAGATGGAACAGCAGTCTATAAGATTGAAAACGTAAATGGTGACCAGAATGTAACTGCTGAATTTGAAGATATTCAAAATGAAAATAAAGATTCGTTGGCTCTTGCAGGTCTGAATCTGTTAGATAGTGGAAATAATCAAATAACAGCGGATGAGGATGGAAACTATTATTCATCATCAGCCATTTTAAAATTTGATGGTAAAACTAAAATCAGTCTTTCGCAATGGGGAGTGGGCAAAACGCAACTCAACTTAACAGAAACAACTATCATTTCATCAGTGTATAAAGGTGGAATTATTGGCAGAAAACAAATAAGTCTCAATCCGTCTGTGAAAATTGTGATTGATACAACAAAACCCAAAATTGAACTGAGTGACGATGAGAAAACAATTTGGAAAACTGAAGCAGACACAACAGTGGATATCACAGGTACAGCCGTGGATGAAAATTTGAAAAAGGTTGTCTGGTCAGAAACAGAACTTACACCGGATGATGTGTTGAATGGGGCACAGGAAGCAGCATTAAATGAAAATGGAAAGTTTGAAATAAGTGGCATTCAATTAGCAAAAAATCAGAACATTGATAAAATCTATATTTATGCCATTGACAAAGCAAAACAGTGTTCAGAAGCCGGAGTTATTACTGTATATCGGGACAGTGCAGCACCTGAAATTACGGAAGTGTCTCTGATTCCTGCTGATACAATAAAAAAATACGATTTTGGAAATTATTGCAATGCAAATATTACAGTAAAAGTTACTGCGAAAGATGTGAATGAAAAAGACGGCAAATCGGATTATCCGGCAGTTGGTGTGAAAGAAGTCCGCGTGTACAGTGATGATGATACAAAAGTGTATACGGGAACTGTAAGTACACAAGTAAGTGGAACAAGTGATGCAACGATAGAAGTTACGGTTCCATTGGAAGAAGCTGGTATATTTGCAAGCCTGAAAGAGGTTCATATCAAAGCAGTGGATGCATTGGGCAATGAGAGTAAGGCATATAAATTAACAGAAATTAAGAATCATAATGGTATTGTATCGGATGTTTTAATGCTGGAAAAAGATGCACCTGTAATAAAGGTGACACCACAGGCAGATGGCAAATATGAAAATGCAAAAGATGGAAAGACAGAGTATTGGTACAAAGAGATCCCAGCGATTGCATGCGAGGTTACAGATCAAAAAGATCAGACTAACGGAAGTGGTCTTGCAGCGAGAACTGTGACCGTAAACGGAGTTGAACTTACTTCGAAGACAAAGAACTTTGTGGAAAGTATTACAGGTAGTGATCAGATTGTGCAGGAGGATTCTCTTACACTTTCAGCAAGCGATTTGCAGGATGTACAGGAAGGTGAAAATACAGTTGTCACCACCTATACGGACATCGCAGGAAATAAAACAATTGACACAAAAACAATCTGTCTTGATACACATCAGCCAGATGTTACAAGATTTAACATTGAAAAGAAAGATGCATCAAAAATTTTAAATATTCTTACCTTTGGTAACTATGGAAATGGTGTCATCAAAGTTACTGTAACAGCAGATGATTTATACAGTGACGATGGTTCAGAAGTACCATCAGCCGGACTGAACGAAATTACATTATATGTAGGAGAAGAAGCTTATCAGACAAAGGCAGTCGGAAACGATAATACAGCGGTATTTGAACTCCCGGCAGAGACTGTTTTAAATGAACAGAAAGTATATTTAGATAAAAAAATCAGTGCAACAGTTACGGATAACGTTGGCAACCAGTCTGAAAAGACACTTGTGACGACAGCAAATTCGAATGTGAAAAACAGTAATTTAATGATTGAAACAGTGAAACCGACCATTACATCTGTTTTATCTGCAGAAGGATATGTTGGAAAAAATGGAATCATCTATAACAACAGTGATACTGGAGTCAGTATAAAAGTAGAAGATAAAGATTCTGGAATTTATAATGTGAAAGCCTCCGTTAATAACAAGGAGTTAGTGAACGTTTCTTATCCGGATCAGAAAACGGTTACGGAAAGCTATGAGATCAACACAAAGGATGCTGTCATTAATGCAGATACCAACAGCTATGATATGGTAATTACAGCCATTGACAATGCTGGAAATGAATATTCCAAAACACAGCGTGTCTACAAGGATATTACAGCTCCGGAAATTTTAAGCATTGATATGGAAGCAGCAGGAAATAAAGAAGCAGATGGAAGTGTTTCTTATACAGAGACGGATTATGGTTATTATTTTGTGGAAAATACAAAGGTGACTGTAACGGCTACGGACGGCTCCAAAGAAGGGGATTCCGGTGTAAAGGAAATCCACTATTATACGGTAGATGCCAATGGAACAAAAAGCAGTGAGCAGATTGTACAGGCAGATGCAGAAGGAAAAGTGACATTTGTGGTTCAGGCAGGATTTAAAGGACAGATTTATGCCTGCGCTTACGATATGTTAAATAATCACGAAGAAAGATATGTGACACCGAGCAGTCTGATCATTGAAACAGCCGAGCAGCATGCCCGTGAGAAACATATTGATTTTAACAAGGCGGCAGCTGCAAGCAAGGATGCAAAGGGAAATGAACTGTATGAAAAAGATGTAACGGTAGATGTTACAGTGACAGATGCATTTTCGGGAATCCGTTCTGTGGAATGGACAGTGGAATCGCCTTATGATAAAGAAAACAATCAGTCAGGAAATGTGGAGATCAGTAATCAGGGTGCATTTTCCAGTGGAAATGCGGATGGCTGGAGTCAGACAAAGAAAGACAAAAACCTTGTTACAGAACTGAAAAAGTCATTCACTGTAAAAAATAACAGCAATGAGATAAAAATGCATATCAAAATGACAGACCGTGCAGGAAATACATCAGAAGACGAACTGATATTCAGTATTGATAAGACAAAACCGGAAATCAAAATTGCATTTAATAATGAGACACCGGATGCTGAAAATACAACCATGTTCAAAGAGAACAGAGTTGCTACCATTACAGTTACAGAACGCAACTTTGAGGCGGCAGATTTTAAGGCAGATATTACCAATACAGATGGTGTGATCCCTGAATTGTCAGCATGGCAGACAACTGAAAATACAGAAAATCCGGATCAGAGTGTAAGTACTGCAACCATTACATTTGCAGAAGATGGTGATTATACGCTTTCTGTCAGTGGAAAGGATAAGGCAGCAAATCAGGCAGAGACAGTAAAAGCAGATGATTTTACCATTGATAAAACCCGTCCGGTGATTACGGTTACTTATGACAACAATAATGCAGTAAATGGCAATTATTATGCAGCAGTGCGTACAGCAACGATTCAGATTGAAGAACATAATTTCTCTGAAAACAGAGTAAGGATAACAGGAACAGCAACTGATAACGGAGCAGGAATCTCATTCCCACAGTCTGGCGGATTTACCGGAAATGGAGATATTCATACCGCGACCATTACATGTGGTACAGATGGTTTATACAATTTTAATGTGGAATACACGGACATGGCAGGAAACATAGCTGAAACCTATACAGGGGAAGAATACTATGTGGATCTCACTGAACCGGAAATTGAAATTGTTGGTGTCGAAGATTATTCGGCAAATAATGGAGATGTTATTCCACAGATCGTAATGTCAGATACAAACTTTGATACCAATGGTGTGAATATTGAACTGGTTGGTGCAAATCAGGGAAGTGTGGCACCGGAAGGCTCTTATACGAATCAGGGAAATGGAGAGACATTTACCTTCCAGAACTTCCCGAAAGAGCAAAGCTATGACGACATCTATACGATAAATGCCACATTGACCGATATGGCTGGAAATGAGAGCAATGCAACAGTTACGTTCTCCGTAAATCGTTTTGGATCGGTTTACGTGTTTGATCAGACCTTAAAAGATATTGAAGGAACTTATATTCAGAACGAGATTGATGTCAAGTTAAAAGAAGTGAACGTAGACAGTCTGGAACACGACAAAATCAAAGTAGTAGTAGACGCAAATGGAACACCGAGAACATTGGAAGAAGGTATCGATTATCAGGTACAGGAATCTGGTGGAAACGGACAATGGTATCAGTATGATTACACCATCGACAAGTCTCTTTTTGCAGGGGATGGACGCTACATTGTGACACTGTATTCAGAGGATATTGCAGGAAATGTCAATGAGAACATTGATGAATCCAAAGAAGCAGAGATTTCATTCGGTGTTGACAAAACAGCTCCTGTCGTTATTCCGATTGATGTTGAGAGCAATGCCCAGTATCCTGTGGATACGAAAGCAGCGAATGTGACAGTCAACGACAACCTGGTATTAGATAGTGTTGAGATTTATATTGGTGATAAAAAATGTGATTATACAGTGGATGGTGAAAACTATCAGTTCAATATCCCAAACAATACGAAAAAACAGGATGTCACAATTATGGCTGTGGATGCAGCTGGCAATAAAACAAACTATGTCTTAAATGGAATTCTTGTAACAACCAACACATTCATCCGTTGGTACAACAATAAGCCATTGTTTGTAGGTTCTATTGCGGGTGCAGCAGTAGTAACAGGCGGTGGCGTTGGCGCAACAATTGCACTGCGAAGCGGACGTATCAAAATAAGACGTAAGAGAAAATAAAAAAAGGACTGAGAGATATGGCAAAGTATCGCATAGTATCAAAGGGAAATATAGTTACGATTAAAAGTAAGTTATCATTTGGGGAACAGATTAATGAGCGGGAAATCAATATTTTTGAACGGCAGATTTTCCGCGGCTGTTTCAGACCGAGACAGGAAGGAAAAAAGACGATTATCTACACAGCACCAGATGTGGTACCTCTTATATCATATCTGAAAAAGGGTGTGGATGAAGAAACGTTTTTTCTGCTTGCGGCGCAGACAATTGAGATGACTAAAAAAATTGAAATGAATGGGTTGTATCTGCATAATCTCATGTTACAGCCGGAAATGGTGTTTGTATGTGAAAGAACCAGGGAAGTGTTCTTTGTATATCAGCCGATCAATAGCAGAATTACGAGTGGAAATGTTTATGCGTTTCTTGCAGATACCGTACAGTATGCAGGCAGATATGGCAAAGAGCCAGAGCAGTTTCTGAAGGAATTCCAGGTATTCCTCAATGATACAAAGAATTATAAAATAGAGGACATTGAGAGATATATCCGCGAAAAATGTCCACAGGCATTCCGGAAAATCGTAAAAGCAGAGACGGGAAAAAGCGGTTACATCACAAATGACCGTTCATCCTATGAAAGACATTATCACAGTGACAGTAACGATGAAGGTGGAACGACATTACTGATGGAGGAGGATGAAAGTGGTACAACCCTTTTGACACAGCAGGAGGATGACGAGGGAGACACAACTCTTTTGCAGCAGGAGGAAAGATATCCAATTTTAGAGAGAATCAGCACAGGGGAGAGCGTGACTGTCAGAAAAAATATTTTTAATATCGGTAAGGAAAAAGAAAATGATTTTACAATAATAAATAATAAGGCGGTCAGCCGCAGACATGCGGTAATTGAGCGGATAAATGGAACTTATTATCTTATGGATAAAAGTTCAACGAACCATACATATCTGAATGGAGAAATGCTGGATGCTGAAAATTCTTATGTGCTTTCGGATCATGACAGTATTCAGATTGCAGATGAAGAATTTACATTTTATTTTGATTAGGAAGTGAAAAAATGGACGAGTACTTTGCAGATAAATTGACAGAAATTCAAGACACGGAAGACACTGCCTACTTATTGGAAAATAATGAGATCTTTTATGATGTTGGCTATAAAGTGATGCAGAATCAGGAAAATGCCAACCTGTTAAGGTGTCATAGAATCAAATATAATGGAAAAATAAAACTAATTTATTTCACAAGAGAATATACATCACTGGAGGATTACATTGCATCTTCGGATATGGATACGATCTTAAATGCGATTCACAGTTTGCTCGAAGCTTTAATTCAGATTGAAAATCTTGGATTTTTAAATATGGCATGTATTGATAATCGCCTTAGCCATATATATGTAGAGTCTGGCACGAATAATGTGAAGATCATTTATTTGCCTGTAAATATAACGGGTGTTCATAAAAATAAAAATGAATTTGACAATGAAATAAAGGCTCAGCTGGTGCAGAAAATAGAACGGATAGGAATGATGGATCATCCGAAAATGCGTCAGGTGATAGATGCGTTGGAGGATGGAACATTAAAACTTCATGACATTAGTACACGTATACAGGCGGAAAAACCTGTAATGCATAGAAATACAAAAAATACTTCTGCAGATCCCAATATTGGGCAGAAAAAGATAGTGGATATGCTGGACATGAATCAGATATCAATACAATCCATAGATGGGCAGTTTCACTTTGTTGTTTGTGAAAATGAATTCCTGATAGGAAAAAGCAGAGAAAGAGTTCAGGGTGTGATAACAGGAAATAATGCGGTCAGCAGAGTTCATTGCAAAATCGTAAGGCAGAATGGCAGCTATTTTGTAGTGGATATGGGAAGCTCCAATGGTACTTATGTTAATGGAAAAAGAATACAGCCAAATGTGCCAGAGCCTATTTCAGACAGAAGTCAGCTGAGAATTGCAAATGCAGAATTTATAGTACGAGGATAAAAAAATGAGTAAGCCATTAATCATTATTGCAGATACAGATGAGCTGTATCTGCAGAATCTGGAAAGAAAATTTTTGGAAGAATTTGATGACCAGATAGAGTTAGAAATTATATCTGATCCGGTCTATTTTGAACAACGTTTTGAGACACCTGTCTCAGTAGAAATTCTGGCTGTCTCAGAGGCGTTATATTCAGCAGGACTTCAAAGACATAACATTTCCAATCTGTGTGTGCTGGCAGAAGAACATGAGAGTGGGAGTACGGAGGATTTGTCTGTAAACAGAGTGTATAAATATCTGGGAATCAGGGAACTTTTCAATGAACTGACTTATCAGAGCAGGGATCGGCTGACGGAATCACAGACACAGGAACATAAGACACAGATCATTTCTTTTTATTCTGCAATCGGGGGAACAGGAAAGACAGCATTATCTGTCGGACTTGCACGGTGTCTGTCAGAAAAACATAAGAGAGTTTTCTACGTAAATACAGAATCTGTGCAGGATTTTTCTTATTATCTTGAAAACAAAACCGGTATGCCGAATGAAGGATATCGTGTCATGAAAAATGAACAGGAACATATGTATCAGAATGTTCGTTTTACATTAAGAAAAGAAGGATTTACATATCTGCCTCCATTTAAATCAACGCTCGATGCAAGAAATCTTGATTTTACAATCTATCGAAAATTAATACAGTCAGCGAAAGACAGTGGAGATTATGACTTTATTATTGTGGATGTGGAAGCAGGATATAGCAGATGGAGAATACAGTTACTGCAGGATTCTGATAAAGTGATGCTTATTACGTTACAGGATGATGTCTCAACGAACAAAATGCGCTATATCACAGAGTGCCTTGATTTCGGAGATCATGAAAAATACATGGTCATTTGTAACAAATACAGTGAAACAAGAGACAACCAATATGTTCAGTCGGGATTACAGTCAGAGTTTTCCATCAGGGAATATATTGATGAAGTGAGTACCCCATTGTTAACTGCAAGACAACTTGCACAGTTAAATGGGATAGAAAAAGTGTCATACATGTTTATTTAGATAAAGCAATATGGGGAGGAAAGAGATGTTTAGAGATTTTTCGGACGAAGCAAAACAAAAACTTTTAAAGTATGTTGACGAAGTGACGGCAGACGGTACCTGGGACAGGGTAAAAGACTGGTTTGGAGATGCCGGACTGACCATACAAAGCTGGCTCGGACAGCTCAGCATCCAGAACTATGTCAATGACGTAGACACCTACCATAAAAAAGTACTCGATAAAAATAACACCACAGCAAAGCAGATCGGGGAGATCTTTTCGAACGTGCAGGCAGTGGATACCAGATACCTCAGCATCGCAGGAAGTGAGGCAGCCTGTGGGGATGACATCATAAAACTGATCAGAGACCTTGCCAGTGCCATTGACCCGAATGGAGGGAACATGGACATGGGAAGGATGAAGGGTGTTCTGGATGCAGATGTCGAGAACATACGCAATGCCAGGGCGACGGCTGAGAGGGCAGTCGAGGAAAAAATGCTCGGAACTGAGGCAGAGGGCTGCATGAACAGCGAAGACCCGGTCAACCTGAGCACCGGAAACTTCATCTATGAGCATGAAGACTTAAAAGTGGGAGGGGAGATACCGTTATCGTTCCACCGTTATTATAATTCCAAGGACCGCCGCAGCGGTGTGCTTGGAGACTGCTTTTTGCATAATTACCAGACAGCCATCGAAAAAGAAGAGAACGGAGCCGTCAGGGTGCGCCAGGCAGACGGACAGGTCAACCATTATGACAGGACAGT
>UMAO01037190.1_pt1 | contig 13002 bp, 9 predicted proteins | sample 1963741 | NCBI WGS metagenome assembly UMAO01 (sample SAMEA4835919, study PRJEB28245) | human gut metagenome | biome: gut microbiome; material: fecal sample | place: Denmark | collected 2008
TCTCAAAATAGTATATATCTTTGCGACCAGATTCAAAAACAAATTAAATTATGAAAAAAACTTTACTCTCTTTATTCGCAGCATTTGGTATGCTGGCTTCTGTATGTGCCGAAAACGTCAGTGTTACAGTCGACAAAGCCGACTACACCGAAGATCCTCAAATAACAGGTTTTGCCATCACCGATAAAAACGACATACTTACGGGTACGGCCGCATTGGAATACGGAACACACGGCAATGGTATTTGGTCGATAACTTTTTATGTAAAAGAGGGAACGACAAAAGAAGCATTGGATGCCTCCGTTACATCAGACAGTTTTTCTTTCTCTCCGTCGGACCTGCAAGTTCAGTATTTAGGAAACTTTCTTGCTGGAGATTATACCGCCCCTATCTCTTCCAATGGCGTACTCTTCACGGTAGGCGAAATGCAGATTTGGGTCTATTATGAAGAAACAATGGAAGAGGTAGAAAAACCTGTCATCAATAACGGTTATCAAATTCCCAACTCCGATTTCGAGGCATGGGTTTCGGAAAAAGAGCCCGGGAACGGATGGAACTCTTTTGCTTCTGCGACTGGACAATATGCACCTTTATCTTCTATGTCTCCCGCTCCGAAGAAAGTAGAAGGTCGTAACAGTGGATCGGCCGTAGAATTAAATTCTAAAAATATTTTTGGTAAAAAAGCCAATGGAAATCTGACCACAGGAGCCATCAATATGGGTAGCATGACTCCCGAAGACTCCACAAAAAACTATAATTTTACCGACCTCGACAATGAAGGACACTACCTCCTTTTCAAAGGGACTCCCGACTCGGTATGCCTCTATGCCAAATTCATTTCGGGAGGAAGTGAAAACGGTCGAGGACGCTTTATCCTGCACGACAAATTCGAGTACCAAGATCCGGAACTGTCCGCCGACAGTGCCCACATGGTAGGAGACGCCACAATCCTGATTCCAGAATGCGGCGAATGGACCCGTTTCAGTGCGCCGTTCTCCTACACCGGAACGACCGTTCCCGAGGGAGAACAATATATGCTGGCTTCGCTCACGACCAATCCCAAAGCCGGCGGTTCGGCCAACGACACGCTTACCGTTGACGACATCGAGATCATCTACAACTCCAAGCTCGACTCCATCGTCATCGCAGGAACGGCACTGGAAGGATTCGATAAGGAAACTTACTCCTATACTGTAACGGGACAAACCCCGTCGATCGACCAAATAACGGCTTATTCCGATGGTAAGGGCGCATCGGTCGATGTTGCAGTAAACGAGTCTGTTGCGACCATTACAGTCAAAGGAAACGACTTCGAGGTAAATCCCGAGAATCAACATGTCTATACCGTAACCTTCAATAACACCAGCGCTATCGATGCCGTAAATGCCGAAAACATCACGGTAAGTTACGCCAACGGCTTGATAACCGTCAACGGTGCGGAAGGCGCACAAGCCGAAGTCTATACGCTTGCCGGACAGAAAGTGGTTCAATTCATTTGCAACGGAACAACAAGCGTATCGCTCAACCAGGGCGCAGCATACATTGTCAAAGTCGGCAATTACCGTCAAACGATCATCGCGTTCTAATCGACCGTTTTCTCATAGGTAATAAAAAAGTCTGCTCGGATTTCGAGCAGACTTTTTTATTACCTATGAGAGATTCCCGTATATAGCGGAATGGCCCAAATGTCATTCTGACAACTGCAAGGAGGAAAAATCCTCCACCCAACAAGTCTCTTGTCATTCTGAGGGGTATAACCCGACGAATCTCTATTCTGTGGTGCAGCCCCCCACGGAGCAATGTCATTCTGAGGTGCGAAGTACCGAAGAATCTCCTGTTAAACGTATATTTCTCATGGTATTCCTCGCTGACGCTTCGGAATGACAAGCATTTGGGAGTGTAAACATAATTCAAAAAAAGATGCTTCACACACGTCCGTCAACCAGACTCTGCAAAGCATCTCTTCTATAAAATAGAAAAACAGTAGTGTCGTTTTACTTCACGGCGATTACCTCAATTTCCACCAACGCCCCTTTGGGCAACTCTTTCACGGCAACAGCCGACCGTGCCGGAAACGAACCGCTGAATTGCGAAGCATATACCTCATTCATCGGAACGAACAGAGACATATCGGCCAAAAAGACGGTCGTCTTCACTACATCATCGAACGTATATCCGGCTTCGGCAAGAACTGCCTTCAAATTGGCAAAAACCTGAGTCGTCTGTTCCTTGATACCTCCTTCTACAAATTGCGATGTAGCAGGATCGATAGGAATCTGTCCCGAGGTAAAAAGCATATTTCCGACCTGTATGGCCTGACTATACGGCCCGATAGCTGCAGGTGCAGCAGCAGTTGCGATAACGGTTTTCATAACAAAAAAAAGTTTTAGAATTTATGGTACAAAGATAAAATTTTTCCCGATATTCCCCGAAACAAGGATATAACTTTTGCAAGAGTCATGGTCGAAAAATCCACCTCTCTTCCAAAATACCGCAACCCATACAAACCATCTTTCCAATAAAGGCCTATAAGACAAAGGGCTATAATAAATAACAGATAAGACGTCAAAAAAGAACAGTTTTTGCTTTTCTTGTTTTATCAAAAAAATGTATCTTTACAGCGAAACATAACCATATAAAAGAAAAACACCATGTATTTATTAGGATATGACATCGGCAGTTCATCGGTCAAGGCTTCGCTTGTCGATGCACAGACCGGTGTGTGCATAGCCAGCGACTTCTCTCCGAAACAAGAAATGGAGATCATCGCTCATAAAAGCGGCTGGGCCGAACAAGACCCCGAACGATGGTGGGAAAATCTGCAAACCGCTACGCGTTCAATTTTAAATCAAGCCAACATCGACGGTTCTGAAATAAAAGCGATCGGTATCTCCTATCAAATGCACGGCCTTGTCGTTGTGGATAAAAATCAACATGTACTGCGACCGGCCATTATTTGGTGCGACAGCCGTGCCGTACCCTACGGAGAAAACGCATTCCGCACGTTAGGCGAAAAATTCTGTCTCGAACATCTGCTTAACTCTCCGGGAAATTTCACGGCCTCGAAACTGGCGTGGATCAAAGAAAACGAGCCGGAAATTTTCGAGAAAATAGATAAAATCATGCTCCCGGGCGACTATATCGCCATGCGGCTGACAAATGAGGTATGCACTACCGTATCGGGGCTATCAGAAGGTATATTTTGGGACTTCAAGAACGCTTGCGTATCGAAAGAGTTATTGGCACATTACGGGTTCGATGAAAGCATTATCGCCAAAATCGTTCCTACATTCGGCGTGCAGGGAGCCGTCAGTTCCCATGCCGCACAATTGTTGGGACTCACAGCCGGTACTCCTGTTACCTACCGAGCCGGAGACCAACCCAACAACGCTCTGTCGCTCAATGTATTCAATCCGGGAGAAATTGCATCGACAGCCGGAACATCGGGTGTCGTATACGGTATCAACGGGTCGGTCAATTACGATCCCCTATCGCGCGTCAATACTTTTGCGCATGTAAACCATAAAAAGGGACAGACCCGGCTGGGCGTGTTGCTTTGCATCAACGGAACGGGCATTCTCAATTCATGGATAAAACGCAACATCGCTCCCGAAGATACTTCTTATTCGAGCATGAACCTGCTGGCATCGCAAGTAGACATCGGTTGCGACGGAGTGAGTATCGTGCCATTCGGCAACGGTGCCGAACGTATCCTGCAAAATAAAGAAATCGGCGCGTCGATCCACGGCATCAACTACAACCGGCACGACCGTTATCATCTCATGCGCGCAGCCCAAGAGGGTATTGTATTCTCCTTTAAATACGGTATGGAAATCATGCAAGGCATAGGCATCGACATACGCACGATAAAGGCCGGACATGCCAACATGTTCCTGAGTCCGATTTTCCGCGACACATTGGCGGGAGTAACCGAGGCAACAATAGAACTATACGATACCGACGGATCGGTAGGTGCCGCAAAAGGAGCCGGTATAGGAGCCGGAATCTACAAATCGACCGAAGAGGCTTTCTCTTCCCTGAAAAAAATTCAGATCATAGAACCCGACACCAAAAATATAGCAGCTTACCAAGAGGCATACGCCCGCTGGAAAGGCATATTAGAAACCCTTATAAAATAATCTCAATATCAAAACAAATAACACGATTATGGCAACAAAAGAGTATTTTCCTCAAATAGGAAAAATCAAATTCGAAGGTAAAGAAAGTAAAAATCCTCTGGCATTCCGTTATTACGATCCCGAAAAAGTCATCAACGGAAAGAAAATGAAAGATTGGCTGCGCTTCTCTATGGCATGGTGGCACACCCTCTGCGCCGAAGGTGGCGACCAATTCGGCGGCGGAACAAAAAAGTTCCCGTGGAACGAAGGTGCAACAGCGCTGGAACGTGCCAAAAACAAAATGGACGCCGGTTTTGAAATCATGCAAAAGATAGGCATCGAATTCTATTGTTTCCATGATGTAGACCTTATTGAAGAAGGTAACAGCATCGAAGAATATGAAGCCAACATGAAAGAAATCGTGGCTTACGCCAAACAAAAACAAGCCGAGACCGGTATCAAATTATTGTGGGGTACTGCCAATGTATTCGGCCACGCCCGCTATATGAACGGTGCGGCTACCAATCCCGACTTTGATGTCGTAGCTCGCGCTGCCGTACAAATCAAAAACGCCATCGATGCTACCATCGAACTGGGCGGATCGAATTATGTATTCTGGGGCGGCCGCGAAGGTTATATGTCTCTGCTCAATACCGATCAAAAACGGGAGAAAGAGCATTTGGCCATGATGCTCACCATCGCTCGCGACTATGCCCGTGCAAAAGGTTTCAAAGGTACTTTCCTCATCGAACCGAAACCTATGGAACCGACCAAACATCAATATGACGTGGATACCGAAACGGTTATCGGCTTCTTGAAAGCCCACAACCTCGACAAAGATTTCAAAGTAAACATTGAAGTAAATCACGCTACTCTCGCCGGTCATACTTTCGAACACGAACTGGCCGTAGCCGTAGATAACGGTATGCTGGGATCGATCGATGCCAACCGGGGTGATTATCAGAACGGATGGGATACCGACCAATTCCCCATCGACAACTACGAACTCACGCAAGCCATGATGCAGATTATCCGCAATGGCGGTCTCGGTAACGGAGGTATGAACTTTGACGCTAAAACCCGTCGTAACTCGACCGACCTCGAAGATATTTTCATTGCCCACATCGCCGGCATGGACGTTATGGCTCGTGCCCTCGAAAGCGCAGCCAACCTACTCAACGAGTCACCCTACAAAAAAATGTTGGCCGACCGTTATGCTTCGTTCGACTCGGGCAAGGGTAAAGAATTCGAAGATGGCAAACTTAAACTCGAAGATGTCGTTGCATATGCCAAAACCAAAGGCGAACCCAAACAAACCAGCGGCAAACAAGAGTTGTACGAGGCTATCCTCAACATGTATTGCTAACCCTTACATGGCTGCACGATAAATCAGTGTTTAGCGACAAAATCGAGCCACCCGCCGAAATTTGTCGCTAAACATTTTATCATACCAAATGTCAACTTCTAAATCAATAAAACAATATCATGAACTACGCAGAAAAGGGCGATAAAGCCTATCTTATTTCTATCGTGATGGTGGCTGTCATCGGAGGATTGTTATTCGGATACGACACGGCCGTCATCTCAGGAGCAGAAAAAGGTCTTCAAGCCTTCTTTATGGGAGCAAAAGACTTCGTTTACTCCGATGCCATACACGGTATAACATCTTCCAGCGCATTGATCGGTTGTATTATCGGTAGCGCCATTTCGGGACTACTGGCGTCGAATCTGGGACGTAAAAAAACACTGTTCATAGCCGGTATCTGTTACCTCTTATCGGCTCTTGGGTCTTATTATCCGGAATTTCTTTTCTTCGAATACGGCAAACCCAGTCTCGACCTGCTCATCGCATTCAATTTCTACCGGGTATTAGGCGGTATAGGTGTAGGTCTTGCCTCGGCTATATGCCCCATGTATATAGCAGAAATCGCCCCCAGTAACATTAGGGGAACTCTTGTATCGTGGAACCAATTTGCCATCATCTTCGGACAACTTGTCGTTTACTTTGTCAACTTCCTTATCTTGGGCGACAACATCAATCCCGTCGTGAAAGCCATAGATGGAGTAAATCAAATCTTAAACCCCGGAGAATCGATTTGGGTTACCGAAACAGGTTGGCGCCTGATGTTCGGTAGCGAAGCATTCCCCGCCGCACTTTTCTCATTGCTCGTACTGCTCGTTCCCGAAACGCCCCGTTATCTGGCAATGACCGGTCGTGACGAAAAAGCGCTCTCGGTTCTGAGCCGTATCAACGGAATAGCTCAAGCCAAAATCATTCTGGCCGACATCAAAGCCACTGCTCACGAAAAGACCGAAAAACTGTTTACTTACGGCTGGATGGTCATCTTCATCGGCATCATGCTCAGCGTGTTCCAACAAGCCGTAGGTATCAACGCGGTACTTTATTTTGCGCCTCGTATTTTCGAAAGCATGGGTATGGGCAACCCCATGATACAAACTGTCATTATGGGTATCGTCAATATCTCATTCACTCTCGTTGCCGTATTCACCGTCGAAAAGTTCGGTCGCAAACCTCTGCTTATCACCGGTTCCATAGGTATGGGAATAGGAGCATTTAGTGTTGCTCTCTGTAACATCGTATCATTACCTCCTATCGTTTCTGTTATTAGCATTATGGTGTATTCGGCATCATTTATGTTCTCTTGGGGACCAATATGCTGGGTGCTTATCGCCGAAATCTTCCCCAACACCATACGTGGAGCCGCCGTTGCCATCGCCGTTGCATTCCAATGGATATTCAACTTCATCGTATCGTCGACTTTCGTTCCCATGTATAACATGAGCGTAGGCGATATGGGCGACAAATTCGGACACATGTTTGCTTACGCCCTTTACGGCATCATCTGTGTCATAGCCGCCATCTTCGTATGGAAACTCGTCCCCGAGACCAAAGGCAAGACACTCGAAGATATGAGTAAATTGTGGAAAAACCGTAAAAATCATATATAGGAATAATTACTGCTAATTTCCCGAAAGAAGTGAGTAGCTGACAAGTTCTTGTCAGCTACTCACTTCTTTCTATCAATACATTTGCCACTCATATACGAAACGAAAATTTTCTATCAGCAGTTCCCTTATTATCCTGAAATACAAAAAACGAAAGAATCTTATCGCAAATAAAATTTCCCCGCATACACTTAATAAGTAATCATGACTATAAGAGAAGAAAAATAGACTCTCTATTGAACACCTTTTCGAAGTCTTCTGCCGCCCCTTTGTGATGACACGATTACAAAAGAAAAAAACACTCCTTTAACAAAAGATTCCTCGCATGTTTGCATCTGCCCGGAAGGACATATGATTGTCATTCTAAACGAAACGAAAGCGTAGTGAAGAATCTCATACCAAGCAGTACATTTTGCATGGAACGAAGTAAAACGAAGAATCTCTGCCGATAGAGAGGCGGGGATTCCTCATATTCGGACAAAGCCGATAAGAAAACTTTGGGAATTTCTTCACCGGCTTACCCACCTCACACGGAATGACAAAATGTCATCTCAAATGTATGGAACGAGGTTCGCTTGGAAAATCCTGCGAGTTTATCGTATTTTTACAATCGATTTTATGAAGAGACGTTGGTAGAACAACCGAAATACCGTATCTTTGTATTTTAACAGCAGGACAGTCTGTCGCTCGTGGAAACGCGAGAGGAAAGTCCGGGCAACACAGGGCACCATATTTCTTAACGGGAAGCTGTCTGTAAAGGCAGAGTAGCGTAACAGAAAATAACCGCTGCTTCGGCAGCAAGGGTGAAAAGGTGAGGTAAGAGCTCACCGGTCTTTGTGGCGACACAGAGAGCCGTACGTCTTATGGGTTGCAAGGTTATGTACACCGGCGCTATCAGGGCTGCTCGTCCGATGCCGGGGGGTAAACCGCTTGATCTTTATGGCAACATAAAGGCCAGATAAATGACAGACGCTTTCTCTCGGGAAAGTACAGAACCCGGCTTATCGTCCTGCTGTTTTTTTAATAAAACTTCCGGCATGGCAGCGACAAAACAAAAAAAATGGCGCATTATTTTTCGTCGGACATATCGGTTTATCATATATGATATGTGGCGTATTACGGGAAATGAAGTTTCCGGTAGCCGCCATCGGCTCATCAATCTGATGAAGACCATTTATCTCTCGATACAACGTTTTATCGCCGATGATTTGCAGGCACGCGCCGCCGCACTCACGTTCAATACGTTGCTGGCCATTGTTCCGGCGCTGGCATTGGTCTTTGCCGTAGCAAAAGGATTTGGTTTCCAGACCATCGTACAAAGTCAATTGTTCGACTACTTCCCCGCTCAGCGAGAGGCTTTGGAGCAGGCCATGACTTTTGTCGATTCTTATTTAGCGCAAACCAAAGACGGCATTTTTGTGGGAGTGGGTATCCTTTTCCTCATGTGGTCGGTCGTGAGTCTGCTGAATAGCGTCGAGACGACATTCAACGATATATGGCAGGTGTCAAAACAGCGATCGATATATCGTAAAATTGTCGATTATATCGCTATTATGGTGTTGTTGCCCATTTTGATGATCGTTGCCGGCGGATTGTCGATTTTCGTTACATCGGGTATCGATACCAAACCGATGTTGGCTTTTTTGAGTCCTGTGTTGCGTTTTGTATTGGCGATAAGTCCTTATATTTTGACTTGTATCGTTTTTACGGCTTTATATATTTTGGTTCCCAATACGAGGGTCAAGTTTTGGAATGCTCTGGTATCGGGGGTAATATGCGGCTTGTCGTTCCAGTTGTTGCAGTTTGTCTATATCAGCGGTCAGGTATGGGTTTCTCGTTACAATGCCATATACGGCAGTTTTGCTTTCCTGCTTTTGTTTCTGTTATGGATGTGGATTTCGTGGCTCATTTGCCTTTTCGGGGCGGTTCTTTCGTATTCTTCCCAAAACGTCGAAAAATTCAATTTCGATAAAGACATAAAAAATATCAGCCGTAGATATAAAGATTTTGTCGTGCTGGTGGTTGTTTCGGTCATCGTACAGCGTTTTGTACGGGGAGAGGCTCCGCTCACCCGACATCAGATAGCGTCGTCTTATCGCATACCAGTACGCCTTACGGGACAGGTCTTGCAACAGTTGTTGGAGGCCAAAATCATACGAGGTACACCTACCTCCGACGAACGTGTGTGGGCGTATATGCCGGCAATCGATGTGTCGAGGTTGAGTGTGGGCATGCTTTTGAGGCGTCTCGACCGTAACGGGTCGGAAAATTTCAAGATCGACCGCCGTCTTTATCATAAGCAGTGGCGGGCTATGCTCGATACTCGGGAGGCCTCGTATCTCAAAGGCGATACGATGCTGGTAAAAGATTTGGATTTCAATTCTTTCATGAAAGATATAAAAATTGAAGAGTAGATAAGCATTTAAATAAGATGTGGTATGAGCGTACTGGGTAATATTATTTGGCTGGTTTTCGGAGGCTTCTTCATGGCTTTGGAATATTTGGTATCTGGTTTTTTATTATGCTGTACCATCATCGGTATACCTTTCGGGTTACAGGTTTTCAAGATAGGATTGGTAGCCCTTTTGCCTTTCAGTCAAACGACTGTTGTCGAGGAAGGTAGCCGTAGTTGCCTCGAAATCATCATGAATGTGATTTGGTTTTTTATCGGGGGCATTTGGATTGCATTGAGTCATCTTGGCTGGGGATTACTTTTCTGTATTACGATTGTGGGCATTCCGTTCGGTATCCAGCATTTCAAGCTCATGCGGGTGGCTTTGTTTCCTTTTGGCCGGACGGTTATCCCTTCTTGAAGTTCTCCTTTTTGTGATATAGTCGAAAGTAGAGTCCGAAACCTGTTTTTTACTTCGGTTCTTTGTCGTTTCGAGTGTATGTAAGGAATCTCAAATAAGATGTTTTCTTTGGATATGAGATTCTTCACCCGGCTCGTGCTACGTTCAGAATGACATATATTTTCAAGAACGATAGTTTCTTGTCATTCCGATGTACCAGCGAGGAATTTCATAACTTTTTTACAAATATTGTCATTCCGAATGGATATGAGGAATCTCATGAGAAATAGACGTTTAACAGGAGATTCTTCCTCCCTTACGGTCGTCAGAATGACATGCATTTTCAAGGGCGGCAGCCCTTTGTCATTCCAAGCAAGGCCGGTAGCCCGACGAGGAATCTCCTCCTTCCTACTCGTAACGGTGGCGATTGTACTCTCGCTTGGCGGGAGATTCTTCAAGGCAAAGCCTTTCAGAATGACATTGCTCCGTGAGGGCTGCATCACTGAATAGGAGATTCTTCTGGGTTATATCCCTCAGAATTACATCAATGTCATCTCGAACGAAGCTGAGAGATCTCATGCAAAATGTACTGCTTGGTATGAGATTCTTCACTTCGCTCACACTACATTCAGAATGACATTTCTGTCATTTACAACAGACAATTCGGTTAAGGGCTGTTAAGCATATAAAGGTCTCTATTAAAAATAGCTAAGCCGTATAATAAAGGGAAACATCGGCACGTATATTGTATTAAATTTAACGAGTACAAATCTTAAAATCAAATTTATTATTAACAATTAATCTATATCGACATGACATCTTTCAAGAAAACCCTATTCTCTTTTTTACTGGTCGCCGGTATAAGTTCGGGCATAAGCATCGCATTATTTTCTGCCATGCAAGAAAAGAACGACAACACTTCATCGCTCACCGATACGACGACACCTAACAGTACATACGCAACACCCACGGCATTTACACCGGTAGTCTCACGCCCTGCTGTGGAAAACGACTTCACCCAAGCCGCAGCCAATACAGTAAATGCCGTCGTGAGCATCAAGTCGACCACGGTACAACAACGCTCGTCGAACAGTATGGAGGAAGAATTTTTCAGATATTTCTTCGGACAAGGACGTCGCGATTACGCACCGCAACCCCGCATAGGAATGGGATCGGGTGTAATCATTTCGGAAGACGGATACATTGTTACCAATAACCACGTAATCGACCAAGCCGACAAGATAGAGGTTACACTCAATGACAAACGCTCGTTCGAGGCGACCCTCATAGGCAGTGATGCGTCGACCGACATCGCTTTACTGAAAATCGATGCCGAGAAACTCCCCATCGTAAAATTCGGCGACTCCGACAAATTGCAGGTGGGAGAATGGGTTCTCGCCGTAGGTAACCCGTTCCAGCTCAACTCTACCGTTACGGCAGGCATCGTCAGTGCAAAGTCGCGTAATCTGGGTATGCTCTCACCCAACAGCCGACTGGGTATAGAATCGTTTATCCAAACCGACGCCGCCGTCAATCCCGGTAACAGCGGCGGAGCGTTGGTAAACACTTCGGGCGAACTGGTGGGCATCAACACCGCCATTTATTCCGAAACAGGGAACTACGCCGGTTACTCCTTTGCCATACCCACCAGCATCGTGAGCAAGGTCATTACCGACCTGAAACAGTACGGTACCGTACAACGGGCCATGCTGGGTGTCTCTATCATGGAAATGAACGACCATCTTGCCAAAGAAAAGAAAATAGATCTACGCAAGGGCGTATATGTTGCCGAAGTGAGCGAACGCAGTGCAGCTATGGAAGCCGATCTCAAACCGGGTGATGTAATTGTCGCCATAAACGGCGTAGCCACACCTACCGTAGCCATCTTGCAAGAACAGATTGCCCGTTATCGTCCCGGCGATAAAGTGAAAATCGAATTTTTCCGCGGAAAAGACAAGAAACAATCCGATGCAGTATTGAAAAACAGCTATGGCAATACCGACGTTACCAAAGCCACCAATATCGACATGCTGGGAGCAACCCTCAAAGAAGCCGGAGACTCCGTAAAAGCCAAACTCCGCATACGCGGCGGTGTAGAAGTAGTCAAGGTAAAAGAAGGACAATTCAAGAAAGCCGGCATACACGACGGATTTGTCATTCTCGACATCAACGGGACAAAAATCATGAACGTAAAAGATGTCGAATCGGTATTCCAGTCCCTCATGAGAGGAGATGCCCGCGATAAAGTCATGTTTATCAAAGGGCTCTATCAAAACGGACGTGCCTCGTACTACGCTGTCCCGCTCGTCGATTGAGAAAAACAGCAACAACTGTCCGGAGTGTACAATAAAATAGCACTCCGGCAGTTACTTATATAAACCCTCTTTTCTTAAAAATTACATCAACGGGGAACATTATATGGCAAAAATATATTATATTTGCGTCCCCAAATTTATTCTGCGGAATGAGACAATTAAAAATCACAAAATCAATCACCAACAGGGAGAGCGCGTCTCTTGACAAATATCTACAGGAAATAGGTCGCGAGGACTTGATTTCGGTAGAAGAAGAGGTAGAACTCGCTCAGCGCATCAAAAAAGGCGACCGTGTCGCTTTGGAAAAGCTCACACGGGCCAATCTGCGTTTTGTCGTCTCGGTTGCCAAACAGTACCAAAATCAAGGGCTCAGCCTGCCCGACCTTATCAATGAAGGTAATTTGGGACTGATAAAAGCCGCCGAAAAATTCGATGAAACCCGCGGATTCAAATTTATTTCTTACGCTGTGTGGTGGATTCGTCAGTCCATTCTTCAAGCATTGGCCGAGCAGTCGCGTATCGTTCGCTTGCCTTTGAACCAAGTCGGTTCGCTCAACAAAATCAGCAAAGCATTCTCAAAATTCGAACAAGAGAACGAACGCCGCCCCTCGCCCGAAGAACTGGCCAAAGAGCTGGACATTCCCGTCGACAAAATCTCCGACACGATGAAAGTATCGGGTCGGCACATTTCGGTCGATGCGCCTTTTGTCGAAGGCGAAGACAACAGTCTGCTCGACGTCTTGGTCAATGACGACTCCCCCATCGCCGACCGCTCGTTGATAAACGAGTCGCTCGCCAAAGAAATAGACC